>Ga0308176_10000995_pt1 | contig 17811 bp, 13 predicted proteins | sample PhyCR2_3_FD_203890 | JGI IMG/M metagenome (GOLD analysis project Ga0308176, IMG submission 203890) | Soil microbial communities from UC Gill Tract Community Farm, Albany, California, United States - DLSLS.C.R2 | ecosystem: Environmental > Terrestrial > Soil > Agricultural land | place: USA...
CGTTTACACGTACAGCTACAGCTTCAGCGATACCATCGGCCGTCTCAAGTGGAACACCTCCGCCCGCGGGCACCCGAACCACAAAGGGTTTCCGATCCTGAGCAAAGTAATCAAGAAGCCGTCGGACAAGATCATGGTCGCCGAGGAGCTGGATGCCGACGACGGCCGCTGGCAGGTGGACTGGAACGTCGCCGGGCAAACGGTCAACAACAACGCGAACAACGACTTCCTGTGCGTCCGCCACGCGGCGTCGGCCAAGGTCCCGCCGGTCGGCGGCGTGCCGGACATGAACACCTGGGGCCGCATCAAGGGCGCCAACTGCGGCATGTGCGACGGCCACGTCGAAGTGCTCTCCACCGGCGAATCCATCGACCCGGCCCACTGGGACCCGACTTTCTGACGGAATTCAGGCGAGGTTGTTAGAGGATTGACTGCCGGAACGGTGCTGCCGCGTGAGAAACCGCGCGGCAGCTTGGTTTTGCTGTCCTTCGTCGCAAATATCGTTATACTGCTGCGCGGCTCTGGTCTCGGGCACTCATCCAGTTCAAGCACCTCGGAGAAGGAGCACGTCATGTCACAATCGGGCCGGCGTCGCGGTGGGTTCACGCTCGTCGAATTGCTCGTGGTCATCGGCATCATCGCGCTGCTGATCTCGATCCTGCTCCCGACGTTGAACAAGGCCCGCAAGGCCGCCGCGGCGGTCAAGTGCCAGAGCAACATCAAGCAGATCGTCAACGCGATGATCATGTACGCCAACGAGAACAAGGGCTCATACCCGGCGACTTCCAGCAAGGGCGTGTGGCTGGGCACGACTAACCCCCCGGCGCCGACGACCGCGCAGGCGGCCAGCGACTGGATCCACTGGGAGATCAAGGGGAACCCCAACTCGCCCGCCCCGCGCAACCTGGACGACTCGGCCATCGTGAAGTACCTCAACACCCGCGGCGAGAAGCTTAAGGACCTGTTCCGCTGCCCCCTCGACAACGACATCCGCACCCGCGGCGCCGCGGACGCGGGGCCTTACCTCTACAGCTATACGATGAACGACCGCATCGGGCGCATCGCGTGGAACACCGGCCCGGCCAAAAGCCTCACCGGCGGCGAGCTCAAGAGCAAAGTGATCCATAGCCCGTCTGACAAAATCATGATGGTCGAGGAGGACGAGCCCGACGACGGTCGGTGGGTCGGGCGCGACCTGAGCGACCCGTCCAACTCCCCCGACTGGCTTTCGCTGCGCCACGCGTCCGGGAATAAGCCGGGGACGGCGGCGCCCAACCTGGCGCAATGGGGGCCGATCGCCGGCGCGCACGTCGGCATGTGCGATGGGCACGTCGAGCGCATCTCCACCACCGAAGCCAACCTCCCCAAGCACTGGGACCCGCGGCTGAAATAACTCGGACTATCTAGTCCAGCTTCACATTTCTGTTGCTTTACCGATTCGTAACGGGAGAATTAGGGGAATTCCCTACACGTCTTTAGGTAATCGTCCTAGTTAACGGTCCCCAACGCGGAGGTCCCCGCATGTCGCAACGAACACGCCGTCGGCGCGGATTTACACTCGTCGAGCTCTTGGTCGTCATCGGGATCATCGCGCTCCTGATCGGCATCCTCCTGCCCAGCCTCAACCGCGCGCGCAGGAGCGCGTACGGCGTGAAGTGCCAGAGCAACATCAAGCAGATCGTGACCGGCATGATCATGTATGCCAACGAGAACAAGGGTTGGTACCCCTCGTGCAGCGGCAAGACCTCGTGGACCAACGGCCCGACCGCCGACCAGGCCGCCTCCGACTGGATCCACTGGCAGACCCGCGGCAACCCCAAGGTCACGATGCCGCGCGACGTGAACCAGTCGGCGATCGTCAAGTACCTCAACGTGCGCGGCGACAAGCTCGTGGACCTGCTCCGCTGCCCGATCGACAAGTGGGACCTTCACAAGGATATCGGCGCCGGCCCGTATCCGTTCACCTACAGCCTCAACTTCCGCGTGGGGCGCGAGGAGTGGAACAAGCCGCCCGCGTCGAGCCTGGCGACCGGGATGCCGTTCCGCAGCAAGAACATCAAGAATGCCTCGGCCAAGGTCATGATCCTGGAAGAAGACTTCCCCAACGACGGCAAGTGGGAGGCCGTGGCAGTGACCAAGAGCCAGAGCGACCCGGACTTCCTCACCACCCGGCACGCGCGGGAGCAGCGCGTCGCGACGTCGGGGACCTTCGATACCCAGACCTGGGGCCGGGTCGCCGGCGCCAACGTCGGGATGTGCGACGGGCACGTGGAATTGATGTCCAACGTGGACGCGTACGACGTGCACCATTCCGACCCGACGGTGCCGTAGCGAACCTGTTGCAAATCGCGGCACCAACGTCAAACCGGCTCCGGCCGGTTTCTTTTTTCTACAACGGGTGCTTGAAATGGCGATATAATAGGAGTAAATAGTCCTTTGTTCGATACGCATCAATCCGAAAGGCTCCCATGACATCCCATCGTCACCGCCGCGGCTTTACCCTGGTCGAGCTCCTGGTCGTCATCGGCATTATCGCGCTGCTGGTCGGCGTCCTGCTGCCGACGCTGGGCAGGGCGCGCAAGGTGGCGTACGCGATCAAGTGCCAGAGCAATATCAAACAGCTCGTCACCGGGATGATTATGTACGCCAACGAGAATAAGGGCTCGTACCCGTCCTGCTCGGGCAGCGACTTCTGGGCGACGAGCACCCCGACCGATTCACAGGCCGCCTCCGACTGGCTGTGGTGGCAGCTGAAGGGCAACTCCAAGGGCACGAATCCCCGAGTCCTGGACCAGTCGGCGATCGTCCGCTACCTCAACGTCAGGGGCGACAAGCTCAAGGAGCTGCTGCGCTGCCCGCTGGACGTTGCGGAAGTCCGCAGCGCCAACGTCCTGAAGTCCGGGCCGTACAACTTCACCTACACGCTCAGTGACCGCATCGGGCGGATCTCGTGGAATTCCGGTCCGAACACCAACGCCGCGGGCATTCCCATCAAGAGTAAAGTCATCCATAACCCCTCCGAAAAGATCATGATCGCCGAGGAGAACGATCCCAACGACGGGCGGTGGGAGGCTCGGGCCGTGACGGCAAACGCGGCTAACCCCGACTTCCTGGCCACGCGGCACGCCGTCGGACAGAAGGTCGCGACCAGTGGTGCGCCGAATATGAATACCTGGGGGATCGTCAAGGGCGCCCACGTCGGCATGTGCGACGGGCACGTCGAGCTGATCTCCACGGTCCAAGCCTGCGACCCCAGGCACTGGGACCCGACGTGGAAGTGAGACCGGGCGTACCGCAGCGGGGCGGCGGCGCGGAAAAAATCGGCCGGACGAACCTGCACTGTTAGCCCGCGTACAGCCCGTGTCCCCCGTGTGAGATATCCATTCTTGACAGAGGAGTTTTATGGCGTTTGGCAAGCGTCGTCGCTCGGGCTTTACCCTCGTGGAGCTGTTGGTCGTCATCGGGATCATCGCGTTGCTGATCAGCATTCTCCTGCCGACCCTGAGCTCGGCGCGCGGGGCTGCCAACGCGCTCAAGTGCAGCGCTAACCTCCGGCAGATCGGCAACTTCGCGCTGCTCTACGCCAACGACAACCACGGCTTCGTCCCGCGCAACTACGAGCGCAGCGACACCACCCAGTTCAACAAAGGCGCGTACTTCTACGCGGAGGTGTTCGCCAAATACCAGAAGGTTGACATCAACTTCCTCGGCACCACCGACCCGAACTACACGAACCGCGACAAGCTGATGCAGCCGCAGCTCGCCCGCTGCCTGGTGTACCGCTGCCCCTCGTATGCCAAGGAGGACCAGCTCGTCACGTACGTGACCAACGCCCGGCAGAACGTGAACAACACGGCCCCCAGCCAGGGGGAATTCGCGTTCAAGCTGACGAAGATGCGGTGGTCGTCGGAAGTCGCGTACGCCATGGACGGGGCGCTCTCCCTGAGCACCACCGACTACGGTTCGCACGACATCTTCCAGGACATCCATCTCCCCATGGGCAGCTCGCCCCGCACGCCCAACCCTAAGGACAAGCGGCACAAGGACAACGTCAACATCCTGTGGGTGGACGGGCACGTGACGGCCAAGAAGTTCGGGGAGATCACCTTCCGCGACCTGACCTGGTATTGGCGACAGTAGTCGGCGGGGCCATAATCCTTGGGTGGACCAGGACCGGCTTGTACGCCGGTCCTTTTCTTTTGCAAGGACGGTTGGCGTGGCCAAGGGCAGGAGCAAGGGCAGGAGCTACCGGGCGATCGCGGAGTATTACGACGCGGAGAACGAGCACCACGCGATGCTCGAGCAGGACGTGCCGTTCTTCCTGGGGCACCTGCCCAAATCCAGGCCGCAGCGCATCCTGGAACTAGCCGTGGGGACGGGGCGGGCCGCGATCCCGCTGGCACAGGCGGGGCACCGGGTCGTGGGGGTGGATTACGCGCCGGACATGCTGGCGATTGCCCGGCGCAAGCGCGACGCCGTAGCGCTGGGCGAGCGGCAGCTTGAACTCATCCGCGGCGACGCCACGCGCCTGGACCTGGGGCGGCGCTTCGACTGGGTCTGCATCTTCTTCAATACTTTCCTGGTGTTCACCACGGTCGAGGAGCAGGACCGGGTTCTTTCGGCCGTCGTGCGGCACATGAAGCCAAACGGCCGCTTCTGGGTGGACATCTTCCAACCCAACCTGACACTGCTGGCGCAGGAGCGCTCCGAAGACCTGGAGCCGCGTTTATTTTACGTGCCACGCTATCAGCGGACCGTGCTGAAGACGACCGACGTGCGGCGGGACCCGAGCCGCCAGGTGCAGCGGGTGACGTTTCGTTACAAGTGGCTGGACGAGTTCAGCCGCGAGCACCGGGAGCGGCAGGATTTCGACCTCACCTTCATCTTCCCCCGCGAGCTTCGCCTGCTGCTGGAGCGGAACGGGCTGGAAATCGAGCGGCTGTACGGGAACTATGACGGCGGCAAGCTCGACGCGGACTCGCCGCGGATCATTGCGGTGTGCCGGTTTCGGTAGGGGGGAGGCAAGTCGTCGCGGGTTGGCGGCGGGGCTGGGTTGGCTACAATTCCGGGAAGGGCAGAAGTTTAACTTGCAGGAGAATTCCCATGAGCAGTCACGCCCCACAGGCCCCCCAGACGAGCGGTTCTTCGCAACCCGTGGCCGGCACGCAAGCTAGGCCACAGGGCGCGGCCGAGCCGGCCGTGGCGCGGCAGTTCGTCAACTTTCATTTCCTGCGCCTCGACCCGGCATTCCGTCAGTTGCCGTCCCAGGAAAAGGTAGCGGCCAGGGAGGAGTTCCTCGAGCTATTTAAACAGCCGGCCAAGGGGCTGATGTGCCTGACTTACAGCACCGCGGGACTCAAGGCGGACTGTGACCTGCTGCTGTGGCGGATTTCGCTGTCGCCGGACGATTTCCAGGAGCAGACGCGCGCGATTAACAAGAGCCGGCTCGGCGGGTTCTTGTCGGCCCCGTACTCCTTCCTGTCGATGACCAAGCGGAGCATGTACATCGACAAGCTGGACCCCTTCCACGCCCCGGAGAGCCGCACGCACATCATCCCCGGCAAGCGCAAATACCTGTTCGTGTACCCGTTCGTGAAGACCCGCGACTGGTATTTACTCCCGCTGGAGAAGCGGCAGGAGATCATGGACGTGCACATCCGTGTGGGAAACAAGTACCCGAGCGTGAAACTCAACACGACCTACAGCTTCGGCCTGGACGACCAGGATTTCGTCGTCGCCTTCGAGACGGACGATCCGAAGGATTTCCTGGACCTGGTGATGGAGCTGCGGGAAACCGAGAGCAGCAAGTACACGCAGCGGGACACGCCGATCTTTACGTGCGTGCAGATGCCCATGGAGAAGATGCTGGACCAGTTGTTCTAGGGCTTGTTCTGAGTTCGTCGTCACGTCGTTTGCGCGGGAGGGATGGAGGCCCCGGATGTACGTCCGGGGCTACGGAGTGCCGGACAGCGCGTACAGTGCTGTAGAGGTTGGTGGATGCCCCTGCCGCGAGAGATCATCGACCGGGTGGACCGGGTGTACCACTACCACGTCGGGAGCAAGTACACCTACGAAAACGTGCGGGCGATCGCGAAGCGGTTGGAGTGGTCGAACCAGCCGAGCCCGTACCGGTCGTTCGAGGGGCTCAAGCAGGTGAAGCTGCCCACGACGCTGATGGATGCGCCGGTGCCGGTGCTGTCGCTGCTGAACCTGGGGCTGGAGGCGGTGCCGGAGAGCCAGCTCAGCCCGCCGGCGGATTTAAAGACGCTGGCGACGTGGCTGTTCCTGTCGTACGGCGTGATCAAGAAGCGCGAGGTCGGAGGTCGAACGGTGTGGTTGCGGACGTGCCCCAGCAGCGGTGCGCTGTACCCGTGCGAGCTGTACCTTGCCGCACTGTCGGTGCAGGGGCTGGAGAGCGGGCTTTACCACTACCACCCGCAGAAATTCCTGCTGACCAAGCTGCGCGAGGGCGGCGAGATGCTGGCGCAGATGACGCGCGGTCGGCCGGACCTGCTGTTCCTCAAGACGGTGCCGGCGGTGGCGCTGGTCTCGACGGTATTCGCCCGGACGAGCTGGAAGTACCGGTCGCGCGGCTTCCGTTACGCGGTGGATGAGGCGGGGCAGGTTGTGCAGAACCTGGTGGCGGCGGCGGGAGGGCTGGGCATTCAGACGGTCACGCGACTGCGGTTGAACGACCGATCGATGCGCGAATTAATCGGCGTGTCGATGGACGCGCCGTACGGCGACGCGGAGGCCGTGCAGGCGATGGTCGTGTGGGGCGATCCGGCCCGGAAGGCGGTGCCCCGGCAGCGAAAGATCGGGGCGATCGCGCCGGCGGCGCCGAACATTCCAAGGGACCTGCTGGGGAGCAGCGAGCTGGGGCCGGTCGGCGCGGGGGCGGCGTACTCGCTGGAGCTGGAGAGCCCGCCCGGCGGGTCCCCGACTTCGTCGCTGGGGCCGTCGTTGGACCTGTCCGTGTTCACGATCCGCAGGCAGTCGATGGCGCCGATCCCGCGCGCCGCGCTGTCGGCGAAGGTGGCGGATTACCCCGAAGTGCTGAAGGTCCAGGTGGACTGCATGGCGCCCGGCGTCGGGCTGGTGGAGGTGAGGCCGCCGCTCACGGAGTTGTCGCCGCTGGCGGGCGACGTGCCCGTGCAGGACTTGCCGTATGTTGAGGTGGACGGCGGCCTGAGCGTGCGCGAGGTGCTGATGAAGCGGACGGCGGCGGTGGATTTCCAGCCGAAGGGGATCTCGCGCAACCAGTTCATGACGCTCAACCGGCTGGTGTTCCGCGGCGGGACGTTCTTCCCGCTGCTGCCGGACGGCCCCCACGCGGGGATCGTGCGGCCGTTCTGGGTCGTCAACAACGTCGTCGGCATGGAGCGGGGTGTGTGGTACTACCACCCGGTCAGCGGCGAATGGTCGCTGATCCGGCGCGGGGATTTCCACCTGGAGGCCGAGTACCTCGCCCTGGAACAGGCGAGCTTCGCCGGCGCGGCGGCGGTGTGCTTTATGGCGGCGAACATGTACCAGTTGCTGACGCGCGGCGGGCCGGACACGTACCGCCTGGCGCACCTGGAGGCGGGGGTGATGGCGCAGCGCACGTACCAGGCGGCGGGGGCGATGGGGCTGGGGTGGCAGGGTATCGCGGGGTTTTATGATGACGAGGTGAATAAGTTTCTGGATTTGAACGACACGGGGTGGGAGGTGATTTACGGGATGGCCATCGGGTACTCGGTCGAGGATGAGGTGATGGCGATGGAGACACGGGTGGCGACGGAGTTGGATGATTGGAGGGATTGAAGCCGCGTGTTGTAGGCCGCAACACTCGGGGGTAGGGTGGGGGCATGAGCGTGGCGGATGTTGTCGAGCGGCAGATGGGGCATGTAGCGGGTTTGCGGCACGAGCTGCACCGCATCCCCGAACTCGGGTACCAAGAGATTAAGACCGCGGCGGCGATTCGGCGGGAGCTGGATCGGCTGGGCGTTGCGCATACGGACGGCGTGCCGGGGGCGCCGACGGCGACCGTGGCGGTGATCGGGGACGTGAAGAAGCCCTGCATCGGCTTGCGGGCGGACATCGATGCGCTGCCGATCGTGGAGCAGACCGGCGTCGGATACGCCAGCACGCATCCGGGGCTGATGCACGCCTGCGGGCATGACGGGCATACGGCGACGCTGCTGGGGGTGGCGGGAGTGCTCAAGGGGATGGAGAAGCAGTTGCCGGTCTGTGTGAAACTCTTCTGGCAGCCGGCGGAGGAAGGCGGGGCGGGGGCGGAGAAGTTGATCGAAGGGGGGCTGCTGGATGGGCGGCTGGGACCGAAGGTTGAGGCGGTGTTCGGGCTGCACGGGTGGCCGGGGCTGAAGGTGGGGACGATTGCGACAAAGCCGGGGGCGCTGCTGGCGGCCACCGACAACTTCGTCGCGACATTCGTCGGCGTCGGCTGTCACGGGGCGTACCCGCACCTGGGGGCGGACCCGATCGTCGCGGCGTGCGAGGCGGTGGTGAATTTGCAGCAATTCGTCAGCCGCGAGGTGGACCCGACGGATTCGGCCGTCATCACGGTCGGCGTGATGAACGCGGGCACGGCCATCAACATCATTCCAGATACGGCGAGCATCGAGGCGACGGCGCGGACGCTGACGGCCGAGACGCGGAGGAAGGTGGAGAAGGCCGTGCGACGGCGATGCGCCGGGATCGCGGCGGCGAGCGGGTGCGAGCTGCGGTTCGAGTGGCACCAGGGGTATCCGTGCACGGTGAATGATCCGCGGATGGCCGACTACGTGGCGAAGGTGGCGCGCAAGGCGCTGGGGGAGGAGCGGTTTGTGCCGGTGGCCAGGCCGTCGATGGGCGGGGAGGATTTTGCGTACTACCTGGAGAAGGTGCCCGGGTGCTTTTTTCTGGTGGGTGTTGAGCCGGCGGACCGGGTCGGTTACCCGCCGCTGCACAGCGACCGGTACGATTTTACGGACGGGGCGCTGGGGGTCGGGATGCGGATATTCGTGGAACTTGTAACGAACTGGGAGGATAAATCCGAATGACGAAACCCGAAATTCCGAATCAAGCCCGAATGACGAAGTGCGAATGACGAAACAAGGGGATCTCGTGGCGGGTGGGCTAAGCTCCTATAATCCTCGACCCCTTGCTGCCGGGAACGGTGGGGCAATCCGGCCGTGCGGGAGTGGTATATTGATGGACCGGGCGGACTCGATAAGACCAATCCGTCACGGGAGTTGATGCGAGGGATTTGGAGCGTTGCCAGGGCGGACGGAGCGGTTTATGAGGAATGGCCCGTCGGGTGACGTGTCCCACGGCTTGTCACGGAAATCGGAATGGATCTTTTTGACTTCATCAATCGGTCGAACGCGGATTACATCGATCAGCTTTACCAGCGATACCAGAGGGACCCCCGGTCGGTAGACGCGCACTGGCAGGCGTTCTTCGCCGGGTTCGAGGCGGGGAGCGGGCGGCCGGGGTCGACACCGGGCGCCGTCGCGGGCGCGGTTGCGGGCGCGGCCGGGGGACAGGGGCAGTTGGAGGTCGAGGCGGCGGACCTGGTCCACTCCTACCGCGAGCTCGGCCACACGCTGGCGACACTCGACCCGCTGGGTCACCACCGGCCCAGCCACCCGCTGCTGGAGTTGTCGGAGTTCGGGCTGAATCTGGCCGATCTGGACCGGCGCGTAGGGCACACCGGATTTCTAGGTTCGTACGACGGCACGCTGCGCGACCTGATCGAGAAGCTGCGGACGACCTACTGCGGCACGATCGGCGTCGAGTACATGGACATCCCGGACAAGACGCAGCGCGAGTGGCTCCAGCAGCGCATGGAGCCGATCCTCAACCGCCCGCACTACTCGGCGGAGGAGGCGCGGGCGATCCTCTATCAGATCGTGGCGGCCCAGACGTTCGAGGAATTCCTCGGCATCAAGTACCAGGGGCAGAAGCGGTTTTCCCTTGAAGGCGCCGAGTCGCTGATCCCGCTGCTCAATGCGATGGTGGATGACGGGGCGGCGCTGGGGATTGAAGAAATCGTCATGGGTATGGCCCACCGCGGCCGGCTCAACGTGCTGGCACACGTCCTGAACAAGCCGTACGAGGTGATCGTGGGAGAATTCGAAGGCACGGCGCTGCCGCAGGGACACGAGGGCGACGGCGACGTGAAGTACCACCTCGGCTACTCGCAGGACCGGATGACCCACGGCGGGCGGAAGATCCACATTTCCCTGAGCTTTAACCCCAGTCACCTCGAGTTGGTGGACCCGGTGGTCGTCGGCATCGTGCGGGCGAAGCAGAATTACCTCGGCGATCACGCGACGCGGACGCGCGTGGCGCCGGTGCTGGTCCACGGCGAGGCGGCGTTTACCGGCCAAGGCATCGTGCAGGAGACGCTGAGTCTTTCGGAATTGCCGTACTACCGCACCGGCGGGACGATCCACATCATCGTGAACAACCAGGTCGGGTTCACGACGTTCCCGCGGCAGGGGCGGTTCACGCCGTACCCGACGGACGTGGCGAAGATGATCCAGGCGCCGATCTTCCACGTGAACGGGGATGATCCTGAGGCGGTCGTGCACGTGGCGAAGATCGCGGTGGCGTTCCGGCAGAAGTTCCACCAGGACGTGATGATCGACCTGTGGTGCTACCGCAAGCACGGCCACAACGAGACCGACGACGCCACGTACACGCAGCCGCTGATGTACAGGCAGATCGGGGAGAAGGAGTCGCTGCGGGAGCATTATGCCAGGAGGCTGATGGAGCAGGGGAAGCTGACGGCCGAGCAGTTTGAGGCGATGAAGAAGGAGGCGCGCGAGCGGCTCGACCGCGCCCAGCAGGTCGCCCGCGAGCACAAGCCGCGGCAGACGATGACGACCCTGGGCGGCATCTGGAAGGGGATGCAGCGGGCCGGGGACTGGCAGGTGAAGACGGCCGTTCCCGCGGAGCAGATCAGGCGCATCGGTGAGGGCGCGACGCGCGTGCCGGCGGGGTTCACCGTCCATCCGAAACTCAAGCGATTGTTCGCCCACCGGCTGGAAATGTGTCTGGGGAAGATGCCGATCGACTGGGGGTGCGCGGAGATGATGGCGCTGGGGAGCCTGGTGCTGGAGGGGACGCCGGTGCGGTTCGTCGGGCAGGACGCGCAGCGGGGGACGTTCAGCCACCGCCACGCGGCGCTGCGGGATTACAACACCGGCGAGAAGTACGTGCCGCTGGCGAATTTGTCGGACGAGCAAGCGCCGATCATCGTCGTCAACACGATGCTGTCCGAGCTGGCCGTGCTGGGGTTCGAGTACGGGTTCTCCTCGGCCGACCCGCGAAACCTGGTGATCTGGGAGGCGCAGTTCGGCGACTTCGTGAATGGCGCCCAGCCGATCATCGACCAGTTCATCACGGTGGCGGAGAGCAAGTGGCAGAAGTACTGCGGGCTGGTGATGCTCCTGCCGCACGGCTACGAGGGGCAGGGGCCGGAGCACAGCAACGCGTACCTCGAGCGGTTCCTGCAACTGAGCGCGGAGAACAATATCCAGGTGTGCTACCCGAGCCTGCCGAGCCAGTATTTCCACGTGCTGCGGCGGCAGATGAAGCGGAACTTCCGCAAGCCGCTGGTGCTGATGATGCCCAAGAGCCTGCTCCGTTCGCCGGAGGACATGCCGGGATCGGCGTCTCAGTTAGCGGAGTTCACGGAAGGCGGCTTCCAGATGGTGATGGATGACCCGGAGAACCCGCCGCGCGAGCGCGTGCGCCGTGTTCTGCTGTGCGCCGGGAAGGTGTACTACCAGTTGCACAAGACGCGGCTGATGAAGAAGGTGGAGAACGTCGCGATCGTGCGCGTGGAGCAGTTGTATCCGTATCCGCAGAAGGAAATTCAGGGCATTCTGGCGAAGTACAACCAGGCGCGGGAGGTGTGCTGGGTGCAGGAGGAGCCGAAGAACCGCGGGGCGTGGACGTTCATGTCCGATCGACTGGAGCCGATGCTTGCCGAGACTGTGACGCTGACCTACGTCGGGCGCGAGGAAGCGGCTAGCCCGGCGACCGGCAGTTACAAGGTGCACCAGCTCGAAGAGCAGGAAATCGTCGCAGCGGCACTCGAATTGAGAACGGAAGACGCGCGCACCGAGCCGCCGGCAACCCCAAAAGAAGCCGCGGCGAAGGCAACGCCGGTGTCGGACTAGTAGGCAGTAGGCGTACGCACAAGGCAGAGGGGGAGCGAGATGCGGGTGGCATATGGCGATACAGGTTGAGGTGCCGGCGCTGGGCGAGTCGGTGAAGCAGGCCATTTTGGTGAAGTGGCACAAGCGGGACGGGGAGGCCGTGTCGGTGGACGAGCCAATTGCGGAGCTGGAGACGGACAAGGCGAATGTTGATGTGCCTTCGCCGGCGGCTGGCGTCCTGCGGCGCGTGAAGGAGGAGGGGGACACGGTTGGGGTGGGGGAGGTGATCGCACGCGTGGAAGAAGGGGGTGCAGCGGCGAAGGCGAGCCCGGCGGTGGCGGTCTCCGGTTCGGCGAAGCCGCAAGCGGCGCAGGCAGCGCAGCCGGCGCCGGTCGCCGCGCAGCCTTCTGGCGCGCAAGTTGGGGCGGTGAACGCTGCGGGGACGCGTCTGGAAGACCTCAGCCCGGCGGTGCGGCGGCTGGTCGAGGAAAACCATCTCGACGTGAAGCAGATCCCGGCCACGGGGCCGAACGGGCGGCTCACGAAAGAGGACGTGGAAAAGTTCCTCAAGGAGCGCGGCGGCGCCGGCAACGGTCAGCCCGAGCGCCCGCCCGGACGCGCGGCGACCGCGGCGCCGTCGGTCGAGCCGGAGCGTTCGGCGGGCAGGCCGGAGCGGTCGGAGCGGTTGGAAGAGACGCCGCCCCCGTGGGCGCCGCCCCGCGGCGGTGGCGAGGGTGGCGGGCCGATGGTGCCGGTCGTCACGCGCCGGCCGGAAGTCGCCACGCAGGCGTCGGCGGCGTCGGCGGCGGGCAAGGCGCAGCCGATCGACTTCGACGAATCCGGCACCCGGCGCGTGCCCATGAGCAAGATCCGCAAGCGCATCGCCGAGAACCTCGTGCGGGCGCAGCAGACCGCCGCCATCCTCACGACGTTCAACGAAGTGGACATGTCGGCCATTATGGACCTGCGGGCGAAGTTCAAGGAGCGGTTCCAGGAAGTCCACGGCGTCGGCCTCGGTTTCATGTCGTTCTTCGTGCGGGCGTGCGTCCTGGCGCTGCACGAATTCCCGCGCGTGAACGCGTTCCTGGAAGGCGACGACGTCGTCTACCACCAGTACGTGCACATGGGCATCGCCGTGAGCACCGACCGCGGGCTGGCGGTTCCGGTGCTGCGGCACGTCGAGCGGATGTCATTCGCGCGGGTCGAGTCGGAGATCAAGCGCCTCGCGGCCGCCACGCGCGACGGGAAGCTGAGCCTCGAAGAGCTGAGCGGCGGCACGTTCACGATCACCAACGGCGGAATCTTCGGCTCGATGCTCTCCACACCAATCCTCAACCCCCCGCAGAGCGGCATCCTGGGCATGCACAACATCGTGAAGCGGCCGGTGGCCGTGGGCGACAAGGTGGAAGTGCGCCCGGTCATGTACCTAGCCCTGAGCTACGACCACCGCCTGGTGGACGGCCGCGAGTCGGTGAGCTTTCTCGTGCGCGTGAAGCAACTGCTGGAAGACCCGGCCCGCCTCATGCTGGAAATCTAAGAGACGCGAAATCCAATGGCAGAAGAGAACTTCGACCTGGTCGTCATCGGCGCAGGGCCCGGGGGTTACGTCGCGGCGATCCGGGCGGCTCAGCTCGGGATGCGCGTGGCGTGCATCGACAAGCAGTACCTCGGCGGCACGTGCCTGAACGTCGGCTGCATCCCCAGCAAGGCGTGGCTGGACGCCTCCCACAAGCTCTACCAGGCGAAGCACAAGTTCAAGGAGATCGGCATCCAGGTCGCCGACGTGAGGGCCGACGTGACCGCGATGGCGGCGCGCAAGGACAAGGTCGTCCAGCAGAACACCGCCGGCGTGGGGTACCTGTTCAAGAAGAACAAGGTCGAGACGATCATGGGCGCCGCCAGGATCGCCTCGCCGGCGTCGGTGGCGGTGAAGCTGAACGCCGGCGGCGAGCGGACGCTCAATGCCAAACGAATCCTGGTCGCCACGGGCAGCGCGCCCATCCGGATCAAATCGCTGCCGTTCGACGGCAAGCACATCATCAACTCCGACCACGCGGTGAACTTGACCGAGGCGCCGAAGAAGATGGTCGTCGTCGGCGCCGGCGTCATCGGCGTCGAAATAGGCTCGGTCTGGAGCCGCCTGGGGACGGAGGTGCTCGTCATCGAGTTCATGGACCGCATCCTGCCCGGCATGGACCGCGAAATGACCTCGGCCCTCCAGCGGCTGCTGGAGAAACAGGGTCTCAAGTTCAAGCTGAAGGCGGCGGCGGAGTCGGCCAAGGTCGAGGCGGGCAGGGTCAAGCTCGCCTGGGCCAGCGGCGACGAGAAGGCTGTCGAAGACTGCGACAAGGTGCTCGTGGCGGTGGGCCGACGGCCCTTCACCGAGTCCCTCGGGTTGGCCGAAGCGGGCGTGCAGACGGACCCCAAAGGGTTCGTCAAGGTGGACGGCAAGTACCAGACCAACGTCCCGGGGATCTACGCAATCGGGGACGTCATCGGCGGCCTCATGCTCGCACACAAGGCGGAGGAAGAAGGCGTCGCGGCGGCGGAGCTCATGGCGGGCAAGGCCGGTCACGTGAACTACCACGCCTGCCCCAACGTCGTGTACACCCACCCGGAACTCGCGCAGGTGGGGTACACCGAGGAGGACGCGCAAAAGGCGGGGCACGAGGTACGGGTGGGGAAGTTCCCCTTCTCGGCGAATGGCCGCGCGCGGTGCATGGACGACACGGACGGACTGGTGAAGATCGTCGGCGACGCCAAAACCGACCGGCTGCTCGGCGTTCACGTGCTGGGGCCGGAGGCGTCGGACCTGATCGCCGAGGCGGTCGTGGCCGTGGAGTTTGCCGCGTCATGCGAAGACGTGGCGCGGTCGTTCCACGCGCACCCGACGCTGGCCGAAGCGATAAAGGAAGCGGCCCTGGGCGTCGAGAAACGATCGATTCACATTTAAGCTTTCAACGTTCACTCCCCGCCGCCTTCACGTCCACCCGCGCGATCCGGTTCGCCTGCTCCGCTACCCAGATGTTCCCGTCGGGCCCCGCCGCCATGCCGAACGGCTGCGCCTTGGGCGTGGGCATCACCCACTCCTTCACCGCGCCGCCGGGCGTCACCCGCCCCACCTTGCCCGTCCCGAAGGCCGCGTACCACACCGCCCCGTCCGCGGCCGCCGCCACCCCGACCGGCCGGCTCCCCTTCGGCACGGCAAACTCCTTTATCTCCCCCGTCGGCGTCACGCGTCCGATCTTGTCCGCCTGATTCTCGCTGAACCACAGGTTCCCGTCCGGGGCCGCCACCATGTCCCTCGGCAGGCACTTGGCCGTCGGCAGCTTGAACTCATCCACCTTGCCGGTCGCCGGGTCCAGTCGCCCCACCTTGTCCGCCGCACTTTCGGTGAACCACACCTTGCCGCTCTTGTCGAACGCGACCGAGTACGGCCCGCTCTCCGGCGTCGGCACCGGGAACTCGGTCATCTCCCCCTTGGGCGTGATCCGCCCGATCTTGTTGCCCGCCATCTCGGCGAACCACACGTTCGCGTCCGGCCCTGCCGCGATCTCGCGCGGCCACGACCCCGGCGTCAACAGCCCGGTCCTCGTCGCCTTGGTCGGGATCACGAACGTCCCGTTGAACTCCCCCGCCGGCGACACCCGCCGCACCGCGTTCTCCTCCCGCGACGTGAACCAGAGGTTGCCGTCCGGCCCGGCCGTGATCCCCTGCAGCACGCCTACGTGCTCGCCCGGCACCGCAAACTCCGTGATCTTCCCCTCCGGCGTCACGCGCAGGATCTTGTGCTGAATCACCTCCGTCACCCACAGGTTCCCGTCCGGCCCCGCGACGATTGCCTGCGGCCGATGGCCCTCCGAAGAGAGCGCGAACTCCGTCACCGGCCCCTCCGCCGCTACGGCGCCCGCCGCCATCGCCAATGCAATCGCCACGCCCGCCAACAATCGGCTTCGCAACACGGTGACCTCCTTAGGGGCAATGTGCCGGCCCGGTTTACACCGGCGCGTCAGCGCCCGAAGGGAACCTTATCTACCCAGCACCCGGCCCGGCGGGTAGATTACGTCTTCGCCTTCGGAATCGACACGTCCGACTTCGCGAGGCGTGGATTGTACGGAGCTCGGAAGCCAGACCGGCCAGCGACCAATTCCCCTTGGGCGTGAAACTGGCCCCGGGGGCGCGGCGTCGCCCCGCGTCTCCCGCCGAACGATTGGCGTTCGCCGGCGTACCTCTTTTGCCGCACGCCGTTACGGGCTGTTCCGCGTGCGGGCTATGGGAGAAAAACGCACTTGATCAGTTGGCGACGATTCTCGAACTGGGCGAAGGAAAAACCCCTGACGCTACGGCTTGCCGACTTCCTCGGCCGTGGGCGCGGGCGTTTGCGCCTGCTCGATCACCTCAACCCCCCGGTGGCCGCGCCGCGCAAGCCCGACCTGCGGGACTGGGAAAACCACGACCTGGCTGCCGTATGGATCGGCCACGCTACGGTCCTCCTGCGCATCGGCGGTCTCACGGTTCTCACCGACCCCGTGCTCTACAACCGCGTCGGCGTCGGACTGGGTCTGATGACCGGCGGCCCGAAACGGCTGGTCGCGCCGGCGCTGACCGTCCGCGAACTGCCGCGAATCGACCTGCTGCTGGTCTCGCACGCCCACTTCGATCACCTGGATCGGCCGACGCTCAACCGGCTGCCAAAGCGGATCCCCGTCATAACGTCGCTGCACAACCACGACCTGATCTACGACCTCGGGTTCCGGCGAGTCGCCGAGCTTCAGTGGGGCGAATCCATTGAATTCAAGGGCCTGCGCGTCACCGCCCGCGAGGTCCGCCACTGGGGGGCGCGCACGTTCTACGATCGGCACCGCGGCTTCAACGCGTTCCTGCTGGAAGCCGGCACCGGCTCGAAGCGCCGGCGCGTGCTCTACGGCGGCGACACGGCATACCACGACCTGTTCAAGGACATTCGCGGCGTGGACCTGGGAATCTTCGGCATCGGCGCCTACGACCCGTACGTCGCCGCCCACGCCACACCGGAGCAGGCGTACGCGATGGCCGATCATTGCCGGGCCGAGCACATCCTGCCGATGCACCACTCGACGTTCCGCCTGAGCCACGAGCCCGTGCACGAGCCGCTGGAGCGGATGTTGGCCGCCGCCGGTTCGGAGCCGGAGCGCGTCGTCGTCCGCGGGATCGGGTCGCAGTGGTCGATCAATTAGCGGCATTGCTCCGGATTGAACCCGCCTTGGTATAACTCGTCGGCCATGACGCCCGACGAATCGCCGCGCGATCAATCCGTCCTGAAGCGAATTGCCCGCTCGTTTAATTTCGCCTTCCTCGGACTGGCGTACTTGTTTCGCACGCAGCGTAACGCCCGGATCGAAGCCTACATCGGAGTAATCGCGTGCGGGATGGGCGCGTGGCTCGGCATCTCTCGCGTGGAGTGGGGACTGCTGGCCTTTACGATCGCGCTGGTCCTGATCCTCGAGGGGTTGAACACGTCGATCGAGGCTGCGGTGGACCTGGCTTCGCCGGAGCATCACCCGCTCGCCAAGGCGGCAAAAGACCTCGCCGCGGGCATGGTGCTCGTCGCGTCGATCGCCAGTCTTGTGATCGGGCTGTTGATCCTGGGACCGCCGCTGTGGCGCAAGCTGTTTCCCTG
>Ga0308176_10000997_pt1 | contig 17800 bp, 15 predicted proteins | sample PhyCR2_3_FD_203890 | JGI IMG/M metagenome (GOLD analysis project Ga0308176, IMG submission 203890) | Soil microbial communities from UC Gill Tract Community Farm, Albany, California, United States - DLSLS.C.R2 | ecosystem: Environmental > Terrestrial > Soil > Agricultural land | place: USA...
GCCACCGCGGTGACGGCGAGGACGACGAAGTACATCCACTGGTCCTCGGCCAGTCCGCTCCAGGCGGGCGGCTGCAGCTTGTCCACGGTCAGGCCCATGGAGCCGCCCGTCACCGGTTCGAGCCGCTTCAGCAGGGGCGGCAGGAACACCGCGAAGGAGAGGGTGACCAGGGCGAGGTACAGCCCGCGCAGCCGCAGGGCGGGCACTCCGAACCCGAGGCCCAGCAGGAAGCATCCGGCGGCCGCGACCGGCAGTGTGGCCAGGTGGCCAGTGTCGTACCGGTCGAGCATGACCGCCGTCGTGTAGGCGCCCGCCGCGAAGAACGCGCCGTGCCCGAGCGAGATCTGCCCGCCGAAGCCGACCAGGAGGTTCAGGCCGGCCAGCGCAACGGCGTACAGGAGCACCATGGTCAGCTGGAAGACCTGGAAGGGGGCGAGGTAGAACGGTGCGCCGACGGCGACCGCCGCTGTGAGCAGCACGGTGAGCGCGGCCCGCGGGCGCCGGGCCCGGTCGGTGCCGAGTGCCGTTGTGATGGTGTTCATGCGCGCTCCACCGCCGCCCGACCGAAGAGGCCCTGGGGCCGCACCAGCAGCACCGCCAGGATGATCACCAGGGGGACGCCCACCTTCAGATCGGCACCGATCACGCCCACGTACGCCCCGGTCAGCGTCTCGGCGACGCCCACGAACAGGCCGCCGACGACCGCGCCCACCGGGCTGTCGAAGCCCCCGAGGGTGGCCGCGGCGAACGCGTAGATCAGCACCCCGCCCATCATGTTGGGCTCCAGGAACAGCACCGGGGCGACGAGCACGCCCGACACCGCGCCGACCGTCGCGGCCAGCCCCCAGCCGAGCATCAGCACGCGGCCCACCCGGATGCCCGACAGCCGGGCGGAGGCCGGGTTGCCGGCGACCGCCCGCATCACCAGACCGGTGGAGGTGTGCTGGAACAACAGGTACAGCAGGCCCATCACGACGGCGACCACGCCGATGATCCCGAGCGCCGACCAGTCCACGCGCACCCCGGCCAGGTCGAGCCCGCCGTCGGGGAACGGCTGTGGGAAGTCCTTCACGGTGAACGACCAGATCAGGCCGGCCAGCGCGTTGACGAAGATGAACAGGCCTACCGTGACAATGACCACCGTCAGCTCGGGCGCGCCCTGCACGGGACGGATGACGATCCGCTCGACCAGCATGCCGCCGGCGAAGGACACCGCGAGGGTGACCGGCAGCGCCAGCCAGAACGGCATCCCGGACGCCACCAACTGCCAGGCAACATACGTGGAGAGCATGGCCAGCTCGCCCTGCGCGAAGTTGACGATCCCCGTGAACCGGTAAATCAGCACCAGGGCCAGCGCCAGGCTGGCGTACACCGCGCCGGAGCCCAGTCCTTCCACCACTTGCTGGAGAAGATCGGTCATGGCGCTCACCCGGCCTTACGCGTGTGGACGGAGACACCGAGGTACACCTCGGCGACCTGTCCGTCCTCGCGGATCTGTGCGGCCGGTCCGGACAGCACCAGGCGGCCGGCCTCCAGTACGTGCGCCCGGTGCGCGATGTCCAGCGCGAGCTGGGCGTTCTGCTCGACGACGACCACGGTGGTGCGTTCCTCCTCATTGACGGCACGGACGATCTCGAACAGCTCACGGGTGACCAGCGGCGCGAGCCCGAGGGACGGCTCGTCCAGGAGGAGCAGGGAGGGCCGCAGCATCAGCGCCCTGCCGATGGCGAGCATCTGTTGCTCCCCGCCGCTGAGGCTGCCGGCGGCCTGACGCGACCGCTGTCGCAGTTTGGGGAAGTGGTCGTAGATCCGTTCCAGGTCGGCGGCCACGGCCGCACGCTCGCCGCGGCTCCGTCTGCCGAGGCCGGTGCGCAGGTGGGCGCCGATGCGCAGGTTCTCCTCGACGGTCAGGTCGTTGAAGGTGCCCCGGCCCTCGGGCACGTGCGCCACGCCGAGCCTGGCGGCCTGCTCGGGCGAGCGGCCCAGCAGTTCGGAGCCGTTCAGGGTGACCGAGCCACGGCCGCGGACCATGCCGCTCAGCGCCCGCAGGGTCGTGGTCTTGCCCGCGCCGTTGGGTCCGAGGATCGCGCACACCTCGCCGCGCGCGACGGTGAAGTCGAGCCCCTGCAGCACGCGGGCCTGGCCGTATCCGGCGTGCAGGCCGGAGACCCGCAGGAATTCCGCCTCCGCGCTCGCCTCACTCGCCTCGGCCTCGGTGCGGTCGGTGGTGGGCTCGCTCATGCGGCCACCCCCAGGTACGCCTCGACGACCGCCGGGTCGCGCTGGATCTCCTCCGGCGAGCCCTCGGCGATCTTGCGGCCGAAGTCGAGGCAGACCACCTTGTCGCACAGGTCCATCACGAACCCCATGTGGTGTTCCACCACCACGAGCGTGAGGGCGAAATCCTGGCGCACCGACCGGACCAGATCCGCGAATTGTCCGACCTCGCCGTGGCTGAGCCCGTTGACGGGTTCGTCGAGCAACAGCAGCCGGGGCCGTACCGCGAGCGCACGGGCGAGTTCGACGCGTTTGAGCGTGCCGAACGGCAGCCCGGAGGCGGGGTGGTCGGCGACGTCCGCCAGTTCCAGCCGCCGTAGCAAGTCGTCCGCCTGATCACGTAGTTCCCTCTCCTCCCGCCTGACGCGGGGCAGCCGCAGCGCCGCGGCGAGGTGCCCGGTGCGCCCCCGGCCGTGGGCGCCGACCATGACGTTCTCCCGGACCGTGAGCTGCGGGAACAGGCCAAGGTTCTGGAAGGTGCGGGCGATACCGCGCCCGGCCACGGCGTGCGGCGGAAGGGCGAGCAGGTCCTCACCCTCGAACTGCACCGTTCCCGCATCGGGGGTGCAGCGCCTGGTGAGGCAGTTGAACAAGGTGGTCTTACCGGCTCCGTTCGGACCGATGAGCCCCACGGCGGTTCCCGGCTCGACGGTGAACGCGACACCGTCCAGTGCCGTGATCCCGCCGAAGCGCACGGTGATACCGTCGACCGCGAGCATGAGTGACGCCCCTTCCGAGGTGCTGGGGGGTGGGCGAGCGTCACAGTAGGTGGGGGCGTTCCAGCCGCACATTGGTTGTGAGCACCCAACTTCTCGGTCGCCGGATTGTGCGCCGCGCACAAGTGACGGCAGATGTCTCACGCCGGGCCTGTTGACGGAGCACGAGGCGGGCGGCGACGATCGGCGCCATGCCTCGCGGTCCCGCCCTGGGCGCTCCCCGACTCTCCGAACCGCTCCTCCGGGAGCGGTGGCGGATCCTGCATGCCGTCCACGACCGGGTCGAGGAGGTGGCGGAGGCCGCCGTCGAGGTGATGCGCGCGGAGATCCCGTCGTACGCGCTGCAGGACGAGCGGTTCTTCGACGAGGTACGGGAGCAGGTGCTCGAGCACTACCGGATGCAGCTGGCGGCGCTGGCCGGCGACCGAGACATCGCTGCCGAAGACCTGGTCTTCAGCCGCGGGGCAGCTATGCGCCGAGCACGCGCGGGGTTCGCCCTGGAGGACTGGATCAGTGCCTTCCGGGTCGGCCGGCAGGTGCTGTGGGACGCGCTGCTCGAGTGCGCGGGCACGTCCGCCGAGGCCCAGCAGGCCGCGCTGTCCCTGGTCACGCCCTTGATGCGGTACGTCGACTACGCCAGCACCCACGCCGCGCAGGCCTACATCGAGTACCAGCAGCACGTGGTGGCGGACGCGGACCGGGAGCGCCGGGATCTCCTGGACCAGCTCCTGGCCGGCGTGGCACCGACGCGCGGTCCGCTGTGCGCCGCGGCACAGGCGTACGGCATCGGGCCGCGCTCGCCGATGATGGCGGTCGTGGCGGTGTGCGTCGGCGACACGCGCACCGGGGACCTCACCTCGGCCGAGAACGGGTATGCCACCAGCGCGTCGATCAGCGTCGCCGGGCCCTGGGCCGGCAGGACCCTGGTGGTCGTGCGCCACGGCGAGGTGGTGGCCGTGCCCGTGGTCCGGGCCGGAATGAACGCAGAGGACATCTGCGCCCACTTCGAGGCCGTGCAGCAGCGGCTCGCGCGGGACGGAACCATGCTCTCCATGGGGATCAGTACGGTCGCCCAGGGCGCAAGTGAACTGCCGCGCGCGTACGAAGAGGCGCGTGCCGCCCTCGACCTCGTACCGGGCGGGGGCGGGGTGGCGGCGCTGCCGCGGCTGTCCCCGTTCGACTACCTGGCGCTGCGCGCCGACGACCTCGCCCGGCAGCTGGTCGATCCCCGCGTGCGGGTGCTGCTGGAGGAGGACCGCAAACGGGGCGACACTCTGGCCGCCACCATACGGGCCTTCGCGGACGCGGACCTCAATCTGCGGCTGGCCGCCGACCGGCTGCGGGTGCACCACAACACGGCGCACTACCGGTTGCGACGGATCGAGGAACGCACCGGCCGCAATCCGCGCCGGATCGCCGACCTTCTGGAACTACTGGTCGCCCTCGCCATCCGCGACGGCGCCGGAGATGGTGGGGATTGCCAGTGAGCGGCATCGTGGGGTCGGAGTCCGCCGGGACCGGGGCGGCCCGTCGGCTGCCGGGCGGACCAGGAGGCATGGCCCTCCCGGAGGGGCACACCGTACAGGACCGAACGGTCCGGCGTGCGCTGCTGGACACCGCGCTGGAGGTGTTCACCGAGCGCGGTTACACCGATGCCGGGCTCACCGAGATCGCGGCGCGCTCCGGCATTCCGGCAGGCGCCCTCTTCCAGCACTACGGCGGAAAACGGGGGCTCTATCTCGCCCTGTGGGAGGAGTTCCGGGAGGAGCAGGAGCACAGGACCGCGGCCACGCTGACCGCCGAGCGCAGCCGTGGCGTAAACGACCCCCTCGCCCTCTTCGTGGCGGGAGCCAGGGCGTACCTGGAGGGTGCCTGGGACAACCGGCGGCTCGGCAGGCTCCTCGCGGAGGACGACAACCCCGCGGGCTTCGACACGCTGCGCCGCCAGTGGGACCGCGCATGGGTACGGCGCAACGCCCGGCTCCTGGAGGTGGACGAGCGGCGACGCGCCGGCCGGGTCCGGGTGAGCGTGCTGACCACCGTCATCGGAGGGGCGGCACGCGAGCTGGGCGACTGCGAGGACGAGACGGAGGCCCGGGAGATCGTGGACGAGGTGTGCGGCATCCTGATCCACCTGTCGGCACCGCCCGGCTGACACACCTGGGCCGTCGCGACCGACGGCCGCCACGACACCGGGCTGTCGGCCGGCCGAGGCTGTGCGACTTCGACACGGCGCACGGCATGGTGCTGCACCACGCCGTGGGCGAAGAAATCGGTCGCGCCCCACGAGGGTGAGCGGTTGACTTCCGCCTGAGCGCGGTGAGACACGAGGCGCAACGGCGAAGGGGCGGGCATGGACACCGAGGGTGCGCGGACCGACCGTTTGGGCTTGCTGCTCGACCAGTTCGACCACGCCAGGGAGATGGCCCAGGTGCGGCTGGCGGGGCTCGGTGACGAGGAGTACCTGTGGGAGCCGGTGCCCGGTCGCTGGTCGATCCGGCGCCGGGGCGAGGCGGCGACGCCCAGGGCTTTCGGGCCGGGCGAGTGGGTGCTCGACTTGGGCGCCCCGGACATCCCGGCGAACGAGTAAGCCGAGGTCGCCCGGCAGGCCGCCGACGGCACGGCCGTCGACAAGATCGCCGATGACTGGAGCGTGAGTGTCGAGCGGGTCGAGCAGATCCTCGCCCACACCGGTGCGCCGGAGCCCGACGAAACGCCGATCACGACCATCGCGTGGCGGCTGGGGCACCTGCACTTCCACTTCGCGGGCGGATGGGCGTGGACCTTCGGTGAACGGCGGCAGGAGCCGAAGCGGCTGGTCGAGTTCACCCCCTCCGCCGCCCTGGCACTCCAGCGGTTCTGGGCGGTGATCGACCGCTGGCGCGACAGCGTCGCCGCCGTCACCGACGAGCAACTCGCAACGGTCGGCTCTCGCAGTACCCGTACAGCAACGACCCCGACTACCCCAACGTCGGTGTGCTGTCGGCGACCAACTTCGAATTCATCCGCCGCATGGCCGAGATCGCCTTGCTCGGCGACCTGTGGCAGGCCCGCTTCCCCACGCCCGGTAAGGCCGCCCGCGCCGCGAGGGTGTTCAGTGGGTGCTGAGCATGCCTTCGCGCAGTCGGGCCAGGAGGCGGCTGATCAGTCGGGAGACGTGCATCTGCGAGACCTGCAGGCGTTCGCCGATCTCCTTCTGGGCGAGTGACGCTGGGCGGGGGAGAGTGGCCCTGGGCGGAGGTGTGGGCACCGTCTGTGACGGCTCACCGCACGCAGAGCGGTGGATTCGTGACCCATGCCTCGGTCGTCCCCCCGGCGCAACCTAGGCAGGTGGAGGACATCGGCCCCAACGAGGTGGCCCTGGCTTGGGTGGCGTCCCGCCATCAAGATCGCCACCGCGCTCAAGACCGCTGTCTGATCAGCCTGGTGGACCAAGGCTTGTCACTGCCCGAGCCCGATCCGGTCGAAGACAGCCGGTCCGGCGAAGTCGACGCCGAGGTTCGAACCGGCGGCTTACCGCCCCGGCGTCGCTTCCGACGATGTCCGCGCTAGAAACCGGTGCCGGCTCCTCGCCTGAACGGGAGCGCGTCACCGAGGAGCTGCCCGCCGTCGATCACCATCGTCTCGCCGGTGATCCAACTCGCGGCGTCCGAGACGAGAAACGCGACCGCCGAGGCGATGTCGGCAGGCTCCCCGATGCGCCCAAGAGCCGTCGCATCGGACACGACCTGCTCGTGCTCCTTCCACAGAGCTTCGGCCAGCCTCGTGCGCACCACACCCGGTGCCACCGCGTTGACGCGAACCTTCGGCGAGAGTTCCAGGGCCAGTTGTTTCGTGAGGTGGATCAGTGCGGCCTTCGACGCGTTGTACAACCCGATGTTCGCCTCGAAGGCCATGCCGCCGACCGACGCGGTGTTGACGACCACGCCGCCGTGCTCACCCATCCAGGCCCGCGTGGCCAGACCCGTCCACAGGACGGGAGCCCACAGGTTCACGTCGAAGGTCTTGGCGAACCTGCCGTGGTCCTGGTCGATGACGGGCCCGAAGGCCGGGTTGGTCCCCGCGTTGTTGACGAGGATGTCCAGGCTCCCGAAGCGCTCGAGCGTCAGATCGACACAGCGCCGGGCCGCTTCTTCGTCGACCGCGTGCGCGCCGACGCCGACCGCCGTGCCTCCGACCTGGGCCGCGGCGGCGTCAGCCGCCTCCTGGTATCGGGAGGTGAGGACGACGTTTGCGCCCGCGGCGGCGATGGCCCGGGCGATCGCCAGCCCGATCCCGCGCGAGGCGCCCGTGACGACGGCGGTGCGACCGGTGAGATCCAGTCCTGCCATGTCAGTTCACCACTGTCTTGGGGCCGCCGGCGGTGACCGTGCCGGTGACCCCGTCGCGGTACTTCCGCAGTTCCTGCCTGGCGATGGCCCGCTTGTGGACCTCGTCGGGACCGTCCGCGAGCCGTAGCGTCCGCAGCTGCGCGTACATCATCGCCAGCGGGAAGTCCTCGGTCACTCCTGCTGCTCCGTGCACCTGGATCGCGCGGTCGATGATCTTCAACGCGATGTTCGGAGCGGCCACCTTGATGGCCGCGATCTCGGTGCGCGCTTCCTTGTTCCCGACCGTGTCCATCAGATACGCGGCCTTGAGCGTGAGCAGGCGGATCATCTCGATGTCGATCCGCGCTTCCGCGATCCAATCCTGGATGTTGGACCGTTCGGCAACCGGACTGCCGAAGGTCACCCGTGACTGCGCGCGCCGGCACATCAGCTCCAGCGCCCGCTCGGCCGCGCCGATGGCCCGCATGCAGTGGTGGATACGACCGGGCCCGAGCCGGGCCTGGCTGATCGCGAACCCCTCTCCCTCGCCCTTGAGAACGTCCTTTGCCGGCACCCGTACGTCGGTGAAGTCGATTTCGGCGTGCCCCTCACGGTCTTGGTAGCCGAACACCGGCAGGCCGCGTATCACCGTGATCCCGGGGGCGTCGATCGGAACGACCATCATCGACTGCTGGCGGTGCGGAGCGGCGGTGGGGTCCGTCTTCCCCATGACGATGAGCACCTTGCAGTTGCGGTGCAGGGCGTTGGACGCGAACCACTTGCGGCCGTTGAGCACGTACTCGTCGCCGTCGCGCTCCATCCGCAACTCGATGTTGGTGGCGTCGGAGCTGGCGACGCGCGGCTCGGTCATCGCGAAGGCCGAGGCCATCGTCCCGTCGAGCAAGGGCTTGAGGTACTTCTCCTTGTGCTCGTCGCTGCCGAACAGCGTGAGCACCTCCATGTTGCCGGTGTCGGGCGCGTTGCAGTTGCACGCTTCGGAGGCGATGTGGCTGCGCCCCATGATCTCTGCCAGCGGCGCGTACTCGAGGTTCGTCAGCCCGGGACCCCACTCCGGGTGCGGGTGGAAGAGGTTCCACAGTCCGCGCCCCCGCGCCTCCGCCTTGAGTTCCTCGATGATCGGCGGGTGGAAGTGCGGGTCACCCGACGCGCGCATCTGCTCGTGGTACACCGCCTCAGCGGGGTAGACATGCGCATCCATGAACTCGAGCAGATCCGCCTGGTATTTCTTGGCGCGGTCCGATATCTCGAAAAGGGACATCTGTACTCCTGACGGGTAGGGAGGGAAAGGTCGGCGGCCACTTGTCGAGGTGACTGGCCATGCCTACGACGCCGTCAGACGCCGCGGAAGCCCTGGCATGAGGCCTTCCGCTCGGGCCACGAAATCGGCGTGGGCGCCGTCCGTGTCATTGATCAGTTCGCTCTTGGTGGCCACTGGACGCCGTGGAGCAGTACCTGGCCGGATCGGCGGCGTACGCGACAGCGGTATCGACCACACTGCCGCACCCCGCGATCGCCGTATCTGACACTCAGCCATTCGGCGAAGGCGACGGCTGCGTGCCTTCGCGAAGTAGAGATCGACCGGGCCGAAGCCCCTCTCCGCCAGGGAGACCCCGCTCGCGCGCCTTTGTGCAACGTTCACAGCGAACCCTCTCCGTGGCGGGGCGTGCCAAGCCGGGGCATGGCCCCGAGATGAGGCGACGTGCTCTTGCCCACTGTATAATTGAATCCGACGTCAAGTTCAAGTAGGTCGCGGCACAACACTGCCCGCCGGCGCCCCCGGGAAGGCCGGCCGGCCCCACTGACCTGGGACAGGGACATCACGGTGGTGTCGCCGGATTCGAGGCGAAGGAGAGAAGGAGAGAAGCACCCGGGTACCGGGTGCGATGCGGCAGGCGTTCGAGCGTGCGCTCGCGCACGCTGGTCGTGCCGATGCGGCGCCAGGGTCGTCACATGCCCGCGAGCGGCAGGCTTCGTCCCGGGCCGGGCTGCCCGATCAGCGGTGGCCGGGGAACCGCAGGGCGTTCGCCCAGAGCCGCGTGACCGTGGACACGAGCTCCTCGAAGTCCACCGGCGTGCCCTCCTCTTGCTCTTCACAGAGCACGAAAGCGTTGTAGGCCATGCCGCTGACCATGCCCGACAGCGCACGGGAGGCCATCATCGGATCGACCTCACGGTCTGCGACACCCCGCGCCTGCAGGTCCGCGATGCCGCGGGCATTGCGGCGGATGAACGCGTCCCCGCGCCGACTTCGGAACTCACGGAACTCCGGCTCCACTTGGGCGACCTGCTCAAGCAGCGCCATCAGCTTCGCGTTCCGTTTGTATGCCTCCAGATACGCGCGATTGCTCGCTTCGAGTACCGCATGGGGATCGTCGGCACCCTGCACCCGGCCCATGCCGGGGTGCATCATGTCCTCCTGCGCCTCCAGGAGGACGGCGGCAAGCACCTCTTCCTTGTTGGCGAAGTACGTGTAAAAGGATCCCGCCGCGCATTGGGCCTCTTTGGTGATATCGGTCAGGCGGGTGTCGAGGTAGCCGTCCCGTTCGAACACCTTCCGCGCGGCCTTCACCAAAGCGGCTCGTGTCCGCGCTCCGCGCTTCGTCGTAGGCGGCTCGCGAAGGTGCGAGAGGGGCGCCATGGGCGGTGCCTTCTCGCCGTCGATCCCCTCGGGCGCGGTGGTGTCCATCCCGGAGACTGTACTTGAATCCGACGCCATAGTCACAAACCTGCAAGGCGCACTGGGCCCACAGGCGGCGCCGGTTGAGTCCTGGTTTCCGAAGTCCACGGCGGACGGATCGCATCCCGCCGCCGGACAGCGCATGTGGTCACTGCCTCTCGTCCGCCGAAGCAGGGATGTTCAGTGCGAGGCGGCAACGTCGCCGGGCGCCGTGTCGCGGGTCAGTGCGGTACGGTCGATGGACCGCTTGAGGATCTTCCCGGTCGGGCCCTTGGGCAGCGCGCCGACGAACCGAACGATGCGCGGGATCTTATAGGCGGACAGCCGCTCTCGTGCCCAGCTCGATACCTCTGCGGCACCGATTTCCGCACCGGGGCGGGTGGCGATGAGCGCGGCGACCTCCTCGCCGTAGTGCTCGTCGGGAACGCCGATCACGGCTGCCTCGACGATGTCCGGATGCGCGTAGAGAACTTCCTCGACCTCACCGGGGTAGACGTTGTAACCGCCGCGGATGATCAGGTCCTTGATACGGTCGACGATGCGCAGGTCGCCCTCCGTGTCGATTTCGCCGAGGTCGCCGGTCCGGAACCAGCCGTCGGACGAGATTGCCGCGGCGGTGTCCTCGGGGCGGTTCCAGTAGCCGCGCATCACCGTGGATCCCTTGATGTGAACCTCACCGACGGTGCCCGGCGGGCACTCATTGCCGTCCTCGTCACGCACCTGAACCTGCAGCCGCGGGACTGCCCTGCCGGTGTACCCGGTCTTGCCGCCGCGGTCGATGTCGTTGAAGGTGCCGAACGCGGTGGTCTCGGTGAGCCCATACCCTTCGAGGATGGTGCACCCGAAGCGGGCCTCGAAGGCTCTGGCGATCTCCCCGGGCAGCGACGCGCCGCCGGAGACCGCGACACGGAGCCCCGCGAAGTCCGACGGGTTCGCATCGCCCGCCGCGTGCAGCAGCGCGTTCCACATGGTCGGCACGCCGGCCACGATGGTGAGCCGGTCGCGGCGCAGCATGTCGAGCATCGACGCCGGGTCGAATCGGGCCAGCAACGACATCGAGCCGCCCACGGTCAAGGTCGCCATCATGACCGATGCCTGGCCGAACACGTGGAACAGCGGGAGACCGGTGCCGGTACGGTCGGCGCTGGAGGCGCGGCTGCACTCGGCGCCGATCTCCCCGGCGGACAACAGGTTCCCGACAGTGAGTTGGGCCCCCTTCGGCCGCCCCGTGGTGCCCGAGGTGTACAGGATGGCCGCGGTCTCGTCGCGGTCCCGGTCGACGACGTCGGCAGGGGTTGCACCGGTGACCCCCGGGGGCAGCGTCCAGGAGGGCACCTTGAGCGCCGCTGCCGCCTCCGCGACGGCGGGGCCGAGGGCGTGCCATGCGATCGCCAATGAGCACCCGGCGTCGCCGAGGACGTACTCGGCCTCGGCCCGGGTGACCATCGTGTTGACCGGCACCACGACACAGCCCGCGGCCTGGATCCCGAGGTAGGCCACCACGAACTCGGGCACCGACGGCGCCGCGAGCAGCACCCGGTCCCCGGGGGACAGGCCCGCGGCGGCCAAGGCGCCCGCGTACCGTACGCTCGCGTCACGCAGCTGAAGGTAGGTCCACTGGTCCCTGGCGCCGCGCAGCGCCACCTTCTCGGGAGTGGCGGCCGCGTGGCGGCACACAGGATCGAAAACGCTGGTCATGAGGGTACCTTCCGGGATGTGGCGGAGGTGACGGTGCGGGTCTCACCCTCGCCGATCGGTTGACTTCGCCCGGCCTCGTCAGGGTCCCCGGACGGTGTGGCCGGACGACCGGCCGCACTGCGCCCGGTCGGTCGATCGATCGGTCAGGCGGTGATCCCGAAGCGTTCGGCGAGTTGGCGGCGGGTGTCGGCGGCGCTGGTGTGCAGTACGCCCCCGATACCGATCCGTGCCGCTCCGTCGAGGTTCTGCTGCAGATCGTCGATCATGACTGCCTCCTCGGGGTCGATGCCGAGGCGTTCACATGCGATCGCGTAAATCCTCCGGGAGGGCTTGCGGATCCCGACCTCGGCGGAGATGACGACCACATCGGCAACAGCGGTGAGGTCGACGCCGTCGTAGGTTCCTGTACCGAACGAATTGGATACGAGAGCAACGGGATGGCCGGCGGCTCGTAGGTCACCGAGCAGCGCGAGCATGTCCTGGTCGATCGACATTCCCGCTTGCATCCGGGCCGTGAGCCCCGCGGCCGGTACGTCGGCGCCATGCACGCGGAGACGTTCGGCGAATCCTCGTTCGAATGCTTCGGCGTCGATACGGCCGCACTCGTGGTCCGCCAGGAGGGTGCGTGAGGGCTGGTCCCGGCCGAGGAGGTCCAGCGGCAGGCGCGGGTCGCCGCCGAGCGAGGCGCCGAAGTCGGTGAAAGCCCGCAACACACTGGAGGTGATGACCCCGCCGAAGTCCACCAGGACCGCGGTTCGGGTCTTTTCCACCACATTCGACACGGTATCCACGTCTTTCTCTCGCGGTCGGCTTGCCGTCGGACCATGCGACGGCAGCCATGTTTCGTCGGCTCTCATGAAGTGCCCCTGGTACCGCGCCCGGCCGGTCCTTGCTGCCCCCAACCAACAGGGATGCCGAGCTCAGGCGACTTCGAACAGTCCGGCTGCGCCCATTCCGCCGCCGACGCACATCGAGATCACCACATACCGGACGCCTCGGCGCTTGCCCTCAATAAGGGCATGCCCCACCAGCCGGGCACCGGTCATTCCGTACGGATGACCGACCGAGATCGCGCCGCCATTGACGTTGAACCGCTCCGGGGCGATGTGCAGTTCGTCACGGCAGTACAACGCCTGGGAAGCGAACGCCTCGTTGAGTTCCCACAGGCCGATGTCGTCAATGGTGAGGTTGTGCTGCTTCAGCAGTTTCGGAATGGCGAACACCGGACCGATGCCCATCTCGTCCGGCCCACAACCGGCAACGGTCATCCCCCGGTAGACGCCCAGCGGCTCCAGTCCGCGGCGCTCGGCCTCCTTCGACTCCATCAACACCGACGCCGAAGCCCCGTCCGACAACTGCGAGGAGTTGCCCGCCGTCACGCTGGAATGCTTGCTCACCTGCCCGTTGGGCAGCACCGGCGCCAACCCGGCCAGGCCTTCGAGCGTCGTCGACGCGCGGTTGCCCTCGTCCCGGGTCAGGGTGACCTCCTCGTTCCGCACCTCCCCCGAGTTCTTGTCGAGAACCTTCTTGATGCTGGTGAGTGCGACGATCTCCCGGTCGAACCGGCCGGCCTCCTGCGCCGCCGCGGTGCGCTGCTGTGACAGCAGCGCGAACTCGTCCTGGCGTTCCCGGCTCACGCCGTAGCGTTCGGCGACGATCTCGGCCGTCTGCAACATTGGCATGTAGATGCTCGGCTTGTGCTCGACCAGCCAGGGATCCGCCATGCGGTGGGTGTTCATGTGGTCGTTCTGCACCAGGGAGATCGACTCGACACCGCCGCCGACAGCGACCTGCATACCGTCCGTGACAATCTGCTTGGCGGCCGTCGCAATGGCCATTAGGCCCGACGAGCACTGCCGGTCGATCGACATCCCCGACACTGAGTCCGGAAGTCCGGCGCGAAGAGTGGCCTGACGTGCGACATTGCCACCAGTGGACCCCTGCTGCACGGAGCAGCCGAAGATCACATCCTCCACCTCACCTCCCTCGAGCCCGGCGCGCCGCACCGCGTGCGAAAGGGCATGGGCGGCGAGTTCCTGCGCCTGGGTGTCGTTGAACGCACCGCGGTACGCCTTTCCGATCGGCGTCCGTGCCGTCGAAACGATGACTGCTTCCCTCATGTCGCCTCACTGTTTGCTGTTGGTCCGAGTGCCCGGGAGCTTCGGGGCCAGGAATTCAGGGCTCCGTGAGCCGGGATCGATGCTGATAGGCGGTGCCGAGCGCCAACTGCTGCGGGCGCGGGCTCATTGCGCGCCTCCTGCGGTGACCGAGGACATGAGCCATGACCGCAGGGGCGACGGGAGTCGGCCTCCCGGTCGGTTATAGTTGAATTCGGCGTCAGGTTCAACCGCGTGACCGATGGGTGGCACCCGCTCGCGGGCTTGACAGCCCGCCTCCACCCCTGGAGGGTACCGACCAGTTGGTATGGGAGGTGGATCGTGACGCGGCTGAGCATCTCCACAGGTGCGCGCGTGTTCGACGCCCTCGTGGCGGGCCCGCCTGAGGGCCGCCCGGTGCTGCTGCTGCACGGCTTCCCTCAGACGGGCCTGGTGTGGCAACGGCAGATCGCGGCGTTGGCCTCGCACGGCTACCGGGTGGTGGCACCGAACCAGCGTGGGTACTCCCCCGGCGCCCGCCCCCGGCGGCCCGAGGACTATCGCATCGACCTTCTCGTCGACGACGTGGGCGCGATCAGCGAGGAACTGGGCTGGGCGGCGTTCGACCTGGTCGGCCACGACTGGGGAGGCGCGGTGGCCTGGTGGACCGCTCACGCCCACCCCGGCCGCGTACGCACCCTGACGGTTGTCTCGACGCCGCACCCCGGCGCTCTGGCCACCACCCTGCGCACCGACCAGGATCAGCGCAAACGCTCGCGCTACATGATCGACTGGCGTGAAGCACCCGCGACCGAAGAGCGCATGCTCGCCCACGATGCCCGAGAGCTTCGCAATCTCTACGCCGGAAAGGTCCCGCAAGACAGTGCCGAGGCCTACGTGTGCCACCTGTCCCAGCCGGGCGCCCTCACCGCGGCGCTCAACTGGTACCGGGCCGGCCGCCCCGACGACGCGATCGGCGTAATCGACGTGCCCACGCTGTACGTCTGGAGCACGGAGGACAGCGCGTTCGGCCCGGCAGCCGCAGAGGAGACCGGTCGGTGGGTCAAGGGGCCGTACCGGTTCGAAACCCTCCAGGGAGTCAGCCACTGGGTCCCCGAGGAGGCGCCCGAAGCGCTGACCCGCCTGCTGCTCGACCACCTACGAGCGCACGGCGAGTACTGAACCCGCGGCGGACGCCCCGTTCGCCGACTCTTCGCAGAGGTGACCCCATGAACACAGCGCGCGCGGCCTGGCGCCGCCTCGAACCCGTACACGGCATGATCTATTTCGTCCCCGAGGGAAGGCGCCGGTACGCGGACCTCGGACTGAGCGGACGCGCCGGGTACTTCACCTCCCGGAGCGCCGCGTTCGGCCGGGCACCCGCCGAGCTGGTGATAGCGACCTTCTACAACTTCAACCCCGAGTTCGTACGGCAGGCGGTCGACGGGGCCTGGAACGCGACGACGCCGCAACAGGTGCTGGACGCGCGGTACGCCGCTGCGGGCGAAGCCCTGCGGCGCGCGCGAATCCACGAGCTGCCCGACTTGGACGAGGTCGTGGCGCTGACCCGCAGGGCCGCCGAGGCGGCCTGCGAACACGCCCAGGGGCGCCCGCTGTTCGCCGCGCATGCCGCACTGCCATGGCCGGAGGAGCCGCTACTGCGGCTGTGGCACGCCCAGACGCTGCTCCGGGAGTTCCGCGGAGACGGCCATGTCGCGTGCCTGCTGAGCGAGGGCGTGAGTGGCTTGGAGGCCCTGATTCTGCACGCCGCCACCGGTGAGGTTCCCGTCGAATTCCTCAAGGCGAGCCGCGCATGGCCCGAGGAGGAGTGGGCCGACACCCAGGAGCGCCTGCGCAAGCGAGGTCTCCTCGACGGCGACGCGCTCAGCCCGGAAGGCGTACTCCTGCGCCGGCACATCGAGGACCGCACCGACCGCCTGGCCCTTCCCGCCTACGCTGCCCTGGGTGACGCCGGTTGCGAACGTCTCGCCGAACTCGCGGCCCCCGTCGGCCGGGCCGTCATCGAAGCGGGCCTTCTCAAGCTCGGTTGAACGGGCCTCGCATTTGTGCCGCACGAGCCTGCGCTGTCGATCACCGGCCGCAGCCGGCCTCCGGTAGCCGGCTCGCCGACCCCCTGGACCCGCGCGACGTCCCGGCTGGGCCGACGCAGTGGCGCCTCGGTACAGGCAGGTCGTACCTGCCGACGTCACGCTGCACATGCGGGAACGGTTCACGAGAGGTCGGCGAGAGGAGCGCTCGGTTGCCAGGCAACGGGCAGGACGATGTCGACACCGTCGCGGCGGGCCAGGGGCAGTAGCCGACTCATCGTGGCGTCGATGTCGTCCAGAAAGTAGGGCATCGGCCTCAGGGGCCGGTGCAGACCGAGGAAGAAGTCGTCCCAGTGCACCAGGACGACCCGGCGGGCCCCGGTCGAGACAACGACCTCGTCCCAGTAGGCGCGCAGGAACCCGGTCGGCTGCTTGCCCAGGTTGCCGATGCCCAGATAGATGACGTCGGCGGGCCGACCTCGCAGGGCGCCGGGGCGGAAGTTGGCACTGGCGTGCAGCAGGATGCGGCCCGCAGGATGGGTGACGAGGACACTGAAGGCGGTTCCGGTCTTCCATGCCGCGGCCCGGGCCGGTGGTACGAGGGGCTTGTCGACAGTGCCGGGATAGTGGTCGCCGGGGCTGTGCACGGCGTCCAGGAAGGTCAGGTCGAAACGGCCGTAGGAGACGGTCTCCCCGTCCGCGACCACCCGCAAGGACGACTCCGGCACTCCCAGGCCGCGGCCGATGTTCGCGGTAGAGGGCGATCCGACCAATTCCGCGCCGGTCTCCAGGGCCCACACCGGCGCATCGAGGGCGTGATCGTAATGGGAGTGGGCGCAGACCACCGCGGCCAGATTCCTCACCCGCAGTCGATCGATGGCCGCGCGCACGACAGAGCGGTCGGGCGCGATCCTGCCCAGGGCGACGCGCAGCAACCCCGGCCGGGTGACGAACCCGTCGCTGAGCACGGAGGTCTCCCCATCCGACAGGAGAACGGAACTGGTGCCCAGAAAATGTGCGACCAGCCCGTCATCGCTCGTCATGGAGGGCTGTTTGAACGGCAGATAGGGACGCAGGCTCGGATGACCGACAGACATTCTCATACCGGCATCCTGACCTGTCGCAGGCGGCTGGGCGACGTTCGGCTGCCGCGGTCGCCCGCCGACCACCGCGAGGCCCGCACAGCAGGATGGCGCGTCCAAGGCAGGGCTCATGGGAAATGAGTACTTTTCAGACCGCTCCCCTACGAGGCCCTTGACTCCGCTGCTGCACAAATGGCGAGTGGTGTCCATCTGACCTTCTTCGGCAGCTTCGTGTTAACGGCGTGTAGTCCGGCTGCTTGGTGCACGCCCCGGCCATGGGACTGGCCGCGCTGCCCTTCTGATCAGGCGGATGCCGTGCGCGGACCAGGTGGAGGTTTCTGTGCTGGGGAGCTCTGCGAGTGTTTCAGCCACCGGCTTCCCCTTTACTTGCTCGGTGAGCCACTACTGACCTTTGCGGCGTGATGTCGTGAGGGCTGACGATGTGTGATCGTCGCGGTATGCCGGTTGTGTGAGATATCCGCAGGGTGGTGGGCTGACACCTGAACGGCAGGCGTTTCGCGAGCGGATCCGGCTGGAGGCCGCGGAGCGATTCGTTGCCGGTGCCTCCAACGCCGAGGTCGCCAAGGACTTACGGGTGAGTGTGCGCTCGGTGCAGCGCTGGCGCTGGGCCTGGCACGACGCCGGAACCGAGGGGTTGCGGTCTGCCGGGCCCGTCTCACGGCCGAAGCTGAGTGAGGCCCTGTTCACCGTGCTCGAGCAGGAGCTCGCCAAAGGGCCGATCGCGCATGGCTGGCCGGACCAGACGTGGACGCTGGCGCGCATCAAGACGCTGATCGGGCGCCGGTTCCACAAGAGCATGACGCTGTCGGCGATCGCGCAGATGCTGCACCGGCACGGCTTCAGCCACCAGGTCC
>Ga0308176_10001000_pt1 | contig 17782 bp, 17 predicted proteins | sample PhyCR2_3_FD_203890 | JGI IMG/M metagenome (GOLD analysis project Ga0308176, IMG submission 203890) | Soil microbial communities from UC Gill Tract Community Farm, Albany, California, United States - DLSLS.C.R2 | ecosystem: Environmental > Terrestrial > Soil > Agricultural land | place: USA...
GCCGCTTTTGGGGAGCGACATCGCGAACGCGGCGAGCACCCAGAACAGGACGCCCATGCCGATCGCCTAGATGAACAGCAGCGAGCCACCGCCGACGACGCTGCGGGTGGTCGCGACGAAGGTGAGCAGGCCCAGGAGGAACGGGCCGGTGCACGGCGCGGCGATCAGGCCACCGACCATGCCCATCGCGAAGGCGCCGCGAAATCCTTGACCGCCGACCTGGTTGAGCCGGTTCTGCCAGGACGCCGGCAGGTTGAGCTCGAACGCGCCGAACATCGAGGCGGCGAGCGCGGCGAACAGGAGGACGATCGGAACGACGACGTAGGGGTTGGCGAGCAGGGTTCCGAACTGGCCGCCGACCAGGGCGATAATTACACCCAGCGTGGCGTAGGTGAGGCCCATTCCGACCACGTAGGCGGTGGCCAGCAGGAGGGCTTTGCCGCGGTTGACGTCCTTGCCGCGCGCGCCGAAGATCCCGAGGGTGATCGGGATCATCGGATAGACGCAGGGGGTGAGCGAGGTCAGGAAGCCGAACCAGAACGAGCCGAGGTACATCCACACCCAGCCTCGCTGCTGGTACTCGTTGAACGGATCGCACGCCGCGTGGGCGACGCCTGGGAGGAAGAGAACGGTGAGTCCGATAGCCACGACGGGCCAGATAACCAAGCGGCGCATGAGGTGCTACTATAGACTGGACCTGGCGGGACGGGCATTCCCCCGAGGTCAGGGGCGTTGTAGGGTCCAGCCGTGGTAGCCGCTTCTCCGAGAGCATTCGTTCCGCCGCACGTCGCGCGTCTCGACGTGTATCAAGCGGGGAAGCCGATCGACGAGCTCGAGCGCGAGCTGGGGATCACCGGGGTGATCAAGGTTGCGTCGAACGAAAATCCGCTCGGGCCGTCGCCCAGGGCGCTCGCGGCGATCCCGGCGGCGCTGCCGCACTTGCACCTCTACCCCGACGCCGGCGGCTTCGCGCTGCGGCGCGGCCTGGCGACCCGGCTCGGCTGCGAGGTCGGGCAGATCGCGCTCGGCAACGGCTCGAACGATCTCTTGTACCAGCTCGTGCTCGCGACGTGCGAGCCGGCCGACGAGGTGCTGTCGCACGAGTATGCGTTCCTGTCGTACCGGCTGGCGGCGCAGGTGGTGGGCCGGCGGTTCGTCGCGGCGCCGGCGAGCCCGGAGCTCGCGTGCGATCTCGACGCGCTGATCGCGGCGATCACGCCGCGCACGAAGCTCGTCGTCGTCGGGACGCCGAATAACCCCACCGGCTCGGTGATCACGCGCGCGGGGATGGACCGGCTGATCGCGGCGTTGCCCGAGCGCGCGCTGCTCGTGATCGACGAGGCGTACATCGACTACGCGGCGATGTGGCCGGAGGTCGATCACGCCGACGGGCTGGCCGCGTCGCGCGGCGATCCGCGCGTGATCGTGCTGCGCACGTTCTCGAAGATCTACGGGCTCGCGGGGCTGCGCGTGGGGTTCGCGGTGGCCGACAAGGCCGTGATCGACGTGCTCGGCCGGGTCGGCCGGACGTTTCACGTCGGAAGCCTCGCGCTGATCGGCGCGCAGGCGGCGCTCGACGACACCGAGCACGTCGCGCGCAGCGCCCAGCACGCGCGTCGCACGCTCGAGCGCTATGCCGCGGAGATCCGCGGGCCGGGCGTGCGGATCTATCCCTCGCTCGGCAACTTCGTGTTGATCGATTGCGGGCGGCCCTCGACGCCGCTCTACGACATGCTGCTCCGACGCGGCGTGATCGTGCGGCCGATGGCGGCGTGGGGCCTGGCCCATCACCTGCGGCTCTCGGTCGCGCGCGACGAAGACATGCCGCGCGTGATCGGCGCGCTCAACGACGTGCTGGCCACATGAGCGACGCCAACTCGATCTGGCTGGCGTGGCACGAGTCGGAGACCGACGGCTGCAAGGAGTTCAAGCTGCTCGGCGTGTTCTCGACGCGGGCCCGCGCGGAGGCGGCGGTCGATGCCCGGCGCGGCAAGCCGGGCTTCAGCGAGGCGCCCGACGGCTTCGAGATCGCAGCGTACGAGCTCGATCGCGATGCCGCGTGGATGGACGGCTTCATCACGGTTCATTGATGCCGCGGCCGGCTCACATCGTGTGCGCGGTGGCGATGATCGCCTGCGGCGGCGAGCCGCGGGCCAAGCCGCCGACGACGCCCGCCCCGGTCCCGAGCACGGTGACCGAGCGCATCCTCGCGATGTTGCCGCAGGGCGCCCAGGTGGTCGTCGAGCTCGATCTCGCGCGGCTGCGGGCCAACCCGGTGGTCGGTGAGGTCGTGACCCGGGCGCTGGCCGAGCGTACGGCGGACCTGCCCGCGGGGGTCCCGGCCTCACCGCTCGCGGCGGCCGATCAGGTGGTGCTCGCGGCGTACGGCGTGGGCACCGCGCAGGCCGCGACCGTGACCGTGCTGGCCGCGGGGCACGAACTCGCGGGGACGACGAAGATCGCCGACGGGTTCTACGCGATCGGGCCGCCGGAGTGGGTCGAGCAGGTCCAGCAGCGGGTCGCGTTCGCGACCACCGGCCTGGCGAAGTTCGCGATCAGCGCGGCGCCCGAGCTGCTCGAGCTCCGCCGGCATGCGATGCCCGAGCATGCGCCGGGGGCGTCGCTGCGGGTCACCGCGCGCCTGCCGTTCGACGCGCGGATCGCGCTCGCGCGGCAGACCGGGCTCGATGCCGCGCCGGCGCAGCTATCGGCGTGGGCCGACGTCGCCGATGACCTCGCGCTCGTGGTCGATTGCGACGCGACCGATCCGGGCAACCGGCCGGGGGGAGCCCACGGCTCCGACGCGTCCAGGCGGCTCCAGGCCTCGCTGCGCGGCCTGCTCGCCGCGGTGGCCGACGAGGCGACCGTGCGCGCGCTCGGCCTCGGGTCGTCGCTCGCCGGGACCAGGCTGGTCGCGCAGGGGACGTGGGTCCGCATGATCATCGCGGTCGGGCCGGCGCACCTGCACCGCATCGTCGAGCGCGCGGCCGCGCTGCTCGGCGCCGCCACGCCTGCGAGCCCACCTCCACCGCCCGCGGCCTCGCCGCGAGGAGACCACCCGTCATGAAGCTGATCGTTTCGCCCGCCCCCCACGTGCTGTCCGGAACGGTCGCGATCCCCGGCGACAAGTCGATCGGCCATCGCGCGCTCCTGTTCTCGCTGTTGTCGGCGACGCCGGTCCGCGTGCTCGGGCTCGGCGACGGGGCCGACAACGGCCGCTCGGCCAAGGCGATCACCGCGCTCGGCGGCTCGATCACCCGGGACGGCGCCGCGCTCGTGATCGCCGGGACCGGCCTCGACGGGATGCGCGCCCCGGCCGCGGCGATCGATTGCGGCAACTCGGGCACGACGATCCGCCTGCTGTGCGGCCTCCTGGCCGGGCAGCGGTTTCAGACCACGCTGTTCGGCGACGAGTCGCTGTCGAAGCGGCCGATGCGCCGGGTGATCGAGCCGCTCGCCAGGATGGGCGCGACGATCTCCGGACAGCCCGCTGCCCAGGTCGGGGGCCCGGCCGGGAGCCCCGTCGATGCGCTCGACGTCACGCCGCCGCTCGTCATCGGTCCGGCGACCGCGCCGCTCGGCGCGATCGACTACGTGCTGCCGATGGCCTCGGCGCAGGTCAAGACGGCGATCTTGCTCGCGGGGCTGTTCGCCGGCGGCGCGACCGCGGTCGCCGAGCCCGGCCCCAGCCGCGATCACTCCGAGCGCATGCTCGCTTACCTGGGCGCGCCGCTCGCGACCAGCGGCCGCCGCACGGTGGTCGACACCCGCGGCTGGAACCGCCGGCTCGCCGGCGATGGCTTCGAGGTCCCCGGCGATCCGTCGTCGGCGGCGTTCCTCGTCGTCGCGGCGCTGCTCGCGGGTGCGCACGAGGTCCGGCTGCCGAACATCTGCATAAACCCGACGCGGACCGGCTTCCTCGACGCGATCGCCGCGATGGGCGGCGCCGTCACCCAGGAGGATCCGCGCATGGCCGGCCCCGAGCCGGTGGCCGATCTCGTCGTGCGCGGCCCGGCGCCGGGGCTGCGGGCGACCGACATCTCCGGCGATCTCGCCGTGCGATCGATCGACGAGCTGCCGATCCTGGGCGTCCTCGCGGCCCGCGCGCACGGCACGACGACGGTCCGCAACGCCGAGGAGCTGCGCGTCAAGGAGAGCGATCGGATCGCGACGACGTGCGCGATGCTCCGCGCGTTCGGCGTCACGTGCGAGGCGCGCGCGGATGGCTTCGTCGTGGAAGGCCGCCCCGATCGTCCGCTGACCGCCGCGCAGGTCAACGCGGACGGCGACCACCGGATCGCGATGGCGGCAGCGGTCGCCGCGCTGGTCGCCGATGGCCCGACCACGATCGATGACGCCGACAACGTCGCGACGTCGTACCCCGGGTTCGCCGCGGCGCTCACCGTGCTCGGCGGGGACGCTTCCAGCGAAGCCTAGCGGCTTGTAACTCACTGACTTTCTTCGGCTGATCGCTTGGCGGCGCGCCGCTCCCGACGCGGGAAGCGGCTTCGGGGCACCGGCGGTTGTCTTCGCGAGGCGAACAAACCGCGGCCGTGATACGTCCACGGGGCGAACCCCGGAGCCCCGATGCGAACCTCGTATGTTGCGACGATCCTGGTGACCACCGCGCTCGTGGCGCCTGCCCGCGCCGAGCCCTCTGCCGGTACCGACTTTGGCCCGGAAGCCCGCATGATGTTCCGGGTCGCCGCGTGTGGCAGCGAGGAAGCGATCCCCGAGCGGTTCTCGGCCAGGGCGATCACCGCGCACTGCAAGGAGATGGCGGGGATCTACGCGTCGTACCGGAAGGCCTGGGCCGATGCCGCCAAGGCGTTCATCGCGGAGCTGCGGCCCAGGGACCTGCCCAGGACCGTGGTGTATCCGTTCGGCGGCGGCGATCTGTCGTCGGCGCTGGCGGTCTACCCCGACGCGACCGAGCTGACGACGATCTCGCTCGAGGCCGCGGGCGATGTCCGCGTGATCGACACGATCAAGAGCGCCAAGCTCGACGATGACGTCGACAGCATCGGCAACGAGATCCGCCGGCTGTATCGCGCGGCGCACTCGACGACCAAGAGCCTGCAGGCCGTCGCGCACCTCGAGCTGCCCGGCACGATCATGTTCGCGCTCGCGGGGCTCGCCGTGCACGGCATGGAGCCGGTCGCGCTGCGCTACTTCGACATCGAGCCCGACGGCTCGCTGACCTACCTGACGAACGCGCAGCTCGACGAGCGCGCGGCCGAGTTCGTCGCCAAGAAGCTGGGCAAGGATCCCCCGAAGAAGATCACGCACTACTGGTACGAGCAGATCTCGGCGTTCGCCAACGTCGAGATCCAGTTCCGCCCGCGCGGCGATGCCGCGGCCCCGGTGCGGACGTATCGCCACATCGTCGCGAACCTCGACGACAGCCACATGACCGCCGACGATCGGGTGCTGCGGCACCTGCGCGGCAAGGGCAAGGTCTCGGTGATGACCAAGGCCGCGAGCTTCTTGCTCTGGTACGACGACTTCACGCAGATCCGCGACTACCTGTTGCACAACCTCGCCTGGATGATCTCGGACGCGTCGGGCATCCCGCCGAGCTACGCCGGGCCGGCCGGCTTCGAGCAGCTCACGTACGGCGAGTTCACCGGGCCGTACTTCATCATCGACGAGAAGAACACGCGCGCCGAGTTCGTCAAGCTGTGGAAGGCGCAGCCGCACCGCGAGCTGCCGTTCCGGTTCGGGTATCCGGATAACGCGAATCACAACCACCTGATGATCACGCGGCCGAAGACCGGCGCGGTCGGAAGTGACGCTGCGAAGCACTGAGCGGCTCGCGCTGGCCCACGGCGCGTGCGTGGTCGTCGCGCTGGACGACCCCGACGCCGCCCTCGCGCGGCTTTTGCCCGCCGAGCAGGAGCTCGCCAGGGCGCTGGCGCCGGTTCGCCGCGGCTCGTACGTCGCCGGCCGGACCGCGCTGCACCTCGCGCTGGCGACCGATGCGCCGATCCTGTCCGACGATCGCGGCGCGCCGATCCTGCCGGCCGGCTGGGTCGGCTCCATATCGCACAAGGGCACCTGCGCCGCGGCGCTGGTCGCGCCGGCGGGGCGTGGTCACATCGGGGTCGATCTCGAGGACGCGGCGCCGCCGCGGCAGAACATCGCGCGCCGCATCCTGACGCCGCGGGAGCAGGCCTCCTTGCCCGACCATGGCGGCGCCGTCACGCTGCGGTTCTCGATCAAGGAAGCGATCTACAAGGCGATCGATCCATACGTGCGGCGCTATGTCGGCTTCACCGAGGTCGAGCTCGACTTCACCGGCGACGCCGTCACGGTCAGCACCGCGCTGCCGCTGGCGATCGAGGCCACGTGGCGCGAGCACGCCGGGTACTGGCTCACGACGGCGCGCGCGGTGCGACGAGCCTGATCGGCCGGCCGGCTCACGGGCGGCGCGGGCGAGGGACGTCGCGATCGAGGACGGTCTTGCGATCGTCGCGCCCGGCGGCGCGGATCGAGTCGTCGCACAAGATCCGGACGTGATCCGACAGCACCTCGGCGACGGCATCGGAGCAGTTCATCCCGGAGCGATCCTTGATGTACTTCTTGAGCTTCGACACGACGATCATCATGTCGCGGTCGACGATGTCGTTGAGGTGGACAGGGCCGGTGCTGGGCGAGGCGGTCGTGGTCGCGGACGGCGCCGGCTCGCTGGCGAACCGGCGGGTGGGCACCGCGGGTGGCGGACCGGCGCCCATCGGCGGTGGGCGGGAGATCGAGGGCGCGGACACGGGGCCCCCCGGCGGCCTGGCCATCGCGGGCGCGGACACGGAGCCCGTCGGCGACGACCTGACCGCCGAGGGCACCCCGCCCGGGGAGCTTATCGGCGGTGGCCGGGAGATCGAGGGGGGCGAGGTATCGGAGCGCGGCGGGGCAGGGGCGGGCCGCACCGGATCGGGAGGCTGGCTGTTGAGCTCGCGCTCCCACGCGATCCGGGTCGGCGCGATCCGGTCCTCGGCCCACGCCTCGCGGTGGCGCAGGGTCGCGACGTGGCTGTCCCAGCAGGCGACCGAGCAGAACACCAGGCGCATCCGGGTGCGGTTACAGGTCGAGACGCTGCATTGATAATATTTCGAGCCAAACGTGATCTCGGTCCGGCAGGCGCTGCACAACAGCCAGGTCTCGGCCATACGGGCAGACTAGCTCACCGACGGCGGCGCAGGATGAGCAGGAGCACGCCGATCGTGAGCGGAATCGCACCCCCCGAGCGACCGCGGCTGTTGCAGCCGCCCGAGTCGAAGTCATCGAGGCTACAGATCGGCGCGGGCGTGCCGTCCTTGATCTGGACCGGGATCGTGATCGGCAGGGCGCGTCCGGCGTGCTTGGTGTCGGTGATCGTGATGGTCAGCTCGTCGTCGCCCGGAGCCGCGGTGGGATCGACGCAGACGCGCACCGCACCGTCGCTGCGCACGTTGGCCATGCCGTGCGCCGGGGGGGCCGTGATCGCGAAGCTGTGGGCGTCGCTCCTGGGGTCGTTGACGCTGATCTTGGTGTTGCCGCCGTTGCCGCGGGTGGCGACGATCGCCTGGGCCTCGGGCTCGGGGCCGCGCGCGATCGGGACGCCGGCCTGCTGCTCGATCCAGTCGAGGACCTTGTCGGGGCGGACGTAGATCCCGCCCTCGGAGCACGCGAACTGCGCGTTGTCGTACGACCGCGACGTGACGCCGGCGAGGAGCGCGCCGTAGCTGGTCGTGAGGTACAGCGGTCCGCCGGAGTCGCCGGGACAGGTATCGATGCCCATGCCGCCGGCCCCGAGCTCTCCGGCCGGCTGCGCGGCGGCATTGCAGCCCGGCGAGGTCGAGCAATCGACGTCGGTGATCGACGAGCTCGCCTCCTGGAGCTCGTTGACGAACTGGTCGCCGTCCATGTTGATCGCGCCGAACCCGACGAGCGAGATCGCCGCGTCGTTGACGAGATCGAGGCGCGCCCAGCCCGTGACGATCTTGCGGGGCGTTCGGCTCGAGGCCCGGGCGAGCACGAGCACGGCGAGGTCGAAGGTGGTGTCGGCGCTGGTATACGGGACCCCCCGCTTGATCGCGATCGTCTCGCCGTCACCCGGCCGGGCGAGCGAGCTGGCGCCGATCAGGACGTTGTCGGGGAACGGCGGATCGAGGGCGTCGTAGCAGTGGCCGGCGGTGAGCACGATGGTCGGCGCCACCAGGGTCCCGGTGCACAGCGGCTGGTCGCCATCGAGCTCGGGAAACAGGATCGCCGCGACGTCGGGCCACTTGCCGGCCATCGCGTTCTGGCCGCCGATCACGTGGGGGTCGGTCGTCGAGGACACGGGGACGGGGGCGTCGTCCTTGCCGTACGCCAGGGTGGTCGCGGCCGGGAGCAGCGAGCACGCGAGGAGGGCACGTACGAGTCGCATCTACCGAACCTTCTCACGATCGCGGCGCCGCGAGGTGTGCGGATCTTGGCAGCCTCGCTCGCCGGATCGGCTCGTGTGGGTGATTGCGCCTGGTGCGCGGGCGGGGCAGGCTACGCACGCCCCACATGTCCCGCTGGTCGATCGTGTCCTCCGTGTTCTCCGTGCTCGCCGCCGCTGCCTGCGGCCATTCATCGCGTGCCACCGCCCCGCCGGCGTTCGTCCCCGAGTCCGGACGCCATCGCGAGCAGGTCGAGGCGCTGGTCAAGCCGTTGCTCGACGCCGAGCTGGTGACCGGCGTGGTCGTCGGGCTGTACGACGACGGGAAGAACGAGGTCTACGGGTTCGGCGCCGGCCCCAACCACGCCGCGCCCGACGGTACGACGCTGTTCGAGCTCGGGCCCGTCACCAAGATCTACACCACGTTGCTCCTCGCCGACGCGGTCCAGCGCCACGAAGTCGAGCTCGATACCCCGGTCGCCGAGCTCCTGCCGCCCGGCGTGACCGTGCCGGTCAAGGGCAAGGTGCTGATCACGCTCAAGCACCTCGCGTTGCATGGCTCGGGCCTGCCGCGCCTGCCGCCGAGCCTGGTCGCCCACAGCGCGAACCCGAACCCCTACGCGACCTATGGCGAGGACGCGCTGTACAACGATCTGATCAGGACCGAGCTCGAGGCCACGCCCGGGACCCAGCTCTCGTACTCGACGTACGGCGGGGGCCTGCTCGGCTTCGCGCTCGGCCGCAAGCTCGGCGGCGGCTACGCCAAGGTGCTCGCGGAGCGCGTGCTGCGTCCCCTCGAGCTCAAGGACACGTTCGTCGTCGTCCCGCCCGCGCAGAGCGCCCGGCGTGCGGCCGGCACCACGGACGATCTCGTCAAGGTGCCGCCCTGGACGTTCGACGCGCTCGCCGGCGCCGCGGCGCTGGTGTCCACGGCCAACGATCAGCTCCGGCTCGTCGAGATCGAGCTCGACGCCGCGGCCGGCGGCTCGCTCCCCCTGCGCCACGCGATGAAGCTCACGCAGGAGCCCCAGCTCGATCGCACCGGTGACAACGTGAGCCTCGGCTGGACGATCGACAGCACCGGGCGCTACTGGCACACCGGCAGCACGGCTGGATGTCACGCCTTCATCGGCTTCGATCCCAGGACCAAGCGCGGCGTCGTGCTGCTCGCGTCGACGGCGACCTCGGTCATCGACCGGCTGCCCAACGCGATGTACCAGATCCTCGACAACGCCACGCCGCCGCCGACCAAGCTCGCCACCGCCGCCGACCTCGCGGCGTACGCCGGGACCTACGAGGTGAGCAACATCAAGCTCCAGGTCGTGGCCAGCGGCAAGCGGCTCTACCTCGACAGCGCCGGCGAGCCGCGGCGCCGCATGGCGCCGATCTCCGATCACGAGTTCTGGCTCGAGGGGCTGCAGACCGTCGCGGTGTTCGAGAAGGACGGCGACAAGGTCGCGCGCGTGGTGTTCGGCCTCGGCGGCCGCGCGCTCGTCGCGCAGCGCGTCGAGGCGAAGTAGCCTACTTCGAGCGATACGCGAAGTAGTGCTGGTGCATCTTGCGGAGAAAACCGTCGGAGATCGACGGGCACGAGGCATTTCCGAGCACGGCGTCGACGCCGCAGCCGGGGCATAGCGCGGTCGTGTTGGCGTCGATCCACGCCTTGATCTCGGAGGTCGCGAACGCACGGAAGCAGAAGAAGCAGGCGCACCGCGTGCTGGCCTCGAGCGCATCGCGATGACGCGACGCGTGCAGCTTTGCAGCGATCAGGGGCGCGGAGGCCGCCTTGGTCGCGGCGGCCTCGGCTGTGGTGGGAACGCTGGCTGCGCGTCTGGTCATGGTGGCCCGGCGGGTCACCGACGGATTGGTTGTATACCATGTTCGCGCCATCGTGCGGTGAACGATTTTTGGGCGCCGAGGTCGCTGTGCTGCATGGCCGTCGATCCGTGTGTGTCTTGTGGCCACGAACCTCCGAGCCTACGCATGTGCGATGACCATCCAGCGCTACGAAGTCGGCCCGCGCATGAGCCAGGCCGTCGTGCACCGCGGCATCGCGTACCTGGCGGGCATCGTCGCCGACGATCTGGTCCCGTCGGTCGGCGAGCAGACCCAGCAGATCCTGGCCAAGATCGATCGCCTGCTGGCGACCGTCGGGAGCGACAAGACCCAGATCCTCAAGGCCAACATCTGGCTCAGCGATATCCGCCGGTTCGACGAGATGAACGCGGCCTGGGAGGCGTGGGTCGCCAAGGGCAACCCGCCGGCGCGCGCCACCGTCGAGGCGCGCCTGGCCGGCCCCGGCTACCTCGTCGAGATCATGGTCGAGGCCGTCGTCCCGTGAAGCGCGCATGACCGCCGGCACGGAGCTGTGGTTGTTCCTGGTCGGCGCCGGGGCGAGCGCCGTCGGTGGCATGCTCGGCATGGCCGGCGGCATCTTCGTCGTGCCGATCCTGACCATGTTCGGCGGCGTCGAGCTTCACGCCGCGATCGGCGCGAGCCTCATCTCGGTGATCGCCTGCTCGTGCGGAAGCGCGGCGGCCTTCCTGCGGGCACGCCTGACCAACCTGCGGCTCGCGGTCGTCCTCGAGAGCGCAACGACGCTCGGCGCGCTGTCCGGCGTGCTGCTCGCCGGGATCGTCTCGACGCGTGCGCTGTTCATGCTGTTCGCCGCGATCCTGCTGCTCTCGGCGCAGCAGATGCTCGCGCGGCGCCGCGATCCGATCGCCGCCGGCACGCCTGGAGGCGTGGACGCGTTGCGGCTCGCGGCGAGCTATCCCGAGGGAGACCGCGAGACTGCCTACCGGGTGTCCCGCCTACCGCTCGGCATGGCCCTGATGTACGGCGCTGGGTTGATCTCGGCGCTCCTGGGCATCGGCAGCGGCGTGCTCAAGATCCCGGCGATGGACAGCGCGCTGCGCCTGCCGCTCAAGGTCTCGTCGGCGACGTCGAGCTTGATGATCGGCGTGACGGCGGCGGCGAGCGCCGGTGCGTATTTCGCGCGGGGCCAGATCGACGCACAGGTCGCCGGGCCTGTCGCGCTCGGCTCGGTGGTCGGCGCCGTGATCGGGGCGCGCGTGCTGATGGCCACCTCCAGCGGGAAGGTGCGGGTGATGTTCGTGGTCGTGCTCGTGCTGCTCGCCCTCCAGATGGGCCTCGCGGCCGCCGGGATCGATCTGTTCGGGGGCATGTCGTGACGCTCGAACGAATCCTCGCGCGCGTGTTCGCGCTGGGGACCTGGAGCGCTTGCGTGACGATCGCGGTAGGGCTCGGGGTGTTCGACGTGCGTCTCGTGAAGATCGGAATCGCGATGTTCATCGCGCTCCCCGTCGTCCGCGTCGTCGTCATGCTCGGCGCGTTCGTTCGCGCGCGCGACTACCGCATCGCCGCGGTCGCCGCCGTCGTGCTCCTCGTCCTCGCCGCCGGCCTCGCGCTCGGGCTGCTCACGGCGCCAGCGCTGTCGTGACGGCGAAGCGGTGGCGGGCGCTCCAGGTGATGTGAGTGTGCGCTTCGATCCGGCCCGGCAGCAGGCTCGGGCTGCGCAGATCGTGATCGACCGGGCCGGCCTTGGATCGGTCGCGACGAATCCCGTGTTCTCGCTGGTCGCTGGCGCTGGTCGCCGTCGTGCGAGCGACCGTCGCCAGCCTGAGCGCCGGTGTCACAACCCGGGTGATAGGGTAACATCTGCCATCGTTCTCGCGAATGCTACCCTCCTGTTGAGCTGGACCGTGGCATCCGACTCCGCGCATGCATGCATAGGGACGCAGGTAGGCGGCAGGCGTTGAATGCCCCGACAACATCGGGAGTCAACGAATGATGATACGAGCGATGTGTTTGAGCTTGCCATCCTGCGTGCTGCTGGCCGCCTGCGCGGGAGGCCCGCCCGCCGAGGATCGGTCGGTGCCAGTCGCCGACATGGAGCAGAACATAGACAGCGGCGGCATTCACGCGGTGAAGCATGTCATCATCGTCATGCAGGAGAATCACTCGTTCGACAACTACCTCGGCGCGCTCGCCTATGCGCCCGGCAGCCCGTACCACGGGCCGAAGCCGCCTGGAGCCGGGCCGGGCAACGAGCTCACCGGCTGCCCGCCGAACGATCATCGCTGCGTCGACGGACTTCGCTGCGTGGTCGACGCCGCGGGCGGCTTCCAGTGCGCGAACCACAATCGCGACGATGACGGCAGCACGGTGTTCGCGTTTCATGACACGCGCCGGTGCGTGCGGCCCGATCTCGATCACAGCTGGGGCGGCAGCCACCGGGAGGCCAACTTCCACAATCCGAACCAGACCCGGCACCATGCTCCGATGAATGGGTTTGTCCTCGTCAACGACGAGACCGAGCAGCCAGACAACGGCACGGAGTCGGCCACCGACGATCAGACCATGGGATTCCACACCCAGGCCGAGATCCCGTTCTATTACGAGCTGGCGAGCGACTTCGCGATCAGCGATCGCTACTTCGCCTCGGTGCTCGGCCCGACGTTCCCCAATCGCTGCTACCTCATGGCCGCGACCTCGTTCGGTCACGTGACCACGAACGACACGATCCCGCCGCTCGGCGGCTACAAGCCGATCACCGGGACGATCTTCGATCTGCTCGAGGCCAACGATGTGTCGTGGGCCGACTATTACCAGGACACGCCGCAGGGCAGCTCGTTCCGGCAGTTCGGCTTGCCCCCGCTCGATCCGCACCTCCTCCCGCTGCCCGTGTTCTTCGCCCAGGCCGCTGGTGCACCCGAGCTCCCCGCCGTGTCGTTCGTCGACCCGAACTTCGGCTTGCTCGGCGTCGCCGCGGAGAACGATGAGAATGCCCCGACCGATATCCAGCGCGGACAGGCCTTCGTATCGGACGTGATCAACGCGGTCCGCAACGGTCCGCACTGGGCAGATACGGTCCTGTTCGTGGTCTACGACGAGCACGGCGGCGCCTACGATCACGTGTCCCCGCCACAGGCCGCGCACCCCGACGGGATCGATCCCGGCCAGTGCGCCGATCGCTCTGATCCACCTGCCAGCCTCGCGCCGGGCGGTGGCGCCGAGTGCCACTCGAACCTCCGGGGCGGCAGCTCGAGCCTCCAGGAAGCGATCGAACTGTGCCCTGCGCTCGCCGCCGATCCGACCGGGCCGTTTCCGCGCAACTGCGCGACCTTCGATCAGCTCGGGGTCCGCGTCCCGCTTGTGGCGATCTCGCCGTTCGCAAGACCGCATTACGTCTCACACGTGATCGCCGACCACACCTCGCTGCTGGCGTTCATTGAACGCGCGTTCCTGCCGGATCACCAGCACCTGACCGAGCGCGACGCGCAGGCTTATGATCTCCGCGATCTGTTCGACTTCACGCGATCGCCCTCGCTCCTGACCCGGGTCGGTCATGCCGCACCGCCGGTCGATGACTGTACCTTCCAGAGCCTGCCGCGGCGCTCCCCTGGTTCCATCTTCAAGGTGCCCCCGGACAGGGCTTCGATGTGACGCATCGTGGCCCACGGTGATGCGATGCGCGCGTCCACGCCGGCGAGCTTGCCGGTGTGGACCACACCGTGGCCTTTACGCTCGGTAAGCCCCTTCTTACTTCCCTGGTCAGATATTTTGGGATCTCGTGATTGCGGTGGCTGACGATAAATTCCATGTCCAGCTGACTGCCGATCTGTCAAACTGCGATCCAGGCGATGCAACAAGTGCCTTGCTTTTTTCCACAGGCAGAGCCGGAGTACGGACGACCGCGGTTCGGGCTGTTCTTTCCGTCGGGCGAGGCCGATCGCGGCGTGATCCTTTGTGGCCCGTTCGGCAAGGAGTTCGAGATCGCCCGCACTCAGATGTCTCACTTCGGGCGCGAGGTCGCGGCCCGCGGCTGCGCGGCGTTCCGATTCGACTACTGGGGGTACGGCGACAGCGGGGGCGAGTTCACGGAGGCGTGCGTCACCACGATGGCCGAGGACGTCGACCGAGCCATCGACGAGCTGAGGCGCAGAGCCAAGATCACGCGGGTGAGCCTGCTCGGCATCCGCTTCGGAGCCGCCATCGCAGCCGTGGTGGCGGCCCGACGCAACGACCTTGACTCGCTCGTGCTGTGGGCACCGACGCTCAAGCCCTGGGACTATCTCTATGATGGGCTGCACCAGACGATCGCCATGCAGTCCCTCCTGTTTCGCGACATCAAGTTCGTTCGCGATGACATCGTCGCGAACGTGCTCGCGGGGTACCCCTCGCTCGCCGGCGGTTACGACCTCAACTGCACGGACCAGGGCTTCCCGCTCGGAGCGCCGCTCCTGCGCGAGGTGAAGGAGCTCGACCTGTTCTCGCTCTCGCCCAAGATCACGGCCGCGACGCAACTCGTCCACGTCTGCAAGCAGGCGGAGCCGCCGCCGAAGCTGGCGACCGACTTCATCGAGAAGCTCCGCGCCGCCGGTGTCCCGTGCCGCCTGGACGTCGTCGTCGAGCCGACGCTACCGTGGATGCACGAAGGGATCTTCGCTCCGCGCGCTCCGAACCTGTTCGAGAAGACATTCGCGTGGCTAGAGAGGTAGTGTATGATGTTGACTCCATTCCAACCGCGGTCGAGCGTAACCGAGGAGAGCTCCTCCACTGCGCCGAGTCTCAGGTCGGTCCCCATGATCAACCGCCCGGTGATGTTCCGTTCGGGCGAGGCGCAGCTCTGCGGCATGTTGCACCTGCCCGCAAGTGTCGCGGAGCACCAGCCCGACATCGGCATCGTCTTTGCCCAGTCCGGTGCGCGGGGGCGTCTAGGGAACACGTTTCATTATCCGTATTTTGCACGTCGCCTGTCCGCCCTCGGGTATCCCTGCTTACGCTTCGATCCCGCCGGGCTCGGCGATAGCACCGGCGAGATCCCGACTGGCAACATGCGCGACCTCTACCGCCAGATCGGCACGGGCCGGTTCGTCGGGGACACGCTGAACGCGATCGACGAGTTGTTCCGGCACGTCTCGCCGAAGCGCGTCGTGCTGTTCGGCGTGTGCGGCGGGGCGATCACCGCGCTCCTGGCGGCGCCCAGATCGGTGCGCGTCGACGGCGTCATCCTGCTCAGCCTCCCGGTCATGCTCGATAGCGCGCAGCAGGGCCAGCTCGGCCGCATCCCCGGCGACTACGCACGCAGCTACCTGTTCCGGCTCTACGCGAACAAGCTCGTGTCGCTCAAGGCATGGAAACGCTTGCTCACGCGCAAGAGCGATACGGCGCGGATCTGGAGCTGGGTCAAGGCATCGTTCTTGACCCGAGAGCCCAAGGCCACGGTGAGCGCGGGGTCGAGCGACCGCGATCCGGACTTCAACGCCAACGTGCTCGAGTCGCTCGACGCACTCGTCGCCCGCCAGCGCAAGCTGCTCCTGCTGTTCGGCCGGGACGACAAAATTCGCTACGAGTGGCAACGCGACTTCTACGACAAGTACTGGAAGACCAATCCGCGCTACGAGGCGTGCTCGACGATCCAGGATATCGCCAACTGCAATCACATGTTCACGCTGCGCGAATGGCAGGCCCACGCGATGGATCTGGCCGCCGCCTGGTTGCAGGCGCTATAAGCCGCGGCCTGCTTCGAGCTGTTCGCGGATCCAGGCCGTGCGCGCGCCGGGTGGCGGGCCGTCGCCGCAGCCCCGGTGTGCAGGTCAGCTTGCAGCTCTCGAACCGCAGCGCCAGCGCGCCGGCAGGGTGGCGGCACGCTGGGCGTTTGAGCTCGTGCATTCCTGCGAGGTGATCCCAGGTGCCACAGGTACAACGTGCCAACGTTTGCGCCGGGTCCTCGAAACGAGGTGTTTTACAGAGGGATGTGCGGAACTGCCACGGTGAATTGTGATTGGCGCGGTGTCTGCACGTAGAAAAACCAGGGGAATCCTAGATGTCTCGGGTGCTGGTGAGACGTGCACTGCGCGGAATGAGTGGACGAGACTTCTGGTCGCGCCGTGATCGCGCCCGCTGATCTTTGGCATCCATCATGTGTGGTATCGCAGGTATACTCGCTCATCGTAACCTTCCCGGTCCGGAGGCCCTGCGCCGGATGGCGAGCGTGCTTGGCCACCGCGGCCCCGACGCGAGCGGGATCTATCGCGACCCCGAGTGCGGGCTCGCGCACACGCGGCTCGCGATCATCGATCTCTCGGGGGGTGTGCAACCGATGCACGCCAGCGCCGGCGACGTCATCGCCGTCTTCAACGGCGAGATCTTCAACTACGTCGAGCTGCGCGTCGAGCTGCGCGCGCTCGGCCACGAGTTCCGGACCCAGAGCGACACCGAGGTCGTGATCGAGGCGTTTCGCGCGTGGGGTGACGAAGCCTTCGCGCGCTTCAACGGCCAGTTCGCGAGCGAGATCAAGGCGATCTTCGCGGCGGATCCCGAGATCTCCCGGGAGCTCGATCCCGTCGGGCTCGCCGAGACCTTCACGTTCTGGACGGTGGTCGCGCCGCGCACGGCGTTTCGCGCCATCGCGGAGCTGCGACCCGGGCATACCCGCAGCTACGCGCCCGGCGGCGTGCGCGAGCGCTGCTACTGGCGTCCGCGGTTCCCGCCCGGCGGCACACCCGCGTCGGCAACGCTCGAGGAGTCGACGGCCGCGCTGCGCGACGCGCTCGAGCGCGCGACGCGGCTGCGGTTGACCCGCGCCGATGTCCCGGTCGGCTGTTACCTGTCGGGCGGTCTCGACAGCTCGGTGATCGCGGCGCTCGCCCATCGCACGCAGGGCGATGGGCTGCGCACGTTTTCGCTGCGGTTCACCGACGCCGAGTACGACGAGGGCGAGTTCCAGCGCGCCATGGTCGCGCGGCTGCGCAGCGATCATCGCGAGCTCGCCGTGTCGCGCGCCGATATCGCGGCGGTGTTCCCGGCGGTGGTCCGCCACGCGGAGCGACCGATCCTGCGGACCGCGCCCGCGCCGATGCTGCTGTTGTCGCGGTTCGTGCGCGACGCCGGCCTCAAGGTCGTCCTCACCGGCGAGGGCGCCGACGAGATGCTCGCCGGCTACGACCTGTTCCGCGAGGCGCGGGTCCGCCGGTTCTGGGCGCGCGAGCCGAAGTCGACCCTGCGGCCGCGGCTGCTCGAGCGACTGTATCCGTATCTCCAGCGCTCGCCGACCCGGGCGCGCGCGATGGCCCGCGAGTTCTTCGGCCGCGACCTCGATCGCGCCCACGCACCCGAGTTCGCCCACCTGCCGCGCTGGCGCTCGGCGATCGCGCTGCACCGGCTGTTCACCGCCGACACCCGCAGCCAGCTCGGCCCCGATCCGATCGCGCACCTGGTCTCGCAGCTGCCGCCGGCGTTCGCCGACTGGGATCCGCTCGCGCGCGATCAGTACCTCGAGATCCGGACCCTGCTGTCGGGCTACTTGCTCGCCGCGCAGGGCGATCGGGTCGGCATGGCGAGCTCGGTCGA
>Ga0308176_10001002_pt1 | contig 17770 bp, 11 predicted proteins | sample PhyCR2_3_FD_203890 | JGI IMG/M metagenome (GOLD analysis project Ga0308176, IMG submission 203890) | Soil microbial communities from UC Gill Tract Community Farm, Albany, California, United States - DLSLS.C.R2 | ecosystem: Environmental > Terrestrial > Soil > Agricultural land | place: USA...
AGGGGAGCGGTGTGGACCGTGCGAGTGCGCGCCCCCGCCGGTAGCTTACGCTCCCTCGCAGCCGGACGGCTCTCGGTGACCATGGAATGCAAACATCTCCGGATCGCGCAGCGCGACGGCGTGCGCACGCTCACGCTCGACCGGCCAGACGTGCTGAACAGCATCAACGCGAGACTGGCCGACGAGCTCACCGAGGCGCTCCGGCACTCGGCGGAAGACGAGGACGTGCGCGCCATCCTCCTCACCGGCAGCGGTCGCGCCTTCTGCGCCGGTCAGGATCTCTCGGAAGTCCTGCCGCGCGACGGCGTGCAGCCGGATCTCGGTGAGATCGTGGCGCGCCAGTACAACCCGATCGTGCGCGCCATCAGGACGGCGGAGAAGCCAGTGGTGTGCGCGGTGAACGGCGTGGCCGCCGGCGCTGGCGCGAACATCGCCCTTGCCTGCGACATCGTGCTCGCGTCGCAGGAGGCGACCTTCATCCAGTCGTTCGCACGCATCGGCCTCATCCCCGACAGCGGCGGCACCTTCATGCTCCCGCGTCTCGTCGGCATGCAGCGGGCGACTGCCCTCGCCATGCTCGGCGAGAAGCTCACGGCGGACGTGGCCAAGCAGTGGGGGCTGGTTTACGACGTCGTGCCGCCCACCGTGCTCCCGGATCGCAGCTTCGATCTGGCGCGACGCCTGGCCACGATGCCGACGCGTGCGCTCGGCCTCATCAAGCGGGGCTTCAACGCGAGCGCATCGAGCTCGCTCGACGAGCAGCTCGCGCTCGAGGAAGCGCTTCAGCGCGAAGCCGGACGCACCGCCGACTACGCCGAGGGCGTCTCGGCGTTCATGGAGAAGCGCACGCCGAGCTATCATGGCCGCTGAGCAGAATGTCGGGGGCGCTCTGATCGTCGGAGTCGTCGGCGCCGGCGCGATGGGGCGCGGTATCGCCCAGGTCGCCGCTGCCGCGGGGCACCGGGTCGTCCTGGGAGATCTCGACACGTTGGCCGTCGCACGCGCGCGCGAGAGCATCCGTGGCTCCCTCGATCGCGACGTGACGAAGGGTCGCGTCGAGCGCGCGAAGGCGGATGAGATCTTCTCACGCATCTGCGCCGCCGGCGAGCTGTCGGTCGCTATGGAAGCGTTCGGTGCGTGCGGCATCGTGATCGAGGCGATCGTCGAGCAGCTCGAAGCGAAGCGCGCGCTCTTTGGCGCGCTCGAGCCGACGGTGAGTCCCGATTGCGTGCTGGCGACCAACACGTCGTCGCTCTCGGTCGCTGCGATCGGCGCCGCCTGCGCGCGCGCCGAGCGCGTCGTCGGCGTGCACTTCTTCAATCCCGCGCCGGTCATGCCGCTCGTCGAGATCGTGCCCGCGATCACGACCGCGCCGGAGTGGAGCGAGTGGGCGCGCGCGCTGGTGCAGCGATGGGGGAAGACGCCCGTCGTCGCGTCCGACACGCCCGGCTTCATCGTCAACCGGATCGCGCGCCCGTTCTACGGCGAGTCGCTGCGCATCCTCGAGGAAGGGATCGCCGACGTCGCGACGATCGACTGGGCAATGCGCGAGATCGGCGGCTTTCGCATGGGCCCGTTCGAGCTGATGGACTTCATCGGCAACGACGTGAACTACGCCGTCACGACGAGCGTCTTCGAGTCGCTCTTCTTCGATCCGCGCTACCGCCCGTCGCTCATCCAGCGCCGCCTCGTCGACGCCGGCCTGTTCGGCCGCAAGCGAGAGCGCGGCTATTACGACTATCGAGACGGCGCCGCCAGGCCGTCCGCCCAACAGGATCGGGCGCTCGGTGAACAGATCGTCGACCGCGTGCTCGCGATGCTGGTCAACGAAGCGGTCGACGCGGTACGCCTGCGTGTCGCATCGCCCCACGACATCGAGCTCGCGATGACGAAAGGGGTGAACTATCCACGCGGCCTCCTCGCGTGGGGCGATGCGATCGGCGCACCCGAGATCCTGCGTCGCCTCGAAGCGTTGCAGGCCGAATACGGAGAGGATCGCTATCGCCCGAGTCCGCTCCTGCGGCGGAGAGTGCGCGAGGGCAGGGACCTGATGTCGTGACTCCGGCAGTAGATTTCCGATCCGATACGTCGATGCGTTGTCGCTCTTCGACAGCGGGAACGCGGGTCGTGCGGATCACTTTGCTCTTGGAACAGCGGGAACGCGGATTTGCGCGGACCACGCGGACACTGCCGGATTCCCACTACGGCCGGCTCGGGTTCAACGGAAAGGCCCGCCTGAGATTGTTGGCGGTTTGGCGGAGAGATGTCGGCCCCGGACCATTCAAAGCCGTTGCAGTAGTCGTTGTTGTTGCTCGTGCCGAGAACCGCGCCTCCGCGTTCCTCCGTGCCTCCGCGTGACAACGCGTTGCGCGACGAACACTTGGATGCCGTCATCCGGCAGTTGTCCGCGTCATCCGCGAGATCCGCGATCCCGCTGTTCACAAAGCATGACAGCAGATCTCTAGACTTCGCGCTGCGCGAAGACACTCCAGCGGCAGCCGCGGTGCCAGGCACGCGCGACTCCCAAATCTGGCAACGCCCGATCTGACATGACTCACGCATTCATCCTCGACGGCGTCCGATCCGCGGTCGGCAACATCGGCGGACAGCTGAGCGACGTGCGCGCCGATGATCTCGCCGCGCACGTCATCGCCGCGCTGGTCGCCCGTCATCCGACGCTCGATCCCGCCACCGTCGCCGACGTCGTGCTCGGCTGCGCGAACCAGGCAGGCGAGGACAACCGCAACGTCGCGCGCATGGCGCTCCTCATCGCCGGACTTCCCGTCAGCGTGCCCGGCGAGACGGTGAACCGGCTCTGCGCGTCCGGGATGAGCGCCGTGCTGCACGTGGCGCGGGCCGTACGGCTCGACGAGGGCGACGTCTACATCGCCGGCGGTGTCGAGAACATGACGCGCGCGCCGTACGTCATGAGCAAGGGAAGCAAGCCCTTCGCGCGCGACATCGAGCTGTTCGACACGAGCCTCGGTTGGCGCTTCATCAACCCCGCGCTGCGCGATCGCTACGGCACGGACTCCATGGGACAGACCGCGGAGAACGTCGCCGAGCAATACGGCGTGAGCCGCGAGGACCAGGACGCCTTCGCGGTGCGGTCGCAGCAGAAGGCCGCTGCCGCGCGTGCCGCCGGCCGCTTCGCCGTCGAGATCGCACCGCTCGACATCCCCCAGCGAAAGGGACCGCCCAAGCGCGTCGATCAGGACGAGTTCATCCGCCCCGACACCACGTCGGAGATTCTCGGCAGGCTGCGTCCCGCCTTTCGCACCGACGGCAAGGGGAGCGTCACCGCCGGCAACTCCTCGGGGCTCAACGACGGCGCCGCCGCGCTCTTCATCACGTCCGAACGTGGCGCGCGCGAGCTCGGAGCCGATCCGATGACCCGCATCGTCTCGAGCGCGGTCGTCGGAGTCGAGCCGCGCTGCATGGGAATCGGTCCCGTGCCCGCGACGCGTCGCGCGCTCGAGATCGCCGGCATCAGTCTGGATGACGTCGCGGTGATCGAGCTGAACGAAGCGTTCGCTGCGCAGTCGCTCGCCTGTCTCCGCGAGCTCGGTGTCGCCGACGACGATCCGCGTGTGAACCCCAACGGCGGCGCGATCGCCCTTGGTCACCCGCTCGGCATGAGCGGCGCGCGACTGTTGCTCACCGCATCGCACGAGCTCCGGAAGACCGGCGCACGCTACGCGCTCGCGACGATGTGCGTCGGTGTGGGCCAGGGAATGGCCACCATTCTCGAGCGCGTCTGATGGCCAACGTCTTCGCCTTCGACGGCTTCGTTCCGGTGATCCACGAGAGCGCGTTCGTGCACCCGAACGCCACCGTCACTGGCAACGTCGTCATCGGCCGTGACGTCTATGTCGGTCCCGGTGCGGCGATCCGCGGCGATTGGGGCGGCATCGTCATCGAGGATGGATGCAACGTGCAGGAGAGCTGCACCATCCACATGTTCCCCGGCGTCGTCGTCGTGCTCGAGCGCTCGGCGCACGTCGGACACGGTGCGGTGGTGCACGGTGCGCGCATCGGCGAGAACGCGTTGATCGGGATGAACGCGGTCGTCATGGACAACGCGACCGTCGGAGCGGGCAGCATCGTCGGTGCGCTCTGCTTCGTTCCCGCCGAAATGCAGATCCCGCCGCGCTCCGTCGTCGTCGGCAACCCGGCGCGGATCGTGAAGGAGGTGAGCGACGAGATGCTCGCCTGGAAATCGGAGGGGACCGCGCTCTATCAGGGGCTGCCCGGCAAGCTGCGCGAGTCGCTCCGTCCGTGCGAGCCGCTGCGTGAGCGTCCCGCCGAATCGGACACCCAGCAGCACAGCTATCGCACCTGGAAGCAGACGGGGGGACGCTCGTGACGCGACTGCAGAACTATGCCCTCGGACAGTGGGTGACCGGAACGGGGAAGGGCACGCCGCTCTACAATGCGGTCACCGGCGACGAGGTCGCGATCGCGTCCAGCGAAGGGCTCGACTTCGCTGCCATGCTCGCCTACGGGCGCGAGGTGGGAGGGCCGTCGCTTCGCCGGATGACCTTCCACGAGCGCGCGCGGATGTTGAAGGCGCTCGCGCAGCATCTCACGGCGCGAAAGGAAGAGTTCTATCGGGTGTCCGCGCTCACGGGTGCGACACGCGGTGACTCCTGGATCGACATCGACGGTGGCATCGGGACGCTGTTCGCCTACGCCAGCCGCGGACGTCGCGAGTTTCCCGACGAGACCTACTTCGTGGACGGAGGTCCCGAGGCGCTGAGCAAGGGTGGCACCTTCATCGGGCGGCACATCTGCGTGCCGATGGAAGGCGTCGCCGTGCAGATCAACGCCTTCAACTTCCCCGTGTGGGGGATGCTCGAGAAGCTGTCGACGTCGATGCTCGCCGGCGTGCCGAGCATCGTGAAGCCGGCGACCGTCACGAGCTACCTCACTGAGCTGGTCGCGCGCGCCATCGTGGACTCGGGGATCCTTCCGGCCGGCACCTTCCAGCTGATCTGCGGCAGCGCCGGCGATCTGCTCGACCACCTCACCAGCCAGGATTCCGTCGCTTTCACCGGATCGGCGGCGACGGGGCTGCAGCTACGCAGCGGTCGCGCGATCCTCGAGCAGAACGTGCGGTTCAACCAGGAAGCGGACTCACTCAACTTCTCCATGCTCGGTCCCGACGCCGCTCCCGGCTCCGACGAGTTCGAACTCTTCGTGAAGGAGGTGGTCAAGGAGATGACGGTGAAGGCGGGGCAGAAGTGCACGGCGATCCGTCGCACGCTGGTGCCGGCATCGATGGTGGACGACGTGATCTCCGCGCTGCGGAAGCGGCTCGGCGGCGTGAAGGTCGGCGATCCGTCGCTGGAAGGGGTACGCATGGGACCGCTCGCGGGCAGAACCCAGCTTCGCGAAGTATCCACGAACGCCGACAGGCTTCGCGCCGCCGCAGAGCTGGTCCACGGGGGGCCCGGCACGCTCGACGTGGTCGGCGCCGATCCTGAGAAGGGCGCGTTCTTTCCCGCGACGCTGCTCTACAACGACCGCCCATTCGATCGCACCGCGCCCCACGATGTCGAGGCGTTCGGGCCCGTGAACACCGTGATGCCGTACTCGAGCGTCGAGGAGGCGATCGAGCTGGCGAAGCTGGGGAAGGGGAGCCTCGTGGGCTCGCTGTTCAGCGCACGCGACGACGTCGCCCGCGACGTCGCGCTGGGCGCGGCCGCGTATCACGGCCGCCTGATGATCGTGAACCGGCACAGCGCAAAGGAGTCCACCGGACATGGCTCGCCCCTGCCGCACCTCGTGCATGGCGGACCTGGTCGTGCTGGCGGCGGGGAGGAGATGGGAGGGGTCCGCGGCGTGCTGCATTACATGCAGCGCACCGCGTTGCAGGGATCGCCGCAGACGCTCACCGCCGTCACCCGCGAATGGAGCCGAGGCGCGGCCGAGCGCAACGACCGCGTCCATCCCTTCCGCAAGTATTTCGAGGAGCTCGAGATCGGCGAGACGCTACTCACGCACCGGCGCACCATCACCGAGAGCGACGTCGTGAACTTCGCCGGGATCTCCGGCGACTTCTTCTACGCGCACATGGACGACATCGCCGCGCGCGACTCCCTGTTCGAGCGGCGTGTGGCGCACGGCTACTTCGTCCTCTCGGCCGCGGCCGGCCTGTTCGTCGATCCCGCCCCCGGACCCGTGCTCGCGAACTACGGGCTGGAAGGGCTGCGCTTCGTGAAGCCGGTGTACATCGGCGACACGATCCGTGCACGGCTGACCTGCAAGCAGAAGACGGCGAAGGAGGATCGCGAGGGACAGATCCCGCAGGGGGTGGTGCACTGGGACGTCGAGGTCACCAACCAGGCCGACGAGCCGGTTGCCGTGTACACCATCCTCACGCTCGTCCGCCAGCAACGCGGTGCGAACGTCCCCGCGACCCCCTCGCAAGTGGCCGGCGCGATGATCTCCGAGGCTCCGGCCGAAGTCACGCCGCCGACGAAGTTGGCGAAGACCGAGCCCGGCTCAGCGCCGGTTCGAGTCGTGTAGGCGCGAGTCTCTCTCGGATCCGGACATCTATCGGTAGCTCTGAAGGAACTCGCGCGCCTGCTCGTGCACGTAGTCGAGCTGGTCGTCGGTGAGCCCGTGATGACAGGCGATCAGCATGCCGCCGCGCATCACGCGGTCCGCGTTCGGATACCCCTCGGGCGACTCGCGCCGCGCGATGCCGGCGAACCCCGGCTGACGCAGGATGTTGCCGGTGAAGACCGTGCGGGTCTGAATGCCACGCTTCTCGAGGAAGATCTGCAGATCCCGCCGGATGAACGGCGCCTCGTCGCGAACGATGAGCGGGAAGGCCAGCCAGCCCGTGACCGAGTCGGGCATCTGTCGCGGCAGCATGAACCAGTCCTCGTAGTCCGCGAAGAACGCGAGCTGCCGGGCGAAGTTACGCTCGCGCGCCGCGATGTTCTTCGGCAGCCGGTCGAGCTGCACCAGCCCGAACGCGGCGCCCATCTCCGACGGCTCCATGTTGTGGCCGATGCGCGAGAACACGAACTTCGCATCGTAGGGAATGCCGCCGACGTCGACGTTGAACCGGTTCTCGACGTTCTCCGAATCGACGAACAGCGACGAGCTTCGCCCCCAGCTCCGTAGCAGGCGCGCCTCTTCCGCCCAGTCGTCGCGGTTCATGCAGAGCATCCCGCCGTTGCCCGCCGCGTTGATCACGTGCGAGCCGTAGAAGCTCGTCGTGCTGATGTCGGAGCGCGTGCCGGTGCTCGTGCCGCGCAGCGTCGCGCCGAGGGTGTCGGCGGAATCTTCCACGACGACGAGCTTGCGCGCGCGCGCGATGTCCGCGATCCGGTCCCAATCCGGAAGATTGCCGATGAGCGATGGCACGACGATCGCGCGCGTGGCCGGCGTGATCGCCGCCTCGATCTGCGCGACGTCGATGTTGAAGGTGTCGGGCTCGACGTCCACGAACGACGGCACCAGCCCCGCCTTGACCAGCGGCGCCACCGTCGTCGCGAAGGTCAGCACCGGCGTCACTACCTCGGCGCCCGCCGGAAGGGCGAGCAGCTCCGTCGCGAGGTAGAGCGCGCTCGAGCCCGAGTTGACCATCACGCCGTGCCGCTTCGCGAACAGCTCGGCGATCCGCGCCTCGAAGGTGCGGACGCGGGTTCCCATCTGCGTCGAGGTCCGGAGCACGTCGACCACCGCGGCGATCTCCTCCTCGCCGTGGACGGTCTGGCCATAGGGCACGCGCATCGTCTGGGTCGTCAACGTCGTCGTCTCCGCGGTCTTGCGTTTCAGGTGAGTCCGGCGTCGTCGGTCCGACGCCGGTAGTCGTCGAGCTGCTGGTGCATCACCGCCCGTGCGGAGCTCGGGTTCTCGTGTACCGCACGATACCACCGCACCGTCCATTCGACCGTCTCGTCCAGCGTGAGGGCGGGCCGCCACCCCAGCCGCTCCGCCGCCTTCCTGTTGTCGAGACGGAGCAGATGGGCTTCGTGCGGCCCTTCCGCCGGATCGTCTATCATTGTCTGCACGCTCGGCCAGGCCTTCGACATCCGCGCCACGAGCTCGCGCACGGGCACCGCCTCGGTCAGCGCGGGCCCGAAGTTCCATCCCTCCGCCACTTCGGCTCCGCGCTCGCAGAGCGCGCGGCCCAGCATCAGGTAGCCGCGGAGCGGCTCGAGCACGTGCTGCCATGGACGCACCGCGTCCGGGCGACGCACGAGGCACGCTCGCCCTGCCGAGGCGGCGGTCATGAGGTCCGTCACCAGCCTGTCCTCGGACCAGTCGCCCCCGCCGATCACGTTCCCCGCGCGAGCCGTCGCCGTGGCGACGCCGAGCGATTCGAGAAACGAGCGACGGAACGCGGCGGTGAGCAGCTCCTGGCACCCCTTGCTCGCGCTGTACGGATCGTGTCCCCCCATCGGATCCGTTTCCGCATATCCGCGCTCCAGGTTCTGGTTCTCGTAGCATTTGTCGCTCGTGACGACGACCACCGCACGGACGGTCGGCTGCTGGCGCACGGCATCGAGGAGCTGCGCGGTGCCCATCACGTTCGTGTCGAACGTTCCCACCGGATCGGCATACGAGCGTCGCACGAGCGACTGCGCCGCGAGGTGCAGCACGATCTCGGGCCGGGCGCTGGCCATCGCGGCGTCCAGCGCGGCGCGGTTGCGGAGGTCGGCGATGACGCTCTCGATGCCCTGCGAGAGGCCGGCCATGGCGAACAGGCTCGGGCGGCCCGCCTCCGGGGCCAGCGCGTATCCGGTGACCGTGGCGCCCGCTTCGCGAAGCCAGGCGACGAGCCAGGACCCTTTGAAGCCCGTGTGCCCGGTGACGAGCACGCGCCGTCCCCGGTACCAGTCCGAGAGCGTCTGGGTCATGTGGAGTGCCCGACGGAACTGATCCTGGGCGACATCGGTTTGCTCACGGCCAACGGTCGGTCGGGAAGTGGTTCGAGGCCAGTCCGGCGCCTTCTGGCGCGGTCCGGTTTGGGGGAGAGACGCTTCACGCGCCGGTGGGCCACATCGGCCCGGGTCCGGAGGCCTCCGGCCGGGTCCGGTTCTGTGGGCCTGAAAGTTTGTATGCAGTTGTCATGGCAACGTTTAGCTCCATCCATGTGACGCGCTCCAAGCTACCAGGGTCTTGGACGATATCGCAGGCTGGGTACAGTCGGGATCGGGTCACTTGACGGGAATTAGGGTTGGGCGTTAAGTGTGTGGATTCCCCGACACGCTCGCCGGTCGCATTCGCGCTCGGCACTTCGATGGCCCCACTCCATCGGAGCCAGACCCTCGGGAAGGCCGATTCACCATTTTGCCGGATGCAGGTTCCGGCGGACTGTCGGATGGTGATCGGGCGATCCATGCAGATGTCGGGCTCGGATCCATCGGATTCGAGTCATCCGACGCGTTGGGCCTTGGTGTTCACGGCGCGCTGTACCTCATCAACTCTTTTCGCGATCCTGAGCCATCACTCGATCCATCGGAATGGCGCGCTCCGCCGTTCGAGGCGGCTCAGATCAGAACGCAGGGATCTCATGACCTCTCGTTCGGGTCCACGTAGCAAGCGATCGAGCTGGCGCGCGCTGTCGGTGCGTCGGCTCGACGCGTTCGTTCCCGCAGTGGCGGCGCTCGTGCTGGCGCTCACGCTCGGTGCGTGTGCGAGTGGGGGTGGCGGCGGCGCCTCGTCAGCCTCGGGGCACTCGCGTTCCGTGATCACCACGGAGGAGCTGAGGACGGCCGGTTCCGAGTCGGCGTACGATGTGATCTCCCGGATGCGTCCCGAGTACTTCCGGGAGAAGCCCAGCCAGAAGTCCGCGTTGTATGCGGACGGCGGTCTGCAGAACGTCGCCGAGAAGCCGGCGCTGATCGTGAATGGCCAGCGACAGGGAGATTTCGGGGATCTCCACACGATCGCGGTGTCGACGCTCTCGATGATCCGGTACTACAGCATCGAAGAGGCGAAGAGAAAGTTCGGCATGCAGTTCGGCGGTGGCGCGATCGAGCTGACCTACGCCACCCCGCAAGCTCCCTGAGCTTGGCGAGTGAAGGACACCAGGACGGCAGGCAGCTGAGAGCACCGTCCGCAAGAATCTTGGCTACACCACCGTTTTCACATTTTCTCGTTCCGAGGTACATGATGCGATCAGTTTTGATGCGTCTCCTCGCATTGGTCGGCGTGCTGGGGCTCACCCCAGTCGTTGCCTACGCGCAGGGGACCGTCGTATCCGGCGTCGTCAGCGGAGAGGCCAATCAGCCGCTCGCCGCAGTGAACGTCTCCATTCCGACGCTCGCGGTCGGCACCGTCACGCGTGACGACGGCCGCTACACCTTCACCGTCCCGTCGGGCCGCAGCGGCTCCGTCACCCTCGTGGCGCGCCGGATCGGCTACCAGCAGAAGTCGGCGCAGATCACCATCGCCGGCACGCCGGTCACGCAGAACTTCGTGCTGGCGGCGTCGGTCAGCCAGCTCGAAGGCGTCGTCGTCACGGCCCTCGGCATCGCGCGCGAGAAGAGCCAGCTCGGCACCGCGGTCCAGCAGGTCACCAATGCGGAGCTCAACACGACGCACGATCCGAACATCGTGAACCAGCTCGCCGGAAAGGTCTCCGGCGTGGTGATCACGGGCGCCGGCACGCAGGGCGGCTCGGTGAACATGCGCATCCGCGGCTTCACGTCGATCACGGGCAACAACAACCCGCTGTACGTCGTCGACGGTGTGCCGATCTCCAACTCGGGACGCGGCGGCGATCCGTCCGGCGCCTCGACGCTGACGAACGGCCGCGATTTCGGTAGCGCGATCTCCGACATCAACCCGGACGACGTCGAGAACATCTCGGTGCTCAAGGGCCCGAACGCCGCCGCGCTGTACGGCTCGCGCGGTGCCAACGGCGTCGTGCTGATCACGACCAAGCACGGCGGCGCGCGCAACAGCGCGTCCACGCAGATCACGGCGAACACCACCTGGGACCGGCCGTCGATCCTGCCGGACTACCAGAACCTGTACGGCCAGGGCGCGGGCGGCGAGTTCGACTTCGTCGACGGCGCCGGCGGCGGTGTGCAGGACTTCAACGATCAGAGCTTCGGCCCGCGCCTCGATGGCCGCACGACGGGCTGCATCTTCAAGGAAGGCACGAAGACCTACGACACGACGCATCCGTGCCGGCAGTTCACGTACCCGCAGGGCGGCCCGTGGAGCCCGCACCCGGACAACGTCGAGAGCTTCTTCAACACCGGCATGACCGAGACGGGCAACCTCGCCTTCATGGGCGGCACCGACAAGGCCAACGCGCGCCTCTCCGTCGGTGGCGAGAACGTCAAGGGCATCATCCCGAACTCGTTCCTGCGCAAGGTCACCGCGCTGGCGAACGGCAACCTCACCATCAGCGACAAGCTGACGGCGCAGGGGTCGGTGAACTACGTGCGCAACGGCGGCCAGAACCGTCCGGGCGTCGGCTACAACTCGGGCATCCTCGAGCAGTTCGTCTGGTTCGGCCGTCAGGTCGACATGAACGCGCTGAAGCAGACGCACGACTCCGCCGGCGGGCTGTTCAACTGGAACTACAACTTCCACAACAACCCGTACTGGATCCAGCAGGAGAACCCGGAGCTCGATACGCGCGACCGTACGCTCGTGAACGGCTCGCTCAACTACCGCCCGCTCAGCTGGCTCAACGCCACGCTGCGCTCGGGCACGGACTTCTTCCGCAACAACATCGATCAGCAGTTCGCGGCCGGAAACCTCACCTTCGGCGATCAGAACTACGCCGGCGCGTTCGGTTACCTCCGCGACGTGAGCAACGAGAACAACACCGAGCTGCTCCTGTCGGCGAACCACTCGGCGACCAGCCGCATCACGATCAACGCGAGCGCCGGCGGCAACGTCCGTAATCAGACGACGTCCACGGAAGCGGTCTCGACGGCCGGTATCTCGGTTCCGGGCATCTACAACGTGTCCAACGCCGCGATCACGCCTACCAACGCGCAGGTCTTCAGCAAGCGCCGCGTGAACAGCGTCTACGGCTCCGCGTCGGCGACCTGGAACAACTACTTCACGGTGGAAGGCACGGCCCGCAACGACTGGTCGTCCACGCTGCCGGAGTCGGAGAACTCCTACTTCTACCCGGGCGCGAACGCGTCGCTCATCCTCACGGACGCGATTCCCGGCCTGAAGGGGAAGGGCGGGCTCACCTTCGCCAAGCTGCGCGGTGGTTATGCGCAGGTCGGCGCGGATGCGGACCCGTACCAGCTCCGCTCCACCTTCCAGGGCCAGGCCAACAAGTTCGGCTCGAGCCCGCTCTATACGCTCAGCAACGTCCTGGCGAACGCCGATCTCAAGCCCGAGAAGACGACGTCGGCCGAAGCTGGCCTCGAGCTCGGCTTCGGCGAGGATCGCGTGACCCTCGACGCGAGCATCTACAACAAGAACACCGCCAACCAGATCATCAACCTGGCCGTCTCTTCGGCCTCTGGATTCACCTCGCGGTCGGTCAACGCGGGCAAGATCGAGAACAAGGGCTTCGAGGCGCTGCTCTCGGTGGTCCCGTACCGCACGGCCAACTCCGAGTGGTCCTCGTCGTTCAACTACTCGCGCAACAAGGGCAAGGTCGTCGAGCTCTATCCGGGACTGCAGACGATCGTGCTCGGCGGCACCTGGAGCGCGACGGTCGAGGCACGCGCCGGGGAGCCTTACGGCACGATCCGCGGCTACGGCATCAAGAAGGACTCGGCGGGCAACTACCTGCTGTCGGGTGGACTGCCGCAGCGCGACACGCTGCAGGTGCTCGGCAACGTCCAGCCCGACTGGACCGGTGGCTGGAGCAATACCCTTCGCTACAAGAACTTCACGCTGAACACCCTGCTCGACATGCACATGGGCGGAAAGATCTTCTCCGTCACGAACATGTTCGGCGAGTACACCGGCGTGCTGGCGAGCACCACCGAAGGTCGTGAGGTGGACTGGAACAACCCGGGCATCGTCGTCCACGGCATCGACGTGAAGACCGGGAAGCCGAACACCATCAACGTGACGTCGGAAGACTACTTCCAGAACTACTTCCGCCTCCACGAGCGCTACGTCTACGACGCGTCGTACACGAAGCTCCGCGAGGTCCGCCTGAGCGTCGATCTGCCGCAGCGCCTGTCGTCCATGCTGTTCGCGCAGTCGGCGAGCGTCGCACTGGTCGGCCGGAACCTGTTCACCTGGACGAACGTGCCGAACATCGACCCAGAGTTCGGGTATTCCACCTCGAACTATCAGGGAATGGAGTTCGCGACTCTGCCGAATCCGAAGAGCTTCGGCTTCAACGTGCGTATCACGCCGTAACCGGTAGCCAACTACTATGACTTCACGACTTCATACCGTAGCCGCGCTCGCGGTGGGCATCATGCTCACCGCGTCGGCGACGGCGTGCAACAACGACAACATCACGTCGCTGAACCAGAACCCGAACAATCCGGAGACGGCTCCGGCGGGCGCGGTGTTCACGAACGCGGTGCAAACGGCGGTCGGCCGCTGGCTCGGCTCGGCGTACGACCTACGCCAGATGGAGCTGCTGACCCAGCATCTCGCCGAGGTGCAGTACCCGGACGAGGATCGCTACGCGCGCATCCGCGCCGCGGATACGCAGAACTATTTCGCTAGCGGTGGTGGGGCGTACGCCACCTCGCTCGAAGACTTCCGTCAGGTGGAGAAGCAGGGCATCGCGCTCAACTCGCCGGCAATCTCCGCTCCAGCGGTGATCATGTCGCAGTGGGAGTTCGGGTACCTCACCGACAACTGGGGCGACATCCCGTACTCGCAGGCTCTGCTCGGTGATTCGGCTGGTGCGCCGGTGCTGCCGGCGTACGACGCGCAGAAGGACGTGTACGCCGGAATTCTTGGCAAGCTCACCAAGGCGTCGGCAGATCTCGCGGGCGCCTCCCCGCGGAACCTTGGCAGCGCCGACCCGATCTACGGTGGGGATGCCGCGTCGTGGCGGAAATTCGCCAACTCGCTCCGTGCGCGTCACGCAATGCGGCTCTCGAACGTGGATCCGGCCAAGTCCAATGCTGAGCTCACTGCGGCATTCGCTGCGGGTGTGTTCTCGTCGAACGACGACAACGCGGTCCTCGCATGGCCGGGCGACGGCGTGTTCGACAACAGCTGGTCCGTCAACTTCAAGACCCGCGACGACCATCGCCTGTCGAAGACGTTCGCCGACCTGCTGATCCCGACGAACGATCCGCGGCTCGCGATCTTCGCCATGCCGACGGCGGATTTCAGCTCTGGTAAGGCGGGTGCAGCGAAGTACGCCGGCCAGCCGAACGGTCTCAACGCATCGACCGCTGGTACGTACCTCACCAGCACGTCGCGTCCGGGTGCGGTCTTCTATCCCGGCACGACGTCGTACGGCACGTTCGGCGGCGCTGGCGGCAAGCAGCCCTCGTATCTGATGACCTACGCCGAGGTGCTGTTCATCAAGGCCGAGGCGGCGGCGCGCAGCATGGGTGGCCTGACGCCTGCGCAGGCGGCCGGCTTCTACAACGACGCGATCACCGCCTCCATGAACCAGTGGGGGATCACCGACGACGCGGCCATCAGCGCGTACCTGGCGCAGCCGAACGTGGCGTATGCTGGCGGCGTGGCCGGCCAGAAGCAGATCGCGCAGCAGAAGTGGATCGCGCTCTTCTCCGATGGCGGCCAGGCGTGGTTCGAGTGGCGCCGTACCTGCCAGCCCTCCGCTATCAAGGCTGGGCCGAACGCGATCTTCACGTACGTTCCCCGTCGCCTCGAGTACCCGGTGCTCGAGCTTCAGGTGAACGGTCAGAACGTGAACGCGGCAGTCGCGCGTCAGGGCGCCGACGCGATGAACACGAAGGTGTACTGGGATACGATGACGGGCCCGACCTGCTCGTAAGGTCTCGTTGAACGAAGCACCCCCGCCGAGACAAACGGCGGGGGTGCTTTTTGTTAGGGGCCGTCCTAGAGTTTGCTCTGCCAGATCGCGACGGACAGTCGCGCCTGATAAGTCGCTACACTTGTGTGAAGACCTCGTTTTGCGAATTAGAAGTGACCATCGATACGAATGAAGTCGTGTACCAGTCCGCAGGGGCTAATGAGGTGTTATTTGGCAGCAGCGAGAAGCCCCTCCAGTTTGGCCTGGTCAGGCGTCTCAGAAAGTAGCACGCCGTTAACGATGACAGTTGGAGTTCCCCACGCCTTCATAGCTTTCGCGAGCGCGAGATCAGACGAAATGGTTTTGACGCTATCCGAAGAGCCCGAACACTTGTCAAACTCGTTCAGATTTTCCACCCCGGCATTGCGCGCGAGCTCTCGGAACTGAACTAATCCAAGTGAATCCTGCTTCCGATACAACTCGCCGTAGAATTCGGCAAACCGCCCCTGTGCTGCTGCGCATTCGGAAGCTCTGGCGCTCGGGTATGCAAACCGATGGTACGGAAGCGGCCAATGCCGAAAAACAAACGCTACGTCCTTAGGATGTCTTGCCCGGAAGGATTCGATTACGGGAAAAAATTGCCGACAAGCTGGGCACTCGAAATCAGCGAATTCGACAATCGTAAGCTTGGGGTTGGTGCCGCCCATACGATGTCCATCGCCGGATATCTCATTCCAATTCCGCAGTGCACGGTCAGCCCGCTGTACTCCTGCGGCAGCCGTCTGTCCGCCGAACACTTCCCGCCTCACGACTAGGAACGTTGTCGCGAGCATGCACACGAACGCGATGCCGGTGGCGGCATTCAGCAAATGATCACGTTTTAGCATAGGATTGAGTCGCGGCGTAAAGCGCGCGGAGCCGGCTATGGAGTTCCGCGCGCTTTCGCGACGAATCTCAACGGTTATCGTACATGCAGTACATGACCGTATTGCAGGACGCGGCGGGGTAAGGGAAAAGCCCCTGACAAGACGAGCCAGTCCGCGTGCGACACAGAGACCTCATTGACTGAGGAATCTGCCCGTCACAGTAGCTAATGGGGTCTGCGCACACCGACTCCACGCCATCCACACACCATTGGATCCCTTCGTCTCCGGCTATCGGACACCCGGTAGGCGCAGCTTCCGCGGGACGTACTAGCATCACTGCTGACGTAGCTAGAGAACACGCGATTACGAGCAGGCGACGCTTCATGGTAATCCTCCTGGATCGGACGTGGACTACACCTTATGTGCACGCTCTTCATCGGGCTGCGCACATCTCCAGGCTTCGTCGCCAGGATTGCTGGATTAGCGGGAGTCTGGGCTCAACCGCTTCATGGCCGCCAAGATCTTATTCTTTCCGGAAAGGCCGCGCAAGACGGCCCGCTGCGCACGAGCCCGTTACCCGAATGGTACCCGCTTGGACTGTTTCGCGACCGCGTGCAAGTCTCGAGTGACCGCACCATCAACGAGTCCGTTGCCCGCTTTAGTGGACTGCAAGCTCAATGTCGACTTGGGCCGAGCTGAGGGATAAACCGTAGCGAAGATCAATATTCAGGACTCGGAGCGTCGAGCCCCAACGTCCCGGTGGCGCAGGCTACTTGAAGGAATTCAGTCGAGTCGCCGATCTGGTCACTTCGCCCATAGGGTGTATGAGCACGATTCCGAGGGACAGTGCGCAGCTGAGGCGGTTCTAATGCGCGATCTCATTGCGGTATCGATTCATCAAGAAGTTGGGTGCGCTGATGACTTAAGCGCCAACCGCACTCTGTGCTTTGAAGAGGCTTATAACACAAAGGATTGGATAAAGTCGTGCGCGTGCGAATCCACGCACGTGCCCTACTGACCCTGCAGGCACGGAGCCAATCCAAACCCCTCTAATGCATACATATGTCGTACCGCAACAATGCGATGGCAGCCTCTAGCGCGCACGCGCGAGCGTGAACATTCTAGCCTCATCAAAATGACGTCGTCGTGGACCGCAGGGTCTTAGACGGCGTCACTCATTTCATGCCGCGACGACCGCACGCCCTTCCCCCGGTCGCTTCACGCGATGCACGCGTTCGACCCCGTCGAATCCCGCCGTCGCATTCGAGTATACCCACGCCGTCGCGGCTAGATCGTTCACCTCGGAGGAGCAGTGAAGATTCGCACCCTGTTGGTCACACTCTTCGCCGTGCTGTTCGCCAGCACGGCGGGAGCACAGCAGCGTCGCATCACGGGACGCGTTGCCGCCGTCGACGGCGGAGCGCCCCTCGGGTCGGCATCCGTCACGATCATCGGCGCGACGACCGGCACCTACACCAACGATCAGGGGCAGTTCAGCCTCCTCGCGCCTCCTACGACGGTGACGCTTCGCGTCCGTCGCATCGGCTACCAGCAGCGCAGTCTCACCGTGCCAGCGGGGCAGAACGACATCCTCGTCACGCTCGTGAAGGACGTCTTGCAGCTCGAGGCGCAGGTGGTCACGGGCACGTCGACGGCGGTGTCGAGCCTCAACGCGGCCAATGCGGTGTCGGTGGTCACGGCCGACCAGCTCACGCGCGTGTCGGCGCCGACGCTCGACAACGCGCTCCAGGGCAAGATCGCCGGCGCGATCGTCTCGCAGAACTCCGGCGCGCCGGGCGGCGGCACCCAGGTGCAGCTCCGCGGCGTGTCGAGCATCCTCGGCGCCTACAGCCCGCTCTACGTCGTGGACGGCGTGATCGTCAACAACTCGACGATCCAGGGCGGATTGAACGTCATCACGAACGCGAGCCGCACCGGCAGCGCTGGCGCGTACTCGTCCACGCAGGACCAGTCGGTGAACCGCATCGCCGACCTGAACCCGAACGACATCGAGAGCGTGCAGGTGCTG
>Ga0308176_10001004_pt1 | contig 17765 bp, 16 predicted proteins | sample PhyCR2_3_FD_203890 | JGI IMG/M metagenome (GOLD analysis project Ga0308176, IMG submission 203890) | Soil microbial communities from UC Gill Tract Community Farm, Albany, California, United States - DLSLS.C.R2 | ecosystem: Environmental > Terrestrial > Soil > Agricultural land | place: USA...
GATCCAGCAGATCGGCGAGGCGCCGAACATCTCGGTGCGCGGCCACACGGTCGTGGACGCCGCCCACGGATCAGGCCGGCTGGAGCAGCTGACGCTGCGTCACATCTCCAGTGGGGAGACCGAACGCGTCGACGCCCAGTGGATGTTCGTGTTCATCGGCGCCGCCCCGCTCACCGACTGGCTGGGCGGGACGGTGCTGCGCGACGAGCGCGGGTTCATCCTGGCCGGGCCCGACCTGACCGCCGACGGGCGGCCGCCGGCCGGCTGGGAGCTGGACCGGCCGCCGTACCACCTGGAGACCAGCGTCCCCGGCGTGTTCGTGGCGGGCGACGCCCGCGCCGAGTCCGCCAAGCGGGTCGCGTCCGCCGTCGGAGAGGGAGCCATGGCCGTCATGCTCGTCCACCGGTATCTGGAGCAGTCGTGAGCGGGCAGCCGGTGCCGTGCAGCCCGCAGGAGATCGGCTCCCTGTTCCTGTTCGAGAAGCTGGCGCCCGAACAGCTCGGCCGGCTGTGCAGCGAGGGCCGGGTGGAGCTGTTCGAGCCCGGCCCGGTCTACACCGAGGGCGACCCCGCCACCTGCTTCTACGTGATGGTCGAGGGCACGGTCGTGCTCTCACGGCGGGTGGGCGGCGACGACGTGGAGGTGTCCCGTACCTCGCAGCGCGGGGTGTACGCGGGCGCCATGCAGGCATACCTGGGCGACCGGGTGCGGCAGGTGTACAACAACTCGATGCGGGTGACGGAGCCGACGCGGTTCTTCGTCCTGCCGGCGGACACCTTCGCCGAGGTCATGAGCGAGTGGTTCCCGATGGCCACGCATCTGCTGGAGGGGCTGTTCTTCGGCTCGAAGAGCGTCCAGGCGGCCATCGGGCAGCGGGAACGGCTGCTGGCGCTGGGCTCGTTGTCGGCCGGGCTCACGCACGAGCTGAACAATCCCGCCGCGGCCGCCGTCCGGGCCACCTCGACGCTGCGGGAGCGGGTCGCGAAGATGCGGCACAAGCTCTCGGTGATCGCCGAAGGCCCGTTCTCCCGGGACGCGTTGGCGAGTCTGATCGAGATCCAGGAGCGCACCGCCGAGCGCGTCGCCAAGGCGCCGGCGCTCAGCCCGCTGGAGGCCTCGGACCGTGAGGACGCGCTCACCGACTGGCTGGAGGACCACGGCATCGACCACGGCTGGCAGCTCGCGCCCACCTTCGTCCAGGCCGGGCTCGACGTGGACTGGCTGGAGCAGGTCGCGGCGGCCGTGGACGCGGAGATCCTGCCCGGGGCGGTGGGCTGGCTCAACTACACCGTCGAGACAGAGCTGCTGATGGACGAGATCGAGGACTCCACCACCCGGATCTCGCACCTCGTGGACGCCGCCAAGCAGTACTCGCAACTGGACCGGGCGCCCTACCGGGTCGTCGGCGTGCACGAACTCCTCGACAGCACCCTGCTGATGCTGTCCGGCAAGATCGGCCCGCGCATCGAGGTCGTCAAGGAGTACGAACCCGCACTGCCGGAGATCCCCGGCTATCCGGCGGAGCTGAACCAGGTGTGGACCAACCTCATCGACAACGCGGTGTCCGCCATGAACGGCGCCGGCGGGCAGGGCACGCTGACCGTGCGGACCGCGCTGGAGGGCGAGCAGGTGCTGGTGGAGTTCCGGGACACCGGGCCCGGGGTGCCGGCGGAGATCAGGAGCCGGATCTTCGACCCGTTCTTCACCACCAAGCCGGTCGGCCAGGGCACCGGGCTCGGCCTGGACATCTCCTGGCGGATCGTGGTGAACAAGCACCACGGCACCCTGCGTGTCGAGTCGGAGCCCGGCGACACCCGTTTCCAGGTGCTGCTGCCGCTGACCGCCGGGACAGCGGAGGAGCAGTCCGCCCTGACGAACCCCGAGGAGGCAGCATGAGCGGCGAGCCCGCCATCGACCCGAGCGTCCCGCCGAGCGGCGTGGGATGTGTGGAGTGCGACGCGGCCGGCGGGTGGTGGTTCCATCTGCGCCGGTGCGCGGCCTGCGGTCACGTCGGCTGCTGCGACGACTCCCCCGCCAAGCACGCCACCGCCCACTACGAGGCGACCGGGCACCCGGTGATCCGCAGTTTCGAGCCGGGTGAGGGCTGGTTCTGGAACTTCGAGACGGGCGAGCTGTACACCGACGGTCCCGAACTCGCGCCGCCGGCCGAGCACCCGGCCGACCAGCCGGTGCCGGGCCCGGCGGGGCGGGTTCCGGCCGACTGGGCCGAGACGCTGCGCTGAGTCCCGCGCGGCGGGGGTGAGGCGGTTGGGCCCGGCTCAGCGCGCGCAGTCGAGGGCGTGCGGGTCGACGGCGCCGGCCAGGGCCCGCATGCCCGCGTCGTCGAGGTGCAGATGGTCGCCGTTGTCGAAGGCGGAGCGCAGGCGTTCGGGCGCGTGGGGGCTACGCAGGACGCGGTCGAAGTCGGCGACCGCGTCGAACTCCCCGCCGGCGCGGATGAACCGGTTGACCTCCTGGCGTACGGCCTCGGCGGCCGGGTCCCACTCGGACCAGCCCGCGAACGGGCCGATGGTCGCGCCGGCCACGCACAGCCCGGCCGCGTGGGCCCGCCGGATGATCGTCCGGTAGCCGGCTATCAGGTCGGCCGCGGTGACCCCGGTGTGGGCCTTGAGGTCGTTCACTCCTTCGAACAGCAGGACGGTGCGCGCCCCGGGCTGGGTCAGGACGTCCCGCTCCAGCCGGTGCAGGGCGCCGGTCCCGGCGTCGTCGGTGAGCACCTTGTTGCCGGACATGCCCTCGTTGGCCACGCCCTTGACGGCCGTCGGGGCCGCGTGCAGGCGCCGGGCGAGGTAGTCGGGCCAGCGCCGGTCGAGCCCCGGGGTGGACTGCCAGCCGTCGGTGAGGGAGTCGCCGAGCACCACCAGGGCTCCGGTCGCGGGGTCCGCGGGGCGTACGGAGACGGCGTCCAGGTACCACCAGGAGCCGGTCGGCCGCGCCCAGTTCGCCCCGCTCGTCTCGGCGGTGTGGTCGCCCTGGGTGACGTACGACGTCTGCATCGCCATCGCGTGCCCGGTGGCCGGTCCGGCCGCGTCGGGGGTGTGCAGGCTGACGGCGAGATCGGCCCCGGCCGGGACGGTCCCGGGCAGCGGATCGCTCCATGCGACCGTCCCGGCGGGCAGGGTGACCGTGCGGGCGCCGCCGAAGGTCAGCGGCCGGTCGCTGCCCGGTACGAGCGCCGCGCCCGTGCGCCGCAGGCCGGCGTGGACGCTGTCCAGGGTCAGGGGACGGTCGCCGAAGGCGTTGGACAGACGGACGCGCAGTGCGCTGCCGGCCACGCTGGTGTGCACGATCAGCCGGTAGCCGCGGCCGGCGGCGCCTTCGCCGAGGCGGTCGGCGCTCGCCGCCCAGGTGACGACCTGGCCGGCCCTGGCGGTGGGTGCGGGCGGCCCGGTCAGGGCACGCACGGGCGCCCACTGGCAGGCGAGGGTGAGCAGCAGTGCGGCGGCCAGGCGGCGGACGCGGGCGGACCGGCCGGTCACCGGGCGGGCTCCTTCGCCCCGGCGGACCCGCCGGGCTCCGGGCGGAGCGTCCGGGACGTGTCTGCGTGTGCCACGGACGTCATGGTCCCGCCGCTGCCGCCGGTCCGCCACCTCGGCGGGCGGGGGCGCCCGGACGTGCGGATGCCCCGCGCGGGGCGGGGCATCCGGTGGTGCTGGATACGGACGTCCGTCAGTGGCGGGCGGCCGGGGTGTTGGCGGCGGTCACGTTGACCGCGGCCCACGCGTTGTTCACCGTCTTGTACTCGGTGCTGGTCGAGCCGTACAGGTCCTTGGCCGCCTTCAGCGTCGCGACGCGCGCGCCGTGGAAGTCGGTGGTGGAGACCATGTAGCGGGTCAGCGCACGGTAGAAGATCGCCGTGGCCTTGGTGCGGCCGATGCCCTTGACGGTGGAACCGCCGAAGGTCGGCGAGTTGTACTTGACGCCGCCGATCGTCTTCGAGCCGCTGCCCTCCGCGAGGAGGTAGTAGGCGTGCGAGGAGACACCGGAACCGGCGTGCACCTCGGTGAAGTACGTGTCCGAGGACCAGTAGTCGATCGTGCCCTCGAGCTTGTCGAGCGAGGGGTGGTCGAGGCGGCGCAGGAACTTCTGGTCCAGGCCCAGCTTCTCGCCGACCAGGTAGTCCGGCGTGTCCTTCGTGTTGTTGGCGTAGAACTCGACGTTGGAGCCGAAGATGTCGGCGAGCGACTCGTTCAGCGAGCCGGGCTCGCCGTACTGGTTGCCGTCGGCGTCGACGTAGGTCGGCTGCAGGTCGGCGGTCGCCTCCACCACGCCGTGGGTCAGCTCGTGACCGGTGACGTCGAGGACGACGAGCGGCTTCTTGAACATCTGGCCGTCGCCGTCACCGTAGAGCATGCAGTTGCAGGTCGGGTCCCAGAACGCGTTGGCGACCTTGTTGCCCCAGTGGACCATTCCGCGGGCGGCCTTGGAGTTGTTGGCTATGCCCTTGCGGTTGAACGTCTTCTTGTAGAAGTCCAGCGTCTTGGTGATGCCGTACTGCGCGTCGGCGGCGGCGCTGGACCGGCTGGAGGTCTTGCCGTTGCCCCACACGTTGGTGGTGTTGGTGAACTTCGTGCCCGCGCCGAAGGACTCGGTGTACTTGCCCTTGGCGTCACGCGTCTCGGTGCCGTACCGGTTCGGGTCCTTGAGCTGGTAGTGGCCGCGCGAGGTGGCCGTGGTGGTCAGACCGACGCTGCCCACGAAGAGGGTCTTGCCGGTGCCCTTGGCGGTCGCCGGGTAGTGCGTGACGCCGGAGACGCCCGAGCCGAGCAGGCCGGCCCCGGTGGTGGAGCCGGTGCCGGTGGCCGGGTCGGCCGTCTGGCCGCTCTTGCGCAGCGCGGCGAGCAGCTTCGGCGACAGGAACTCGTCGGCGACGGGCGTGTTGCTGCGCACCTTGCCGGTGACGGCGTCGACGACGACGGTGCTGGCGCTGTCGTTGTCGGTGACGGTGACCTGGTAGGCGAGGGCGGCGGAGCCGGCGCGGGCGTCCACCACCAGCTCGGCAACGCCGGCCTCGCCCTTGGCGGCGCCGGCGGCCTTCGCCGCGGCCTGAGCGGCCGTCAGCTCGGGCTTGGCGGCCGCGGGCTTGACGGCGTGCGTGGCCGCGCTGGTGACCCCCGTGTAGGCCAGCCGCCGGTCCAGGTGGACGACGAGGTCGCCGCCGAGCACCGGCATCCCGTTGTGCGTGCGGACGAAACGAACGTGGCGCGCGCCCTCGGGGTCGACGAGCACGTCCTGGGCGTGGAGTTCGTCGCCCTGCGCGACCCCCGTCGCCGCGGTGTGGGTGAAGGCCGCGGCGTGCGCCGCCTTCACCACCGCCGCGGCGGTCGTGGTGGTGGACGCGGCGGAGCGCTCCCCACCGGTGGAGGGACCCGCGAAGGCCGTACCGGCCAGACCTGTGGCAGCGGTCGCCACCGCGACGGCGATCGCCGCGGTGCGTATGTGCGGTCTACGCAATCTGATCAGGGTTCCTTCATTCGAAGGCGGGAGGTGTCCCAACCGCCCTGAGACGTGGCGGAGTTGTGCGCCACGGGGGCTGGTCGGGCCCCGGAAGCAACCCTTATGGATCAGTCATGCACACGTAAAGGCGGAATGATCCATTTCGCGGTCTTCTATGGCAATCCTTTGCAAATGCCTGCCACAGGGTGATCGCGAGATGACCAACTGTGTGTCGACTGTGGAGACGTTGCCGCAATCCCCTAGGTTCCAGGCCGGAATGTGACCGATGTCGCATCGCGAACCGCTAGGACGGGAGTGGAGCCGGATGGTCTCAGCAATGGTGGGCAGGGGTGCGGTACTCGGAGCGGCCGTCCTGTCGCTGCTCACGGTCCCGGCGCGGGCCGTGACCCCGGAGGCGGACGCCCGAGCGGCGGCGGCGCTGCCGGCACCCGACGTCGGGGGCCTGGACGCGGCACTGCACTCGGTGGTGAACCAGGGCGCCCCGGGCGCGCTGGCGCGCGTCGACGACGGCGACGACTCCTACCTGGTGACCCGCGGCTTCGCCGACCGGAGCACCCGTCAGGGCATCAGCGCCGCGGACCGCTTCCGCATCGGCAGCGTCACCAAGTCCTTCTCCGCCGTGGTCCTGCTGCAACTGGCCGACGAGCACAAGCTGGACCTGGACGCCCCGGTCAACCGGTATCTGCCGAAGCTGCTGCCGGACGATGGCATCACGGTCCGGCACGTGCTGAGCCACCGCAGCGGCCTGTACGACTACAGCGACGACATGTTCGCCCAGAGCGTGTCCGGCTTCGAGGCGGTCCGTAACAAGGTCTTCGGCTACCGCGACCTGGTCGCCCTGTCGCTGAGGAAGCCCCGCACCAACGCGCCCGGCGCCGCCTACTCCTACTCGAACACCAACTACGTCGTCGCCGGCCTGCTCATCGAGAAGCTCACCGGAAGTTCCGTGCGCAGCGCCTACGAGAAGCGGCTGATCTCCCCGCTCGGGCTGCGCGACACGTTCTACGTGCACCCGGACACGAAGATCCCGGGCCGGCACGCCCACGGCTACCTCACCCCCGACGCCGCCGGCGCGAAACTGGTCGACGCGACCGACCAGACGGTGTCCTGGGCGCAGAGCGCGGGCGCGCTCATCTCCAGCGCCAGGGACCTGAACACCTTCTACTCCGCGCTGCTGCGCGGCAAGCTGCTCTCCTCCGCCCGGCTCGCGGAGATGGAGCGCTTCACCCGGGTCGACGCCACCACGTCGTACGGGCTCGGGCTGCGCCGGCGCGACCTGTCCTGCGGCGTCTCGGTGTACGGGCACACGGGCGCCGTCCAGGGCTTCTACACGTACGCGTTCGCCTCGAAGGACGGCAAGCGGGCTCTCACGGCCGCCGCCAACACCTCCAACAACGCGAAGGTGCTCGGCGCGCTGGCGGGCACGCTGGAGTCGGCCTTCTGCGGGAAGAGCACCGGGAAGGGCACGGGCAAGGCGCCGCGCGTCCCGGCCGCCGGGGAGCGGGATCTGAAGCAGTAACAGGACCTGGCGCGGCAGGAGGACTCGGTGGCCGGACGGGCCCGTGCCGTGATCTTGGCGGAACGGGTCCATCCGGGACACCATGCCCCGCATGAAGGGTTCCCTCTTTTCCAGTGAGCACGTGGTGCAGCCGGCCGTCGAGGCCGGCATGACCGTCGAGAACGCCAAGTGCATCAAGTACGCGGTGAACGGCGAGATGCACGCCCGCCAGGGCGCGATGATCGCCCACCGCGGCAACCTCCAGTTCGAGCGCAAGGGCCAGGGCGTCGGCGGGATGCTCAAGCGCGCGGTCACCGGCGAGGGGCTGCCCCTGATGGCGGTGCGCGGCCAGGGCGAGGTCTGGTTCGCGCACGAGGCGCAGAACTGTTTCATCGTCGAGGTCGAGCCGGGCGACCGGTTCACCGTCAACGGCCGCAACGTGCTGTGCTTCGACGCCTCGCTGTCGTACGAGATCAAGACCGTGAAGGGGTCGGGCATCGCCGGCGGCGGCCTGTTCAACAGCGTGTTCAGCGGACAGGGCCGGCTCGGCCTGGTCTGCGAGGGCAACCCGCTGGTGATACCCGTCTCGGCGCAGTACCCGGTGTACGTCGACACCGACGCGGTGGTCGGCTGGACCGCGCACCTGCAGACCTCGCTGCACCGCTCGCAGTCCCTCGGCTCGATGCTGCGCGGCGGTTCGGGCGAGGCGGTGCAACTGATGCTCCAGGGCGAGGGGTTCGTCGTGGTGCGGCCGAGCGAGGCGACGCCGCAGAAGGCGCAGCAGCACTGACGCCCCGTGGAGTGATCTGCGCCGCACGGGCAACCCCGCTCCGCGTACCGGCGTCTTGACCCACGACAGACCGTGCCCCGGCCTGCGGGCCGGGGCACTTTTCCGGCGTGCTATACACACTGCGTATACACGTCGTGTATAGAAGGGCATGCATGTACGGCAAGGCTTTCGCCCCGGAGTACCAGGGCGCCCTGACCACCCTGTCCGTGAACTCCTCGCTGGTCGACGTACTGGCCGAGGGCACCGAGCGGCTGCGCCAGGCCGAGCGGTCCGGCCTGGCGGGCGAGGCGGCCCGCTGCGGGCTCGCCGTCGCCGAGGCACACCGGCGGCTCGGCCGGGTGCGGGACGCCGACCGGGCCTGGAAGGCGAGCTACCGCGCCGCCCGGGAGGCTGGTGACACGGCCGCGATGGCGTGGGCACTGTGGAGCGGCGGCACCCTGGCCCGGCAGCGCGGCGCGTTCCCGCTGGCGTGGCGGCTGCTGGGGCTCGCGGCCGAACTCGGCGAGCGGGGCGGCGACATCGTGGTCCGCGGCTACTCGCTGGCGGGTCTCGCGGAGACCGGGCGCATCCAGGGCGACTACGAGGCGGTCGGCCGGCTGCACGAGCAGCTGCTCGCCGAGGCCCGCAGGCGCGGGGAGGCCCGGCACACCGTGTGGGCGCTCGAGGGCATCGCGCAGATGCACCGCAACACCGGCGACCACGACCGGGCGTACGCGCTTTTCGAGGAGGCGGCGGAGATAGCCGAGCGGGCCGAGGACCGGCGCGGCCACGCCTGGGCGCTGCGCGGCCTGGCCGACATCGTCTCGGTCCGCGACGGCGACACCGAGCGGGCGCTGGAGCTGCTGTCGCGGGCTGAGACCACCTGCCGGGCGATGAACCTCTCCAGCGCGCTCGCCTACAACCACAAGATGCGCGGCAACGTCTTCTACCGCGCCGGCCGTTACCCCGAGGCCCGGGAGCTGTACGAGCTGGCCCTGGAGGAGTTCCGGGCGATGAGCGAGCCGCGCGGCGAGGCGCTGTCCCGGCTCGGCCTCGCCAAGTCGCTGGCCCACCTGGGCCGCGACCGCGCCGAGACGGCGGCCGAACTCGCCGACCTGGCCCGGGTGCTGGAGCGCGCCGGGCTGCGGCACGCGCGGGAGATGGTCGCCCGGGCGCAGCGGGAGTTCGGCCTGGACGCGGAGGCCGTACGGTGAGCGCGCTCCCCCCGGCGGTGCAGGCACCGCCCTCGGCCCTGGGCACCCTCGACCGCTGCCGGGCGCTGGTGCGTCCGGCCCTGGCGGAGGCGGTGGGGCGGCTGCATCCCTGGGTGGCCGAGATGGCCGCGTACTCCTTCGGCTGGTGCGAGGTGGGCGGCGCGCCCGCCGCCGCGCCGGGCGGCAAGGGGGTGCGCCAGGCGCTCGCGGTGCTCGGCGCGGAGGCGGCGGGCGCCGACGGGCGGGCCGGGATCCCGGCGGCGGTCGCGGTGGAGCTGGTGCACGCCTTCTCGCTGCTGCACGACGACATCATGGACGGCGACGCGACCCGGCGACGCCGCCCCGCGGTGTGGAAGGCGTACGGCACGGGTCCTGCGGTGCTCGCCGGGGACGCCCTGTTCGCGCTGGCCGTGGAGACGCTGGCCGCCGCGCCCGGCGGTCCCGGCGGCGTACGGCTGCTCTCCGCCGCCCTGGCCGACCTGGTCCGCGGGCAGGCCGACGACCTGCTGTTCGCCGCGCGGCCCTGCGCCGGCCCGGAGCGGGTGACACCCGGGGAGTACCGGGCGATGGCGGAGCACAAGACGGGCGCGCTGCTCGGCTGCGCCACCGCGCTGGGCGCAGCGCTCGGCGGGGCCGGGGAGCCGGCCGTCACCGCGCTGGACCGGGCCGGACGGCATCTGGGCGTCGCCTTCCAGCTCGTGGACGACGTGCTGGGCATCTGGGGCGACCCGGAGGTCACCGGCAAGCCGGTGGGCGGCGATCTGCGGGAGGGCAAGAAGACCTTCCCGGTGCTGTTCGCCCTCGGCTCCCCCGCCGCCCGTCACCTGCCCGCGCTGCTGGGTCCGGCGGGGCGGGCCGAGGAGGCGGCCGCGCTGATCGAGGAGGCGGGCGGCCGGGCGGCGGCGCTGGCGGAGGCCCGCGCGCACACGGCCGTCGCGCGGGAGCTGATCTCCGGACTGCCGCCGGCCGCGGGCGCCGCCGGAGAGCTGCTCGGCCTGCTGGACCACCTGGAGGACCGCGACCTCTGAGAGTTGACCTCGCGCGTGTCCGCGGGTCAGGGTGCCGACGGCGCGGTTCCCAGTCCCGCGCCGGGAAGGTGAACGACCTTGACCAGCCTGATCGGCCTCCCGGACATCGAAGCCGCCGCACGGCGGATCGCCGGCCACGTCGTACGGACGCCGACCGTGCCGAGCCCCGGACTCGCGGACCTGCTCGGCGTCCCGGTCACCGCGAAGCTCGAACTGCTGCAGCGCACCGGATCGTTCAAGGCACGCGGCGCGACGGCCAAGCTGCTCTCGCTGAGCGGGGCCGAGCGCGCGGCCGGCGTGGTGGCGGTCAGCGGCGGCAACCACGGGATCGCGGTCGCGGAGATGGCGGCGGCCCTGGACGTGAAGGCGACCGTGGTCATGCCGCGCACCGCGCCCGCGCGGTCCATCGGGCTGGCCGAGGCGGCCGGGGCGTCGGTGCGGCTGACCGACGGCATGGACAGCGCCTTCGAGCTGGTGATGGACCTGCGGGACGAGGGGCTGACCCTGGTCCACCCGTTCGACGATCCGGTCGTGATCGCCGGGCAGGGCACCGTGGGACTGGAGCTGGCCGAGGACGCCGCCGGCGCCGGCGGGCCGACGGACGTCCTGGTCAGCGTGGGCGGCGGCGGTCTGATCGCCGGTGTGGCGGCCGCACTGCGCGCCCGCTGCCCGGGGGTGCGGGTGTGGGGCGTGGAGACGGAGGGCGCCGAGGCCATGTCCGGTGCGCTCAGGGCGGGCGGTCCCCGGCAGGTGCCGGTGTCCTCGCTCGTCACCACGCTGAGCGCGCCCTCCGTGTCGCGGCTGACGTACGACCATGTGTCGGCGCTGGTCGAGGAGGTCCTGGTGGTCCCGGACCGGGAGGCGGTGCAGGGCTGCCTGGACCTCGCCGAGCGGGCCAAGCTGTGGACCGAACCGGCCGCCGGCTGTCTGCTGCCGGCCGCCCGGCGGGTGCTGGCCCGCGTCGGCGACGGAGCCCGGCTCGGGCTCGTGGTGTGCGGGGGCAACGCGGCACCCGGGGAGCTCTTCGGCTGGGCGGACCGCTTCGGGCTGCTCTGAACACGCCGCCACAGCCGGGGAACGCGCACACCGCCACAGCCGGGGAACGCGCTGTACAGCCGGGCATCTACCGTCGGTAACCCGCAGGTGGATGCCCGGCCGTGCGCGGTCTTCGTAAACCCACCGGCCCTGTCGACGCGTTGAATAAAAGGCAGGAACGGGGCCGGAGTCGCGGATCCTTTGAACGCACCCCGGCGCACCCCGCGTACCTCTGGGCAAGTCGAGTCAGGGGTCTCAGCGAGGGATGACCATGGTCAAGGCGCACGTCGCACACGAGCCGGTCGCCGGCCGGTACCGGCTGCTCGAGGTCCTCACCCGCGAGACGAACCGGCTGTGGTGGTACGCCGAGGACGTGGCGTCCGGCCAGCCCCGGCTGATGGCGCGGACCGAGCTGTCGGAGGCCGCCGACGCGGACACCGTGCGGCGCGCCACGGCCCGGGTGATGCGGACCTCCGAGATCATGCGGCTGCTGTGCCCCGGGCGGGTCGCCACGGTCGTCGACGCCGTCGTGGAGGCGGGCACCCTGTGGACGGTCACGGACCGGATCGAGGGCACACCGCTCGGCGAACTCCTGGACCGGGAGGGCCCGTTCCACCCGGTCCGGGCGGCACGGCTGGGCCTGGAGATCCTCGACGTGCTGCAGGCGGCGCACGACGAGGGCATCACCCACGGCGAGCTGAGCCCCGGCCAGGTCTTCGTCCGGGACGGCGGACCGGTCCTGGTGGCCGGGTTCGGGCTGGCGGGCACGACGCTGGCCCCGCGGCTGACGGCGCCCTCGTACGCCTCGCCGGAACAGGCCCGCGACGAGCGCGTCGGACCGGCCGCCGACCTGTGGGCGCTGGGCGCGATCCTCTACACGATGGTCGAGGGGCGTCCGCCCTTCCGCGACCGCGGCCGGCCCGACGCCACCCTGCGGGCAGTGGACCGGCTGCCCCTGCGCACCCCGCTGCGCACCGGCCCGCTCACCCAGGCCGTCCAGGGGCTGCTGCGCAAGGACTCCCGCGAGCGGCTGAACCGGGGCGTCGTCCGCGACGCCCTGATCCGGGCCCTCGACGAGGACTCCGACGCGGACCGGTGCCTCGCGCCCGCGCCCCGGCTGCGCGACGCGTACGCGGCCGTGCGGCACGCCGCCCGGGCTCCGGGCAGACGGCTGCTGGTGGCCGGGACCGCCCTGGCCGTGGTCACGGTCGCGGCCGCCGTGCTGGCCGTGACCCACGGGCTGCCCGGCACCTCCACCGCGGCCGCACCGTCCCGGACCACCGCCACCGCCACCGCCACGGCCACCCCGCCGCCCGGCCGCACCGGCGACGGCGGTCCCGGCCCCGGTGCGAGCCCCGGCCCGACCCGCTCCCCCGCCCTGCCGGCCGGCTACCGGCTCTACACCGCTCCGGAGGGCTTCTCCGTGGCTCTGCCGGAAGGCTGGAAGCGGCTGGCCACCTCGCGCGCGCCCGAGCACGCCTACCGCGTCACCTTCGGCACCGGCCACGCCTCCCCCACGCTCGCCGTCACCTACAGCGAGCGCGTCGGCCCGGACCCGGTCGCCGTCTGGCGCGACGAGGTCGAACCGGCGCTGGCGCGGCTTCCCGGCTACCACCGGATCGGCACCGTGCGGGCCCTCACCTACCGGACGCACCGGGCCGCCGATCTGGAATGGGTGGCCGGCTCAGGCGCCGCCCGGACGCACACCCTCGGGCGGGGCTTCCTCCTGGGCGGCGGGCGCGGCTTCTCGCTGCGGTACACCACACCGGCCGCGGACTGGGGCGACGCCGCCGGCACGATCGCGCTGAAGACCTTCCTGGGGACCTTCCGTGAGCCGAAGGACTGACCGGCGCCCCCGGCCGTTTTCCCTCCGGCAGCCCGGGGACTCGCGTCGTATGGTGCAAATCGGATACACGATGATGACCGAGCAGGCCGGCCCCCGGGACCTGGTGGACCACCTGGTGCGGGCCGAGGAGGCGGGCTTCGACTTCTCGGTGACCTCGGACCACTACTTCCCGTGGCTGCGTTCCCAGGGGCACGCCCCGTACGCGTGGAGCGTGCTCGGCGCCGCGGCGCAGGCCACTACGCGCATCCCGCTGATGACCTATGTGACCTGCCCGCTGATCCGCTATCACCCCGCCGTGGTGGCGCAGAAGGCGGCGACGATGCAGTTGCTGTCCGAGGGCAGGTTCCGGCTCGGGCTGGGCGCGGGCGAGAACCTCAACGAGCACGTGGTGGGCGGCGGCTGGCCCCCGGTGGACGTGCGCCACGAGATGCTGGAAGAAGCGATGGAGATCATCCGCGCGCTGCTGGAGGGCGGCCATGTCACCCATCACGGCACGCACTACGACGTGGACTCGGCCCGCCTGTGGGACCTGCCGGACCAGGCACCGCCGATCGGCCTCGCGGTCTCCGGCGAACAGTCCTGCAAGCTCGCCGGGCACCTCGCCGACCTGGTCATCGCCACCGAGCCGAAGAAGGGACTGCTGGAGGCCTTCGACCGGCACGGCGGCACCGGCAAGCCCCGGGTGGGCCAGTTGCCGGTGTGCTACGACCCCGACCGGGACACCGCGGTCAAGCGGGCGCACGCCCAGTTCCGCTGGTTCGGCCTGGGCTGGAAGGTGAACGCCGAGCTGCCGCACCCGGACTCCTTCGAGGCCGCGACCCAGTTCGTGACCACCGATGACGTCGCCTCCGCCATCCCCTGCGGCGACGATCCGGACGCCTTCGTGGAGGCCGTGAGGCCGTACGCCGAGGCCGGGTTCGGAGAGGTCGCCCTGGTGCAGATCGGCGGCGACTCGCAGCCGGAGTTCCTGGACTGGTCGGCGAAGACCCTGCTGCCCGCCCTGCGCGAGGAGTTCGGCTGACGCGAGGAGGGCGCCGGAAGGAGACGGCACGGATTGAGCCGGACGGATGAGCATTTCGGGCCTGTACGGGGTACTAGAGGTCCCTACGCCGATTGCTTCCGGAGGACCTTGGTGAACCGCTTCGTGCACAAGACCCTGGTGGTGCAGCTCCAGGCGGCGGGCACCGCCCGGTGTCCGGTGCTCGCCCATCTGAGCTATGACGCCGAGGACCCGTTCGCCGTCACCGCCGCCTTCGGCCACGACGGCCGGGTGCTGGCCCGGTGGCGGCTCGACCGGGAGATGCTCTCCGACGGGCTGACCGGTCCGGTCGGCGTCGGCGACGTCCGGCTGCGTCCGGTCTCCGCCGGACGGTGGCGGGAGCTGCGCATGGAGTTCCTCGGCGACTACCGGGCCGACGGCGGCCGCCACCACGCGGTGGTGTACGCCTGGGCGCCCGCGGTCGCCGCCTTCCTGCACGAGACCCGTGAAGTGGTCCCGCTCGGGCAGGAGGAGGTCCAGGTCGACGATCTGCTGGCGGAGATCCTCTCCACGGGCTGAGCGGCGGGCCGGGGTGGGCCGTCGGCTGAGTGGGCGGGCCTCGGCGCCGGCTGAGTCATGGGCCGGGGCGCCCTGAGTAGCCGTACTCATGTCCGCGCCGATCCGCCGGCCGCAGGATGGGGCTCCTTCGACCTCCACGACTCCTCCGGCAAGGAGCCCCGCCATGCCCGCAGTGCGCCCCGCCCCGCTTCCCGCGCCACGCCGTGTGCCGCCCGCCCTGTTCGCGGGCGTGGTGGCCGTGGGCCTCGCCGTGTCGGCGTGGGACGTGCGCGACCGCACCACCTGGTTCCTGGAGACGTTCTGGGCGCTGGCCGGGCTGCCCCTGGTGGTGCTGGTCTGGCGGCGCTTCCCGCTGACCGGGCTGTTGTGCGGGCTGCTCGCCGCGCACGCGCTGGTGCTCGCCGCCGGCGGCCACTACACGTACGCGCGGGTGCCGCTGGGCGACTGGGTGCGGGACGGCTTCGGCCTCTCCCGCAACCCGTACGACCGTTTCGGCCACCTGATGCAGGGCTTCGTCCCGGCCGTCCTGGTGCGCGAACTGCTCGTCCGTACCTCGCCGCTGCGCGGCAGCCGCTGGCTGGCCCCGCTCACCGTCTGCGCCTGTCTCGCCTTCAGCGCCTGCTTCGAGCTGCTGGAGTGGGCGGCCGCCGAGATCGGCGGCCACAGTGCGGACGCGTTCCTCGCCACCCAGGGCGATGTCTGGGACACCCAGTGGGACATGTTCTGCGCGCTGATCGGGGCGGTGCTGTCGCTGCTGCTGCTCAGCAGGGCGCACGACCGTCAGCCGGCGGCCCTGGCGGCACGGACCGCCGGCTGACCGGTAAGTCAGTCGCCGCGGCCGGTGTGCCGGCGGCGCGCCCACAGCGGCAGCCCGTACCAGCACACCAGGTACCAGGCGACCACGGCGGCGACCAGGTAGGGGACGTAGCCGTCGTGCGTGGCGACGCGCAGGATCAGCAGCAGCGATGAGGTCATCGTGGCGAGCAGCAGGACGAGGCCGACGAAGGTCAGCCGGGAGGCGATGCGCACCGCCTGCGGCTTGACCCGCCGCCCGGAGACCAGGCGGTGCAGGGACACCGGGCCGATGAGGGCGCCGGTCGCGCAGGCGCCCAGAACGACCGTCACGATGTAGATGATCTGATCGGTCGGGGTCAGCGTCGCGTACTTCGGCTGGAAGACGACTGTCAGCAGAAAGCCGAACAGGATCTGCACGCCCGTCTGCGCGACGCGGACCTCCTGGATGAGTTCACCCCACATCCGGTCGGCCCGCTCCTCCTCGGTCTCGTCGCGGCCCTTCCGCCGCCCCTCCTGTGTCATGCGATCCGTTTAACCGGGTGAACGTTCGTTCAAACGGACGGTTTCACCATGGCTACCAGCGGTGTTCGACCTGCTCCTTGACACGGCGGTCGTACAGTTCGCGGATCGCGGCGTGCGTCTCGGCGGACAGGGCCGGCAGCTTGGCCGCGGCCGCGTTGGCGCGGGCCTGCTCCGGGTTGCGGGCGCCGGGGATGACCGTGGTCACACCGGGCTGCTCGATGATCCAGCGCAGGGCCAGCTGGGCCGGGGTGAAGCCCTCGGGGGCGAGGGCCGCGAACTCGGCGGCCGCCTCGACACCGGACGCGTAGTCGACGCCGGAGAAGGTCTCGCCCTGGTCGAACGCCTCGCCGTGCCGGTTGTAGGTGCGGTGGTCGTCGGCGGCGAAGACCGTGTCCTTCGTGTACTTGCCGGACAGCAGGCCGGAGGCGAGCGGCACGCGCGCGATGATGCCGACGCCCGCCTCCCGGGCCGCCGGGAGCACCTCGCGCAGGGGCTTCATGCGGAACGGGTTGAGGATGATCTGCACGCTCGCCACGTTCGGCCGGGCGATCGCGGTCAGCGCCTCGGCGCAGGTCTCCACGCTCACGCCGTACGCCGCGACGCGCTCTTCGGCCACCAGGGTGTCGAGGGCGTCGAACACCTCGTCGGAGGAGTACACGGGGGTCGGCGGGCAGTGCAGCTGCACCAGGTCGATGCGGTCGACGCCGAGGTTGCGGCGGGACCGGTCGTTCCAGGCGCGGAAGTTGTCCAGGACGTAGTTCTCGGGAGTCTGCTCGACCCGGCGGCCCATCTTGGTGGCCACGAGCACATGCAGGTCCGGCCGGCTGCGCAGGAAGGTGGCGACGGTCTCCTCGCTGCGCCCGTCGCCGTACACGTCGGCCGTGTCGAAGAAGGTGACGCCGGACTCGGCCGCCGCCTCCAGGACGGACAGGGCCTCCTTGTCGTCGACCTCGCCCCAGTCCGCGCCGAGCTGCCAGGTGCCGAGTCCGACGACCGACGCCCACTGTCCCGACCTGTCCATCACGCGTTCGTCCATACCGTCCAGTCTGTCATCCGGCCTCCCGGCCCGCCGGACCGGGTGCTTCCGGTCGCGGACGGCGCCGGACGCCTGGTGGCCGCCTGGGGCGTCAGGCCCGGGGGGTCAACTGTGCCTGGACGAGGGGGCCGTAACGGTCGGCGATGGCGTCGAGGTCGGTCCCGCGCAGATGCGGGCCGCGGGCGACGCCGTACATCACGCCCAGACCGAGCAGGCCCGCGACGGCCAGTTCGGCGCGCAGTCCCCGGTCGGGGCCGGTGAGCCGGGCGGCGAGGCGTTCGGTCACCTGGGCGCGGAAGTTGGCGCGCAGGACCTCGCCGTGGTCGCCGTGCAGGGGGGCGAAGGCGATCCGCACCAGCGGGTCGGCGCCGCGGTCGCGCTGGCTGGCCAGGACATGCCGGACCATGTGCCGGCCCAGCTCCTCCAGGGGCGCGTCGAGCAGGTCGTCGGCGTCGGCGTCGAAGGACATGACACGGGCGAAGAGGGCGTCCTTATTGCCGAAGTACTTCAGGATCAGCGGCGGGCTGACCCCGGCCCGTTCGGCGACCGCCCTGAGGGTGATGTCAGCGTGGGCGTGCCGGGCCAGGAGATACCGGGCGGCCTTGAGGATGGCCGTCCTGGTGGCCTCGGCGTCGCGGCGCGCGGGGGCGGTCTCGTGGGGCGCCGGTGCGGCTGCCCGGGGACCGGATGGGGTGCTCACGGCACTCATGCTCCCTCCATCGCCTCGTCACGGGCGCCCCGGGTGGCACCGCGAGCGCGCCGGGTGCCGCCGGAGGGCCCGTCGCCGGGTATGGACAGGGCGGCGGCGCAGGCGACCAGGGCGATGGCGCCGGCCATCGTGAACGCCAGCAGGTAGCCGTGCAGGGTGGGCACCGGGAGACCGCCGACGAGGCTGGTGTGGTGGACGAGGACGCCGGCGACGGCGGCGCTGGAGGTGGCCTGGCCGATGGTGCGCATCAGGACGTTGACGCCGTTGGCGGAGGCCG
>Ga0308176_10001005_pt1 | contig 17760 bp, 39 predicted proteins | sample PhyCR2_3_FD_203890 | JGI IMG/M metagenome (GOLD analysis project Ga0308176, IMG submission 203890) | Soil microbial communities from UC Gill Tract Community Farm, Albany, California, United States - DLSLS.C.R2 | ecosystem: Environmental > Terrestrial > Soil > Agricultural land | place: USA...
ACGACCACGTGTTCGAGCACACGGGCACGGGTCGCACTGACGGCGACTCCTGCTACTTCGTCACGGTGACCAAGAGCAGCCGACCCGACCTGATCCCGGTCGGCACCGAGTACGAGTTCGGCACCTGAACCGCCGAGGAGGCGACATGAGCATCACGACCGAGGTGAAGATCCTCGACATCCTGGACCACGTGGGTGGCTACGGGCGAGGTCAGACGATCCTGTTCGAGCACCAGGGCAAGAAGCTGCGCTACGAGTCCTGGGCAACCGGGGAGAGCTGCGGCACGGACTTCTACGACATGGAGGGACGCCCTGTCGGCGCCGAGGCATTCCGGGACTCCGATGCCGAGATCGAGCTAGGCGAGTTCTTCGACAAGGTGCTCGAGATCTACCAGGTGAAGTACGAGGAGTGGGTGAACCCCGCGATCGAGACGGCCGTCCAGAGCACGCTGTTCGAGGTCCGGAGGCGCCAGTCGTGAAGCGCAAGCTCTACATCTGGCGCTACCCGGACCAGTCGACGGAGTACATCGACGTCATCGCTTACAACGAGGGCGTCGACCCCATGGAGCGCCTGCTGGCGCGCGTCCCCGGCAACTTCGGCGTGAGAAGCACCGCCGACAAGACACTCATCGTCGTCCTGGAGAGGGAGTTGGCCACATGAGCTGGCAGCCGCTGGAGCGGAGCACGCCCTACCGCAACGGTCGACCGATCGACATCGGCGACGAGGTGCAGTGGGCCAACGACAAGTACGTGGTCACTGTGCGTGACCTCAAGCCACTCGAGGGCAGCAATGCCCCCGAAGGCAAGCACATCAGCATCCGCCGGCAGGATCGCCAGCCGTGCCAGGACTGGCGCGACTTCCAGCGGATCAAGAATCAGCTGGCCGGGCCGGAGTGGGAGGCGGTCGAGCTCTACCCCGCCGAGTCCCGACTTGTCGACGGCGCCAACCAGTACCACCTGTGGGCGTTCAACATGAAGTTCGAGGGCATCGGCTGGAACAAGCGGCTGGTCGCCCGACAGGCGCAGACCTCGATGTACGCCCCGGGCGCCGTGCAGCGCGACCCCGAGCCCGTCGACCTCCAGTACGGCGGTCTCACGAAGCTCCGAGACCTGATCGCAGACAACCCGCCCTACCCATTCGCCGAGGAGGCCTGAGCATGAGCGAGACACCCAAGCACGAGTATGAGACGACGACCGGCACCGAGCCGCAGCCGTACGCCGAGCACCAGCCGCGCACCGTCGCGCACACCGTCACCACGGGCGACGACGCCGACCTGAACATGATGAGCGAGATCGGCGACGGCACCTTCGTGGCCTGGTCGAACTGCCGCAAGTGCGGCAAGCGGGTCGGAACCTGCACCTGCGCCGGCGGGCCGGTCGAGCCGGAGTACATCACCCGCTGGCGGCACGACCGCTTCGCCCAGGAACTGAACGCCCGTCCAGAGCCGGAGCACACGCTGCTGCCCTCGGTCCTGGACTGGGCGCGCAGTCGGGGTTACATCATCGGCAAGGTCGACATCAAGGACGGGCTGTTCATCAAGCTCTTCGAGGCCGTGGCCGCTTGTGAGGCTCCGGCCGGCACGCAGGTCGACGACGTGCTCGGGACGTTCCAGCGGGACTACTGCGAGGCCACCGGCACGCCGGTCATGGAGGTCTGCGACGAATGCGAGGCGCGCGTCCCCGCCGACGGGCCGACGGTCAATGACGCCCATGAGGACTGGTGCTCGCTGTACCCGGACAACGTGGTCGACGACGCCAGCCCGGAGGACGTGTCGGCCGACCAGGACCCGGACAACCTCACCGGGATGGACCTCGGCGACGGGATACCGCCGGGAGTGAGCGAGGACGACATCGACTTCGCTCGCGAGACGCTGGGAGCCGAGGCCACGGACGACGAGGTGAACCACCTCGCCGCCCAGCGGGCCGACCGAGACATGGGAGAGTTCGATGCCGGATTCTGAGAAGCAGACGGACGTCCAGAATGGCGAGGAGGTACTGGACAGCATCCGCAAAGCGGTCGACGAGGTAGTGATCAAGGCGCGCACCAACGCGCTGCCAGCCATCCTCGGGACCGCGACCGTCTCACTGGTCATGGAGATGCCCAACGCGACCACGCCGGTCGACGCCGTGAACCAGGTGCTCCAGGAAGTGTCGCTCAACGGGCTGCGCGCCTACACCTTCCTGGTGCGCGACGAGGTGACGCAGGAGGTCTACGCCGTCCGTGACGGCCAGATGGTCCTGCTGCAGCCCGAGGAGGACTCGTGAGCTTCGGGCAGGCGTGGACGTCGAAGACGGTCCCGAAGCTGCCGAAGCGCCCGGCGCACATGTCGGAGGAGCAGTACTCCGACCTGTATTTCGCTCGCATGAAGGCGGTCGCCGAGCTCGAGCAGGCCGAGGCCCGCGAGAAGGAGGCGGCCGCCAAGCGGCGCTTCGCCAACCAGGCCCGCGACCACTACGCCAGCCTGCTTGAGGGGCTGTTCACCGACCCGTTGTTCGAGGTCGTCACGGACCCCCGCGACGACGCCAACATCGAATCGGCGAGGCGCCTGCAGTTCCTGCGTGAGCAGCGAGGTGAGATGTGAAGCCCAGGATCGACAAGATCGAGGCGGAGTACTTCCGCAAGGGCAAGTGCGCGAAGTGCGGCGGCTCGACGGAGCGGATACGCACCTTCACGGGGACGACGATGGCGGAGGTCGAAGCGGCAGCGCAGGCGTGGTTGAACACCCCGCTGGTGCACAAGAGGTGCGAGACGTGAGGGTGCTCATCTGCGGCTCGATGCAGTGGCATGACCGGCCGCGCATCCGAGCGGTGCTCAACCGCCTCTGTCGGGAGGCTCGGGAGGCCGGTGAGGAGTTCGTGGTGATCCACGGCGCCCACCCCAACGGCGCCGAGAAGATCGCCGACGAGATCTGCTGGAGTGAGCTCGGGCTGGTCCCGGGCGAGACGCTGATCCGCGAGCCAGCGCAGTACAAGCGCTACCAGCGGGTCGCCGGCAACGTCCGCAACCAGACGATGCTCGACCGGCACAAGCCGACGATCGTCTACGCCTTCCGGGACGGCATCAAGTCCAAGGAGACCGACGACATGGTGCGCCGCGCAAGGCGTGCAGGCGTGCCCACGCGTGTCGTCACGCCTGACGCGGTGAACGCGTAGCCCGACGAGGCAACGTTACGAAAACCGGAGTCTCTACCGACGTTCTGAACGGTCGTCCAATCCCACGGAGGAACCATGAAGGCGCATGAAGACGCCCGAGCGATCGCCCTGACCATGGGCTACCTCTCCGGCATCCACGAGCAGCTTGGCAAGGTCCGCGCGGACCAGAGCGAGGAGGACGAGCGCGACATCGACAGCGCTCAGGTCTACCTCGAAGGTGCCTACGACAAGCTCAAGGTCGTACTGGAGCGCCACGAGCCGACGATCCCCCATCCCACTGACATCACCAGGTCCGAGGAGGACTGACATGGGCGCTTGCGACTTCCAGCACTACGCCGACGGGATCGACGTCAAGAAGGCGTTCGACACCGCGACCAGCGAAGCGGCCTACGAGCACGGCCACGGTGGCTACTCCGGGACGCTCGCCGAGAAGAGCAACTATGTGGTCATCACCAGCACTCCACTCCTGGAGCGCGAGGCGTACGCTCTCGCCGACCAGCTGATGGAGGATGACGACCCCAGGATCAGCGACAAGTGGGGCCCGGCCGGTGCGATTCCGGTCATCAAGGGCACCCGCAAGGTCGACGTCAAGGGATTCGAGTACGTCCACGACCACGACCACCGGGACTACTCCAAGCCCCAGCCCGGACTGCTCGAGGCGGTCGCGCCGGTGGTGAAGCTCAAGAAGGGCGAGACGATCCAGGGCATCGCGCTCACCACCTACGAGACGCCGCGATCCAGCATGAACGTCGGCTACGGTCGCATCGCCACTCGGGCGAGCAAGACGAAGTACACGAACTGCTCGGCGGTGGTCACGATCAACAAGCCGCCGACCACCCGCGTCGCCCCGATCACCATCGAGATCCCCGGCGGGCTGGACTACGACGCCAAGAACAAGGAGATCGAGCGGCAGGTCCGGAGCATGCGCCTCAAGGTCGGCGAGTCGATCGTCAGCTGGCGCGCCACTCGGGACACCCCCGGCAAGGCCAAGGTCACCGCCGTGGCCCCGAAGGGTGCGACCGAGACCCGCTTCGTCATCAAGGGCACCAGCGACCACGGCAGCTGGGACACCGGGTTCGCCAGTCAGGCTGAGGCGCGAGCATGGGCCACGGAGTACATGAGCTCCGACACCCGCAACTTCCACACCGACACCGGGTTCCTGGAGGTCGAGTCGGTGACTCGCCGAGCCGACGGCCAGGCGCTGGTGCGAGTGACCCGTGAGGTCTCCAAGCGCCAGGTCGATGTCGAGGTGGAGGTCAAGCTGGCCGGCGCCAAGACGGAGGGCCCGGCCGACGGCTGGCTGTTCTTCGGATGGGCGTCCAGCTGATGAAGACGCTGCGCGATCTCATCATCGAGTTCATCGACCAGGACGACGACGCCAAGGCGTGGGGATCCGACCCCGATGAGTTCGAGTCGGTCGACGCCGACTGCCACCCGATGAGCACGCGGTTCCGCGACTTCCTGATCAGGAACCACCGGGACGCGCGGCTCGTCGAGCTGGAGTGCTCAAGCCCGATCGACACGATGGTCGGGCCGTACCACGCCGTGGTCGAGACCGACGGCCTGTGCGTCGACTGGACCGCCCGGCAGTTCTACAACGTGCTGAACTTCCGGCTGGCGTACGACGAGATTCCCTGCCCGCTGATCTTCGTGGCCGGCGGGCCCTATCCCTTACCAGACATCATCATCTCGGAGGAAGCATGAACGACCTGGGGAAGCTGCTGCAGCGCTACGACGAGTGGGCGAAGGAGCGCGCCGACATCTGCGAACGCGACAACGACGGCGGCATCGAGTCGCCGTCGTCGAGCGAGTGGCAGAACTCCGACGACACCGCCTTCGACCTGCTCGAGAGCATGGCCTTCGAGCTGCGCAAGTTCGCCGAGCCGAACTACCTGACCGTCGACGAGATCGCCGAGAAGATGCGAGTCTCCAAGATGACCGTCTACCGGCTCTGCCACTCCGGTCAGCTGCCGACGATCCGGGTCGGCCGCTCGTTCCGGGTCCTCGAGACGGACCTCGCGGGGTTCGTCCGGCAGAGCGAGATCTGATGTTCGAGTGGCTGCAGGACGTGCCCCTGGAGAGGCTGACCGCAGCGCTCTCCGAGGGGCGCTGTCCCAGCTGCTACGGCAAGCTCACGCAGGACTGGCTGTTCCCCGACGAGCCGCTGGACCTCCCCGAGCGCAAGACGTTCGCCCAGGGCGGGTGCCTGCCTTGCTACCAGTGGATGCGCGCCGGCCACGACGGCGGCGAGGGTCGCGACTGGTTCGAGGCGACGATCTACAACGGCACGTTCGTGACGCTGAGTCTGAACCCGCCGCCCGACCCAGACGACGACGAGGACGACTGGGAACCCGAGGACATGGAGTACTGACATGACGTTCGATGGGCGCACCAGCGCCAACCTGATGTGGGCCGTGGCCGACGAGATCGACAAGGCCGAGCGCGAGCGCGGCCTGGACGTGCACACGGTGATCCTGGAGCTGAACGGGCAGCACGGTCAGTTCGACGTGCACATCCGAGGCACCAACTCCGACATGGAGGAGTGCGCGATCGACGCGCTCGGCTTCAAGTCCGGCGGCGTGGAGAACGTCCGCTTCACCGAGGACGTCTCCGGCCTCATTATCGACAGGGGGTAGGAGGCATGGACACCAAGAAGGTTCCCGACCTGCAGATCGACCTGGAGGGCCGTGCGTACGGCGGCGCCTACTGGGACGACGCCGAGTACCGCTTCTGCGCAGTGCGCTTGCCGGACGAGCAGGTGAGGATGTGGCTGGAGAACTCCAGCGGCAGCATCCTCGACGACCGCACGCTCACCACCCGGCAGGCCGGGGCGCTCATGCTCATGGACGACCGGCCCGTCACGATCGCACAGTCGGGCGCATCGCCGTTGGTCGGCGAGCTGCCCGGCCTGGGCATCAGCATGGTCTTCTGCTGGATCTGGGGCGACAGTGAGAACGAGGTCGACCTCGGCAACAGCCTCGAGGAGATCCAGGAGTGGCTCAAGTTCGCCATCGGCGGCAAGCCGTGGGACGGCGGGGAGGAGTGGGAGTACTGATGCTGACCGTCGAGGAGCTGGAGAACTTCATGGGCTGCCTGTACGTCAGGCTCCCCGACCCCGACAATGGGAGCTACGACTCCGGCATCGAGTGCAACTTCTGCAGCCAGGATGGCTACGAGTTCGCTCCGATCGACTGCCTCCAGGACGCGATAAAGCCCGCGATGGAGCACATCCAGAAGTACCACCCCAAGGAGCTCAGGGTGCTGAAGCCGGTGACGGACGAGGAGGTCGCGGAGACCTTCGGCCTGTCGCTGCCGCTTCCCGTGAAGATCAGCCGCTAAGATCCAGACACCCGTCTGGATCGACCGTCCAGAGGCCCTAGGAGGCTCATGTGACCACCGCGACGTCCAGCACGACCACGATGGCCAACTACACCGACGCCATCGCCAACCTCCCGCAGGACGCCTTCCTCGGCTCCCTGCTCTACTTCTCGATCAGCATGGCCGACGTCAACCTGGAGAACGCCCGGCGCGACCTCGAGGCCGCCGGCCTGTCGACCGGGACGCTGCGCAAGAACCTGCGCCCGGTCGACGCCTTCCGCAAGGCGACCCGGGAGTTCGGCAAGAAGTTCACGGTGCACAACGACGTGCGCTCCGAGCTGCTGGTGCGGCCGGCCGGCGAGGACGGCGAGCAGGCGTACATCCACCTGATCCTCGAGCGCGTGGCCATGCAGAAGGGCAAGAAGCGCCGGATCTTCTACGAGAAGGTCGGCGAGCTCACCTTCACCCGAGGCTTCAAGAAGGACGGCGAGTACCTCGAGCACGGCGTCGAGGCCCGCCGCATGACCAACCACCTGGACGACCCCCTCACTCTCGAGGAGAACCAGTGGTTGACCGAGAAGCTCATCACCTTCCAGGACCGCTACGACCACCTGCTGCGCTACCTCGACAGCCACGCGGTGCGGACGTTCGTCCGGGAGTACATCTACGACCTCTCCGGCACCTGCGTGAAGGAGTCCGGCGGGCTGTACTTCGTCAAGCAGGACCACGCCGACACGATCACCAAGCTCCAGTCCTGGGTGAAGGCGATCGGCTCGGAGTTCCACGCCCTGCCGCTGCTCAACCTGACCGACCAGCGCGAGATGATCCTCGAGGCCTTCGAGGATGAGACGGTCAAGGAGGTCGACCGCCTGGTCGGCTAGCTGAAGAAGATCCTCGAGGACCCGGACCGGCAGATCGAGGAGAAGACCTTCGACAACTACGCTCTGCGCGCTGCGGAGCTGAGCGCGAAGATCAACGAGTACAACAACATGCTGGGCGCCCGGGCCGACCGGGCCGCGATCGAGGTGCAGGCGTACACGCAGCAGTGCATGCAGCTCGCGACCCGGATCCGCCAGCCCAAGACCCTGAAGGCGAAGGTCGTCTGACGATGCCCAACCCCGAGAAGAGCCCCCACTTCTTCGACCGCGAGCCGGATGGGTCGGTGCGACTGCGCCTCCGGTTCTCGGAGGAAGACGCCAACCTCATCGAGGAGGCGGCGGGGCGCTCTCCTCTGATTCCCTACATCCTGCGTGCGGTCGTCGAGACCGCGAAGCGGGATGCCGAGCGGGCTCGGCGCAGCCGGCCTCGGGTCCGCCCGGAGTAGCATCCCTTCACACCAGGCTCATGGAGGCCACGTGATCACAGCATCAGGGCTCGATCCGGCCCAGACGGACAAGATCCAGACGCTCGTCCAGAACTACCCCGCCAGCACTCAGGCGTTCATGACGGAGCTCCTCTGGGAGCGCGAGATGATCGTGACGCGGATGAACGCCAAGGCCGTCGCCGAGTGGGCGCACTCGTCGTACCACGATCTGGTGATCAACCTTGGCCGGGGGCCGCTCGTGGCGCCGATCACCACCGACGACGTGCTCGGCGTCCGGGAGGAGCGGCAGTGCTACCTCAACTGCTACGAGGCAGTGCTGGAGTACCCCGGCTACACCTACGTCGAGGGGCTCGCACTCGCCCAGTGGGCGCTGGTGCGCCACGCCTGGCTTGAGGATGAGAACGGCCGCATCATCGACCCGACCTGGGTCAACCTCGACGTGCCCGGCTCCGTCGCCACGTACTTCGGCGTCCGGTTCGCCAGCGACTTTCTGCTCCGCCACGTCGCCACCACCGGCTGGCACTCGTTCTTCGAGGCCGACTGGATGAACGGCTACCAGGTCCTCAAGAGGGGACTGAAGATCAACGACGCCGGCTTCGCCTACGACCTAGGAGACCCGAGATGAACGAGATGGTCGTCCGAACCGACGAGTTCGACGTGACGGTCTACCGCCACACGCCCAGCGATGGCTCGCCGCCGTACGTCGTCATCGACATCGACAACGAGTCCGACGATCCGCAGCCGCTCAAGATCTACCGCAACGACGCCCTCGTGTACGACGAGGCCCAGGCCCAGGAGGCTACCCAGTGACCGAGTTCAACGACGACATCGCCGGCATCTTCGATCACCTCACCCCCGACATGTTCATCGCCGAGAGCTCGGCGGTCGACGAGATCGAGGGCAAGTTCGTCGGCACCGACGCCTTCAACGCCTCCGTCGACGAGCGCATCCGGGGCATCCGGGCTGCGTTCGCCAGCTCCTTCGGCCAGATCAACCCGCTCGCCGTGCTCAGCAACGCCACCACCCAGCGGGTCTTCGTCCCTCAGCAGGACGAGAACCTCGGCCTGTTCCTGCAGCGGCTGCAGCGCGAGGCCATGACGATGGGCGCGCACTGGTTCTTCTTCGCCAAGCGCAACGTCTTCTCGGTCTACTACCGCGAGCTCGCCGACGACGACGAGCGCCACGACGTCGCCTCGAGCGACTCCGAGCGCGAGGCGATGATCGACGGCACCGAGCCCGAGGTCGGCATCCTCTGGTACGCCGAGCGGCGCGAGGGCGGCGAGGTCCACCACCGCCAGGGCGTCCTGGAGATCAAGGGGCACCGGCTCGGCGACGCCACCGAGGGTGACGGCAAGCAGGCTCTCGGCGTCTTCTCCACAGTGCTGGACGTCGTGCGTCGGTGAACTGCGTCGCCTGCGCGATGGCCGGCACCTCCGGGTGCTCGGCCTGCGCGAAGACACGCGGAGCGGATGCACGTAGTCGCGTCCGCCCCTCATGCGTACTAGCATCACGAGTACTACCACACGAGGCCCCAGGAGGCTCCCCATGTACGACCTCTTCGACGACGACGGTCTCGACGGACACCACGTCGACGCGCTGACGCTCGGCGCCGGCTACGCCCTCTACCGCCACGGTCAAGACCGCCAGACCGAGGAGCTGATCAACGCACTCGGCCGGCGCGAGGACGACGGCGAGCCGCAGCGCCTCGACATCCACGTGCACACCGACGAGGACGAGCGGGGCATCGCTCCGGTCAACTTCCTCGACTTCGCCACCGTCGACATCCCCCGCGACTGGGACGACTACATCGGCCAGGAGCCGCTGAAGCGCCAGCTGCAGGTCTACATGGCGGCGGCCAAGGCAAAGGGCAAGCGGCTGCCCCACACCCTGCTGGCGTCGGGCTACCCCGGCGTCGGCAAGACCACCATGGCCCGGCTGATCGCGGTTTCGATGGGCGTCCAGATCGTTGAGCTGGTCCCGCCGTTCAACGTCTACACGCTGGTCGAGGCGGCCAAGAAGCTCGGCGACAAGGACATCCTGTTCATCGACGAGATCCACAAGCTGGCCGACTCCGGCAAGCGCGGCGCGGAGATCCTGCTCAAGGTCCTGGAGGAGGGTGTGGCGTTCCTGCCGGACGGCACGATCGAGCAGCTCGCCGACATCACCGTGATCGGCGCGACCACCGACCAGGACAAGCTTCCGGAGCCGGTGGTCGACCGCTTCAAGATCAAGCCGTACTTCCAGGCGTACTCCGACGGAGAGTTGGCCGAGATCGCGATCCAGTTCGCCTACAAGAAGCGCGCGCAGGAGCACGTCGACGACTGGATGGCGGCCCACATCGCACTGGCCTGCCGGGGCACGCCGCGCATCATCGACGAGATGGTGGAGGCGGCCGACAACCTGTCGCTGGCGCTGGGCCGCAATGCCACTCCGGCGGAGGTGCTGGACTTCCTCGAGGTGGAGCCCGACGGACTGACTCGGACGCACATCCACTACCTCACCGCCATGCGCCAGTACTTCGCCCGAGAGGCGAAGGACGACGGCGTGGAGTACATCGTCGGCGAGGCGGCGATCCAGCAGATCCTGCGCGAAACCAAGCAGGGCATCGGCCGAATTGAGCGGTTCCTCGTGGAGCGTGGCCTCATCGACCGGACCCCGCGCGGCCGGCGTCTCACCGACCTGGGCATTGCTCGGGCCGAGGAGTTCATCCGGGTCGGCAAGGGCGCGGCGGATGTCGCGTGAGCGGCTCCCTCAGTGGCACTGGGAGTCGCATCTGGATGACGCACTGCTGGAGGACGTGGAGTTCCTCCGGCAGTGCGGCCTCCAGGACGAGCAGATTGCTCACCGACTCGGCCTGACGCTGAACACGATGCAGATCAAGCTCAGGCGCGCCACCGAGCGCACGACCAAGGAGAACGCATGACCGAGCCCTTGCTCCCTCGCCTCCGCGCGGCGATCAGCAACGCCTACTACGACGCCCGGAACACCGGCCGAACAATGGAGCAGGCCGCTGACACTGCTGCCGCCGACTGCGAGGAGGTCGTCAAGGCGTGGCTCGCCCAGCATGCTTCCGTGCTTGACGCCAAGCGCTGTGGCGTCTGCGGGCACCTGATCGAGCTGGCCAACCCCAACGACCCCGAGTCCTACGTGCACGCCGAGGACGGCGACTGGGGCGATCACACGGCCGAGTTGGGAGCAGCCCAGTGAGCGACGCGCCGGCCAAGAGCCCCTGCGGGTCCTGCCCATACCGCCAGGACGCCCCGAGCGGACTGTGGCACCACTCGCACTACGCCAAGCTCATCGAGTACGACCTGCCCCTGGATCAGCAGCCGCAGGCGGTCTTCGGCTGCCATCAGCAGAACGGCAAGCTGTGCGCTGGCTGGGTGGGCACCCATGACATGACCCAGAACCTCGCGCTGCGGATCGCGCTGCTCGAGGGCTGGATCACGATGGAGACCTTCCGCATCTGCCTGAACTACGTCACCAAGGTGCCGCTGTTCGCCTCCGGGCGCGAGGCGTGCAACCACGGACTGCGCGACTACGAGAACCCCGACGTGCGCACCAAGCGCGTCGTCAACAAGCTGCTCAAGACGAAGGACGTGACCCTGGGATGACGGATGTGACTGCCGCCAACGCTGCCTTCAACGAGGCGCTCGCCGAAGAGAACGAGCGTCTGAATAAGGAGCTCGGCGACATGCGCGCCCTGCTGGGGCGGGCGGTCAACGTCAACGTCCAGGCGCCCGAGCAGGCCACGCTGAAGAAGATCGGCGACTACCTGCCACAGCTCACGCACATCTCGACGAACCTCTCCCAAGTCGCCAGCGCGATCCAGGCCAGCAACAACACGGCAGTCACGCTCGCGACGCGCCTCGCCGAGCAGAACGCCCTACTCCAGCGCATCGCCGAAGGAATCGAGGCCCACTGATGCAGGACCGTCCGGTGTGCTTCAAGTGCACCACCACCATCGAGCACTCCCCAGTCTGGGAGGCGCCGTGCGGACACGACCAGTGTCCGAGCGCGGTGTTCCATGGCCTGTGCCTGATGGAGTTCCGGGACGAACGGGAAGCCCACGGACGCTTCGAGGTGATCGGCCTGCTGGTCCGGCCGTGGCTCCAAGAGCACACGGAGAACGAGTGATGGGGTCGAAGAAGGACGTCGAGCAGCTGGTCACCAGGCTCCGGAAGGCGGGCTACAACGTACGCCTGACCAAGAAGAAGCACTACGCGGTGAGCAAGGACGGCGGGAAGACGATCTTCATGCCCTGCACGCCCTCCGACCGGCGCGGCCTGCTCCGCGTGCACCAGAAGTTGCGCGGCATCGGCTACGACCAGAGGGAGCATCAGTGATCACGCTCTACACCGACGGCTCGGCGCTGCTAGCCGACCAGTCCGGCGGCTGGGCGTGGTGGGTTAGCGACGCCTTCTACGACGCCGGCCACGTCACCCCCGCGACGAACAACCAGATGGAGATGCTCGCGGTCACCCGAGGTCTGAACGCCTGTCGGAATCACGGCGAGGACGTCCTGGTGGTCAGTGACTCGGCGTACGTCATCAACTGCTTCCTGCAGCGCTGGCACATCGGCTGGCGGCAGCGCACCGACTTCGATGGCGTCTGGCGCACCAAGGACGGGAAGCGGGTCGCCAATCAGGAGTACTGGGAGCAGCTGCTCGAGGTCGTCGAGCACTACCCGACCACGGTCTCGTGGCGGCACTGCCGGGGGCACGGGCGCGGCGGCCCCGAGGATGCGCCGTACGTCTACGGCAACGACAAGGTGGACCGGTTGGCCGGCGCCGCGCGCAAGGCGCGAGTCGAGGGCCGTCCGTACCCGCCGGCCGACAAGGGCGCGGCCACCATGGCCGGCGCGCTATTCACCGTGAGGAAGAGGGCGAAGCGATGAGCGAGGAGCAGAAGGACTGCATCCCGTGCGGCGACGGTCGGCACGAAGCCTGCATGGACTGGGGTGGCGCCATGCTGGGCGTGGTCTGCCCGTGCAAGGAGCGCGGGCACTCCCGGAAGCCTCCGCTGGGGCTGAGGCCGCGCTTCATCGTGGCTGAGCACCGAGTGGCCGAGATCGACGCGGCGATCCAGCGCTACATCGAGGCGGAGCAGGCGATCCCGCAGCCATGGACCGAGGAGCGCGAGGAGCTCCTGACCTGGCTCAACCGCAACACCCAGCACCCGCTCTACCCGCTCGAGAGGGAGTCATGATCAACATCCAGACCCGCCGCGCCGGCCTCATCGCCCTCGCCGCCACCGTCAACGGCAACCTCGACATCACCCACACGTGGGCACTCACCCAGGAGGGCGCCCGCCGCCGCCTTCTCCGCCGCCTCGACAGGGCCTACCGATGACCGCCGTGCTCTTCGGTGGCAAGTCGCCCAAGGCGCTGCCGTGGCGTCCACTGCCGCACATGCAGGAGTACCTCGAGAACCTCCAGGTCGACGGCCGCGCACCGACGTACATCCGCTCGGTGAAGCTCGGCCTGACCCGCCTCGCGCTGTTCCTGGAGAGCGAGGGCGTCAAGCATCCGGCAGAGATCACCCGGGCCCTGATCCTGCGCTACCAGGCGCACCTCGCTGAGCTCGAGGGGCCCGATGGCCAGCCGCTGAAGGTGAGCTACCGCCAGCAGCAGATGAAGTACGCCCGGGCGTGGATCGGGTGGCTGCAGGAGGTCGAGTACATCGACACCAACCCATGGATCCGCATCCGCATCGGACGGGTCGGCAAGAAGCCGAAGCCGCTCGAGAGCGACGAGGTGGAGGCGCTGTTCGCCAGTCACCGCCAGCAGGCGTTCTCGCTGTCGCCGTTCTACTACCACCGCCGCGAGGTCATCATCACCTTGCTGCTGGGGTGGGGGCTGCGTATCCACGAGCTGCGGGCGCTGACGGTCACGAAGCTGGACATGCGTCTGGATTGGGTGACCTCACGCAACAAGGGCGGCACCGAGAAGGTGCTGCCGTTCGGTGGGGAGATGAAGCAGGTGGTCCTGCGCTACCTCAACCACCGCGCGAAGTACGCCAAGACCGGCGAGGATGCGCTGCTCATCGACCAGCAGGGCAAGCCGATCTCGCAGGACATGATCTACAAGATCGTCGTCGACCTCGGGGCCCGCGCCAGCGTGGAGATCAACCCGCACCGGCTGCGCGACACCTGCGGAACCACGCTCCTCGACAACGACGTGCCGGTCGAGCGGATCATGAAGATCCTCGGCCACACGCAGCGCTCGCAGACGCTGGCGTACTCCAGGGTCAACGAGCCCAAGGTCAAGGAGAGCCACGACGCCGTGATGAACCCGCTGTTCCAGAAGCTCCTGGGAGGGAAGCTGCCATGACCGTGAAGCTGACCGAAGACGAAGACCTCGCCCTGAAGGTGGCGGCCGCCAAGGTGCCGAAGTCCGGCATCGACCCACTACGCATCGCCGTGGAGAAGATCATCGCCGACCGCCTCGAGCAGACGCCCAAGGTGGAGATCGCCCAGGCTGTCGGTCAGCCGACGACCTGCCGCGTCTGGGTCGGCGGCATCCTCCGGTTCGACGGCGTGGACCGCAGCGTCCTCATGCGCAGGCACCGGGTGCCGTGATCACTTTCCAGACGACCATCCAAACTCGATAGAAGGACCCGATGGGCAAGAGCAAGAAGCGCAAGAAGCCGAGTCACAACCCTGCACGCCAGCGGGTCGTGCCCCAGGAGCACTCGCACGAAGACGGCGATGCCTGGATCCACACCGAGCCAACGCCGGACGGCACTGGCTACATGGTCACGCTGATCGTCGACGAGGACCGCTCGATCAGCCTGGAGCGCCCCGTCGCGATGGAGTACGCCTACACCGTGCTCAAGGTCGTGTCGTACGCCGAGTACGACGCTGCCGTGCTCAAGCAGATCACTCAGCGCGTCGACCGCGAGAGCGCCATGCAGATCGTGGTGGACCTGCGCAAGGATCGGCCCGAGCCCGACTTCGCCGTCATGACTCCACTCTCACTGGAGCCCGGCGTAAACACCCGAGGCGAGGCCTTCGTGGTCGTCAAGAAGGACGGCGAGCAGGTGGGCACGTGGTCGGTGGAGCAGGCGCGCGAGCACGCGCTCACCATCCTCGAGGCGATCTCGGTGGCTGAGCTCGACGAGGCCTACCTGCGCTGCCTCAAGGGCGTGATCGGCGTCGAGGGGCACATCGCACAGGCGATGGTCGGCGACCTCCAGGAGTTCCGACCGTGAGCGTCCTGGAGTGGAAAGGGCATCCGGTTCCGTGGGTGACGCGCTGGTCGGGTGAAGTGAGCCCGGTCCCGATCCAGGTGGGCCAGCGTGAGGACGGCAGCGTGGTGGCGTTCTACGAGGACGGCCGCGAGGACCGTGACGACAATGGGGTGCTCTGGATGCGCGAGGGCATCAACCGCGCCGGCACCCCGCAGTTCAGCGAGGTCTCCGCCTTCCGGCAGCGCGCGGCCATGCGCCGGCGACTGTGCCAGGTGTGCGGGGAAAAGATCGCCACCCCCGTGGTCCGCTGGCTGCTCCACGAGGCGCAGCTGCACCCGCGAAACGACGGCAGCATCCTCACGATCTCGCCGCCAACCTGCGACTCCTGCGTCGATCTCTCGATGTCCGCGTGCCCCAGGATGCGCCAGCAGGAGGGCCGGATCATCGCCAGGGTCCTGGAGTACGAGGTCTGGGGCATCTGGGGAACGGTGGTCCGCTACTCCGAAGCTGGTGCTCAGACGACCGGCAAGAACCTCATCAGCTACAGCCGCACCGACTACCCGTTCGACTTCCACCAGGTCGTCGCCAAGCAGCAGGCGGTCCGATGGACCAAGTTCGTCATCGAGGAGACTCCGTGATCAGCAGCATCGTCATCTTCATCGTCGGGACCGTCGCATCGGTCGCGCTCCTGCTCGCCGTGCGGAACACAGCCAGGGAGGTCGCAGCCAAGAGTCCGAAGAGGCCGAAGTGCAGGGTCGACGAGGAGACTGGCGGCCTGTTCATCGGACAGCGCTACTGCTCGACGCACAACAAGCGCTGGGACGACGGCGGGCCATGTCCGGCCGTGCGCATCCCGCAGCCGCCGTACGAGCTTCAGCCGTGGACGATCGTCCCATTCCGACACCTAGATGGCGAGGTGGTCGAGATGGCGATCGTTCAGGTAGAGCAGGGCTATTCAGCCGTCACGATCACGATGCAGGATGCGAAGAGCCTGCAACGTCAGCACACGTGGCCGGGCGCGTGAGCCGTCTCAGCGTCGAGCTGGTCCCGAGCACCTGCTGGTGGTCGAACGTCCGCTCCAACGTCTCCCGCGCCGAGTGGGAGGTCTGCAAGAACTTCGTGAAGAACCGCTCCGGTCGCCGCTGCGAGATCTGCGGCGGCCGGGGTGAGCGATACCCGGTCGACTGCCATGAGATCTGGCAGTACGACGACGATCGACAGATCCAGACGCTCGTCGGATTGGTCGCGCTCTGCCCGCCCTGTCACGAGGTCAAGCACATCGGTCGCGCGATGGTCATGGGCAACTTCGACCGGGCGCTGCGCCACCTCGCCACCGTAAACCGCTGGTCCCTCGCGCACGCCGATGAATACGTTGCCGTGCAGCTTGAGATCCACGCGCTCCGCTCCACCCATCCCTGGTCCCTGGACGTCAGCTGGCTGAACGTCCTCGGGATCAACCCCACCGTGAAGGACAGAACATGAAGCAGATCGACGCGGACTTTCGGCCGGCCGTCCGAACCGGCAAGGTCATGAACTGGGCCTCGATCCTCGAGGACAACACGCGCACGCAGGCCGAGATGACCTCGGTCATGCCGTTCATCCACCCGCACCTCGCGCTGATGCCGGACGCCCACCTGGGCAAGGGTGCGACGGTCGGCTCGGTGATCCCGACCCTCGGTGCGATCATCCCGGCTGCCGTCGGCGTCGACATCGGCTGCGGCATGATCGCCGTGCGCACGCAGTACACGCTCTCCGACCTTCCAGCACGCGAGGACTACCACGTCCTCCGTGAGGCGATCGAGCACGTCATCCCGCTGAGCGCCGGCAAGTACAACGAGGACTTCTACGACGGGCGTACAGACGAGCGTCTGAAGCTGCTCGAGGGACTGGCAGAGTCCTACGACTTCGACCCGGCGACGTACGCCGGTAACTGGCGCATGCACCTCGGCTCACTCGGCTCGGGAAACCACTTCATCGAGGTGTCCCTGGACGAGCTGGATCAGGTGTGGCTGTTCCTGCACTCGGGCTCGCGCGGCATCGGCAACAAGATCGCCACCCACCACATCAAGGTCGCGCAGGAGTACTGCGCGAAGCACTACATCGACCTGCCCGACCGCGACCTGGCCTACCTCGTCGAGGGGACGCCCGAGTTCTGGAAGTACATCCGTGAGCTCCAGTGGGCGCAGCGGTTCGCCTTCGAGAACCGCGCCGAGATGATGAACCGGGTGATCGACTCCTTCGAGGCGTGGGTCGGCGCTCCCGTGGTGCGCGAGCAGGAGGTCAACTGCCACCACAACTACACGCTCCGCGAGCAGCACTTCGGCAAGCGAGTGTGGCTCTCCCGCAAGGGTGCGATCAGCGCCAAGAAGGGCGAGTGGGGCCTGATCCCGGGCTCAATGGGCACGCGCTCGTACGTCGTGCAGGGCCTCGGAAACAGACTGGCGTTGGAATCTGCGCCGCACGGTGCCGGCCGGGAGTACAGCCGCTCGGCTGCGCGCAAGGCGTTCACTGGCGCCGACCTCGAGGCAGCGATGGGTGACATCGAGTACCGCAAGACCGATGCGTTCATCGACGAGATCCCGGCGGCCTACAAGGACATCGACATCGTGATGCAGGACGCCGCCGATCTCGTGGAGGTGCGGCACACGCTGCGCCAGATCATCAACGTGAAGGGGGACTGATGGACCTGGATGCGAAGGGCATCGAAAGTGCGATCAAGGACGGAATGAACACCGCGCACGTGAGCGACGAGGCCAAGAGGATGGTGCTCATCCTG
>Ga0308176_10001008_pt1 | contig 17736 bp, 13 predicted proteins | sample PhyCR2_3_FD_203890 | JGI IMG/M metagenome (GOLD analysis project Ga0308176, IMG submission 203890) | Soil microbial communities from UC Gill Tract Community Farm, Albany, California, United States - DLSLS.C.R2 | ecosystem: Environmental > Terrestrial > Soil > Agricultural land | place: USA...
AGAACGCGAGACATTAGACGGATTTATCCGCCGTTTCTTCGACCACCTGGAGAGCAAAAAATACAAGCTGCACGTCCGCGTCTTTCTGAGCCGCTATCGCGGATATGCGCAGTGTCCGGAATGCCGCGGCGCGCGTTTGCGCCGGGAGGCCCTGTATGTGCGGGTTGGAGAGAAGAACCTGGCGGAGATCGTGCGAATGAATATCGCCGAGGCGCAGGATTTCTTCGACTCCCTTGAACTGACCAACGAGGAGCGCGGCATTGCCGACAAGATCCTGGTCGAGATCCGCCAGCGCCTCAAGTTTTTAAACGACGTCGGGCTGGACTATCTCACACTCGACCGGCTGGCCTCCACGTTGTCCGGAGGAGAGGCGCAGCGCATCCAACTGGCTACTTCGCTCGGCTCGCGCCTGGTGGGCGCCTGCTACGTCCTCGATGAGCCTTCCATCGGGTTGCACACGAGGGACACCGGCCGGCTCATCAAGATCCTGCACGAACTCCGCGGCCTAGGCAATACGATCGTGGTGGTCGAGCACGATCCCGATGTGATGCGTGCCGCTGACCACATCGTTGACCTCGGGCCTGGAGCGGGCGAGCACGGTGGAAGGATTGTTTTCGAAGGCACGCTCCAGCAGTTATTGGCGGATCGTGACGGTTCGCTCACCTCGGGTTACTTGCGCGGCGAATTAAAAGTGGCGGCTCCGCGGGAACGGCGCGCAGTGGATCGCAAACGCACGCTACGTTTTTCGGGCGCTCGCATGCACAATCTGAAGAACGTAGAAGTGGAGATTCCACTGGGGATGATGGTGGTGATCACGGGCGTGTCCGGCTCGGGCAAATCCACCCTGGTGCACGACGTGATCTACCGCTCGCTAGAGGCGCTGCACAAAGCGCGCGAAAGCGAAGATGAGACGCCCGCGGGCAGCGGTCCGGAGATGGATCCCACACCCGGCCCGCAGATGATGTGCCGCAAAGTGGAAGGCGCCGAACGCGTTTTGAATACGGTGATGATCGATCAATCGCCGATCGGACGCACACCGCGTTCCAACCCGGTGACATACCTGAAAGCGTTCGATCTGATCCGCGCGCTCTTCGCTGCCACCCGGGACGCCGAAAAGCGAGGCTACACGGCGGGACATTTCTCCTTCAACATTCCCGGAGGCCGCTGCGAGGTGTGCCAGGGTGACGGCACCGTCACCGTGGAGATGCAGTTCCTGGCCGACGTGGAGCTGATTTGCGAGGAATGCAACGGAACCCGCTACAAGAGCAGCATTCTCGATATCCGTTACAACGGCCGGAATATTCATGAGGTGCTGCAACTGACGGTGCGGGAAGCGATGGACTTCTTCCACGCGGCGCCCCGCCTGGTGCAGCGCCTGAAAGTGCTGGACGATGTCGGTCTTGGATACTTGCGACTGGGGCAGTCGGCCACCACCCTCTCCGGCGGCGAAGCGCAGCGCGTGAAACTGGCCGCGCACCTGGCGGCATCGAGTTGCGCGGGCACGCTCTTCATCTGCGACGAGCCCACCACCGGACTGCATTATGACGACATCGCCAAGTTGCTTGCCAGCTTCCAGCGTCTGATCGAAAATGGCGGCAGTCTGCTGATCATTGAGCACAACATGGAGGTGATCAAGGCCGCGGATTGGGTGATCGACATGGGCCCTGATGGTGGCTGGCGGGGAGGCGAGGTCGTGGCCAAGGGAACGCCGGAAGATGTCGCGCAGGTGCAAGAGTCGTATACCGGCCAGTATCTGCGCGAGGTGTTGTAGCTACCCCTCTGATGCTTGCGTTCCGGTGAGCGCGACACCTGCTACTCTTACCGTTAGAGGTCCGCTATGCGACCGTTTCTCACGGCCATGATGATTCCGGCGCTGATGGCCGGCGCGCCCGCACTGGAAATTGTCCGGCCCATTATCGCGCAGAGCGAGGGCGGAATTCCCGTCCCGGCCGGGTTCGAGCACGTACCCGGTGAGACTCTGTTCTTTTCATGCCGCATCGCCGGTTTTTCCAAGACCGCCGAGGAAAAAGTCCACGTCAGCTACTCGGTCCAAGCATTCGACCCCAAAGGTGTGCCCTTGACCGAACTCTATAAGAACGAGTTGCTCACGGACGTTTCGCCGCAGGACAAGGAGTGGTTGCCGAAGATCGTTACCGAGATCCAACTCCCTCCGTTGATTGCGAGCGGCAGCTACAAGATCCTCGTGAAGGCGGAGGATGTCTTCGCCAAAACCACCGCTGAATCCGCGATCCCATTCGAAGTGCGTGGGCACAATGTCCCTCCTAGCGACACGGTCGTGGTCCGGAATTTCCAATTTCTCCGCGGCGAAGAGGACACGCAGCCTATGGAGAAGCCCGCGTACAAGCCGGGCGACGCCGTGTGGGTGAAGTTCGATATTACCGGCTTTAAATACGGCGACAAGAACAAGACCGATGTGAGCTACACGACCAGCTTTTTATCGCCGAGCGGAAAGGTGCTGTGGACGCAGCCGGAGCCGGCGGTCGAGCAGAGCGAGTCCTTCTACCCCAAACGCTACGTGGCGGCTCAGATGGGGCTGAATCTCCTGCCCAACACGAAACCCGGCGAGTACACGATTGTGTTGACGGTTAAGGATGCGGTCAGCGGGCAATCGGTCGAATCGAAACACACATTCGCCGTGGAGTAGCCCGACTGCACAGGCCAAACCGCCTGGGTTACCGATGTAGTCCTTTCGCTCGAAGAAAAGCGACTAATTCTGCCGGATGATCGCTTTGTATACCGGCGGCGCCGCGAATAACGGCGTTCTCCCATCCTTCCGGGTTATCGCTTGCGCCCAGCCGGTCCACATACACACCGGAGCCCGCACGCTTCACAACCGCCAGGATCTCGTCTGTGAAGTCGCGCGCATCGAATGCCACCACTCGCGGGTGCAACGCCTCCATGATTCGAGCGACCACGCTGAGGCTCACTGCCTCCGGCATCACCTTGATCCGATCGTCCAATTTTGCGACTTCTTGCAGCAGTTCGATCCCTCCATAGACCACGGCGCGATCCCGCATCCCATGCCGCCGCACGGCATCCGTGAGATTCCGCGCCGAAATCTTCTTCGCATCGATGTACACGCCGATGCGTCCGCGGGACCATGCCAGCACCTCGTCGAATGCCGGCACACCCAGCTTGCGGATGTCGGCGAAACTCAGAGCCGCGACCTCGCCGTGCCCCGAAGTGCAGCGGTCCACGGTGGCATCGTGCATGATCACCAGCTTGCCGTCGGCCGTGGTGCGAACATCGGTCTCGATGAAATCCGCGCCGGCTTCGAATGCTGCCCGATACGCGGCCAGCGTATTCTCGGGGTGATGCAAGTGCTCGCCGCGATGCGAAATCACGGCAACCTTCCCTTGTCCGGAAGCCGCCGCTGAAAACGCCAGGAGAATTAGAATCAGCCGCGGCACGGCGGGGTTAGAACTCCAGGCGGAGCGATACCTGCCCCGTGCGTCCGCCCCCAAAATCGACTCCACCGCGTGCGCTGGTAATCTTGCCGAAGCTGTTGTTGGTGATGTTCAACTGAGGATCGCCCAGATTCACGCGATTGGTTACGTTCGTAAACGTTCCCTCCAGCTTCATCCATACCTTATCGTTCAATGGCACGCGCTTGGACATGCCCGCATTCCAAGTGAACGTTCCCGGCCCTTCGATGATTCCCACGCCCGAGTTCCCGAACCGGCCCAATGGAGCCGGATCGCGACCCGGCACCACGCCCACACTGCAGTTGAACTGATTCGCGTCGGCGACGCGTCCCGGGCAAACAAACGCACTGCGGTCCAGCCACAAGTCGGCCGATGGATTCGACAGGCTGCCGTTACCGATGCGGTCCGGCCGCTGCGTGCCTCGATTCGGCGCGTTCGTGCCGGAAGGGTCGCCGCCGCTCATCGTCGGTGTCAGGTACGGTCCCGATTGCAGCGTGACGATCGACGAGACGCTCCAGCCCCCGATCACGGCATCCGTGGCGCGATTCATGCCGGAGAAGAAGTGCCGCTTGCGGCCCACCGGCAGCTCGTAGAGCAGCGTCGTGATCGAACGATGGCGCCGAGTCGCATACACATCTCCTCGGTCGCCCCGCCGGTCGAGTGAATTCGTCACGCGGCCGCCGCCGGTCTCGCCGGCATAACTGGAAGGATTCGGTCCCGCGTTATCCGCCAGGTGCTTCGCCAGGGTGTAAGCGGTGGTGAACGAAAGTCCGGAAGCGAAGCGCCGCGTCACCTCCGCCTGCAGCGCGTTGTAAATGGAGTTGGCTCCCGCGTCGCGACTGTAGATCAGGTCCCAGAGCGGGAACGGCCGATCGGTCGCGGGACGCTGCGAGTAGTAGGTCGTCGAAGGCTGCGGCTGGTTCAGATCGGGAGCCCAAGGCAACTGCACTCCACGATTGGCCACGTACGAGAGCCGCAGTCCCATGGTGGAGGTCAATTGCCGGTCCACCGACATGCCCCACTGCAACATGTACGGCGGATGGAAATCAATCTGGTTGGCGGTGCGGAACTGGAACGTTCCCACCGAGCTGGCGCGTACTCCCGACCCCGGCGTCCGCGTCTGCGGCAACGAGAAGATCGGCTTGCCGTCGGCGCCCACGTTATTGAAGAAACGAACGTCGCTCTGTACGGTGCCTGTCAGCGAGAAGAACACCGATCCCAGCAGGATCATGTCGTACATCCCGAAGTTGCCGCGCACCGTGGTCTTGTTATCGAGCCGGTAGGCGAAACCGAGTCGCGGCAGAAATTCCTTCGAATAATTCTTGCGCAAGCTCTCCGGAATGTCCGCCTGCTGGGCCGTCACAAACGGTGTGCAGGGAATGCCGTTGATCGCGGGTGCCGGGCAGGCGTTCACCGAGAGCAGCGTGGCCGGTGCTACCAGCTTTGCCGCTGCCGGATCGCTGGGAATCACGACCTGCCCGGTGCGCGGAATGGTGCGATCGAAATTCGCGACGTTTAAGCCGGCGTCGTGATACCCCGGCTGAAATTCCCAGCGAACACCGTAGTCCAGAGTCAGCTTGGACGAAAGGCGGAAGGTGTCCTGGACGAAGGCTTTGTAGTGGGTCGCGCGACCGTCGTTATCGGAGACAACGACCGCGATCTGGGTGGAAGCGGGCGTGCCGAGCAGAAAATCGCCCCATGGCGAGCCGCTGAAATTCCCGGTGAAGTTGTAGTCCCCGTAATTATCACCAGTGGTGAAGCCCAGGTTGGTCTGAGCGCGCAGCTTGCGAATATCCATTCCGGCTTTAATCGTATGCCGCCCGCGGATCCACGTCACGTTGTCCAGAAGCTGCGTAGTCCAGGATGCGCCCTGGCCCGGCCGTCCTTTGGAAAAGGCGGTCAGGTTGTTAATCGCAAAGTCGGGGAGCGCGTTGAAGAAGATGTCGCGCTGAATGTCCGAGAGATTTAAGCTGTTGGTGAACTTGAGCCCGTCGAACGGAAAGGTCGCACCCGAGGGCGCATAAGAAATACCCCCGCGGAATTCGTTCAACAGGTTGGGCCGTAGTGTCGCGGTATAACTGACAACCGCCTGCTGATGATCGCTGTAGCCGGTATCGGAAGGTAGCAGCAGAGCGTTCGGGCTCGAGGACGGATTCCATTTCTGCGTATACCGTCCGAAGATCGCGTGCTTTGCGTTGATCTGGTGGTCCATTCTCACGTCGTATTGATCCGAAGTCACCTTCGAACTGCGATTGTCCACATAATTCGCCGATGCCGATTTGATCCCGGGTCCGAAATTCGGTACCGGATAAAACGGGATCACCGCCTTTGCCACGTTATTGAAGCTGGAGACTGGAATCTTGTTGGCGGGGAAGGGCACGCCGGTGAACGGATCCCGCACCGTGACGCCTTCCTGGTTGAAATCGCCGTCGCGCATGGCCTGCGTCGGCACACTGTTCTGGATCGTGGTCTGCCGCGGAAATCGGAACGACTCCCAGGTGAAGTAGAAGAACGTCCGATTCTTCCCGTTGTAAAGATGCGGCAGCCGCACGGGTCCCCCCAACGTTCCGCCGAACGTGTTGCCGATCTTTGCCGGGAGTGTAGCCTGACCGAAACTCCGCGCATCGAGTGCGCGATTCTGGTGATACCAAAACGCCGCACCATGCATGGCGTTCGTCCCGCTCTTGGAGGTGGTCGTGATGTCGCCAGGGGCACCGTATTCTGCCGTGTTGCCAACACCCTGAACCCGGATCTCAGCGATGGTCTCCACGGAAGGGAACAGGTTCCGATTCGGGCTGTTGCCGGTCACGTTGGTGATCGAGATGCCGTCCACGCTGGTCTCGGTCTGCGCCGGCAATCCGCCCTGGATTGAGAATCCATTGCCATTGTCGGGCTGCACGCCCGGTAGGGTCGCGATCAGGTTGTATGGTGTGGTGTTGCCGCCCGCCCGCACGTTGGCCGGCAAGCCTGCGACCTTCTGGCTGCTCAGCGACTGGGAAATCGCGGCCGAGTCGGTGGCGATTACGCCCGCCGCCACTTCTACGTTCACGGTCTCGGTGACTTCGCCAACACGCATCGCGGCGTCCACACGGAGCGTCTGTCTCGGCACCAGCTCCAAATCTGCCGCGCTGAAAGTACGGAACCCGGGGTGATTTACGGATACCGAATAGGTCGCCGGCTTTACGTTTTGAAATTCGTAGCTTCCGTCGGTGGCGGTCACCGTTTCCCGCGAGATGTTCTCGCCTGTATTGGTAATCTTTACCGTCGCGCCGCTCACCACGGCCCCCGAAGGATCCCTCACCGTGCCCACAATCACCCCGAATGTGGACTGGCCCAGAGCAACGCCTGTCACCGACAGGATACCCAGACAGACTGCCGTTAGAAGTTTCATTTATCCCCTCACAGTTTCGGTAAGTGTACAACGAGCTTGCCGAATCCGTGACGAATAAATTGCGAAATTTTGATGACAGCCGCTGTAGGATATTTCAGCGGTCGATATACCCCATGAGCCGCTCGTTGTATCGCGGACCCGCGACTGCGCCCGGCGGCAGCGCCCCGTCCAACCGGGCCATCTGGTTGGCGGTCAGCGCCAACTTCAGTGCCCCGAGATTCTCCTCCAGGTAAGTTCGCCGTTTCGTACCGGGAATCGGTACGATATCCTCGCCCTTCTGCAGGATCCAGGCCAATGCGATCTGTGCAGGTGTGGCGGCGTGCTCCGCGGCTATTTCGCGAACCGTAGATGCAGCGCGCATGTTGGCGTCAAAATTCGGCCCGGCGAAGCGGGGATCGGTCGCTCGCCAGTCCGTCGCCGGATACTCCTCCGATTTACGCGCACTCCCCGCCAGAAAGCCGCGGCCCAGGGGAGCGAACGGCACCAGACCGATGCCGAGTTCCCGCAGGAGCGGAATAATCCCCTCTTCCAGATTCCGTTCCCATAGCGAGTATTCGCTTTGTAGCGCGCTGATCGGATGGACGGCATGAGCACGGCGAATATTCGCCGGACCCGCCTCGGAGAGGCCCAGATACCGCACCTTGCCCTCTCGCACCAGATCGGCCATCGCGCCGACAGTATCCTCGATCGGCACCTCCGGGTCGATGCGGTGTTGGTAAAGCAGGTCGATATGGTCGGTGCCCAGCCGCCGCAGGGAACCGTCCGCCACTTCCTTGACGTGAGCCGGCCGGCTGTCGGTTCCCACCACCCGGCCGTCTTCAATCCGCCATCCGAACTTAGTGGCGATGACGATGCGCTCACGCCTCCCGGCAAGCGCGCGCCCCAGCAATTCCTCATTGTGAAACGGACCGTACGCCTCAGCGGTATCGAAAAGAGTGACGCCCAGTTCCAGCGCGCGATCGAGAGTCGCCATCGACTCGCGCTCGTCGGCTGCGCCGTACGACTGACTCATGCCCAGGCAACCGAGGCCCAGCGCCGAGACTTCTAAGCCCTGCCGTCCAATTCTGCGTTTCGCCAGCATTGCGCGCTCCCGAAACCAGAATACACGGGTGCTCTATTGCACCAGCGCCTTTCGGTCGGTGGGCCGCGTCTTGCCTGTGTGGATGTCGAACACACGCTTGTGCGTCGCCACCATGCCATCCACCATCCCGGCATAGGGAACGTCAGTGATGTCCACCAGTCCGATATTGTAGTTTTCGCCATCCATGCGGCCCGTGACCGGCTCGTCGAGCCACTGGAACCAGTGCGCCCCCACCATCGCCGGATGCGCGGCCACTCGCTCCATGTAGTACTGGTATGCCACGCCTCGCTCTTCCTGACTGCTCACCTGCCTCAGCCCCGGCGCCATGCCACGTCCCGGCATGCCGAAATGAAATTCGCCGATCAACATGGGCTTGTCGATTGCCTGGTAGATGCGCTCGATCCTCGCCTGGTTTGGCGCGTAGTCGTAGTTATTGAGGCTGAAGACGTCGAACGCCTTCGCGGTCTGGACCATTTCCGGCGGGGCGTCTCCGCCAAAGCGCATGCCCAGGTTCAGATGATTGGGATCGTGCTTCCTGATGGCGCCGCCGATCACTTCCACGTATTTCTCGAAGGCGCGGTACACGAATGCCCGCCGCCGTTCCGGGGTGTCGCCCGCCGCCAGCCATATCTTTAATTCGCGCTGCGTGGCCGTTTGTGGCGCCTTCAGGATCATGTCCACGATGACCTGTTCATTGCCCGGCCAGGGAGGCTCGTTCGCCATAAAATAGCCCAGCAGCCAGGGATCGTCCTTGCGGGGAGCGCACTGCCGCATGATCGCGGCGTCCACGCCGGCCGCCCAGGAAGCAGAGAACACGTCGGGCAGGCCGAGCCACCCGCCATCCATCGCCAAACCGCTGAGTTGCACTACGTAGGCTTTGGCGTGCCGATCAAATAGCGCCGGATCGGACCAGTTGGCGATCGTGTTCAAGCCCCACGCGCTCATCCGGCGAAACGCCAGGTCGGGCCACTTCTGGCGCCAGTCCTGATCGAAGCGACGTAGCAGATTCCAGGCGTAGAAATTGAGCATCGTCCCGCCGCCTCGACGCTCCGCCGACTGTAGGGACTTGGGCGGAATCGCTGCAAAGACACCCTCTCGGCCTTCGCTTCGGGTCCCGTTCTCAGATCGCATGCAGTCCGCGCCTGTTGAGAAGAAGAGGTGACCGTCGGGATCCACCAGCCACCACTTTCCATCAACCTTCTCGGTTCGGAAGAAGCCGCTGGCTTTTGCTTTGGTAGCGGCGAAGCCGCCGTAACGGCAGTAGCCGAAGTCGCCGGGTTTCAGGCTTTCTTCTTCGTGTAACCATGCGCCCTTCAGCGCGCCGAGCGTACGGCGGTCCGAGTTCATCCACTGCCCGAAATCGTCCACCAGCGGCTTGGTGTCCAGCACCGCGTCTCCGGGCGATTCCCTGGCCAGACGCACCGAACGCAGCTCGAACGTGGGACGGCCGAGCGGCGTTTGCATGACGATCCCGAGCGCCTGGACCGAGGTCAGCGGGCCGTAGGGTCCGTTCAAGTTCAAATAGTAGGATGGGCGTGAGCGGTTCGCCACCGAGGCCATGTCCATTCCCTCGCGCGACTGTTGTTGAAAGATCCGAAGGGGCAGCGCAGCGCGAACCCACACGCCTGGAAACGGATTGATGCCCGCGTTTCGCTGGCCGTCGGCGGTGTACAGGCGCAACTGGAATCGTTGCGGCGATGCAGCCCGAAATTCCAGCACCAGGTATTCGTAACCGGACCAGTCCGCGGGAAGATCGGGGTTCAATTCCTGGAGGGCCCATTTTTGTTCGGCGCGAGCGCCTTCAAGCACCACCGTGCGCGGTTGCGCCACGGCGAAGCTCGCCAAAAACAATAGCAGGAAAACCATAGGACGCGGCTCAAATTTAGCACGCTTACTTCCCGCAAGCAGGGCGAGAGTGTAGGCCGGCGGGCGAGCCTCGCTTCCTGGCCGCATCGTCGAGGGGAATTCCTGACTACCCGCCGTAAAAGCCGACCGCTTCCCTTACGATCGAAACCACCAGAGGCTTCACCAATCGGCGGAAGTCCGCCGTCTTCATGTGAATTACCTCTCGATGCGTTCCCGCATTGAATGCGATTTCTTCTTGCGTCGCCAGGCCGCCATCCAGGTAAACCGGCAGCCCGTACAGCGGACCCAGCGGAGGCATCGCGCCCACCTCGCATTCAGGGAAGAGTTGTGCCATCTCCGGTTCGCTTGCCAGGCGGAGATGCGCAAGCCCCAGTGTTGGCCGCGCCTCCTGCAGATCGACCAGCCGGCTGGCCGGGACCACGATCATGTGATACTCGCCATCGCCGAATATCACCACCGTCTTGGCAACTGTCCGAGGCGGCAGGTGCTCCGCCAGCGCAACCTGACGGGCCGTGAACGCATTGGGATGCGTTGTGACGCTATAGAGAGTTTCGTGAGAATCCAGGAAGGTTCGAATTCGTTCCGAAAGAGGCATAGATACCTCCACTGATCGAATTGTACGCCCGATTCCCGCAGAAAGCGACGCTTCCCCAGATTAGCGAATGCCGGCCGAGAGGGCCGACGCAAGCGTTACCGGATCCTGCCCTTCCGCAACATTCGCATATCCGCCCAAGTGCCGCCCCTTGCGAAAGAAACACAGCCGTCCCAGGTACTGATCCGTGACCTGGAAAGCCTCGTCGCCGGCCTTGGCCTCGGTGACTTCTCCGAAGCGCGCACGCAATTTCTTCATGACCGCGGCCGCCGATTCCGGTGTCGCCTCCATCACCAGAAACGCCTTGCCGAATTCGTACTGCGCCGCATACCCGCGAGTCAGCGCCCGAATGCCGAGCACGCTCTCCGGTACCAGCCGAATCGATTGACGCTTTTCCGACGGGAACCAGCTAAGCGCCACGGGCGGCGACGTGCTACCGGTCACGATTGCGTCCAGGGCAGCCGTCCACTGCTTCAACGCCGGTGTGTGATCGCCTTCGGGATTCGCGGCAATCTCCACGTAATAGGCGCCCTTCGCGAAGATGGCCCGCCGCGGCACAATCTGCCCGCCCATTCCCAACATCGTGGCCGGCTGTCTCGCATCTCGGTTCGCGGTGTAGATTCCGTATGCGGAATCGGTATCTCCCATATCGGAAATATCGATTACGAAGACGACGCCGTCCTTCGTACAGGTGACGCCGCGCATGCTCTGGAGCCCGTAGATCAGGTAGCCCTCGGCATTGCCGTCCATGTATTCGAACAGGTTCTCGGCGATAAAGCTCCGCTGCTCGCCGCGCTGCTGCCATCCCGGAACCAGACTGCACGCGGGCTGCGGCGGCTCGGCCCACGCCGCCGCACAGCCCAGAAGGATGAGCGTAACCCCCAACCTCACGCGAACAACTCCTGCGCGCGGATCAACCGTTCCGCCACGCGCACGCCGTTGGGGCACCGAACTTCGCAGCCGGGGCAATCTGCGCACTTCACCGACGCGTGCTTCGGCTCCAATTCGCTGTAACGCTCGCGGGCCAGCGCGAATTGTCCGTAACCGTCGGCGTAAGTGAGGAAGCGAAGCACATCCGGCACCGGCAGACCCTGCGGACATTGGCCGGAGCACTGGCCGCACATCCGGCAGTAGAAGGGGCTGATGCGTTCCAGGTGCATGGCCAGCAGCTTCTCTTCGGCAGAACCGAAAGGCTCCGCCATTGCCTTGAGATTCTCGTCCAGTTGGTCCTGATCGGTCATGCTCGGAATCGTGGTGTTCACAAAAGGATTCCGCACCACCCACTTAAGCGCCGCCAGCAGCCCGCCGTCCTGCTTCAACTTGTTGTAATTGGGGTCTGCCGGCCGCATTCTGCGAAAACCGCCCGCCATCACTTTCATGGCGACGATCCCCTTGCCCGCCTTCGACGCGTCTTCGATCAGTTTGTTCATCCCCGGATCCATGGTGAAGTTGTAGGAAGTCAGGATCACGTCGATGTTTGCGTTCTGGGTAAGGAATGGCATCAGCTCCGGCTGACCGCCGTGCGTGCTCACGCCGGCGAAGCGAATCTTGCCGGCCTTCTTCGCAGTCTGTTGCGCGTCGATCAGTTCGTCGCTGACATCGGAGGGATGCTGCTTCGCGTGCAGGTACCAGATGTCGAGGTGGTCCGTGCCCAACTCCTTGAGCGACGTGTCCAGGTCGCTGAGCGCCTGTGCGCGCGAGCCCGCGCCGCTCTTACTGGAGAGCGTGATCTGGTTCCGCTTGCCTTTCAGCGCCGCCCCCACCATTCGTTCATTGTTGCCGCTCTGGTAACCGCGCGCCGTGTCGAAATACGTGATCCCAAGATCGGCGGCGCGCTCCACCACGCTGCCGTCGGAGGTAATCATACAGCCGAAGCCGACCGTCGTAACCTTGAGACCGGTCTTTCCCAGCGTGCGGTAAGTGAACTTAGGGGCCGGCGAGACAGGCGACTTCTTCGGAGCGGCTTGCGGTTCGGAGGATTTCGTTTGCACGGCCGAAGCGACGGCGGGAAGTGCCAGGCCGGCGGCCAGGAACCTGCGGCGGGAGGAGGACGGATTCATAATCAAACTCCTATAAACATATTAAGAGATGCTAATATCCAGATTGTAGAGCCAGGAGGATGCCAATGCAAACCACGTTTTCTCGCCGCGCGATGTTGCAGTTAACCGCACTCGCCCCGGCGCTTCGTCCCTGGAGGCCGCTATTCGCGCAAACGGCGCCGGCCCGGTCCACGGTCTCACTGGTGAAGGGCGACAGCCGCCGAAAGAACGCTACCGACGCGCTCCTTGCCATAGACGAGCAGTTGCGGCCGGTGCTGAAGGCTAAGAAGTCGGTTTTGATCAAGACGAATTTCGTCTCCACGACCAATCAACTTGCGGCCAGCCACACCGATGCGGTCCATGGCATTCTGGACTACCTGGAGCCGCGTTTCAAGGGGCCGGTCTATATCGTGGAAGCTTCGGCAGGCGACACCATGGACGGTTACGAGCAGTTCGGCTACACCCGTTTAGAGGCGGAACGAAAGCAGCAGAAGGTAAAACTGATCGATCTCAACCGCGAAGAGACCATCAAAACCATTCCCCTGATCAATTACGACCTGCATGCCACGCCGGCACGCCTCGCCGGCCGGCTGTTCGATCCGGACGCCTTCGTCATTTGCGCCGCCGTGATGAAGACGCATAACGCCATGGTGGCGACTCTCTCCGTGAAGAACATGGCGCTCGGAGCGCCGCTGCATAGTGTAGGCCGCAACGCGCCTCGCTGGAACGATAAGCGCGTCACTCACAACGGCCTGCGGCAGACCCAGTACAACATTTTCCTCACCGCGCAGGCCATGGCGCCTCATTGGCATGCCACCGTGATCGACGGCTACGAAGGTATGGAAGGCAACGGTCCGTCCTCCGGTACCCCGGTGCCGCACCGCATCGCCATAGCGTCGCGCGATTTCATCGCGGCGGACCGTGTCGGTGTGGAGTGTATGGGTATCGACCCGGCCTGGATGGGATACCTGCGCTTCTGTGCGGACTTCGGGATCGGTCAATACGACCTTTCCAAGATAGACGTCCGGGGTGAAAAAATCGCCGCGGTAGCGCGCAAATATCAACTTCACAAAGACATCGAGCGCCAACTGGAGTGGATGGGCCCGATGAAAGAAATCCCGCCCAAAGTCGGTTAGGGGCTACGAAGCCTTCTCCTGCGCGTAAGCGATGTATTCCTCGTAGGGGCCCTTGAAGTCTTCGATCCGGTTGGCCTCGAAATGCCAGATCCGGGTCGCCACCTCATCGATCAAATCGTGATCGTGAGTAACCAGCAGCACCGTGCCTTCGAACTTCTGTAGCGCAATGTTGAGCGCGTTGATCGATTCCAGATCCAGGTGATTGGTCGGTTCGTCAAATACCAGCACATTGGGTTTGAGCAGCATCAGCCGGCAGAAGATCATGCGCGCCGATTCGCCGCCCGACAGCGCCCTGGTCGGTTTGGTCGCATCCTCGCCGCTGAACAGCATCTGCCCCAACAGGCCGCGCAACTCTTCCTGCGACGCCTGGGGTGCGAAACTGTGCAGCCATTCGATGCAAGTCGTGTCTTTGGCGATGGAGTCCGAGGTGTCCTGCGCGAAGTAGCCGACCGAAACCTCGTGCCCCCACGCCGCAATCCCGCTGTCCACATCGAAGTGCCGGTCGGCCTCATCGATGAATCCCGTCGCGCTGCGAACCAGCGACTTTAAGAGCGTGGTCTTGCCAGCTCCGTTACGGCCGATCAGCGCGACCTTCTCGCCGCGTGAAACACTGGCCGTGAAGTTTTCGAACACCTTCAAATCGTCGTAGCTCTTGGTGAGTCCCTTGATCTCGAGCGGATGCCGTCCCGAAGGACGGTTCATGGTGAAACGGATATACGGTCGCGCAATGTTGGACTTGGCCAGTTCGGAGGTCTGCAGCCGTTCGACCTCCTTCTTTCGCGAGGTCACCTGGCTGGAGCGAGTGCCCGCCGAAAAGCGCGCGATGAACTCGTTCAACTGCGCGATCTTTTTCTCGCGCTGTGAATTTTCTGCTTCGATTCGGGACCGGATCTGCGTCTTCGCCATCACCATGTCGTCATAGCCGCCGGTATAGGTGATGACCGACTCGTAGTCGATGTCGGCGACATTGGTCGAGACGCTGTTGAGAAAGTGGCGGTCGTGCGAAATCACAATGACTACGCCCTGATAATGGATCAGGTAATCCTGCAGCCAGTGAACCGAATCGAGATCCAGATGGTTCGTGGGTTCGTCCAGCAGCAACGCGGGCGGATTTCCGAACAGAGCCTGCGCGAGCAGTACGCGGACTTTTTGTCCGCCCTGCAGTTCGCTCATCTTTCGTTCGTGCAGGGAGTCTTCCACCCCGAGACCGGCCAGCAGCGATGCGGCATCCGCCTCGGCGGTGTAGCCGCCCTCATCACCGACGATCCCTTCCAATTCACCGAGCCGCATCCCGTCTTCATCGGTCAGCTCTTCATAGGGCTTCTCGTAAAGCTTGTCGCGTTCTTCCAGCGCCTTCCACAACGGCGCGTTGCCCATGATGACGGTGTCGATGACGCGGAACTGGTCGAACGCAAACTGGTCCTGGCGCAGCACGCCCATTTTCTTCGGGCGCGTCACCGATCCCTTTTCCGGCTCGAGATCCCCGGTCAGGATCTTCATCAGGGTGGATTTGCCGGCGCCGTTCGGACCGGTAATCGCATACCTTCGCCCCGGTAGAAACGTAACCGTGACGTCTTCAAACAGAATTCGGGCGCCGAAGCGCATGGAGATGTTGTTAAGGGAGAGCAAGACTACTTATATAGTAGCAAGCCCGGCTACCCGCCATCTCCGCTGTCTGTGCGGTGCCGCTCAGCGGTGGATTTCTGCTGTTTAGAATGAACCATGAGGAACAAGCCATGAACATCGTTGCCCTCTTTCTCGCCGAGTTCGACCGCGAGGTAAAACGTAGCCGGCGCACCCTGGAAGCCGTACCCGAACGCAAGAGCGGCTGGAAACCGCACGAGAAGTCGATGGAATTCGGCTATCTCGCGTATCTGGTCGCGTCGATTCCTACCTGGCTAACGAAGATCATCCAGGACGATGAACTCGACGTTGCCCCCAAGGACGTCGCTCGCCGGGACCCGCCGCACTTCAATACCAGCGCCGAATATGTGGCTGAGTTGGAGAAGGCTGCCGCCGATGTTCGCGCCGCTTTCCAAGGCACTACCGAAGTGCACCTGCAAACTCCCTGGAAACTGCTGGCCGCCGGCCAGGTGGTGATCGAGTCGCCGCGACACGAAATGATCCGCGAAACCATCAACCATTGGGCGCACCACCGTGGTCAGTTGACCGTCTATCTGCGGCTGCTGGGCGCGAAGGTCCCGGCGCTCTACGGTCCGTCCGCCGACGACAAGAACTTTGCATAGGCTGCTGCATCGATTTTGCCGCCGCCGCCGGGAACCCGTACGACGGCCTCAGTTCGCTCGATAGATCACGCGCAGCACACTGCGCACGTACTCCTCATCGCTCATGCCTTCGATCGCTTCGGGTGGAAACGCCGCGGCTGCGCGGAAATGCTCCGCGAGCATCTGGAAAAGTTCGACACGCGCTACCGGAGCGTAGCGGTCGCGCTGGGTGACGGCGCGAACCGCCATTGCCACGGCCTCCGGCTCGGCAGCATTGCGCAGGCGGGCTGCCAAATGAGGCCAGCCGAGGAGCGAATTGTACTTGGCGGGTGCGATCCGCTCGATATCCGGCTCCTCCCAGCGGCGCTCCCGCACCACCACCGTGTTGGCCACCAGGTCTCCCAATCGTTGCAGATTGCGGCTCAATAAGCTGGATGCCGCACCCACCAGGTAGAGCAGCGGCAAGCCGTCGAAAAAACGCATCAGGTTGCGCAATACCACCTGTGAGAAGCGCAGGCGCAAGCCATGAGAATCAATCACACGAAGGCCAAAGAGCCGCTTCCCGATTGTCTGTCCGCGCCAGCGCCACTCGCAGAAGATTCCGTACGCAATGGAGAGCACGAAGAAAGACGCGGTGCCCACGCCCGCCGCCAGGTCCGGACTGAGCGCGCGGAGCAGCGCGGAGATTTGCGTGACGATATAGGAAATGGCAGCCAATACCAGAGCATCCACAAGCCAGGCGAACCCCCGCACCACCGGCGTCGCGAGGTCGTACGAGAACGTCACTCCCTCCGGCGTCTCGACCAGAAGCGCGGAATTCTTCATTCGCGTCCCGCCAGCCATAGGAATGCGGCAAGCGCCAGCAACTCGCAGACGCCGAATCCGATCTTGAGCCCATAAGGCAGCACCGGCTCATGATATTGGGAAACAAAGCTCTCGATCGCGCCGGCCCACACCAGCATCGCGGCGGCCCCGCCGGCAAGCGCAAAAAGATCGTGGGAGACTGCCCGGAAGCGGTCGGCGCGCGTCTCCCTTCCGCCCCAGCCGATCAGCGCGGAAGCCAGCACGAAGCCGGCCTGCCCCCCGATCAGGATGGCGGGAATCTCAATCGAGCCGTGTGGCAGGAGCCACCCGGCAAGAAAAGCCGCCTGGCCGCCGGCCACGTAGTCCGCTACTACCGCTCCCAACAGGACACCGTTATAGAAAAGCAGGATCAATGTGCCCGCACCCCAGGAGATCCCCGCTGCCAGCGCGACCATGGTTACCCGGACGTTATGCGTCATCAGGTCGGCGGAAAAGCTGGCTTTGCGGCCTTGCAGCCGGTCGGTTTTCGCGGACTCCTCCTGCCTAACGCGCTCGGCGGGCGAGACCAGGAGGGCAGGGAACGGCATAAGCACCGCCTTCGCTTGCGGGTCCTGCCGGATGGCGAAGCCGCCGAAAACCGCGCCAACAACAGTGGCCGCCACGGCCAGCCGGAATGCCGCTAGATGCCGGCGGAATGCGCGGGGAAACGCCAAAAGCACGCTTTTCCATTGCACGCGCAGCGGAGCGCGGGTCTCGTGAATCTGAGCATACGCCTGTGCAACCAGCGCCTCCAGTGACTGCCGGAGGTGCGGTTCGCCCGAAAACGTGCCAACGCGCGACAGGTCGGCCGAGCAACGCTCGTATAAATAATGCAGGCGCTGCACCTGTTCGAACGAAAGATGCCGCTCGGGATCATTGCGCAACTGCTCGAGCAAATTCGCCAGCTCCTCCCAAAATGGGCGCTCGGCTGTTACGAAGCGAGCAGTATCGATAATCACAACTGCTGTCTCCGCTTCACTTCGAGGTATGCACTGGAGACCTGGGTTTTGATCCGATCGGGATCTACCAGGGAAAGGCGCACTCCGTGATTCTGTAGCGCGATCTGCAACTTGCGCATCCGGTTCCAGGCGAGTTGCCCGGCTAATGCCGAGTAGGC
>Ga0308176_10001010_pt1 | contig 17700 bp, 14 predicted proteins | sample PhyCR2_3_FD_203890 | JGI IMG/M metagenome (GOLD analysis project Ga0308176, IMG submission 203890) | Soil microbial communities from UC Gill Tract Community Farm, Albany, California, United States - DLSLS.C.R2 | ecosystem: Environmental > Terrestrial > Soil > Agricultural land | place: USA...
GCCAGCACCGGTCCGGTCATCGCGGTGAGCCCGTGCCGGACGAGCAGGACCGTCGCCACCGGCTCACTCTAGAGTGCGGACCGGGCGCCGGCCGGGTACGGGACCAGGTGTGGCAGACGAGGAGAGCACCGGCACCGTCCTGGTGGCGCTGGCCGCGAACCTGGCGATCGCGGTGGCGAAGATCGCGGCGGGGCTGATCGGCGGGTCGAGCGCGATGCTGGCCGAGGGCGCGCACTCGGTCGCCGACACCACCAACCAGGTCTTCCTGCTCACCTCGCTGCGGCTGTCCCGGAAGGCGCCGGACGACACCCACCCGTTCGGGTACGGCAAGGAACGGTTCTTCTGGTCGCTGCTGGCCGCGGTCGGGATCTTCGTCTCCGGCGCGGTGTTCTCGATCTTCGAGGGCGTGCACGGGCTGCTGTCCGGCGAGTCCGAGGTGGGCGGCTACCTGCTCTCGTACGGGGTGCTGCTCATCTCGTTCCTGGCCGAGGGCACGTCCTGGCTGAAGGCGGTCCGGCAGCTGCGGTCAGAGGCCCGCGAGACCGGGCGGGGCCTGATCGAGCACGTCCGGCTGTCCTCCGACCCGACCGTGAAGACGGTCTTCTCCGAGGACACTGCCGCGCTGGTCGGCCTCGTGCTGGCCGCGCTCGGGCTCGGCCTGCACCAGCTGACCGGGCAGGCGTTCTGGGACGCCGGGGCCGCGATCGCGATCGGCGTGCTGCTGGCCGTGGTGGCCTACCTGCTCGGCCGGGACACCAAGGAGATGCTCATCGGCGAGGCCGCCCCGGCGGCGGTCCGCGACGGCATCCGCGCCGAGCTGGCCGAGCACGCCGAGGTCGACCGGGTGCTCGACGTGCGGACCATGCTGCTCGGCCCGGAGGCGCTGCTGGTCGCCGCCCGGCTGGACATGAACGACGCGCTCGGCGCGGCCGAGGTGGAGGACTCCACCGACGCGATCTCCGCCCGCCTGCGGGCGAAGTTCCCGCAGGTCCAGGAGGTCTACCTGGACGTCACCTCCGGCGGCGGGCGTCAGGTCGCCGAGACCAGCCCGGAAGCGAGCAGCACGAGCAGCAGCAGCCCGAGGCCGATGCGGTAGGCGATGAACACCAGGAAGGTGTGCCGGGCGACGAACCGCAGCAGCCAGGCCACCGAGAAGTAGGCGACGACGAAGCTCACCACGGTCGCGACGATCGTCGCCGGCCAGCCGACGCCGGCGGAGATGTCGTCGGACGCCGTGTACGCCTGCAGGATGCCGGCGGCGGTCAGCGCCGGCACCGACAGCATGAACGACAGCCTGGTCACCGCGACCCGGTCGAACCCGAGCAGCAGCCCGGCGGTCATCGTCGCGCCGGACCGGGACACCCCCGGCACCAGCGCGAGGCACTGGGCCAGCCCGATGATCAGCGTGTCCCGCCAGGTGATCTCGCTCTCGCCGAGCTTCTGCGTCGCGGTGCGGTCCGCGTAGAGCATCGGCAGGCTCCACAGCACCAGCGCCCCGGCGACGAACCAGAGGCTGCGCAGGGTGGTCTCGATCGCGTCCTGGAACAGCAGCCCGACGATGCCGATCGGGATCGAGCCGAGCACCACGGCCCAGCCGAACTTCCAGTCCGGGTCGGCCCGCCAACCGGACCGGAACAGCCCGCGGATGATCGCGAACACGATCCGGCGGAACTCGTCGCGCAGGTAGATCAGAGTGGCCAGCACCGCGCCGGTCTGGATGATCGCGGTGAAGGCGGTCACGTCGGCGGCATCGATCTGGTAGCCGAGCAACCGCTCCAGGATCGTCAGGTGCCCGGTGCTGGACACCGGTAGGAACTCGGTGAGCCCCTCGACGGCGCCGAACAGGATGGCGGTGAGCAGGTTCACGCGAGACCGGCGCGCTCGACGGCGCCGGCGAGGACGCGCAGCGACTCCACCCGGTCCTCGACCGTCGCTCCGTACGGGGAGACGCTGACCGTGGTGACCCCGGCCGCGGCCAGCTCACCCAGCCGGTCGGCGATCCGCTCCGGCGGTCCGAGCAGCGAGGTGCGGTCGATGAACTCGTACGGCACGGCGGCGGCCGCTTCCCGCTGCTTGCGGTCGAGGTAGAGGTCCTGCACCTCGCGGGCCTCGGCCTCGAAGCCCATCCGGCGGGCGATGTTGTTGTAGAAGTTCTGCTGCCGGGAGCCCATCCCGCCGAGGTAGAGCGCCGCGTACGCCCGGACCGGGTCGGCGCAGGCGCGCGGGTCGGGGCCGATCGAGACCGGGAAGGTCGCCGCCACGTCGAAGCCGTCCAGGCTCAGCCCGGCCTTGGCGCGCCCGGCGCGGAGCGGGTCGAGGTAGTCGCCGGCCCGTTCGGCGGACAGGAACAGCGGCAGCGCGCCGTCGGCGATCTCACCGGCCAGCTCGAGGTTGCGCGGCCCGACCGCGGCCAGGTAGACCGGCACCTTCTCGCGGACCGGGTGGATGATCATCTTCAGCGCCTTGCCCGGGCCGTCGGGCAGCGGCAGCGTGTAGTGCTCGCCCTGGTAGGCGAGCGTCTCCCGGCGCAACGCGGCCCGGACGATCTCGACGTACTCCCGGGTCCGGCCGAGCGGCTTGTCGAACCGGACGCCGTGCCAGCCCTCGGACACCTGCGGCCCGGACACGCCGAGGCCGAGCCGGAACCGTCCGCCGGACAGCGTGTCCAGGGTCGCGGCCGTCATCGCGGTCATCGCCGGGGTGCGCGCCGGGATCTGCATGATCGCGCTGCCGATGTCGATCCGGGACGTCCGGGCGGCGAGGAAGCCGAGCACCGAGACGACGTCCGAGCCCCAGGCCTCGGCCGCCCACACCACCGCGTACCCGAGCCGGTCGGCCTCCTCGGCCATCGCCAGGTTGGCCTCGTCGTTGCCGGCGCCCCAGTACCCGAGGTTCAGTCCGAGTTGCACCGGCCGACCTTAGCGGCCCGCCCGCCCCGCCGACTCGCGGTTGCCGCGGCCGCGGGCGCGCGCCCCGGCGCCGGTCGCCGGCCGGGATGAACTAGGTTGCGCGGCCATGGAGCAGCGCCCGGTCGGCAACAGCGGCCTGGTCGTATCCCGGCTCGGGCTCGGCACGGCGACCTGGGGCCGGGACACCGACCCGGACGACGCCGCCGCCCAGCTGGTCGCGTTCCGGGAGGCCGGCGGGACGCTGCTGGACATCGGCCCCTGGTACGTGTGCGAGCAGACCGAGCCGCTGGTCGGCCGGCTGCTGCAGGACGTGGTGCCGCGCGACGAGCTGGTGCTGGCGGTGAAGTCCGGCGGCCCGATCGGCCTCGCCGCGGCCGCCCGCGGGCTGTCCCGCGGTGGGCTGCTCACCGCGCTGGACAACTCGATGCTGCGGCTCGGGGTGGACTCGGTCGACCTCTGGCAGCTGCACGGCTGGGACCAGCGGGTGCCGATGGAGGAGGTGCTCTCCGCCGTCGACGTGGCGGTCTCCAGCGGCCGGGCCCGGTACGCCGGGGTGTCCAACCTGCCCGGCTGGCGTACCGCCGCCGCCGCGGCCTGGCAGCGGGCCTGGCCCGGCCGGGCGCCGCTGGCCGCGACCCAGGTCGAGTACTCGCTGCTGGAGCGCGGGGTCGAGCGCGAGGTGTTGCCGGCCTGCGGCTGGGCCGGCCTCGGCGTGCTGGCGTATTCCCCCCTCGGGCGCGGGGTGCTGACCGGGAAGTATCGGCACGGCGTGCCGTCGGACTCCCGGGCCGCCTCGCCGCACCTGCGCGAGTTCGTCGGCCACCACCTCACCGACGCGGCCGCGCGGATCGTCGAGGCGGTCGCGACCGCGGCCGAGGGCCTCGGCACCTCGCCGCTGGCGGTGTCGCTGGCCTGGGTCCGGGACCGGCCGGGGGTCAGCTCCTCGATCCTCGGCGCCCGTACGGTCGGGCAGCTGGCCGGGTCGCTGGCCGCCGATACGACCGTGCTGCCGGCCGAGATCCGGCACGCCCTCGACGACGTCTCCGCACCCCCGTCCGGCTACCCGGAACGGTGAGCGCGGCGGCATCGGTGGGCCCGGTGCCGCCGCCGCTGGGCTCACGTCCCCGGCAGCCCGAACACGTCCATCACCCGTGGCGAGGACTCCAGTACCGCGACCACGTATCCGTTGCCGACGCTCATCGACCGCGCCTGCCCCGTCCACAGCCGGGTGACCACCTCGCCGGTGCTGCTGTTGAGTACCTGGCCGGTCGGCAAGTAGAGCAGCGTCGCCGCCGACGCGGCCCGGACGAAGAACTCGATCCCGCTCGGACTGTCCGCGACGTCCACGCTCGGCGCGATCGTGGAGGTCCAGGCCCTGGCCCCGGTCGCCTTGTCGAACGCGCACACGACCGTGCCGCAGGCGCCGAAGACCCGGTTGGTGCCGACCGCGTCGACCCGGGTCGCGCCGGCCATGGTGTAGCGGGTGGCGCCGGTGCCGGTGTCGAGTGCGACCGAGTTGGTGAACACGTGCGTCGAGTCGAGCCCGGGCCGGTCGCCGCGGGTCACCGCGAAGTCGCCGGTCTTCCGCCACACCACGGCACCGTCGAGCAGCCGGGCCGCGACGAGCTCGGTCGGCTGCCCGGTCCCGCACTCCTGGTAGTAGACCTGCTGGTCGACGATCCGCGCCGTGACCGGGCAGACGTCGTTGCTGCGCGTCCAGACCAGCGCGCCGGTGGCCGCGTCGAGAACCTTGATCGTCTGCCCGTTGCCCTCGGAGACGCCGGTGGCGAGCACCAGATTGCCGTCCACCGCGATGCCGTTGATGCCGCCCACGCCGCCGGCCGTCCACAGCGGCGAGCCGGTGGCCGCGTCGTACGCCCGGACCGTGCCGTTCGGGTCACTCCCTGACAGGCAGTCGAGCTGGGCGACGAACACCCGCCCGCCGACCACCGCCTGCACGAACGACCGGGACAGGCCGTCCGGGTCGACGTCGCGCTGCCAGAGCTGGTTGCCGGTGGTCAGGTCCAGCGCGGCGAGACGTCCGGTCTTCATCGCGTAGACCCGCTTGCCGGCCACCACCGGCGTGGTCCAGCCCTCGGCGCAGGCGCCCTCCTGGTCCACCGGGTAGATCGGAGCGCCGAACGCCCGCAGGTCCGTGACCCTCGCGGCGTTGGCCGCGGTGATCTGGGTGGCAGTCGTGTTGGCCCGGTTGCCGGAGGCGTCGTGATCGGCCTGGGTCCAGTCGCCGCCGACCCCCGACGCGAGCGCCGGCCCCGCGCCGGCGATCAGTCCCGCGGCAGCCACGAGCGTGACAATGATCCGATACTTCCTGTTCCCCCTCATACCCCTTACCCCCTTTGGCGCGGCTTGGTGGCCGCTGGGGTGACTGTGACAGATACGGCTTACCTGACCGGGCGACGTTGTGCGGTCGCGGGACACCGGCGGCGTAGGGTCCGGCGGGTGGGCGATCCGGTCTTCGAGGCCTTCTGCGCGGACGGGCTCTGGCCGGGGCTCGGTCGCACCCTCACCGAGGCGCTGCCCGCAGCCGGGATCGCCGGCCCCGACGACGTGACCGCCGAGAAGCTGGCCGCGCTGCCCAAGGTCGGCACCATCCGCGCCGGCCGGCTGCTGTCCGCCTGGATCGGCGCCGCGCACGTGTACGAGGTGGCCCAGCTGGTCGTCCCGGCCGGGCTGCGGGCACGGGTCGCCGCCCGTGCTGTGGACGCGTTCGGCGACGACGCCGCCCGCCGGCTCCGCGACGACCCGTGGCTGTTGCTCCAGCTGCCCGACGTCCGGGTGGTCGAGGCCGACCGGGTCGCGGTCGCCGCGCTGCCCGGCGTGCGGCGGGACGACCCGCGCCGCGGCCGGGCGCTGGTCGCGCACGCGCTGAACCGGGCCGCCCGGGATGGGCACACGGTGCAGCCCGTCGAGCTGGTGCTGGCCGCCCTCGGCGCCGAGGGCGTCGCCGACCCGCCGGGTGCGGTGGTGGCCGCGATCGAGGCCGGCATCGTGCACGAGACCGCCGGCGCGCTGTCGCTGCAGCGGCTGGCCATGGCCGAGAGCGCGGTCGCCGAGGCGGTCGCCCGGCTGACCGCCATCGCCGAGCCGATCGAGCCGGAGGACGCCGGCGACGCGCTCGACGACCTGGACGACACCCAGCGCGGCGCGGTCGAGGCCGTGCTGCGGCACGGGGTCAGCGTGCTCACCGGCGGCCCCGGCACCGGCAAGAGCCGCACGGTCGCCGCGCTCGTCCGGCTGGCCGAGAAGCAGGGCCTCGCGGTCGCGCTGGCCGCACCCACCGGCCGGGCGGCCAAGCGGCTGGAGGAGCTCGGCGACGCGCCGGCGGCCACCCTGCACCGGCTGCTCGGCGCCCAGGGCCGCACCGGCGGGTTCGCCCGTGGCGAGGAGTGGCCGCTGGACGCCGAGCTCGTGGTCGTCGACGAGACGAGCATGCTCGATGTCGAGCTGGCCTCCGCGCTGCTCGAGGCCTGCGCCGACGGCACCCACCTGTTGCTGGTCGGCGACCCGGCCCAGCTGCCCTCGATCGGGCCCGGGCGGGTGCTGGCCGACCTGGTCGAGTCCGGGACCGTTCCGGTGATCGAGCTGACCACGCTCTACCGGCAGGCCGCCGGCGGCGCGATCGCCCGGCTGGCCACCGCGGTGCGGGCCGGCGACCTGCCGCCGGTCGACGCTCCGGACCGCGAGGTCGTCCTGGTCCGGGCCACCGGCTCGGCCGAGGCGGCGCACCGGGTGGTGCAGCTGGTCACCGACTCGATCCCCGGCCGGCTTGGCATCCCGGCCGGCGAGGTGCAGGTGGTGACGCCGGTGCACAAGGGCCCGGCCGGCACGGTCGAGCTCAACCGGGTCCTCAAGGCGGCGCTCAACCCCGGCCGCGGCACCGTCTCCGGGTTCGACCCCGGCGACCGGGTGGTGGCGACGGCCAACCACCTCGAGGCCGAGCCGACCGGATTCGCCAACGGCGAGGTCGGCGTTGTCACCGAAGCCAGGGACGGCACCGTGACGGTCGAGTTCGCCTCCGGCCCGGCCGCCGTGACCGGGCGGGCGCTGGCCGACCTGCGGCACGGCTGGGCGGTCACCGTGCACCGCGCGCAGGGCTCCGAGTGGCCCGCGGTGGTGGCCGTGCTGCCGCCGGAGGCCGGCGGGATGCTGTCCCGGCCGCTGGTCTACACGGCGCTCACCAGGGCGCAGCGGCACCTGTCCGTGGTGCCGGCGGTGGGCGCGGCGCTGGCCCGCGCCGTGCGGGACGTCGGTGCTCGGCCGCGGCGGACCAGGCTGCGCGAGCTGCTCGCCGACGAACTTCAGGAATCCAGCGGCTGACTTCCGGTGGACGCGGGGGCAGAATCGCCGGCATGTCACCTTCGACCGCGGCGCCGACCGCGGATTACGAATACGTGCCGGTGCGGATCCCGCCCGGCACCGACCGCGGCAGCGCCGCCGTCCAGCTCTCCCTCCACGCCGAGTACGGCGGCTGGGAGCTGTCCACCGTCCGGCTGCACGCCGACGGCACCCGCAAGGTGACGTTGCGCCGGCGCCGGACCACCGGGAGGGTCCCCCTCCCCCGCCCTGCGCTCTAGCTCCAGGGCAGCACGACCACCTTCCCCACCGTCCCGCGGGACGCCAGCCGGGTCAGCGCCGCCGGCGCCTCGGCCATCGGCACCCGCTCGGAGACCAGCGGCCTGATGCTGCCGGCCGCGTAGAGCCTCGCGAGCTGCTCGTGCGCGTCCGCGACGACCTGCGGGTCCACCGAGCGGTAGAGGCCCCAGTGCAGGCCAACCACGGAGTAGTTCTTCACCAGCACGTGCCCTGCCGGCACCGACGGGATCCGGCCCGAGGCGAAGCCGACCACGACCAGACGGCCCTCGAACGCGACGCACCGCCGGGACGCGTCGAACACGTCCCCGCCGACCGGGTCCCACACCACGTCGGCGCCGCGCCCGCCGGTCACCTCCTTGACCCCGGTCACGATGTCCTCGGACCGGTAGTCGATCACCTCGTGCGCGCCGAGCTCCCGGCAGACCGCGGCCTTCTCCGGGCCGCCCGCGGTCGCCACCACCCGCGCGCCGGCCGCCAGCCCGACCTGGATCGCGGCGGAGCCGACGCCGCCGGCCCCCGCGTGCACCAGCAGCCACTCCCCCGCCCGCAGCGCCGCCCGGCGGTGCAGCCCCACGTACGCGGTCTGGTACGTGATGAGCAGCGCGGCGGCCTCGTCCGCCGGCATCCCGGCCGGCGCGTCGAACGCGGCCCGCTCGGGCAGCACGGTCAGCTCGGCCAGCCCGCCGCGGGGCAGCGGCGGCCCGCCGATCACCCGCCGGCCGTCACCGACCACGGTGCCGCAGACCTCGAGACCCGGGGTGAACGGCAGCTCCGGGCGCTCCTGGTATTGCCCGGCGGCCAGCAGCACGTCCGGGAAGTTCAGCGCGCACGCCTCGACCCGCACCAGCAACTCGCCGCGGGCGGCGACCGGGTCCGGCAGCTCGACCAGCTCCATCGCCTCCGCCGGCGAGCCGAGCCGGCGGACCTGCCAGGCCTTCACGAGCGCGGTCCCGGCACGCCGCGGAAGACGTACGGTCCTGGCTCCCGGCCCGGCTGCACGAACCAGGCCTCGCCCGGCTTCCCCCCGTCGAGCACGGCCAGGAACGCGTCCCCGACCTCGTCCGCGGTCAGCAGCGGCAGCGCGGCGACCAGCTCGTCCCGCATCGAACCGAGGATCGCGGTGTCGGCGAAACCCGGGCACAGCGCGGTCACCGTGACGCCCTGCCCGGCCAGCGCCGGCGCCACCGCCCGCACGTAGCCGACCACCGCCGTCTTCGTCAGCGTGTAGAGCGGGTCAGCGGGCATCGGCACCAGCCCGGCCAGCGACGCGGTCACCACCGCCCGCCCGCCGGTGCCGCGCAGGTGCGGAACCGCGGCGTCCAACCCGTACACGACCGCGTCCTGGTTCACCCCGACGATCCGCCGGTACGCGGCCAGGTCGAGCGGGTCGGTCGGGCCGAGCCCGGAGCCGATCCCGGCGTTCAGCGCGACCACGTCCAGCCGGCCGTGCGCGTCCACCGCCGCCCGGACCGCGGCGACCGTATCCTCCGGCCGGCTCACGTCCGCGCGGACCGGGGTGCCGCCGACCTCGGCCGCCACCTGCGCCGCGCCGTCCGCGTCGACGTCGGCGACGACCACCGCGTAGCCGCGGGCGGCGAGCCGGCGGCTGAACGCTCGGCCGAAACCGCCGGCGCCGCCGGTGACCAGCGCAACCGGGGCGGTCACGACGCGGCCACGAAGCGCTGCAGCACTCGCACGCCGAACCGCAGCGCGTCGGTCGGCACCCGCTCGTCGATGCCGTGGAACATCGCCGCGAAGTCGAGGTCGGCCGGCAGCAGCAGCGGCGAGAAGCCGAAACAGCGCATGCCCAGCCGCTCGAACGACTTGGCATCCGTACCGCCGGACATCGTGTACGGCACCGGCAGCGCCGCGCTGTCCTCCGCCCGCAGCGCCGCCGCCATCGCCTCCACCAGCGGCCCGTCGAAGTCGGTCTCCACCGCCTGGTCCCGGTGCACCCACTCGCGGACGATGCCCGGACCGAGCAGCGCGTCCAGCTGCCGCTCGAACTCCTCCTCGTGGCCGGGAAGGAACCGGCCGTCGATGACCGCCGAACCGGCGCCCGGGATCACGTTCGACTTGTAGCCAGCCTCCAGCATCGTCGGGTTCGCGGTGTTGCTGAGCGTCGCGCCGATCATCCGGGCCAGGCCGCCGAGGCGGCCGAGCAGCGCCTCGATCTCCTCCCGCTCGGCCGCGTCCACGTCGATGTCCACGCCGAGCTGCTCGGCCAGTGCCTCCAGGAACTGGCGCACCGTCTTCGTCATGACCACCGGGAACTCGTACCGGCCGATCCGGGCGACCGCCTCGGCCAGCCGGGTCACCGCGTTGTCCTCGTGCCGCATCGAGCCGTGGCCGGGGCGGCCGCGCGCGACCAGGCGCAGCCAGGCCATGCCCTTCTCGGCGCTCTGGATCGGGTAGATCCGGACGTCGTTGGGCAGCGTGACGCTGAACCCGCCGACCTCGCTGACCGCCTCGGTGCAGCCCTCGAACTCCTCCGGGTGGTTGTCGACCAGGAACCGGGCGCCCTTGACCCCGCCCGCCTCCTCGTCCGCGACGAACGCGACCACCACGTCCCGCGGCGGGCGCTCGCCCGTGCGCGCCCACTGCCGGACCATCGCCAGCAGCATCGCGTCCATGTCCTTCATGTCGATCGCACCGCGACCCCAGATGAAGCCGTCCCGTTCCTCGCCGGAGAACGGATGCACCGACCACTCGCCCGGGTCGGCGGGGACGACGTCGAGGTGGCCGTGCAGCAGCAGCGCCGGGCGGGACCGGTCCGCGCCCTCGACCCTGGTGACCACGCTGGCCCGGCCCGGCTCCGACTCGTACAGGCGGGACGCGACGCCGACCTCGTCCAGCTTGCCGACGACCCACTCGGCCGCCGCCCGCTCGGAGCCGGTGGGATTCGACGTGTCGAAGCGGATCAGCTCCGAGCAGAGCTCGACGACCTCATCCTGCGCGCTCGTCATGTCGTATCCCTACCACTCGGACCCGGTTGGGTCGCGACGCCCCGGGCCGGTAAAGTGGTCGGGCACCGATGTCCGGGTGGCGGAATGGCAGACGCGCTAGCTTGAGGTGCTAGTGCCCTTTAACGGGCGTGGGGGTTCAAGTCCCCCCTCGGACACGATTGCGATGTCTCGGGACACCGTTCACAGGTGTCTCGGGGCATCGTTTACGGTCGGCCGGTGGGTTGGTAGTCCCGGGTGGGTCGAGCTCGACCGCCGCCGTCAACCGGCTGCTGTCCACTCTGGCCGGCGCAGCGGTGGGCCTCCTGGCCACGGTGCTCATACCGGTCCCAGACCGCCCGAGCAGCCGGTGATCCGTGCACCAGCAGACCCGGAGGCTGTCTGAGGTGGACTACGACGCTGAGCTTCGGCGGTACGACGAGGTGCTCCTGCCGGCGTGGGAGATCGGTGCGCGGGACCGGGTGGTCGACGTCGGGTGTGGGGGTGGGTGGACCACCCGGGAGGCGGCCCGGCTGGACGTGGGCGGCTCCGTGCTCGGGGTTGACGTGTCCGCGGCGGCCGTTGCGCGAGCGCGGGAGGCGGCGCGGCACGAGGGAGTGCGGAACGTCGCGTTCGAGTGCGGCGACGCTCAGGTGCATCCGTTCCGGGCGGGCGAGTTCGACCTGGCGATCAGCAGGTTCGGGACGATGTTCTTCGCCGATCCCGTTGCCGCGTTCGGCAACATCCGGCGGGCGCTGCGGCCGGACGGGCGGCTGGTCATGCTCGTCTGGCAGACCAAGGAGCAGAACGAGTGGGCGGTCGAGATCGAGCGGATCCTCGGTGCCGACGAGGATTCCGCGGACGCGTTCTCGCTGGGCGATCCGACCACGACGGCCGCGATCCTCGAGGCAGCCGGGTTCGCCGAGGTCGCCGTGGCCGGCGTCGGGCGACCGGTCCACTACGGGCCGGACGTCGACACCGCCCTCGGCTGGGTCCGTGGCTTCGCCAGCACGAACAACACCCTGCACCGACTGGATCCCGCGGCCGCCGAGCATGCACTCGGCCGGCTGCGCGGCCTGATGGCCGAGCACCTGCGGACCGACGGGGTCTGGTTCGAGTCCCGGGCCTGGATCGTCAAGGCGTCCCTTCGGGCAGGACCCCGGGACGGCTCTCGAGCTCGGCGGCCGCCGGCCCGCAGCGCACCTCCTTGAGCAGGTGCTGGACGTAAAGGTGTCGTTGCCGCGGGGCCTCACCCGAGACGAGAGTCAGCGGATGCGGCGGCCTGTTTCGGCGCAGGAATAGCCGCCGAGGGCTTCGACCGCGGTGCGGAAGTCGGGCTGGTCGAGCAGTGTCCACAGCGGAGCGAGGCGCTGGTCGGTGCGGCTTGATGCGCGTAGCACCAGGTCGTACGGCTCCTCGGCGACGGGCACGAAGTCCAGACCGAAGGCGCGGGCCGCGGAGAGGATGCCGAGTCCGGTGTCCACGCGGCCGGCGGCGACCGCGGCGGCGACCGCGAGATGGGTATGTTCCTCGCGGCCGTAGCCGCCGACGGCGGCCGGGTCGATTCCCCGAGCGGCCAGCTCCTGGTCGAGCAGCATCCGTGTCCCGGCGCCCCGCTGCCGGTTGACGTACCGCAACCCGGGCTTGGCGAGGTCGTCGATCCCGGTCAGTCCGAGCGGGTTGCCCGGCGCCACGATCAGGCCCTGCTGGCGGTAGACGAGCCGGACGACGGCGATCTCGTCCTCGGCCGCGAACAGCCGGTCCAGGTACGGCAACGTGTACTCGCCGGTCACCGGATCGAGCAGGTGGGAGCCGGCGATGTGACACAGTCCGTCCCGGAGCGCGACCAGCCCGCCGAGCGAGCCGACGTTCGACGACGCCAGCGTGATCAACGGGTCGGCGGCGCGGAGCCGGGACGCGGCGAGATCGAGCACGAGGTCGTGCGAGCCGATGGCGACGATGGTCCGGTCGATCTCGGCCGGTCCTCGCAGCAGCTCGACGCTGACCCGCTCGCCCGCGTGGTGTCCTTCGGTGCCGGCCGGGACCATGAGCAGACCGTCGGCACGCACGAGCGAGGTCAGCACGCCGGCCCCCCGGGGCAGTGGGGTGGCGACGATCTCGCCCTCGACCCGACCGAGTCGGACCCGGACCCAGTCGTCCATACCGAGAACGGACGGCAGCTTGCGGGCGAGCCTTGCGGTGGTCAGCGGTCGCTGCCGTGGGGCGGCGCCTTCGAGCTCGGCCAGCAGGGGGGCGGCGAAGATGTCGAAGGTGAGGGCGGCGGAGACGGGGAAGCCGGGTGCGCCGAGGACCGGCGTGGTCCCGGCGGTTCCCAGCACGACCGGGTGTCCGGGCCGGACCGCGACGCCGTGCACGGCGAGGGTCCCGGCGGCGGCGATCACCCGAGCGGTGTAGTCGCCCCGGCCGGCACTGGACCCGGCGATGAGGATGACCAGGTCGGCCCGCTCGGTCGCATCCCGGAGCGCGGCCGTGATCAGGTCCGGGTCGTCCGGGACGATGTCGGTCACCGACGCCACGCAGCCGGCCTCGCGAGCCTGGGCGGCGAGCATGAGGGAGTTGGTGTCCGGGATCTCGCCCGGTCCGAGCTCCGCGCCGATGGGCCGGATCTCGTCACCGGTCGGCACGACGACGACCGTCGGCTGCCGGCGTACCTCCACGTCGGTGACACCCGCGGCGGCGCAGGCGGCGGCGTCGATGGGACGGAGCCGGTGGCCCTCCGGCAGCAGCAGCTCGGCCGCGCTGATGTCCTCGCCGATCGAGCGCACGTGCTGGTACGGCGGGACCGCGGCCCGGATCTCGGCGCGGTCGGCGAGCCGGTGCACGTCCTCGCGCATGATCACCGCGTCGTATCCGGGCGGCATCGGGTCGCCGGTGTCGACCACCGCGAACGCCGCGTCGGCGAGCACGATCGGCCGGGTGTCCGAGGCGCCGACGGTGTCCTCGGCGCGGACCGCGATCCCGTCCATGGCAGCCGAGTCGAACGCCGGTGAGGAGCGGGCCGCCCACACGGGGCCGGCGGTCACCCTGCCGACGGCCTCGGCAACCGGCAGGCGCACGGCCTCGACCCGGGCCGGGCAACCCGCGCCCGCGCGCGCCTCGCGCCAGGCGACGAGGGCGTCGGCCGCGGGGACGTCGGAGATGTACGGGCTCTCGGCGCTCACCGGTACAGGATCACCTCGACGTCCGTGCCGCTGTCGAGGCCGGTAGCCGGCTCCGGCACGACGACGTACCCGTCGGCGCGAGTGAGGACCGACAGCAGGGCGGACGGCCCGAACAGTGGCTCGGCCACCCCGTCCCGCACCCGGACCTGGACGACGTCGAGCCGGCCGGCGGCCGAGGCCAGGTTGCGGGAGAGCCGGGCGCGGGTGGACGGCTCCGGCGGCACCGATGTGCAGCCGGCCAGGGACCAGACGAGCGGCACCCCGACCAGGCGGAATACGACCAGCGCGGACAGCGGGTTCCCGGGCAGTCCGACGACCGGTACGCCGCGGCACTCGGCCAGCAGGGTCGGTTTGCCCGGCTTGAGCGCGAGCCCGTGGCACCAGACCGTGCCGAGCGCGGAGACCGCGGCGGTGGTCTCGTCCCGGATGCCGACCGACGACCCGGCGGACACGACGACGAGGTCGGAGTCGTCGAGCAGGCCGGCGAGCGTCTTCTCCAACGCGCCGCGCTCGTCAGCGACGATGCCGGCGTACACGGGCATGCCGCCGGCGTCGGCGACCAGGCCGGCGAGGGCCGAGGCGGTGGCATCGCGGACCTGGGCCGGTCCGAGGGTGGCGGTGTCCGGCGGAACGACCTCGTCGCCGGTGGACACGATCGCGACCCGGGGTCGGCTGTGGACGGGCACGGACGTGACGCCTGCCGCGGCGAGCAGACCGAGCTCGGCCGGGCGCACCGGCCTCCCCCTAGGCACGAGCGGGCCGCCGGCGACGACATCCTCGTCGGCCCGGACGAGCCCCGCCCCGGCGGCGACCGGACGGGTCACCTCGATGGTGCCGGGCATCGTCTCGGCCGTGTACTCGACCATGACCACGGCGTCGGCCCCGTCGGGCAACGCCGCCCCGGTCGGTACGGCGACGCAGCTCCCGGGTCGGACGGCGACCTCCGGTGCCGCGCCCATGCGTACGGTGCCGAGCAGGTCGAGGTAGGACGGCAGCCCGTCGGAGGCGCCGAACGTGTCGGCCGCGCGCACCGCGAAACCGTCCACAGTGGACCGGGCGAACCCGGGCAGCGCGGTCGGCGACGAGACGGCATCAGCCGGCACGCGGTGCAACGCCTCCGCCAGCGGCACCGTCTCGATGCCCGTCCGGCGGGCGGGGCGGAACCCGGCCCTGGCCTCGGCGACGGTGCGGGCGGTGAAGAACTCCCTGCCGCTCACCGGTCCGGCTGTCCCGCTGCCCCTTCGGGTCGCGGCTGCTCGCGTGCAGCGGCGCCGCCCTTGTCCAGGCCGAGCACCGACACGACCGGTCCGAGCGCGACCTGACCGAGCCCGCAGATCGAGGTCTTCCGCATGGTCTCCTCCAGCCGGAGGATGGTGTCCCGGTCCAGCGGCTGGCCGCCGTCCAGCGTCTCCCGCAGCAGGGAGTGCGCCTTCGTCGACCCGGCCCGGCACGGCACGCACTTGCCGCAGGACTCGTTCCGGAAGAACCGCAGCACGTTGGTCGACGCCGCGAGCAGGTCGGTGCCCTCGGCGATGACGACCATCGCGCCGGAGCCGAGCATCGTGCCCGCTTCGGCCAGGGTGCCGAAGTCGAGCCGCAGGTCCAGCTGATCCGGGCCGATGAAGTTCGACGACGCGCCGCCGGGCTGCACCGCGGCGAGCTGGGCGCCGTCCCGGACGCCGCCGGCCTCCGCGATCAGCTCCCCGACCGTCGTGCCCATCGGCACGCAGTAGATGCCCGGGTTGGCGACATGGCCGGACACGGCGAAGAACTTCCAGCCGACCGAGTCGCCGATCCCCTGGTCCTTCCACCAGTCGGCGCCGCGCTGCAGGATGACCGGCACGTCGGCGAACGTCTCGACGGAGTTGAGCAGGGTGGGCCGACCCTGCAGGCCGTAGTTGCCAGGGAACGGTGGCTTGTTGCGCGGCTCGCCGCGATGGCCCTCCATGCACTCCAGCAGCGCCGTCTCCTCGCCGAGGATGTAGCCGCCGGGTGAGACGAAGATCTCCAGGTCCAGCCGCCGGCCGCTGCCGCAGGCGTCCGGACCGATGACGCCGGCGCGGCGGAGGGCCTCGATCTCGGCGCGGAGCACGGCCTCCTCGGGGCCGTACTCGTGCCGGATGAAGACCCAGCCCTGCTCGGCGCCGACCACGGCCATGCCGAGCAACAGGCCCTCGAGCACGAGATGGGGCTGGTCGGCGAGGATCTGCCGATCCTTGAACGTGCCGGGCTCGGACTCGTCTGCGTTGCAGATCGCGTAGGTGACGCCGCCGGCCGCGCGGACCAGGCCCCACTTCTGTCCGGTCGGGAAGCCGGCGCCGCCCATGCCACGCAGGTCGGAGTCTTTGAGGGTGCCGATGACCTCGTCGGGGTCAAGGTCCCCGGCGAGCAGCGCCCGCAGCGACGCGTACCGCGCGGCGATCCCGGAGCCGGCCGGGTACGGGTCGTTGGGCCAGGGCTCGTCCCGGGATGTCGCGACGAGTTCCTCCACAGTGGACGACCGGGCGGTCTCGACGAGATCGTCCACGCCGGACACCGCGACCGGGCGCTCGTTGACCGCCGCGGCCGGGGCGATGTCGCAGCGGCCGAGGCAGGACACCTCGACCAGCTCCACCTCGGCGTCCTCGCCGTACCGGGACTTCAGCTCGGCCAGCCGGTCCTCGCCGTCGCGCAGCCAGCAGGACAGGTCGTGGCAGACGTGCAGGGCGACCTTCGCCGGCGGTGTGGTGCGGAAGTGCGGGTAGAACGAGATCAGTCCCTCGATCTCGTACCGGGGCCGGCGGACGTCGCGCGAGAGCTCCTCCAGCTCCTCGCGCGGCAGCCAGCCGAGGCGTTCCTGGATCGCGTTGAGAGCGGGGATCAGGGACGGGCCGGGGAACTTCCCGGCCCTGGCCTCGACCCCGGGCACGCGGCGGAACCAGGCACCGGAGGACCGCTCCGAGCTGAGCGTCATGCCGGCACCCCCAGCGCCTCGACTTGAATGGCACAGAACTTGAACTCGGGGATCTTCCCGTACGGGTCGATCTCGTCGATCGTCAGCAGGTTCGCCGCTGCCTCGCGGAAGTGGAACGGGATGAAGCAGTTGCCGAGCTGTTCCCGGTGCGAGACGCGCACCTGCAGCTCGATCGTCCCGCGCCGGGACCGGACCCTGGCCACCTGGCCGTGCACCAGGCCGCGGTCGGCCGCGTCCTTGGGGTGCATGTATACCTCGGCGACCGGCGAGATCGTGTCCAGCGCGTACGACCGGCGGGTCATCGAGCCGGTGTGCCAGTGCTCGAGCAGGCGGCCGGTGTTGAGGACCAGCGGGTATTCGCCGTCCGGCAGCTCCTTGGCCGGCAGCCACTGCGCCGGCACCAGGTGGGCCAGCCCGTCGTCGGTGTTGAACCGCTCGTCGAACATGACGACCGTGCCGTCGAGGGTCTCCGGGTCGTCGTTGGGATAGAGCTTCCCGGACAGCCCGAGGTTGTCGTGCCGCAGGTTCTTGTACGACGGCATGAGCGCGACCATCTCGTCGAACACCTCGCTCGGCGCGGAGTAGCGCCAGTCGAGGCCGACCCGGTTGGCGATGTCCTGGACGACCTCCCAGTCGACCCTCGCCTGCCCCGGCGGGTCCATCACCTTGCGGCCGAGCTGCACCCGGCGGTCGGTGTTGGTGTAGGTGCCGTCCTTCTCCAGGTAGGACGAGGCCGGCAGGATCACGTCGGCGAACTCGGCCGTCTCGGTGAGGAAGATGTCCTGCACGACGAGGAAGTCCAGCGCGGCGAGGGCCTTGCGGACCTTGTTGATGTTCGGGTCGGACAGGAACGGGTTCTCGCCGAGCATGTACATGCCGCGCACGCCACCCGGCGCCAGCGCCGACTTGATGATCTCGGTGACCGTCAGCCCCCGCTTGGGGTCCAGCGGCCGGCCCCACGCCTGCTCGAACCGCTGCCTGGTCTTCTCGGTGTCCACGCCCTGGTAGTCCGGGTAGAACATCGGGATGAGGCCGGCGTCCGAGGCGCCCTGCACGTTGTTCTGCCCGCGCAGCGGGTGCAGGCCGGCGCCGGACTTGCC
>Ga0308176_10001011_pt1 | contig 17694 bp, 15 predicted proteins | sample PhyCR2_3_FD_203890 | JGI IMG/M metagenome (GOLD analysis project Ga0308176, IMG submission 203890) | Soil microbial communities from UC Gill Tract Community Farm, Albany, California, United States - DLSLS.C.R2 | ecosystem: Environmental > Terrestrial > Soil > Agricultural land | place: USA...
CCATCAAGGTCGTCAGTGAGCTGAACAATCGTGCGCTGCGCCATCATCAACACCTTCCAGGAGAAGAAATAGCAGTAGTGCGCCGTCTCCGGCGAAAGATCAGACCGAGCCAGGCCATGTTAGCCACCCGAACCTGGCCCGGCAGACGTCGCGGTGTCGCCGCTCCTCCAACAAGGTGCTGCACAGGAATGGCAGCCGCACATCCGACACCCAGCTTCCGGCGCACAGTCGTCGTATGACGACTTCCACGGTCCTTTCGGCCGACCTTCAGTACTCACACGCCCTGCGCTTGGCGATAGCGGCGTACCTCGGGAGGTTCAAGGCGACCTCGCGGGCCCATGCCGAGTCCGACGTGCGGGCCTACCTGGGCTGGTGCGCCGCGCACCGGCTCGATCCGCTCGCCGCGTCCCGACCGCAGGTCGAGCTGTACGTGCGGTGGATGCAGGAGGTCCGCCGGTTCAAGCCCTCCACCGTCTCCCGCCGGATGTCGATCGTCGCCGGGTTCTACCGCACCGCCGTCATCGACGGCCTACTCGAGCACTCCCCGGCCGAACACGTCCGCCGACCCACCGTGCCGGCCGAGTCCCCAACACTCGGCCTGACCCACCTGCAGCTAGAAGCCCTGCTGACCGCCGCCCGGCAATCACCGCACCGGAACGACTTCGCCCTGGTCTGCCTCCTCGGGCTGCTCGGCCTGCCGATCTTCGAAGCCACCGGCCTCAACATCACCGACCTCGGCGAAGAACACGGCCACCGCGTCCTCCGCGTCCTCGGCAAAGGCGGCAAGACCGTCCTCACCCCGCTACCACCCGCCGTCAGCCGCGCCCTCGACCACGCCATCGGCGACCGCGCCGCCGGACCCATCCTCCTCAACAGTCGCGGGGCCCGGATGGACCGGCACGCCGCCACCCGCCGACTGCACTCTCTCGCAGCCGCAGCCCGCATGCGGATGCCCGACCTACACCCGCACATGCTCCGCCACACCTACGTCACCACCATGCTCGACGCCGGCGTCGACCTCCGCGACGTCCAAATCGCCGCCCGCCACGCCGACCCCCGCACCACCATGCGCTACGACCGAGCCCGCAACCACCTCGACCGCCACCCCAACTACATCCTCGCCGCCTACATGGCCTCGGGAGCCTGACCACACGGCTGCACGCTCATCACACGACTTTGGCACCCGTTACCTTCTGCGGGCCCTTCGAGGAGGGGTGCAGGCCGGCGGTCCCGGCATGACTCATGGCTCCTGTCTTCGTGATCGCAGAGGTGGTGTCACCGGGATCGCAGGGCGTTCGTGACCGCTGATAGGGACCTGGCCGCAGTTCGCAGGCCTGCTCGTAACGTGGCTGCCGGCGCGTCGTCCGTGGCTGGCCTGCTCGGCTGTGACGAGGAGGTCAGTTGTCGAGATCCCACAGTCTGGTCCTGGCTGGTGACGGCGGCGGTATCGAGGTCTTCTGCGGCGTCGATGTGGCCCGCGAGACCCACCACGCGGTCGCGGTGGACCGCAGCGGGCGGAAGCTGGTCGACCGGCCGCTGCCTAACGATGAGACCGCGCTGCGCAAGCTGTTCATGGAGCTCGCCGGGTATGGCCGGCTGCTGGTGGTGGTCGATCAGCCGGCGTCGATCGGGGCGTTAGCGATCGCGGTGGCCCGCAGCCTGGGCGTGCAGATCGGCTATCTGCCGGGGTTAGCGATGCGGCGGATCGCTGACCTGTATCCGGGGGAGGGCAAGACCGACGCCCGGGACGCGTTCGTCATCGCCGACGCAGCCCGCACGCTGCCGCATGCGTTGCGTCGGGTCGGGCCGGATGAGCAGACGATCGTTGCGCTGGGCGTGCTGGCCGGCTATGACGCCGACCTGGCGGCCGAGTCAACGCGGCTCACCAATCGGCTCCACGCCGCGCTGCTGCATGTGCATCCGGCGCTGGAACGCCTGCTGGGCCAGCACTTCCGTCGCCGCGGCGTGCTCGAGCTGCTCGCCGCCGCCGGCACCCCGGCTCGGCTTCGGGAACTCGGTGAGGACGGTCTGCGGGCGGCGATGGTGGCGCGGTCGCGGCGGTTGGCGGTCACGTTGCCCGCGCAGATCCTCGCCGCGCTGGACAAGCAGACCGTCGTGGTTCCGGCCACCGAACAGTACGGGCGGGTGATCAGCGGGGTGGCAGCGCAGCTGTTGGCCGTGCTGGACCAGCGGGTCACCGTCGCCGGCGAGCTCGACGACCTGCTGGCCGAGCATCCGCTGGCCGAGGTGCTTACCTCGATGCCCGGCGTGGGCGCGCGGACCGCGGTGGCGCTGCTGCTGACATTGGGCGACGGAAGCACCTTCGCCACCGCCGGCCATCTGGCCGCCTATGCCGGGCTGGCGCCGGTGACCCGCCAGTCCGGTCGGAGCATCCGCGGGGAGAGCCAACCGCGGCGGGGGAACCGGGCGCTGAAGAGCGCCCTGTACTTGTCGGCTTTCGCCAGTCTGAAAGATCCGACCAGCCGGGCCTACTACGACCGCAAACGCCGCGAAGGCAAGAACCACCCGGCCGCTCTGCTTTGCCTCGCCCGCCGCCGCACCGACGTCCTCTATGCCATGGTCCGCGACCGCCAGCACTACCGGCACCCCGCAGCCGAGCCCCCGCCGGAGGCCGCCAACACCGCTCCGGCGCGCTTGACGGGAGTCATAGGGACACCTCTGTTGTCAACGGCGGCGGGAGTAGGTCGTAGGACTGTCTGGGCTCGCACCGGGGATCGGGGTAGCGTCGATGCCGACGGGCTCGGGAAGTGACTTGTCCGAAGCGCCGGTGTTGGGGTTCGAGCCGGCCGCGCTGGATTTCGTAGCCGCCCCCATGTGTCCTTCCGAGCCCGTCCCTCGCGCTTCGGAGTCCTGGTCGCCCTCGCGGGGCCGCTGCTGCTTCTGGTCTTCAACGAGCTGCCGGTAGACCACATCGGACAGCCGCCGCTTGAGCGCCCGCATGGCCTCCATCGGCGTCTTGCCTTCGGCGACCCGCCGGTCGTAGTAGCGGCGGCCGTCGATGCCGGGATGCCGCAGTTGCACGACGGCCATGATGTGCAGGGCCCGGTTGATTTGCGGTTGCCGGCTCGGGAGAGCCGGTGCCGGGTCTGCTCCCCGGAGGAGGCGTCGAGCGGGGCGATGCCGTTCCAGGAGGCGAAGTGTCCCCGGGTCGGGAACCGGGAGACGTCACCGATGTCGCCGAGCAGCCGCGCCGCTCCGGACGGGCCGATCCCGTTCAGCCGCATCAGGTCGCTGCCGGTCTCGGCGAGCAGGGCGGCCAGCTGCTTCTTCGCCGTCTTGATCCGAGCGTCGATGACGTCGAGTTCATCGACCAACTCGGCGGCCAGGTGCCGGCGGGTCTCACGGACCACGTCACCGGCGGGCACGTCAGTGAGCAGGGCCCGGGCTTGCCGTGCGGTCAGGGCCTTCTTCGCCCCGCCGGGCACGAGCTCGACCAGCAGCCGGTGCAGCCGATTGATGGTCACCGTCCGGGCGGCGCCGAGCTCGTCGCGGCGGTCGGCCAGCAGCCGCAGCGCGACGGTCGTCATCGCGGGTGACCTGCCGCAGCGAGCGAGTCCGCAGCGCGACCACGGCGACCGTGTGGGCGTCGGTGGCGTCGGTCTTGCGGCCCTGCCCGGTCGAGAACACCCGCGCCCGCGCCGACAGCTTCGCCGGCACATCCACCACCGGCTCCCCGTCGGCGACCAGCCGCCGCGCCAGGTGCCGGCCCACCCCCGGGCAGCCCTCCACCGCCCACAACCGCTGCCGGAACTGCCGGCCCGCCGCCAGCAGCCGCCGGTAGCCCTCGCTGTCGGTGCCGAACCGGCCCGCCAGCAGCGGCTGCTCGGCCTCATCGAGCACCTCGATCGTCGCGGACCGCTTGTGCGGGTCCATCCCGATCACGACCCTGCCCACCAGCACGCTCCCTCGCCCTCGTCGGAACCCCTGCGATCGACGGAGGAGGGCAGCGCTATCTCGAGCCGGTCAAACCCCTCTGGAGCCACTCCTCGTCACGGTGCCCAGCGGGACGCACGCCAGAGTTGAGCCACACCAATCCGCGGTGGGCAGCCGATGTGAGAGCCACCCCGCCGGGCACCTCGACCCCAGCCTGGCCAGACCGGAACCGTAGGTCGAGTCTGAGATAGCCGATGTGAGAGCCACCCCGCCGGGCACCTCGACCCCAGCCTGGCCAGACCGGAACCGTAGGTCGAGTCTGAGATAGCCGATGTGAGTGCATCCGATCATGGCGGCCATGTGGCGAGGTGGGGCTCGTGGGCCCCGCAGGTACCGCCGCAGCGCTGTCGGCGGCGGTTCCGGGGGTATTCCCTCACCCTGACCAGCTCAGAGGCCCTATTAGGGCCTGTCGGACTGGCATCACAGGAGCAAGCAAGTCGCAGGGATCTCTGCACTCTGCCCGCCGGGTAACCTGGGCGCACGCACAGGCGTCGACAGGGTGGTGGCTATCGGTCGACACACTCGACCGGTGTCCCTCCTCGTTGCCGCCAGCCATTCCCTGCCGAGCGTTCGGCTGGCGATCCCCCTCAGCCTGTCTCGGTGGCGAACTTTTCGACGAGGTCGTTGGAGCCGGCCACGATAATGATGTCGTCGGCCCGCAGATACGTCTCCGGTCGGGCGTAGATGAAGCCCTCACTGGGTCGCTTCACCCCGACAATGGTCACTCCGTACTTGCCCCGCAGCGCCGACTCAGCCAATGTCCTGTCATGCGCTTCACGCGGCGCCCGCATCTTCACGATGGCGAAGCCGTCGTCGAATTCCATGTAGTCCATCAGCCGCCCGCTGAGCAGGTGGGCGACCCGTTGCCCGGTGTCCCGCTCGGGGTAGACGACGTGGCCGGCGCCGATGCGCTCCAGTATGCGGCCGTGCGGGGTCGTGATCGCCTTGGCCCAGACCTCCGGGATGCCCAGGTCGATCAGGACACCGGTGCTGAGCAGGCTGGCTTCTATCCCGGTGCCGATCGCGACGACGGCACGATGGAAGTCCGCGGCACCCAGTTGCCGCATCGCCGCTTCGCTGGTGGCGTCGGCCTCGACGACGTGGGTGAGCTGATCGGAGTACTGCTGCACGAGCGTGGGGTCGGCGTCCACCGCCATCACCTCGTGCCCGAGCCGTTCGAGGTTGATGGCGAGAGCGCTGCCGAAGCGGCCCAACCCGACGACGAGGACGCCGCCGGCATGGATTCCCCTAGCCAACGATGGGTCGCTCCTCCGGTAGGCGGTACAGCTTGCGCCGCTCCCGCAATGCCAGCGCCGATGCCAGAGTGATGGGGCCGATACGACCGGCGAACATCAGCCCGATCAGAACGTACTGCGCCGAGCCGGGCAGCGCGGCAGTGATCCCGGTCGAGAGACCGACGGTCCCGAAGGCCGAGACGACCTCGAACAGCACCGGGTCAAGGTCCAGGCCGGACAGTCCCAGCACCACCAGCGTTCCCGACGCGACGAGGGCGAGGCTGAGCAGGGCGACGGACAGCGCCTGCCGCAGGACTGCCGGTGGCAGCTGGCGACCGAACGTATCGACGGTGGGCTCGCCCCGTACCTCCGCGAGGACCGCGAAGAACAGCAACATGAAGGTGGTGACCTTGATGCCGCCCGCGGTGCCTGCGCTGCCGCCTCCTATGAACATCAGTACGTCGGTGACCAGGAGGCTCGTCTCATGCGCCTTTCCGTAGTCGATCGAGTTGAACCCGGCGGTACGGGGCTGGACGCCGCCCTGGAAGAAACCGACAAGCAGCTTGTCCGGGCCGCTGAGCGGGCCCAAGGTCGCTGGGTTGCGCCACTCCAGCGCGAGGAAAGCCGCCGTGCCGCCAAACAGCAGCATCGCGGTGCCGACAACGGTGATCTTCGTGTGCACCGACCATCGTTGCGGCGTTCTCAGCTCCCGGCGCAGCTCGAAGAGCACCGGGAAGCCGAGCCCGCCCAGGATCACCGCCGCGGCCAGCGGCAGACAGACGACCGGGTCGGTAGCGAAGCCGATCAGGCTGTCGCTGTACAGGGCAAAGCCAGCGTTGTTGAACGAGGACACCGCGTGGAAGAGGCCGCGGTACGCCGCCGACCCCGCCGGCACGTCATAGCTCAGCCACAGCCGGAGCCCGACGACGACTGCGACGATCCCCTCGACAGCGAAGCTGACCAGGGCGACTCCCCGGACCACCCGGCGGACGTCCCCCAGGCCCAGCGTCTTGGTCTCCGCCGCGGTCAACAATCGCCCGCGCAGGCCCATCCTTCGCGCGACGATCAGCCCGAGCAGCGACGCTGAGGTCATGAAGCCTAGGCCGCCGAACTGGATGGCTGAGACGACGACCGCCTGCCCGAAGGTCGTCCAGTGCGTCGGGGTGTCCACGACCACCAGCCCGGTCACGCATACCGCGGAGGTTGCGGTGAACAGAGCCTGGCGGAACGACGTCCTCGCCCCGTCCTGGTGCGCGATCGGCAGCAGTAGAAGCAGCGTCACGACGAGGATCGCTGTCGCGAAGCCGGCCGCCACCACCATGCCGGGCCGCCGCAGCTGCCGGGCGCCCATGCGACCGACCCGCCGGCGCCACTGCGACAGGTCCGCCACTCAACTCCTCCCGCTGCCCGCCCTGGGCAGCGAGTACAGCACACCCGGACGCCTGCCCGGTCCGTCCAGGCGGGGCGGCGGCGGCACAGCAGGCATCACGGACCCCGCATCAGCCCGGAAACAAACAGGCCCTACAGGCATGTCCAACCGATGCTGTGCCGGCACGCCGACCTGCGAGAACGGAGCGCCAGAAGACGGCGGGTGTCTGGAGCCGCGTCCTCCGAACTGGCGAACCCCTCAGGAGGCGGTCGGTGGCCGTGGCGGGTGGATTCGGGGGGATGTTTACAGCGCCGGGCAGGCACCGCGGGGTGGTGGGTGATCGTCGGCGCGGACATTCAGGTCGTAGGGAGACAGGTCATGCACGGGCGAGGGCGCGGACTGGTCCTCGAGCTGACGTCTGTCCTGGGGCGCTACGCGAGCGGATCTTCCACGCGCTCACCAAGCCGGCCGAGCGTGGCGATCAGGGTTCGGGGTTGGGCGGTCGGCGGTGGAACGGCGTCAGGTCTGATCTTGGTTGGGTTGGATGTCGAGGCGGTAGCCGATGCCGGGTTCGGTGATCAGGTAGTGGGGTCGTGCGGGGTCGGGTTCGAGTTTGCGACGTAGGTTCGCCAGGTGCACGCGCAGATAGTTGGTTTCGGTGGTGTAGGCCGGTCCCCAGACTTGCAGCAGGAGTTGCTGTTGGGTGACTAGTTTGCCGTGGTCGCGGGCGAGGACTTCGAGTAGATGCCATTCGGTGGGGGTGAGGCGGACGTGTCCGGTGGTGGTGGTGACCTGTCTGGCGGCGAAGTCGATGGTGAACGCGGCGGTGGTGAGGATGGCTTTGTCGGTGCCTGGAGTTGCGCGGCGGAGGGCGGCGCGTATGCGGGCGAGTAGTTCGTCCATGCCGAAGGGTTTGGTGACGTAGTCGTCGGCGCCGGCGTCGAGGGCGTCGACTTTGGCGTGTTCGCTATGGCGGGCGGACAGGACAATGATCGGTGCGGTGGACCAGCCGCGTAAGGCCTCGACGACGGCGACGCCGTCGAGGTCGGGCAGGCCGAGGTCGAGGATGACCAGGTCGGGTGGGTTGCGGCTGGCGGCTACGAGAGCCGTGGTGCCGTCGGCGGCGGTGTCCACCTGGTAGCCGCGGGCAGCCAGCGTGATCCGCAGGGCGCGGAGGAGTTGTCTGTCGTCGTCGATTACGAGCACCCGGGTTGGGGTTTCCTCTTCCCGGTGTTGTTCGTCTTCCCGGTGCTGGTGGTCGGATGGCCCGATTCTTGAACTTGTCATGGCGTTCTCGGCTGGTCCGCGTTGGCTGCGGCTGCTGCGGTGGGGACGGTGAGGGTCATGGTCAGTCCTCCACCGGGTGTGTCGGTCGGGGTGATGGTGCCGGCCATTGCCTCGGTGAAGCCGCGGGCAATGGCGAGGCCGAGGCCGAGACCGGTGACGGTGCTGCGGTCGTGCAGTCGCTGGAACGGTTCGAAGATGCGGTCGCGGTCGGGTGTGGGCACGCCGGCACCGTGGTCGATCACCTGCAGCTGCACCCGGTCGGCGGTGGCATTTCCGGACAGCCGTATTGGCTGGTCTGGTGGGCTGGCGGCTCGGGCGTTGGCGATCAGGTTGGCGACCACACGTTCGAGCAGCCCGGGGTCGGCGCGGGCGAGCGGGAGGTCGTCGGGAATGTCGACCTCGATCGGATCACCGCCCGGGGTGTGCAGCAGCGCCTCGGCGACGACGGCGTCGAGCGCCACCGGACGGGGGTGAACGCTAAGCACGCCGGCCTGCAGCCGGCTCATGGACAGCAGGTTATCCACCAGAGCGTCGAGCCGGTCGCTGGATTCTTCGATGGTGGCGAGCAATTCGGCGTGCGCCGCAGGTGAAAGCTGGAGGTCGGGTTGGCGCAGGCTGGACACTGCGGCCTTGATGCCAGCTAGCGGGGTGCGAAGGTCGTGGCCAACGGAGGCCAGCAATGCCGAGCGGACCCGGTCGACCTCGGCCAGGTTCCGGGCCCGGGCGGCTTGATCCACGAGGCGTTGGGCTTCCAGGGTGCGGGCGGCTGCGGCGGCTAGCCGCTCCAGCGTTCGGCGGTCCTCGGCGAAGACCTCCGGCCCCCAGGCCGCCAGGCGCAATCCGTTGCCGGCCGGTGCCGATAGGGCGGGCCGGGCCGGCAGTGGCCGACCTACCCCGGCGACGGTGCGCTCGCCGTCCGGGTCGCTTTCCAGGAGGGCGACCGCGGTCATGCCGAAGGTGACGCGGATCTGGTCGAGCAGCCGGGTCAGGGACTGCTCGGCGACCGGTTCGGCGGTGGCCCGCGCCAACAAGGCGGCCTCGGTCTCGCGGCGGGCGGCGCGTTCTCGTTGCCGTGCGGCGACCTCGACGGCGACGCTGACCGCGGCGGCGACCAGGACGTAGACCACGAGAACGATGGCATGATCACGGCTTTCCACCACGAAGGTGTGGTACGGGGGGATGAAGAAGAAGTTGACCGCCAGGTCGGCGCCGACCGCGGCGGCCAGCGCCGGCCACACACCGCCGAGGACGGCCGCAGCCACCACCGGGACCAGATAGAGCAGCGCGACGCTGGCCAGCGACACGCTCAGGCGTGCCGGGGCGAGCAACGCGGTCAGCCCGGTAACGCCGCCGGCCGCAACCGCCACGGCCGACCAGGTCCGCGTCGGAATTCTACGAGATGCGCCGCTCCTCACGATCCAGTTATACGGGCTGACCAGGAGCGACCGGCTCGGGGGCCGGACGCTCGGTTTGCCGTTCATCCGCGCCGCTTGATGCGAGCTGCCACGGCACGCTGGTGACCATGACCCCGCGCTGGAACCGCAGTCGGGCCTTCAGCCGCAGCGCACTCTGGTTGTGCAGCAGCTGCTCCCACCAGTGCCCGACCACGTACTCGGGTATGTAGACGACCACCAGATCCCGAGGACCCGCTTTGCGCAACGCGGCCACGTAGTCCAGCAGCGGCCCGGTGATGTCCCGGTAAGGGGCATCCAGCACAGTCAGGGACACCGGGATTCCGCGGTCGACCCATTCGGTCTGCAGCTTCCGCAACTCCTCACCGGCGCCGTCGGCACTGACCGCGCCGACGGCGGTGACCGCGGTGAGGGTGTCCGGTCGCGTCGCCCGGGCGTATGCCAGTGCCCGGAGGGTGGGCTTATGCAGCCGGGACACCAGGACCACGGCATGGATGCGGGCCGGCAGGGTGACCCCTCCGGGCTCGGGCGCGAGCTCGGCCGTCACCTTCCGGTAGTGCCGGGCGATGCCCTTCATGAGCAGGAACAGCGCCGGCATGGCGATCACGACCAGGTAGGCACCGTGGACGAACTTGGTGATCAAGACGACCACCAGAACCACGGCTGTCAGCGCGCCGCCGGAGCCGTTGATCAGCCGGGACCGGGAGAGACGCCGGCGGACCGCCCGGTCCCGTTCGGTGCTCAACGCCCGGGTCCAGTGCCGGACCATCCCGACTTGACTGAGTGTGAACGACACGAACACACCGATGATGTACAGCTGGATCAGCCGGCTGGTGGAGGCGTCGAACACCGCGATCAGCAGCCCGGCCAGGACCGCAAGAATGACGATGCCGTTGCTGAACACCAGCCGGTCACCGCGTCGGGCGAACTGCCGCGGCAGGTACCCGTCCTCGCCCAGGATCGAGGCCAGAATGGGGAAGCCGTTGAAGGCGGTGTTAGCAGCCAGGATCAGGATCGCCGCGGTGAAACCCTGCACCAGGAAGAACAGCACCGAGTCGTAGCCGAACACCGCGCCAGCGACCTGCGCGATTGCGGTGCGTTGCTGGTAGCCGGCCGGCGCCCCGAGCAACTGAGCCGGGTCGTCGGCGAACCTCACGTGCGACAGCAGCGCAAGGGCGGTGATCCCGGCGAACATCGCGATGGTCAGGCCGCCCATGATGGCGAGGGTGTTGGCGGCGTTGCGGCTCTTCGGTGGCTTGAAGTTAGGCACGCCGTTGCTCACTGCCTCCACACCGGTCAGCGCCGTGCAGCCCTGGGAGAAGGCGCGCAGGCCAAGCAGCACCACCGCCGCACCGGCCGTGGCGTGCACCGGGGCGATGCCGAAGGACGCCGACTCGGCCACCGGAGCGTCGCCCGTGACCGATCGCAGTGCCCCCCAGCCGATCATCGCCAGCACAACGCCGACGAACCCATAAGTGGGGATCGCAAAGACAGTGCCCGACTCCTTGACGCCGCGCAGATTGATCAGGGCCAGCAGCGCGACGAACCCCACCGCGATGACCACCGCCTGCGGCCGCAACGCCAAGAACGCCGAGGTGATGGCGTCCACCCCGGCCGCGACAGACACCGCCACGGTCAACACGTAGTCCACGAGCAGGGCGCTGGCCGCCACCAGAGCCGCATTGCGGCCCAGGTTCGCCCGGCTCACCGCGTACGCCCCACCCCCATTCGGATACGCGTAACAGGTCTGCCGATATGAGGCCACCACCACAGCCAGCAACACGACCACCGTCAGCGCGATCCACGGCGCCAGAAAGAACAGCGCCAACCCACCCAGACTCAGCGCCCGCAATATCTCCTCGGTAGCGTAGGCATTCGACGACAACGGATCCGAACAGAACACCGGCAACGCCAGCCTCTTCGGCAGCAACGTCTCGCCCAACCACTCACTACGCAAGGGCCGCCCGACCAGCAGCCGCTTCGTCCACCTCAGCACCCCACCAACCAACGCCCTCACCGGCGCCGGACCATCGATCTTGACACCGTCTTGACGCCGGGCGCCGCGACGTTGACGACTTCTTAACGTCGAGCCGCCGCAGCTCCCACGCCATGGACTGCCCGACCGCGCGGCACGGCAGCCGCGACGTCCTCACATGCCGGCTATTCGGGCGTTGGAGGAGACCCGCTCGCGCCGATGAGTGTGCGTGCTCACGCAGGATCGCGACGCTGGGAGACGTAGCTGCTAGTGCGTGTCGCAGTATTCCTGTTGGTGTGCCCGACAGCTGACCGGCGCGTCACGACGACGACTGCCCCTCGGTAGGGGACACGGCTTGCGACCGCCCGTGCTGGGTGCGTCCCAGTGAGTGCTGTAGATCGGTCCTGACGGCGTGCCTGGAGGACGTAGAGGGACCACGGCGTGATTCTCTGTGTGGATCCACGAAAGGAGTGCATGGAGAGGAATCGCGCGATGACCCTCGACCAGTCAGTTGGCCGTGATGGCGTAGACGGCTTGGGCGCGTTCGAAGCGGTGCTCTGTGTCGTGGGCGGTGAGTGCGGCGGCTCCGGCGGTGGCGACGATCAGCAGGAGCAGCGCCCCGGACAACGCGCGCCGGGGCCGCGGTGGGTCGGTGAGGAGGGCACGGGCCCGGGCGGCGACTCCGTCGTGCGCCCCTCGTAGTGCGCTGGCCGGCGACGAGGAGGTTCGTAGGGCGGTGGCCTGCGCGAGTCCGGCGCGGGCAAGGGCCCGGGCGACCAGGTGGCGGTCGCCGACTTCGGTTGCGGCTGCTTCGTCCGCCCACCGTTCCACCCCGGCCTGGACGGCGGCGCTGAGGGGCCGCAGCAGCGGGTTCGCTGCTGCGGCGAGCCCGGCGAGTTGGAGGTAGAGGTAGTGCCGGTGGGCCAGGTGCGCCTGCTCGTGGGCGAGCAGTACGCGGCGTTCGTCGGCGGGCAAGACCCGCATCATGGCGGTGGACACGACGACCCGTCCGCCGAGGCCGGGAAGCGCGTAGGCGTCGGGATGGTCGTCTTCGACGACGACGAGTCCGCCGGCACCGGGTCCGAGTCGCCGGCAGGTCCACGCGGCGCTGGCGAGGTCCAACGCCGATCGGGTGGCACGCCACAGCGCCGCCGCCAGGAGAACCGCCACGGCCAGTCCGGCGACCACGCCGACCGTGATCGGCACCGCTCCGCCGGCGCGCAGGGCAGCCGCCGACCAGTGGCCGAGCGCCGCCACCGGTGGGAGGGCGGCGACCGCGAGGAAGGCCGCGACCGCGAGGACGAACCCGGTCGCCAGCGCGGTCACCAGCGCCACGATCGTCAGGAGCCGCACTGCGGTCTCCGGGGGGAGCCTCCGGCCCAGCGGGGCCCCGGCGAGCCACAGCACCGCGCTCGCGGCGAGCGGCAGCCCCATCGCCAGGCTCATCGCCGCTCGCCGTCCGCCGGGCGGGTGCGGCCGTCGATGAGATCGGCGAGTAGCCTTTCGTCGTCTTCGTCAAGGTGGGCGACGAAGCTGGCCAGCACGCTGGCCCGGTCGTCCTGGGCGTCCAGAAGGCGACGCATCCGGTTCGCGGTCAGCGACGCCGGTAGCGCGTCCAATGGGGTCGCCAGCGCGTAGGCATACGCCCGGCCGGCGGTCTGGCGGCCGAGTACGCCCTTGGCGTGCAGCCGGCTCAGCGTCGTCATCACCGTCGTGTACGCCAGCGCACCGCCGAGGTCGGCGAGTACCTCCCCGGCGGTCAGTGGCCGGCCCGCCGCCGCCAGGGAGGCCAGGACCTCCCGTTCCAGCGCGCCGGCCGCGCGTCCCGATGTCCCGGACACCGGCACCCTCCTTCACCTACTACAGTGCTCGTAGTACGACAGCTCTAGTAGCACCTAGCCTGCCACAGCCGGGTCGCTGGCCCGCCCTCTGGAAGGGACATCCAATGCCGTCGTTGGCCGCGGCCAGTCTTGCGCTCAACCCGCTGGACCCACACAGCCTGCTGGCGGCCCTCGGCGCGTTCGGGGTGTTCCTGGTGTTGTTCGCCGAGACCGGGCTGCTGATCGGGTTCTTCCTGCCGGGGGACTCGCTGCTGTTCACCGGGGGCCTGCTGTGCGCGACCAACGCCGACCGGGCCGTGCATCTGTCCCTGCCGGCGGTGCTCGTGGCCGCGGCGGCCGGGGCGCTGAGCGGCGCGCAGGTGGGCTACGGGATCGGACGCAAGGCCGGGCCGGCGTTGCTGGATCGTCCGGACCGGCCTCGGCTGCAGGAGGCTGTCGGCCGCGCCGACCGGGCGCTGCGGCGGTATGGCCCGGGCAAGGCGATCGTGCTGGCGCGGTTCATCCCGTTCGTCCGTACGGTGCTGAACCCGCTGGCCGGTACGGTGGGGGTGCCCGTGCGCCGGTTCTCCCTCTGGCAGGTCGTCGGTGGCCTCGCCTGGACGCTGGGGATTACCCTCGCCGGTTACGCGCTGGGCTCGCGGATCCCGAGCATCGACCGTTACCTGCTGCCGATCATCGCGGCCATCGTCGTCGTGTCGCTGCTGCCGATCCTGGCCGAGGTCCGGCGGTCCCGCCGTGATCGACCACCCGGTCCCGATCCCCGCCATGACGCCACGCCGGCAAACCCGATCGCGAGCCAGGACGGTCCGCAGTGACCGAGCTGTCGTATCTGCAAGCGGTCGTCATCGGCGCCCTGCAGGGAGTCACTGAGCTGTTCCCGATCTCCAGCCTCGGGCACTCGGTGCTCGTCCCGGCGCTGCTCGGCGGCTCCTGGAACCACCTGGTCACCGAGACCTCCACCAGCAACTCGGCCGAGTCCCCCTACCTGGCGTTCGTCGTGGCCCTGCACGTTGCGACCGCGCTGGCGCTGCTGATCTTCTTCCGCCGGGACTGGGTCCGCATCATCGGCGGGTTCCTGCACACGGTGCGCGTCCGCCGGATCCAGACCTCCACCGAACGGCTCGCCTGGCTCATCGTTGTAGCCACCGTTCCGGTCGGGATCACCGGTCTGGCCCTGGAGCACACGTTCCGGATCCTGTTCGCCAAGCCGCTGTTCGCCGCGGTCTTCCTCACTATCAACGGGCTCATCCTGCTCGTCGGTGAACGGCTGCGTCGCCGGGCCGAGCAACGGGCGGCGAGCCGGAATTCGTACCTGGCGGCTTCCATCGCACCCGCGCGGACCGGCGCCTCCCGGGCGACCGTCGCCGAAAGCAGGCAACTGGACAGCCTGGCCTACCGGGAGGCCGCGGTGATCGGCCTATTTCAGACCTTGGCGTTGCTGGCCGGGATCAGCCGCTCCGGGGTCACCATGGTCGCGGGGCTGCTGCGCGGCCTGGACCACGAGGACGCGGCGAAGTTCTCGTTCCTGCTGGCCACGCCTGTCATCCTCGCCGCCGGTGTACTCAAACTGCCGACGCTCGCCGGACCGGCCGGGAACGGCATCCACGGCCAGGTCGTCGCCGGAGCCCTGGCAGCTGGGATCGCCGCATACCTCTCCGTCCGGTTTCTGACCCGCTACTTCACCACCCGGACACTGACCCCGTTCGGGATCTACTGCCTCGTCGCGGGCATCGCCTGCATCGTCCGATTCCTGTGAGCAGGCGCGCATGGGCAGCCTGATCGAACGCATCCTGGCGGTGCCCGGCGTGCTCGTCTACGTCCTCGTCGGCCTGCTGGTGTTCGTCGAGGACGCCCTGTTCATCGGGTTCGTCATACCCGGGGAGACCGCCGCCGTCCTCGGCGGCGTCGACGCCAGCCGCGGCCACGTCGAACTGTGGCTGATGATCCTCATCGTTGTCGTCGCCGCCATCGTCGGCGACACCGTCGGATACGAGATCGGCCGGCAGGTCGGTCCCCGGATCCTGCAGGCGCGGATGCTGCGCCAGCACCAGCGGCGACTCGGCGATGCGCAGGACTTCCTCGCCCGCCGCGGCGGCTCCGCCGTCTTCCTCGGCCGGTTCGTCGCCTTCTTCCGCGCGGTCATCCCGGCCCTAGCCGGCACCGCCAGGATGCCCTACCACCGATTCCTCGCCTTCAACGCGGCCGGCGGTGTCATCTGGGGCACCGGCTTCGTCCTGCTCGGCTACCTCGCCGGCAACTCGTACGCCAAGGTTGAGAAGACCGTCGGACGCGGCGTCGCCCTCGCCGTCCTCACCCTCGTCCTCCTCGCGTTGCTGACCTGGCGCATCCGCAGACACCGGACCGAGCGCCGCTCCCGCAGCCAACCCACGCCCTGACCGAAGAAAGAGCCATATGGCGATCACGGTTGGACGTGACCGCGATCAACCCTGGATCGTCGTTGTGGTCAGGGGCATCCTCGGCGCCGAGGCACTGCCCTTCCTCCGCCGAGCACTGGTGAAGGCCCTGCGGGCCAGGGCTCCGATCCTCGTCCACCTGGATCCTCGTCCACCTGACCGAGGCAAACGTCCATTCACCGCGACGGGCTGACGACGCAGATGGCCGCCTACAGGCGGGCCGGGCAGGGCGGCACGCAGCTCCTGCTGGGTACCGAGCCGACGCAGATGCGTGCCATTCTCGCGGTCTTCGGGATCCCGCCTGACGACCCTCGCTGACCCTCGCAACGTCATTGGGCGCCGATCAGCCGGCGGACGGCGCAGCGTAATCAGGCGACCCGCCCCGGGCCACGGGGAAGCCCAGAACGGGCCGCGTGACACCTCGTCCTGACCTCGATGGGGACGAGGGCACACCTGGGACGTGCGATCCGGACGGGCATGACGCGGCCGGGGCTCGCGTCGAACACTCGAACACTTGTGAAGCTGGCGAGGTCGTCCGGGAGCCGATTGGCGGTCGGCTTCGACGTCTACGACGGCTGCCGCTGGTCCATGTCGGCGCGGTCGGATCGTTCGATGCGGACCGGCGGTTCCGGATCGGTGGGATGGTCGACGTGGCGTGCGGCCGCTTCCAACAGGGCGCCCGGTCAGCGGTCCCGCCGCGGGTGACCGCCAGTCGGGTCAATCGCGACGGCTGCGATTGGTCCGGCAGCAGTGTTGGAGCGTTGTTGGACGGGGGATGACTAGTCTGCTCAGCCCGTACGCCGACGGGCCCGCCGGGCCGATCGGAGTTCCATGACCTTGCTTGACTCGGTCGCCGACTTGGAGGGGTCGACCCCGCCCGTCGCACCCCGCGATGGACATCTGGGCTTTGGGGCGCCTCACTGGATGTTTCGACTTATCCAATCAGCGAGCTCGGACACAGTCTCCGCGTCCCGGCCAGTACCTTCACGGAAGTTGCGTAGAAGGTCCCGTGCCTGCCTCTGGGTATAGAACCGAGTTGCATCGGCCGTCGACCGCGCAGTCCTACTTGCTCCTGCCTCTTCATGTACTAATGGAGACTCTCCGGCCCCGACGTCTGTCATGGCCTGCTCCCCACTCGACCGCGGCCACATTTTGAACCACGGAACTCGTGCCTTGCCGATCGTGCGCTTTGATACCCGTCCGGAGACGGGCCTATCCGGTGCGGACCACGGCGATTTCAGATCGGCACCGCTGCGACCGAGGGCCCGGCCCAGGGCCGCCCGGACCCGGCATTCATCGGTCGGTCCTGCAAGGGCAGGTCGTCCGGTAGGCCGATGAGGCGCAGTTGGGCGGCAAATGAGCGCACCTTTTGCGGCTTTGCTGGCTCTTCCGGATTGAGGGTGTAGGTCTCGGCGCGGCGGTGCCGGTGTAGGGGTCGAGGTCTTCCGAGGATGGGAGTTCTCACACAGCCCAGCCGGAAGACCTCGACGTGCCTGACGCTACCTTCGCTTGCCCTGATCTCACGATGTTCTGCCGTTTGGACGAGCTCGGTCTGGAGGTCGTCGGGCAGCGGCTCGAGCCGGAGCGGGCGGTGCTGGCGTGCCGGGTCGTCGAGCCGGACGAGTGGTGCCGCCGCTGCGGTTCGCAGGGAGCTGCGCGAGACACGGTGACTCGCCGGCTTGCGCACGAGCCGTTGGGATGGCGGCCCACGACGCTGCTGGTCACGGTGCGCCGCTACCGGTGCATCGACTGCCGGCACGTGTGGCGCCAAGACACCAGCCGCGCGGCCGAGCCCCGAGCGCGACTGTCGCGCCGGGCGCTGCGGTGGGCGCTGGAGGGCATCGTCTGCCAGCACCTGTCGATGGCCCGCGTGGCCGAGGCGCTCGCGGTGTCGTGGGACACCGCCAACGACGCGGTCCTGGCCGAAGGCAGGCGGGTCCTGATCGCCGACCCGCACCGCTTCGACGGGGTAACGGTGATCGGCGTCGACGAACACGCCTGGCGTCACACTCGCCGCGGCGACAAGTACGTCACCGTGGTCATCGACCTCACCCCGGTGCGGGACAGGACCGGCCCGGCGAGGCTGCTGGACATGGTCGAAGGCCGCTCCAAGGCGGTGTTCAAGACCTGGCTCGACCAGCAGGCCGCGGCCTTCCGGGACGGGATCGAGGTCGTCGCGATGGACGGGTTCACCGGCTTCAAGACCG
>Ga0308176_10001012_pt1 | contig 17678 bp, 16 predicted proteins | sample PhyCR2_3_FD_203890 | JGI IMG/M metagenome (GOLD analysis project Ga0308176, IMG submission 203890) | Soil microbial communities from UC Gill Tract Community Farm, Albany, California, United States - DLSLS.C.R2 | ecosystem: Environmental > Terrestrial > Soil > Agricultural land | place: USA...
ATCTCGGTGTACGGCTCGACGCCGAGGTAGGTGCGCGCGAACTCGGTGATGTCGGGCAGCTTGGCGTCGATCTGCTCGCGGGGGAGGTGGGTCAGGTCGAGGTAGACGTAGGCCTTGTCCGGCCCGGCGCCACGGCCCTCGCGCACCTCGTTGGACATCGCCCGCGCCACCACGTCGCGGGAGGCCAGGTCCTTCATGACGGGGGCGTAGCGCTCCATGAACCGCTCGTTCTCGCTGTTGCGGAGCACTCCGCCCTCGCCACGCGCGGCCTCGGACAGCAGCACGCCCAGGCCGGCCAGGCCGGTGGGGTGGAACTGGAAGAACTCCATGTCCTCCAGCGGCAGGCCCTTGCGCCAGACGATTCCCATCCCGTCGCCGGTGAGCGTGTGCGCGTTGGAGGTGGTCCGGAACACCTTGCCGAACCCGCCGGTGGCCAGGATGACCGCCTTCGCCGAGAACAGGTGCAGCTCGCCGGTGGCCAGCTCGTAGGCCACCACACCGGACGGCCGACCATCGGTCATCAGCAGGTCGAGGACGTAGAACTCGTTGTAGAACTCGACGTCCTGCTTGATGCACTGCTGGTAGAGCGTCTGCAGGATCATGTGCCCGGTGCGGTCCGCGGCGAAGCAGGAGCGGCGTACCGCCGCCTCACCGTGGTTGCGGGTGTGCCCGCCGAACCGGCGCTGGTCGATGCGGCCCTCGGGGGTGCGGTTGAACGGCAGCCCCATCTTCTCGAGGTCGAGCACCGCGTCGATGGCTTCCTTGGCCATCACCTCAGCGGCGTCCTGGTCGACCAGGTAGTCACCGCCCTTGACGGTGTCGAAGGTGTGCCACTCCCAGTTGTCGTCCTCGACGTTGGCCAGCGCGGCGCACATGCCGCCCTGCGCGGCGCCGGTGTGCGACCGGGTGGGGTAGAGCTTGGTGAGCACGGCGGTCCGGGCCCGCGTGCTGGACTCCAGCGCTGCCCGCATGCCGGCGCCGCCGGCGCCGACGATGATCACGTCGTACTTGTGCTCTTGAACCATGTGCCTTGCAGTCCCTTTTCGAAGATGCGGTGCCGGTGTCCTAGTGGTTCTGGCAGACGGCCAGCGTCGAGTGCGGGTCGATGCACGGGTCGAAGGTGAAGATCACGAGCGTGCCGAGCACGATCACCACCAGGGCGGAGAAGTAGAGAAGCGTCTTGAGCGCGAACCGGGTCGTCGGGTTCGTCGCATAGTCGTTGATCACCGTGCGCAGCCCGTTCACACCGTGCAGCTCGGCGAGCCAGAGCATCGCCAGGTCCCACACCTGCCAGAACGGGTTGGCCCACTTGCCGGCCACGAACGCGAAGTCGATCGCGCTGATGCCCTTGCCCAGCATCAGGTTCACGAACAGGTGGCCGAAGACGAGGACCAGGAGCAGCACCCCGGACCCGCGCATGAACAGCCACGAGTTCAGCTCGAAGTTGCCGCCCCGGCGGGAGACGTACGGCGTGCGGGGGGCTGGGATGCGCGGCCGGCCGCCGGTCTGCTCCGGTCTGGTCTGGACTGCCATCGCCTCAGCCTCCGAACACGTTCATCAGGTGGCGCACGGCGAACGGCACCATCAGCAGGACCCAGAGCGCCACGACGCCGTAGCTCATCTGCCGCTGCAGCCGCGGCCCGCGCGACCAGAAGTCGACCAGAAGCACCCGGACGCCGTTGAGCGCGTGGTAGACGACCGCGGCGACCAGGCCGACCTCCATCAGGCCGACGACGGGGTTCTTGTAGGTGTCCACCGCGCTGTTGTAGGCGGCGGGGGAGATGCGCACCATCGCGGTGTCGACGACGTGCGCGAAGAGGAAGAAGAAGACCAGGATGCCGGTGATGCGGTGCGCGACCCACGACCACATTCCTTCGCGGCCCCGGTAGAGCGTCCCCGCTGAAGAGCTGGCCAAGGGAGTCCTTTCCGTGCCATGTGGGCGAAGCCCATTTGTCGACGGCTGCGCACAACCTCAAGAACTCTATCGGCGCAAAACGGGTGCTCTGACCGTCCAGGCTGTGAGTTCAGTTACGTCCCGGGCGCTGCGTGTGGTGTGGCTCACGCGAGGGGAGGGTTGGGAGTAACCCACCTCACGATGCGACGGGATCGCGCCGCGCCGTACGCTTGCGAACTATGAGCGACCCGACGTCGAGGAACGCTGAGAAGACCCCCGGTCAGGCCCCGGAGCACCCGGGCGCCAGCACCGAGTCGGGGCTGCCTTTCGAGGCCGTCTACGGGCCCGACGCGCTGACTGGATTCGACCCCGCCGCGCAGCTCGGCGAGCCCGGCAGCTTCCCCTTCACGCGCGGCGTCTACCCGACCATGTACACCGGTCGGCCGTGGACGATGCGGCAGTACGCCGGGTTCGGCACCGCCAAGGAGTCCAACGAGCGGTACAAGCAGCTGGTTGCGCACGGCACCGGCGGTCTTTCGGTCGCCTTCGACCTGCCCACCCAGATGGGCCACGACTCGGACTCGCCGCTCGCGCACGGCGAGGTCGGCAAGGTCGGGGTGGCCATCGACTCGATCGAGGACATGCGGGTGCTCTTCGACGGGATCCCGCTGGACAAGGTCTCGACGTCGATGACCATCAACGCGCCGGCTGCGCTGCTGCTGCTGATGTACCAGCTGGTCGCGGAGGAGAACGGAGTCAGCGGCGAGCAGATCACCGGGACCATCCAGAACGACGTGCTCAAGGAGTACATCGCCCGCGGCACCTACATCTACCCGCCCAAGCACTCGCTGCGCCTGGTGACCGACACGTTCGCCTACTGCAAGGGCGAGGTGCCGCGCTGGAACACCATCTCGATCTCCGGCTACCACATGGCCGAGGCGGGCGCGACGCCCGCGCAGGAGATCGCGTTCACGCTGGCCGACGGAGTGGAGTACGTCCGCGCAGCGGTGGCCGCCGGCATGGACGTGGACGACTTCGGCGCGCGGCTGTCGTTCTTCTTCGTCTCCCGCACCACGATCTTGGAGGAGGTCGCGAAGTTCCGGGCCGCCCGCCGGATCTGGGCGCAGCTGATGCGCGACGAGTTCGGTGCCACCAACCCCAAGTCGCAGATGCTGCGTTTCCACACCCAGACCGCCGGTGTGCAGCTGACCGCGCAGCAGCCGGAGGTGAACCTGGTCCGGGTCGCCGTCCAGGCGTTGGCCGCCGTGCTCGGCGGCACCCAGTCGCTGCACACGAACTCGTACGACGAGGCGATCGCGCTGCCCACCGAGAAGGCGGCCCGGCTCGCGCTGCGCACCCAGCAGGTGCTGGCCTACGAGAGCGACGTGACCAAGACCGTCGACCCGTTCGCCGGCTCCTACGCGATCGAGTCGCTGACCGACGGCCTGGAGGCCGAGGCGCGCGCGCTGATGGGCCAGGTCGAGGACCTCGGCGGGGCGGTGTCCGCCATCGAGAAGGGCTTCCAGAAGAACGAGATCGAGAAGGCCGCCTACCAGATCGCCAAGGACATCGACGCGGGAGAGCGGGTCGTGGTCGGCCAGAACCGGTTCACGGTCGACGAGGAGGAGCCCTACGAGCCGCTGCGCGTCGACCCGGCGATCGAGGAGCAGCAGGCCGAGCGGTTGGCCAAGCTGCGGGCGGAGCGTGACTCCGACGAGGTGCACCGCTCCCTTGCCCTGCTGAAGAAGGCGGCGGAGGGCGACGACAACGTGCTGTACCCGATGAAGGAGGCGCTGCGTGCCAGCGCCACGGTCGGGGAGGTCTGCGACGCGCTCCGCGAGGTGTGGGGCGTCTACTCCCCGCCCGACGCGTTCTGATCTGGCTGCTCCGGTAGCCTGTGGTGCCGTGCCGGCATCCCACGTTCCCGATATCCGCGCGGCCGTGGAGGCCCACCTTCCCGAGCTCGTCGAGCTGCGCCGGGACCTGCACGCGCACCCGGAGCTGGCCTGGCAGGAGGAGCGCACCACGGCTGTGGTCGCCGAGCGCCTCGAGGCGGCCGGCATCGGCCTCCAGCTGTTCGGCAAGAGCGGCCTGGTCGCGGAGCTCGGGACAGGCGATGAACCAGCTGTCGCGCTCCGCGCCGACCTGGACGCCCTCCCCGTCGACGACCGGACCGCCGCCCCGTGGGCGAGCGACCGCCCCGGCGTGGCGCACGCATGCGGCCACGACGTGCACGCCGCCGGCCTGGTCGGTGCCGCCCTCGCGCTCGCGAAGCTGCACCGGGCCGGTGAGCTGCCCGGGCGGGTCCGGCTGCTGTTCCAGCCCGCGGAGGAGGTGATGCCGGGCGGTGCCCTGGAGGTGATCGCCGCGGGCGCCCTCGACGGAGTGGCCCAGGTGTTCTCCCTGCACTGCGACCCCGGGCTGGACGTGGGACAGGTCGGTCTGCGCGAGGGGCCGATCACCGGCGCAGCCGACGCCCTCACCGTGCGGCTGACCGGCCGGGGCGGGCACACCTCGCGGCCGCACCTGACCGAGGACCTCACCTTCGCGCTGGCCAAGCTGGTCACCGACCTGCCCGGTGCGCTCTCCCGCAGGCTGGACCCGCGGGCCGGCGCCAGCGTGGTCTGGGGCTCCGTGCGCGCCGGCTCGGCGATGAACGTGGTGCCCTCGGTCGGCGAGGCCACCGGCACCGTGCGGATGCTCGATGCCGTGGCCTGGGCCGAGGCCGAGGACCTGGTCCGCGAGCTGGTGGCGCAGATCGTCGCGCCGTACGGCGTGGGCGCCGAGATCGGCTACGTGCGCGGCGTGCCCCCGGTGGTCAACGACCCGGCCGCGACCGCGACGCTGTCCTCAGCGGTGCGGGACGTGCTCGGCGCGGAGGGAGCGGTGCCGACCTCGCAGAGCCTCGGCGGCGAGGACTTCGCGTGGTACCTCGAGTCGGTGCCCGGCGCGATGGGCCGGCTGGGCACCCGTACGCCGGGCGGCCCCACCTATGACCTCCACCAGGGCGACCTGGTCGTCGACGAGGGTGCGATCTCGGTTGCCGCCGAGGTGCTCGCAGCCACGGCGCTCGGGGCGCTGTCCCCCGCCGAGGGCAGGTCCGAACAGGCCCGATAACCGGCCGATAACAACTGGTCTGGAAACCTTGCAGGATCCCCGTGACGAACGCTTCCGCGTAATAGGGTGACCTTTGGTCTGCGCGCCAGCAGGGTGCGTTGGCATACGGAGGAGGCAACCTTGCGTCACGCGACGAAGATCGCCGCAATTGCCGGCGCAGCAGCGCTCCTGCTCGCCGGGTGCGGTCAGAAGCCGGCCCCGCCCAAGGCGGGCGGCCAGAACACGAACACCGCCACTGCGTCGAGCGGGGGCGGCGGCCAGGAGTTCAGCGCCTGCATGGTGCTCGACACCGGCGGCGTGGACGACCACTCGTTCAACCAGTCGTCGTGGGAAGGTCTCCAGGCGGCGAACAAGGCCAACCCGAACATCAAGGTCTCCTACGTGTCGTCGAACTCGCAGAACGACTACACGCCGAACCTGAACGCCGAGACGAACAAGGGCTGTGACACCGTCATCGCGGTCGGCGGCCTGATGATGCAGGCGGTGGCGAAGGCCGCGAAGGCCAACCCCGACCAGCACTACGCGGAGATCGACGCCCCGTCGCAGAGCGACAACATCTACGGCCTGCAGTACAACACCGCCCAGGGCGCCTTCCTCGGCGGCTACCTGGCGGCCGGCATGTCCAAGACCGGGACCGTGGCGACCTTCGGTGGTCTGAACATCCCGCCGGTGACCATCTACATGGATGGCTTCTGGGAGGGCGTGCAGTACTACAACAACACCAAGCACGCGAACGTCAAGGTGCTCGGCTGGAACGAGAAGAACCCGAAGAGCGGCACCTTCGCCAACTCGTTCACCGACCTCAACAAGGGCCGGCAGATCTCGCAGGCGTTCATCCAGCAGGGCGCCGACATCATCTTCCCGGTCGCCGGTGGCACCGGCCTGGGGGCGGGCGCGGCCGCGCAGGCGTCCGGCGGCAAGGTGAACGTGATCTGGGTCGACACCGACGGCTGCGTGAGCGCTGCGCAGTACTGCAAGTACTTCATCTCCAGCGTCACGAAGAACCTGACCGACTCGGTCACGAAGTACGCCGAGGCGGCCGCCGACGGAACCTTCCCGACCGGCAACTACATCGGTACGCTCGCCAACGACGGCACCGGGCTGGCACCGTTCCACCAGTTCGAGAGCAAGGTCCCGGCAGACCTGAAGAGCGAGCTGGACAAGATCAAGCAGGACATCATCTCCGGCAAGATCAAGATCACCTCGCCCAGCCAGCCGCAGTAACGAGGAGATCCTTCCGCGGAACCGCCGTCGAGGGGAGTGCCGGTCCGGCCGGTGCTCCCCTCGACGCTCGCAGGCCCGGAGAACTTCGGGAGGGAACCGGTGAAGCTCGAACTACGCGGGATCACGAAGCGGTTCGGTGCGCTGACCGCCAACGACTCCATCGACCTGGTCATCGAACCGGGCGAGATCCACGCCCTTCTCGGTGAGAACGGGGCCGGGAAGAGCACGCTGATGAACGTGCTCTACGGGCTCTACCAGCCCGATGCGGGCGAGATCCTCGTCGACGGGGAACCCCTGAAGCTCCACGGGCCCGGCGACGCGATGGCCGCGGGCATCGGCATGGTGCACCAGCACTTCATGCTGATCCCGGTGTTCACCGTGGCCGAGAACGTCGAGCTCGGCCATGAGCGGACCCGCGGGTTCGCATTCCTGGACCGGCGCAGGGCCCGCAAGCAGGTCGCAGAGGTCTCGAAGAGGTACGGGCTGGAGGTGCCCCCCGACGCGCTGGTCGCCGACCTCCCGGTGGGGGTGCAACAGCGCGTCGAGATCCTCAAGGCGCTGGTCCGGGACGCGAAGGTGCTGATCCTGGACGAACCCACCGCGGTGCTCACCCCGCAGGAGACCGACGAGCTCATGGAGGTGATGCGCAGCCTGCGCGACAGCGGCACCTCCATCGTGTTCATCACCCACAAGCTGCGAGAGGTCAAGGCGGTCGCCGACCGGATCACGGTGATCCGGCGTGGCAAGGTCGTCGGCGAGGCCACTCCCGAGTCGACGACGGCCGAGCTGGCGTCGATGATGGTCGGTCGCCCGGTGCAGCTGACCATCGACAAGGAGCCCGCCCAGCCGGGCGCGCCGGTGCTCGAGGTCGACCAGGCTCGGCTCCTCGACGCGTCGGGCCAGGTGCTGGTCGACGGTGTGTCGTTCACGGTGCGCGAAGGCGAGATCTTCGCGCTCGCCGGTGTGCAGGGCAACGGGCAGACCGAGCTGACCCAGGCACTGCTCGGACTCACCTCGCTCGACGGCGGCACCATCACCCTCGACGGGCGCGACGTGACGCACGCCGACGTGCACCAGATCCTCTCCTCGGGGGTCGGCTACGTCCCGGAGGACCGCCTCCACGACGGTCTGGTCGCCAGCTTCACCATCGCGGAGAACCTCATCCTGGATGTGCACGACCGGGAGCCGTTCGCGAAGGGGGCGGCGCTCGACCTGGAGGCGGTCACGACGTACGCGGAGCAGCGGGTCGCGGAGTACGACGTCCGCACCCCTTCGGTGGAGGCGGCGGCCTCGACGCTGTCCGGCGGCAACCAGCAGAAGGTGGTGCTGGCCCGCGAGCTCTCCAGGCCGCTGCGGCTGCTGGTGGTCGCCCAGCCGACCCGCGGCCTGGACGTCGGCTCGATGGAGTTCGTGCACAAGCGGATCGTCGCGGAGCGGGACAGCGGGGCGGCGGTGGTGCTGGTGTCCACCGAGCTCGACGAGGTGCTCGGACTGGCCGACCGCATCGCGGTGATGTACCGCGGGTCGATCATCGGGGAGGTGCCGGCCGGCACCCCGGCGGACGAGGTCGGCCTGCTGATGGCCGGCCAGGCGCCGGAGGACGAGGACGAGCGGGAGGAGGCGCGATGAGCAGCACTGCCGAGGCTCCTGGGCCGGAGCCCGGGGAGGAGAAGACGCCGAGGACCCAGTGGCGCCCTCGCGGAGGCAACACCGTTGTGGTCACCGTGCTGGCATTCGTGGCCGCCATGATCGTGGGTGGTGTGCTGATCGCGTTCGCCGACCAGGACACCCGCACCGCCTCGTCGTACTTCTTCGCCTATCCCTGGGACACCTTCACCGCGGCCGGACGCGCGATCGGCAACGCCTACCTGGCGCTGTTCGAGGGCGCGATCTTCAACCCGAACACCGCGGCGAGCGGCACGCTGTCGGGCTACCTCGGCCCGATCTCGGAGACGCTGACCAGTGCCACCCCGCTCATCCTCGGCGGGCTGTCGGTCGGCCTCGCGTTCCGGGCCGGCCTGTTCAACATCGGCGGCCAGGGGCAGATCATCCTCGGCGCCGTCTTCGCGGGCTTCGTCGGCTTCCACTGGCACCTCCCCCTGGGCATCCACGTGGTCGCTGCGGTGCTCGCCGGGATCATCGGCGGCGCCTTGTGGGGCGGCCTGGCCGGTCTGCTGAAGGCACGCACGGGGGCGCACGAGGTGATCACCACGATCATGCTCAACTACGTGGCGTTCTACCTGCTGGAGTTCCTGCTGTCGGTGAAGGGCTTCCAAGCCCCGCCGTACGGCCAGGCGATCTCCAGCAACATCGACGCCAGCGCACGGCTGCCGCACCTTCTCGGGTCCAGCATGCGCGTGAACGCCAGCCTGTTCATCGCCCTCGCCGCCGCGGTGTTCTTCTGGTGGCTGCTGACCCGCAGCACGCTCGGTTTCAAGCTGCGCGCCGTGGGTGCCAACCAGTTCGCCGCCCGCACCGCCGGTATCAGTGTCGAGCGTGGCTACATCGTGGTGATGCTGCTTGCCGGTGCGCTGTCCGGCCTGGCCGGGGTGGCGCAGATCCTCGGCACCAACCCGGCCATCACCGGGGACATCGACGCCGGCATCGGCTTCGACGCGATCACCGTCGCGCTCCTCGGCCGGGCCAACGCCGGCGGGACGGTGCTCGCCGGCCTGCTGTTCGGCGCCCTGCGCGCGGGCGGCGTACAGATGCAGTCCAGCACCGGCACCCCGGTCGACCTCGTCGAGGTGGTGCAGGCACTGATCGTGCTGTTCATCGCCGCGCCGGCACTGGTGCGCGCGATGTTCCGGTTCCGCGGCACTGGCGAGGCCGCCGGCGCCGGCCAGCTCGCAAAGGGGTGGAACGGATGAGCGTCGCCAAGACCTCGGAGGTGCGCGAGCCGGAGATCATCGTCCACGAGGTCGTCGAGCGGCCGGTCTCGACACGGCGGCGGATCATCACCGGCGCCGTGCTGGTCGCCGCGGGGCTGCTCTGCGCCCTCGGGTTCGGCCTCGGCTCGCGAGCAGGGTTCGACGCGACCTTCAGGCTGTCCGCGGTCGAGCAGTACGTCGCGGTGCCCGACGTGGTCCTGCCGGCGCGCATCACCGGCCTCGTGCTCGGGTTCGTGGTCGTGGCACTCGGCGCCTACCAGCTCGTGCGCGGCTTCTCCCGAAGCCAGCTGCGCTGGGTGGTCACGGTCACGATCGCGTGCTTCGTGCTGGCGTTCATGTGCTGGTCCATGACCGGGCGCAGGGGCACCGAGATCGACCTGCTCGGGCTGCTCAGCAACACGATCTTCCTCGCCATCCCGCTGATCCTGGGTGCGCTGGCGGGCGTGGTCTGCGAGCGCTCCGGCGTGATCAACATCGCGATCGAGGGCCAGATGATCGCCGGCGCCTGGGCGGGCGCGCTGTTCGCGAGCGTCACCCACAACCTGTACGCCGGGGTGCTCGCCGCGCTGATCGCCGGCGCGGGGATGGGCTGGCTGCTGGCCGTGTTCGCGATCCGCTACCTGGTCAACCAGGTGGTGCTCGGCGTGGTGCTGAACGTGTTCGCGCTCGGGCTGACCGGCTTCATCTACGACGCGGTCATGCAGCCCAACACCCTGACGCTCAACTCGCCCGACGTGTTCCAACCGGTCGCGATCCCGGTGCTGTCCAAGATCCCGATCATCGGCCCGCTGCTGTTCGACCAGACGGTCATCGTCTACGCGACCTACGTGCTGATCGTGGTCGTGGACGTCGCGCTGTTCCGGACCCGGTGGGGGCTGCGCACCCGTGCGGTGGGCGAGCACCCGAAGGCCGCCGACACGGTGGGCATCAACGTGCTGTGGGTGCGCTACCGGAACGTGATGCTGGGCGGTGCGATCGCCGGTCTCGCCGGCTCCGCGCTGACCATCGGCGCGATCGGCGCGTTCACCAAGGACATCTCGTCCGGCAAGGGCTTCATCGCGCTCGCGGCGGTCATCTTCGGACGGTGGAGTCCCCGCGGTGCCACCGCCGCGGCCCTGCTGTTCGCGTTCGCCGACGCGCTGCAGACAGTGCTGTCGTTCATCAACCCGCCATACCCGATCCCGTCGTACTTCCTGGCGATGCTGCCCTACCTGGCGACCATCTTCGCGGTGGCCGGGCTGGTCGGCCGGGTCCGCGCCCCGGCGGCGGACGGGGAGCCCTATGTCAAGGGCTGAGGTCCCGGAGTTCGCCGAGGAGGTCTGGGAGTCGCTGCGGCAGGAGGCGGTGGCCGCGATGCGGCACGCCTACGCGCCGTACTCCCGGTTCCCGGTCGGCGTCGCCGGGCTGGTCGACGACGGCCGGGTGGTGTCCGGCTGCAACGTCGAGAACGCGGCGTACGGCGTCGGGCTGTGCGCCGAGTGCGGCATGGTGTCGCAGCTGCACCGGTCCGGAGGCGGACGGCTGGTCGCGGTGTACTGCGTGGCCGCGGACGGCACCGTGCTGATGCCCTGCGGCCGGTGCCGCCAGCTGCTCTGGGAGCACGGTGGGCCGACCTGCCTGCTCGCCACGCCGCACGGGGTGCGCCCGATGACCGAGGTGCTGCCCGACGCGTTCGGCGCGCGCGACCTGGAACAGCGGAGGGGCTGAGCATGGCGGAGGCGTTCGACGCGGTCGACGTGATCATCACCAAGCGGGACGGCGGCGAGCTCGCCGACGCGCAGATCGACTGGGTGGTGGACGCCTACACCCGCGGCGCGGTCGCGGAGGAGCAGATGTCCGCGCTGGCGATGGCGGTGCTGCTCAACGGCATGACCCGCCGCGAGATCGCCCGGTGGACCAAGGCGATGATCGCCTCCGGCGAGCGGATGGACTTCTCCTCCCTGAGCCGGCGGACCACCGACAAGCACTCCACCGGCGGCGTCGGGGACAAGATCACCCTCCCGCTGGCCCCGCTGGTCGCGTCCTGCGGGCCGGCCGTGCCGCAGCTGTCCGGCCGCGGGCTCGGGCACACCGGCGGCACGCTCGACAAGCTCGAGTCGATCCCCGGCTGGCGAGCGTCCCTGTCGAACGCGGAGATGCTGGCCCAGCTGGACAAGATCGGCGCCGTGGTGTGCGCGGCGGGCACCGGTCTGGCGCCCGCCGACCGCAAGCTCTACGCGCTGCGCGACGTGACCGGCACCGTCGAGGCGATCCCGCTGATCGCGTCGTCGATCATGAGCAAGAAGATCGCCGAGGGAACCTCAGCGCTCGTGCTGGACGTCAAGGTGGGCTCCGGGGCGTTCATGAAGGACCTCGGCAAGGCGCGTGAGCTGGCCGAGACGATGGTCGCGCTCGGCTCGGACGCCGGGGTGCGGACCGTCGCGCTGCTGACCGACATGAGCACGCCACTCGGCCGCACCGCCGGCAACGCGTTGGAGGTCGCCGAGGCGGTCGAGGTGCTCGCGGGCGGAGGCCCTGCCGACGTGGTCGAGCTGACCGTGGCACTGGCTCGGGAGATGCTCGCCGCCGCCGAGGTCTTCGACGTCGACCCGGCGGACCGGCTGCGCGACGGCTCCGCGATGGACACCTGGCGGGCCATGATCGTCGCCCAGGGCGGCGACCCGGACGCGCCGCTGCCGGTGGCTCGGGAGACCCAGGTGGTGCCCGCGCCGGCCACCGGAGTGCTCACCCGGCTGGACGCGCTCGCGGTCGGCGTGGCCGCGTGGCGGCTCGGCGCCGGACGGGCCCGCAAGGAAGACCCGGTGCAGGCCGGCGCCGGCGTGCAGCTGCACGCCAAGCCCGGTGATCAGGTCGTCGAGGGTCGGCCGCTGCTGACCTTGCACACCGACGAGCCGGAGCGCTTCGAGCGCGCGGTGGCCGCCCTCGTGGGCGGGATCGAGGTGGCTCCCGCCGGGGCGGGCACGGACCCCGGCACGGTCTCCGGCACGGTCTCCGGCACGTCGTACTCCCCGACGCCGATCATCCTCGACCGCGTCAGCCCCTGATCCTTACCGATATCGGTACGTCTACCGCGACGCATAGGTCGCGATGTCGACACGACATCGGTACGGCTACCGCGACGCATAGGTCGCGATATCGACACGATGTCGGTAAGAACGGGTCAGGGCAGGAGCAGGACGACCGTCTCGGCGACGCAGGCGGGCTTGCCCTCGCCCTCGATCTCCACGACGTAGCTGACCACCATCTGCTTGCCCGCCGGCACGTCGGTGACCTCGGCGAGGGTCGCGGTGCCGCGCACGCGGGAGCCGACCCGCAGCGGGCTGGGGAAGCGCACCTTGTTCACGCCGTAGTTGAGCCGGGCACCGGGGGTCTCCAGGGCGAAGATCTGCGAGCCGAACAACGGGATCAGGGAGAGGGTGAGGTAGCCGTGGGCGATGGTGCCGCCGAAGGGACCCTTCTCGGCGCGCTCCACGTCGACGTGGATCCACTGGTGGTCCCCGGTCGCATCGGCGAACGCGTCCACCCGGTCCTGGTCGACCGTCAGCCACTCGCTGCTGCCGAGCTCCTCACCGACAGCCGCGTCGAGGTCATCGAACGTGGTGAAAACGCGCATGGTTGCCCTCTCGTCACGGATGCTTGAATGCTCCCATGGCTGAACTTATCCCCGCGCCCACGCGCATCCCCGTCCCAGGTGGCAAGGTCATCGACGAGTACGTCGGACGCGTCAACTCCGGCAGCGAGTCGGTCTCCGTCGCCTACATGCAGGCACCTCCTGGGTGGACCGAGCCGGCGCAGACCCCGCAGTTCGACGAGATCACCCTGGTGCTGCGCGGCATGGTGCGCGCGGAGGTGCCCTCCGAGATCGGTGGGGTCAAGACCCTCGACGTCCGCGCGGGGCAGGCGCTGCTGACCCGGGCGGGGGAGAAGGTGCGCTACTCGACCGGCGAGCTGGAGACGGAGTACGTCGCGATCTGCCTGCCGGCGTTCAGCCCCGAGTCGGTGAACCGTGAGGAGTGACCTGGTCCGCCGCGTCCCCAAGGTTCTCCTGCACGACCACCTCGACGGCGGGCTGCGCCCGCAGACCATCGTCGACCTCGCGGCCCGAGCCGGCCACGAGCTTCCCGCCCGGGACGCCGACGGGCTGCGTCGCTGGTTCGAGGACTCCGCCGACTCGGGCTCGCTGGAGCGGTACCTGGAGACGTTCTCCCACACCGTGGCGGTGATGCAGACCGCCCCGAACCTGCGCCGGGTGGCCCGTGAGGCGGTGGAGGACCTCGCCGCGGACGGCGTGGTCTACGCCGAGATCCGGTACGCCCCGGAGCAGCACCTCACCGAAGGGCTGACCCTCGAGCAGGTCGTGGAGGCGGTGCAGGCCGGCCTCGAGGACGGCGCGGTCTCCGCGCGGGAACAGGGCCGGCCGATCGTCGTGGGCCAGCTGCTCACCGCGATGCGGCACCAGGCGAGGTCCAACGAGATCGCGGAGCTGGTGGTGGCCTACCGGGACCGTGGCGTGGTCGGCTTCGACATCGCCGGTGCGGAGGCGGGCTACCCGCCGACCCGGCACCTCGACGCGTTCGAGTACCTCCAGCGGGAGAACGCGCACTTCACCATCCACGCCGGTGAGGGCTTCGGGCTGCCGTCGATCTGGCAGGCGATCCAGTGGTGCGGCGCGGACCGGCTCGGGCACGGCGTGCGCATCATCGACGACGTGTCCTCCGGCGCCGACGGCGTCCCGCACCTGGGCCGGCTGGCCTCCTACGTGCGCGACAAGCGGATCCCCCTGGAGATGTGCCCGTCCTCCAACGTGCAGACCGGCGCCGCGCCGTCGATCGCCGAGCACCCGATCGGGCTGCTGTCCCGACTGCGGTTCCGGGTGACGGTGAACACCGACAACCGGCTGATGAGCGGTACGTCGATGAGCGGCGAGATGTCGAAGCTGGTGGACGCGTTCGGCTTCGGGATGGATGAGCTGCGCTGGCTGACCCTGAACGCGATGAAGTCGGCGTTCCTGCCGTTCGACGAGCGGCTGGCGCTCATCGACGGCACGATCAAGCCCGGCTATCAGGAGCTGGTGGACGCCGAGCTCGACCCACCAGCGGGCTGACCCGCTGCCAGGCCTGCTCAGGCCGCATCGGCAGGCAGCCCATCGCCGTAGCGCGGGCCACGACCTCCGGCTCCACCCGGAGCAGCAGCAGGCCCCGCCTCAGCAGCACCAGCGGCGGCTTGCGGCGCTCGGCGAGGTCGCGGGTAAGCCGCCGCCAGAACGTGACCAGCGGGTGATGGCGCACGCAGATCGCGTCGGCCAGCAGGCCGAGCGACCGGCACTCCGGGACGATCTCGTGCGCGAAGATGCCCTCCGCCACGAAGTACGACGCGCGGCCCAGCTCGACCGGTCGATGGCCGACCCGGCCGTCGTGGGCGATGTCGTAGACGGGCGCCTCCACCCGCCCGTGCCGGCACAGCTCCTCGACCGCCGCGAGCGCCTCCTCGCGCAGCCAGGAGGCTGGGTCGTCCCAGTCCACGACGCCGATCTCCAGCCTCGGCAGCGACGGGTCGTCGCCGTCGCGATAGAAGTCGTCCAGGTTCAGCACCGGGAGCCCGAGCCGGGCCGCGAGCCGGGACTTTCCCGACCCGGAGGGGCCGGCCAGCACGATCACCTGGGCATGCACGGGCGACATTGTGCCGTGCCGGCCGCACCGGGCGGCCCCGGGTCAGATGCCGATGGGGTGCCAGACGGTCTTGGTCTCCAGGAAGGCGGTCATCGCCGACAGGCCGGGGTCAGCCTCCCAGTCGGTGCCGGGCTGCGGGCGCCGTACCCGCTTGAGGTTGTCGGCCGCCTGCTCCTCCAGTGACCGCGCCAGGTCGGAGTCGTCGACGCCGGCGAGGTCGATGCCGTTGACATCGAGGTGCGACGCCAGCCAGGGCCCGATCTCCTCCGCGCTGCCGGTGAGCAGGTTCGCCACGCCCGCGGGCACGTCGGAGGTGGCCAGCACTTCGCCGAGGGTCACCGCAGGAAGCGGCCGGGCGTAGGAAGAGACCACCACGGCGGTGTTGCCGGTGACCACCACCGGGGCGAGCACCGAGACCAGACCGAGCAAGGAGGAGTCCTGCGGCGCGAGCACCGCGACCACGCCGGTCGGGTCCGGCAGGGAGAAGTTGAAGTACGGCCCCGCGACCGGGTTGGCGCCGCCGACCACCTGGGCGAGCTTGTCGGCCCAGCCGGCGTACCAGACCAGCCGGTCCACCGACGCGTCGACCGCGGCCTCGGCAGCCCGCTTCGCCAGCCCCTCGCCGGCCTGCACCTGCTCCACGAACTGCGCGTGCCGGTCCTCGAGCACCTCCGCCACCCGGTAGAGCACCTGGCCGCGGTTGTACGGCGTGCGGCCGGCCCAGCCCGCGAACGCCTTGCGCGCCGCGACGACCGCGTCCCGCGCGTCCTTGCGGGAGGCACGGGCGGCGTTGGCCACGAACCGGCCCTTGCTGTCGCTCACCACGTAGGAACGGCCCGACTCCGAGCGGGGGAACGCGCCGTTGACGTAGAGCTTGTAGGTCTTGCGGACCTCCAGGCGTTGACTCATCGGGGCCCCCGCGGAAGTGCGAGCGCAGCGAGCAGTTTCGTGGGGTGACTCATCGCAGGTAGCCCTCCAGACCGTGCCGGCCGCCTTCACGGCCGTAGCCGGACTCCTTGTAGCCCCCGAACGGGCTGGTCGGGTCGAACTTGTTGAACGTGTTGGCCCAGACCACGCCCGCGCGCAGCCGCTGGGCCATCCAGAGGATCCGCGACCCCTTGTCGGTCCACACCCCCGCGGACAGCCCGTACGGGGTGTTGTTGGCCTTCTCCACCGCCTCGGCCGGGGTGCGGAAGGTCAGCACCGACAGCACCGGCCCGAAGATCTCCTCTCGCGCGATCCGGTGCGCCTGGGAGACCCCGGTGAAGATGGTCGGCGGGAACCAGAAGCCGTGCTGGGGCAGCTCGCAGGGCGGGGACCACCGGCCGGCGCCCTCCGCCTCGCCCACCTGGGACAGCTCGGTGATCTTGGCCAGCTGCTGCGCAGAGTTGATCGCCCCGATGTCGGTGTTCTTGTCCAGCGGGTCGCCCACCCGCAGCGTGCCCATCCGCCGCTTCAGGCGGTCCAGCACGTCCTCGGCCACCGACTCCTGCACCAGCAGCCGGGAGCCCGCGCAGCACACGTGGCCCTGGTTGAAGAAGATGCCGTTCACGATGCCCTCGACGGCCTGGTCGACGGGAGCGTCGTCGAAGACCACGTTGGCGGCCTTGCCGCCCAGCTCGAGGGTCACCCGCTTGCGGGTGCCGGCCACCGTCCTCGCGATCTGCCGGCCCACCTCGGTCGACCCTGTGAAGGCGACCTTGTCCACGTCCGGGTGCGCCACCAGGGCGCGGCCGGTCTCGCCGGCGCCGGTGACGATGTTGACCACGCCGGGCGGCAGGTCGGCCTGCTGGCAGATCTGCGCGAACCACAGCGCCGACAGCGGCGTGGTCTCGGCCGGCTTGAGCACCACGGTGTTCCCGCAGGCCAGCGCCGGCGCGATCTTCCAGGCCAGCATCAGCAGCGGGAAGTTCCACGGGATCACCTGCCCCGCCACCCCGACCGGCTGAGGAGCAGGACCCAGTCCGGCGTACTCGAGCTTGTCGGCCCAGCCGGCGTGGTAGAAGAAGTGCGCGGCCGCCAGCGGCACGTCGACGTCGCGGGACTCCTTGATCGGCTTGCCGTTGTCCAGCGACTCCAGCACCGCGAGCTCGCGCGCCCGCTCCTGCATGATCCGGGCGATCCGGAACAGGTACTTGCCCCGCTCCCGGCCGCTCATCCGCGACCAGGTCCGGGCGTAGGCGCGCCGCGCGGCCTTCACGGCCCGGTCCACGTCACCCTCGTCGCCCTCGGCGACCTCGGCGAGCACCTCCTCGGTCGCCGGGCTGATCGTCTTCAGCGACCGCCCGCTCGCCGGGTCGGTGAACCCGCCGTCGATGAACAGTCCGTACGACGAGGCGAGGTCCACGATCGACCGCGACTCGGGAGCCGGAGCGTACTCGAATGTGGTAGCCATCGCCCTCAGTCCAACGTGACGTAGTCGGGGCCGGAGTACCGGCCGGTCTTCATCTTCATCCGCTGCATCAGCAGGTCGTTCAGCAGCGATGACGCCCCGAACCGGAACCAGTCCGGGTCCAGCCAGTCCGGGCCGGCCACCTCGTTGACCGTCACCAGGTAGCGGATCGCGTCCTTGCTCGCCCGGATCCCGCCGGCCGGCTTGACGCCGACCATCCGTCCGGTGGCGTCCCGGAAGTCCCGCACCGCCTCCAGCATCACCAGCGTCACCGGGAGGGTGGCCGCGGGCTGCACCTTGCCGGTGGAGGTCTTGATGAAGTCGGCTCCGGCGACCATCGCCAGCCAGGACGCCCGTCGTACGTTGTCGTAGGTGGCCAGCTCACCGGTCTCGAAGATCACCTTCAGGTGCGCACGGGGCCCGTCGGTGCGCTCGCAGGCCTCCCGCACCGCGACGATCTCCTCGAAGACCTCGAGGTAGCGCCCCGAAAG
>Ga0308176_10001013_pt1 | contig 17675 bp, 10 predicted proteins | sample PhyCR2_3_FD_203890 | JGI IMG/M metagenome (GOLD analysis project Ga0308176, IMG submission 203890) | Soil microbial communities from UC Gill Tract Community Farm, Albany, California, United States - DLSLS.C.R2 | ecosystem: Environmental > Terrestrial > Soil > Agricultural land | place: USA...
CAGCGTTCGCGGCCTCGCCCTGGAAGGACTGCCGAGCGCTCGAGCGGCACGGTAAGCGAGCGGAAGCGAAGGCTTGCTTCGAACGCCTGGTCCGTGCCTCCGATTCGCTGTCCAGGGCCGAGGGTGCATGGGGCCTCCGCCTCTACGATGAGGCGAATCGGGAATTTAAAAGTGCCTATAAGGAGCAACCCCAATCGGCCGAGGTCCGGACCGAATGGGGAGGCTTGTTCCTCGAGCGCTTCAACGCGGGCGAGGCAGCGAATCTGTTCAACGAAGCTCTGAAGCTAGATCCCAACTATGCTCCCGCAGCTCTCGGAATGGCACGAGTGGCCGCCGAGGGATATGGGAAGAAAGCCGTTGAATTCGCCCAGGAAGCTTTGAAGCAGGACCCGAAATACGTAGAGGCGCATGAATTTCTGGCGTTCCTCGCCCTTGAAGACAGCAACTCGAACATGGCCGCGGATGAAGCGCAGAAGGCGATCGCGCTTTCACCCGAAGCCCTGGACGGCATGGCTGTGCTCGCTTCCATGGACTGGCTGAAGGCCGACGGCGAGAATCCGTGGATCGCCAAGATCCTTGCTGTGAATCCAAATTACGGCCAAGCGTACGCAACCGGTGCACACTTCCTGGTGATCAACCGGCGCTATGACGAAGGCATTCGGCTCTACCGGAAGGCCCTCGAACTGGACCCGAACCTCTGGGCCGCTCGTTCTCAATTAGGCATCAATCTGATGCGTCTTGGCCTCGAGGATGAGGCTAAGACCGAACTCAATCGTTCCTACGAAGCGCATTACAGGGACCCGCAGACGGTAAATGCACTTCGCCTGCTCGACACGCTCGGTGATTACACGACCGCGAAGACGCCGACAACCGAGCTGATGCTGCATAAGAAGGAAAGCGCTCTCCTCCGGCCCTACGTGGAATCGGAGTTGCAGAAGGCGGTTGCCACGTACTCCAAGAAGTACGGGATGACCTTGCCGGGGCCGGTGAGGCTCGAGGTGTACCCGAACCACGACGACTTCGTTGTGCGAACACTCGGTTTACCCGGGCAGGGAGGTTTGCTCGGTGTGACGTTCGGGCGCGTGGTTGCCATGGACAGCCCTTCAGCGCGACCGGCCGGCGGTTTCAACTGGGCGAGCACCATGTGGCACGAACTGAGCCACGTGTATGTCCTGACGGCGACCAAACACTTTGTTCCGCGGTGGTTCACGGAAGGACTGGCAGTCCATGAGGAAGGCGCCGCTTCGCCCGACTGGGGCGACCGGATGACTCCCGAGATTGTCGGCGCAATTAAGGACAAGAAACTGCTGCCGGTTCTGGAACTCGAGCGTGGCTTCATTCGCCCCGCGTATCCGCAGCAGGTGATTGTTTCGTATTACGAGGCCGGGAAGATGTGCGATTTCATCTCGAAAAAGTGGGGTGATGCTGCGCTGCTCGGAATGATCCACTCCTTCGCTGCCCGAAAGACCACGGAGGAAGCGATCGCGGACAACCTGGGTGAATCTCCCAAGGCTTTCGACACCGAGTTCACCGCCTGGCTCAATGCGCAAACAGCGAACGTGACCGAGCATTTCGACGAGTGGAAAAAAGGAATGCGAGCCGCGCTCTCGGCCTCAGAAGAGGGTAAGAACGCCGACATCCTCAAGCAGGCGTCGACGCTGCGCGACTGGTATCCCGAATTCACTGGTAGCGGAAGCCCATATGAACTCCTGGCGAAAGCTTACGTCGCACAGGGCAAGAAGCCCGAGGCCGTCGCACAGCTCGAAAAGTATCGCGAGATGGGTGGAACTAACGTCGAAACGTTGAAGAAATTGGCGGACCTTGAAGCGGGAACCGGCAAGAAAGACGAAGCGAAGAAGACGTTGTCCAAACTGCTATTCGTCTATCCGGAAGACGAAGCGGTGCATCAAAAGTTGGGGGCGCTGCTGCTCGAATCGGCGGACGCGACGGGTGCGGTGCGGGAGTTCCAGGCGGTGGTAGATTTGAAACCTGCCGATACCGCTGAGGCGCACTATCATCTCGCCCAGGCCCTGGCCGGCGCTCATCGTAACGGCGAAGCAAAAGATCAAGTCCTAACAGCATTAGAAGCCGCGCCTGGTTATAAGCCGGCACAGCAGTTACTTCTGAAACTCAGCCAGGAATAATGTCAACTCTCACAACCCCTGTTGTCGACTCCTCCGAGCTTAAGACCCGCCTGAAGCGCTTCGGTGAGGCACATGCAGCCATCAAGCGCGAGGTGGGTAAGGTCATCGTCGGGCAGAACGAAGTCATCGAGAATGTGCTGATCTCGTTGTTTGTCGGCGGCCATTGTCTCCTGACCGGACTTCCCGGGACAGCGAAGACTCTGCTCGTTCGAACCATGGCCCAGACTCTCGGCCTGAAGTTCAGTCGCATCCAGTTCACGCCCGACCTGATGCCGTCGGACATCACTGGTACGGACATCATCGAGGAAGATACGACCACAGGTCATCGCCGCTGGACGTTTGTCCCGGGACCGATCTTTGCGAATGTTCTGCTGGCTGACGAGATCAACCGCACACCACCGAAGACCCAATCGGCACTGCTCGAAGCCATGCAGGAGGCATCGTGCACGGTGCGCGGTAACATCTATCGCCTGGAGCGCCCGTTTTTCGTGCTCGCAACACAGAATCCAATTGAACTCGAAGGCACTTATCCGCTGCCCGAAGCGCAACTCGATCGGTTCCTGTTTAATACCGTGCTTGACTATCTTGCTGCGGAAGACGAAGCCAAAGTGGTTGACTTGACGACGACGACCACCTCCGCCTCGCCGGAAGTAGTCACAGACAAGGACGAGATTATCGGGTTCCAGGAACTGGTCCGGATGACCCCGATCGCAGAGCCCGTCGCGCGGTATGCGGTGGATCTCGTTCGAGCAACTCGTCCCGGCTCGGCCACGGAGACGCCGGACTTCATCCAGAAATACGTCAATTTTGGCGGCAGCGTGCGCGCGATGCAGTTCCTGGTATTAGCGGGTAAAGCCCGAGCCCTGATGCATGGCCGGTTCCATGTCTCGTACGAAGATATTCGGGCTTTGACGACGCCGATACTCCGACATCGTGTACTTCTCAATTTCCACGCCGAATCGGATCGTCTCACGACGGACGATCTTTTGCGACGTCTGCTCGATTGGAAGCCCGCTCCCCGCAACTAGAAGAAACGGATGATCGTGCCGGTCGACGTCACAAACCGCTTACTCGATCCGTCAGTTCTGGCACAGATCTCGAATCTGGAACTGATCGCGAAGACGGTTGTGGACGGATTTATCTCCGGCCTGCACCGTTCTCCCGATTTCGGCTTCAGCCAGGAGTTCGCCGAATATCGCGCCTATACTCCCGGTGACGACCTTCGGCACGTGGACTGGAACGTGTACGCCCGAACGGAGAAGGCTTATCTCAAGCGCTACCGGGGAGAAACGAATACAACCGTGATGGTCCTGCTGGACGTGAGCGCCAGCATGGGCTTCGGCTCCGGTCCTCTGCGCAAGATCGATTACGCCAAGATCCTCGGAGCCTCTTTGGTGTATCTGGCGCATCTGCAGCGCGACGGAACGGGGCTGATCACATTCGCGGACGATGTGACGAATTTTGTCCGGCCGTCTGCGCGGCAAGGTCAGATGATCCGCCTCCTGCATGGGCTCGATAGCGCAACCTTAGGCAAGCGAACGGATTTCGCACGCCCGTTTTTTGAATTGCAGCGAGTGATGCGCCAGCGCGGCGTGAGCGTCCTGATCTCGGACTTCTACGAAGACCCGGAAAAGGTGATCAAAACCGTTGAGCCGCTTCGATACCGGGGCAACGAACTGATTCTCTTTCATGTTCTCGACGCGCTTGAAATAGAGCCCGTACTGGACGGTCCGGCCCTCCTGCTCGACATGGAAACGGAAGAAGCCATTGAAACGTCGGCTGATTACGCACGGACTGAGTATCGCGGCAAGATAGCGGCCCATATCGAGGCGATGCGATCCAAGGCTCAGAGCGCAGGCCTGGGTTATTTCCTGCTACGTACTGACAAACCGCTCGATGCTGCGCTCCGCGAGTACTTCAAGATGCGCAAGGGCAAGCTGTAGATGGGATTCCTCTCGCCGCTGTTCCTTTCGGGGCTGGTCATACTTGGCCTGCCTTTGTGGCTTCATCTCCTCCGGCAATACCGGCGGAACCCGCAGCCGTTCAGCTCGGTCATGTTTTTCGAGCGGCGTCTTCAAAGCTCAACCAAACACCGGCGCTTGCGTTACATCACGCTTTTGCTAATGCGGCTGGCGCTGCTGGCGCTCTTATTGCTTACCTTTGCCAACCCGTTCGTCAACCGGACCAGCTCGACCGCCGGTAAACGGAAATTGACAGTCCTCGCCGTTGATCGCTCGTTCAGCATGAGGACCGCTCAAGAGTTGGAGCAGGCTAAAGCCGAGGCCGTTCGGGTTCTTCATGCGCTCGGCGGGAGTGAGATCGGCCAGGTGGTGGCTCTCGATTCCCATGTCGAAAGTCTCGCGGGCCCGGAACCGAACCGGGCGGCCCTTGAAGCGGCGATCCAAACGATCCAGCCCACGGACGAGGCGAGTTCTTTCGGTGAATTGATCCGGGCGCTCCGTGTGGAAGCGCAAAACACGGGCATGCAATTGAACGTACATGTGTTCAGCGACATGCAGCAAACCTCGATGCCGCCAAACTTCAGGGATCTGACCTTAGGGCCGGATGCCACGCTACAAATTCACACGGTGGGCGCGAACTCCACGCCGAACTGGACGGTCGAAAGCGTTGTGACCTCACCTCACGTGTATGACGTGAAACGTACGCAACTCACGGCGACCGTTGCCGGTTGGCAAACTGCAGGGGCAACGCGGAAGATCACCCTGTTGCTGGACGGGAAAGTCCTCGGAAGTAAATCCGTAACTGTGCCGCCGAGCGGCCGCGCTCCAGCAGAGTTCCTGGCGTTTGATGTGCCGTACGGCCCGCATCGGGGCAAAGTCACTATCGAACCGCATGACGCGCTGCCCAACGATGATGAATTTAACTTCTCGGTTGAGCGCTCCGATCCTCGCCGGGTGCTGTTCCTCTACGCCGCGGGAAATACTCGGGAGGCGTTCTATTACAAAACCGCAATTGATTCCGCGAGTGACACCGGCCTGATCGCGGAACCTTTCCCTCTTGAGCAGGCCGCCGGTAAAGACTTCTCGAAATATGCTTTTGTTGTCCTGAACGATGCCGGGGGCTTAACAGACAAAACCGCTCAGGATCTTTGCGGGTACGTTCAGCACGGAGGAGCCGCGCTGGTGATTCTGGGCCCGTCGACGGCGAGATCGGGCCGCGTCCCGCTCTCTTCGGGGCGAACGGCCGATGACCGGACGGTTCAGGGCGTGGGCTTCGTTGATACGCAGCACTCTGCTCTCGCCGGAGCGGGCCGGTTCGAAAACGTCCAATTCTTTCAGACAAATCGCATCACGCCCAAACCAGATGCGCATATCCTCGCCCGCTTGGCCGACGGGACTCCTTTGCTGGTTGAGGAACGCATGGGAGAAGGACGAACGCTCACGTTCACGTCCACAGTAGATAACACCAGTAATGATTTCCCACTGCATGCGTCCTTTCTCCCGTTTGTAGCGCAAACCGCTCGTTATCTGTCGGGTAAGGAGGAAGGCCCAAGCAGCGTTGTGGCCGGTACATCGGTTGCCTTGCGGCAAACAGCAAACGAAGGAACCGCCGCGGACGTGATTGGTCCCGACGGCAAACACGAGCTGACGCTTGCCGAAGCAGCGAAAGCTCTCGCTTTCGATCTGAAGCACGAGGGTTTCTACGAGGTCCAGCGCTCAGGTCGTCCACGACAACTGGTCGCCGTGCACGCGGACCGTCGTGAATCCGACCTTCGCAAAGTCCCCAATGACACCCTGGAATTATGGCGCAATACTGGGAGTGCAGCGGTACAGGGCAAAACCGGAGCGCCCTCAACCGAGACACGCCCCTTCAGTCTGTGGAGGTATTTCATGATCCTCGTTGTAGTCGCCGCCCTCGTCGAATCAATCTTCGGTAGTCGCTACTTGAAGGAGGCGCGTCAATCCGCATGACAGCCCTGGAACAACTGAACGCGTACCTGAAGCGCCTTGAGGGCCGGATCAGGCTGCATGCTCTGTCGCGTGGAGCCGCGCTTGTTTTTGGCATCGCGCTTGGGCTCACCCTTCTCTTCGTCTGGATCAGCAACCGGTACGTGTTTGCGCAGGGTGTGGTGCTGCCGCTGCGGATTACTTTGTTTGTTTTGCTCGCAATCGGGATTGCTTTGCTTCTCGTACGTCCGATTCTGCGCTTGACTCGCAGACGCATCACCAACCTTGTGGAACAGCGTGCGCCGGAGTTCCAGGAACGTCTGCTTACGTTGGCAGAACCCAAAGACGCTCCCAATCCTTGGGATGAAGTGTTGGCCGAAGACGCTTTGAAGGTTGCTCAGGTCCACACGCCTGAAACCCTGACCCCGAGCAGGCCTGTCCTGACGTTTGCGGGCGGGGGCGCAATCGCGCTCGCTGTGCTTTTGTGGCTAATCTTTGCCGGCCCCGGCTACTGGGGCTACGGCGCGGACCTGCTCTGGACCGGGCACTCGGATTCAGCCAAGAAGCCGCTGTATGACATCGCTGTGCAACCCGGAGACAAAACGGTACGCCGTAAGGCTGATCAGCTCATTATCGCTACCCTGCGGGGCTTTTCCGCCGATTCGGTCAGCTTGCATGCGAAATACGGGACCAACGATAAATGGGAGCACACTCCGATGCAGGTCCAGTCGGATGGAGACAAATACCGGTTCCTGTTCGCCGGCCTGTCCGACACGGTCGAATATTACATTCAGGCCGACAAAGCTCAATCGAAGCACTTCACCATACACGTCAAGGATTTCCCGGCAGTAAAGCGTGTCCGCGTTGCTCTTCGCTACCCCGCGGGTCTGGATCTGCAGAATGTGGTGCTGGATCCGGCCGGAGACATACGAGCTGTCGATGGCACAACGGCCGAGATTTCGGTGTTGACGGACCGGCCGCTCGAAAGCGGACTGCTGGTCACCAATGACGGCAAGAAGCTCCCGCTCCAGAAGGGCGAAGGGAATTGGTCAAAGGCAGTCCTGAAAATTGAAAAGGACGGCTCGTACCACATCGCTGCGCTCGATAACGCTGACGTGGTCCGCATTAGTGATGATTACTACATCGAGGCGAAAAAGGACGAAGCGCCAACTGTCAAGATCCTGAAGCCGGGTCGTGACCCGCACGTCAGTCCCATAGAGGAGCTGCCGGTCAGGGTCACGGCGGCCGACGACTTCGCGATCAAAGGCCTCGATCTACATTATTCCGTCAACGGCGGTGAGGAGCAGGTGGTTCCACTTCTAAAGGCGAGAAATCCCAAAGAAGCGGACGGGGGAACGACGCTCTACTTCGAAAATCTGAAGGTCACCCCGGGTGACCTCGTGAGCTTCTACGCAACGGCAAAAGACGCCAAAACGAGCACCAAGAGCGAAATGGTCTTCGCGCAGGCAGAGCCCTTCGACTTCAAGTTTTCGCAAAGCCAGCAGGCCGGCGGCGGGGGCGGTGGTGGCGCAGGAAACCAGTCGGACGACATCTCGCAGCGCCAGAAGCAGATTATTGCGGCGACCTTCAACGAAACGAAAGAAGCGAAGTCGCGTGCCGCCCTGGCCGAGGATGCCAAGTTCCTGTCCGGGTTACAGGCAAAGCTGGGGGAGCAGGCACAAGTGCTTGCGCAGCGCATGGGCAGCAGGGAAATGGGATCCTCAGGGCCTGAGTTTCAACAGTTCTCGAAATTGATGACGCAAGCCTCGGGCGAGATGGGAACCGCTGTGGAACAACTGAGGCCTGGTAAGTGGCGTGAAGCTCTTGTTCCGGAACAGAAGGCACTCGGTTCCCTGCTCCGCGCGGAAGCGTTGTTCCGCGATATCCAAGTCGCTTTCGGGCAGTCCGGAGGCGGTGGCGGCGGACAGAGCGGAGCACAGCGGGATTTGGCCCGGATGTTCGATCTCGAGCTTGATACAACCAAGAACCAGTACGAGACAGGCCAATCGTCCTCATCGGATTCGGCAAACGACGCCCAAAAGGCGCTCGACGAGGCTTACCAGCGTTTGCAGGCTCTCGCTAAACGGCAGGAAGAATTAGCGGCCCAGAACTCGCAGCAGCAGGTAGCGGAACAGCGATGGCAAGAAGAGCAACTGCGCCGCGAAGCGGAAGAACTCCGCAAACAGATGCAGCAGCTCGCCAAGAACTCACAGGGCCAGAATTCACAGGGTCAACAGGGCAGCCAGTCCAGTCAATCTCAACCCGGAAGCCAGGGCGGCCAATCGCAATCCGCTTCGAGTGGTTCATCGTCCTCCTCACAGGGTTCCGCGGGAAAGCAGAACGCGCAATCCGCCTCAAATCGTGGCGGGCAGAATCAGGGTGACCCTCAAAGCAAAGCGGATGAGCAGCGCGCAGCCGAGTCCATGAGGCGCGTCACCGAAGCGCTAGGGCGCGCCGAGAACGAAATGCGCAATGCCGTGAGTAATGGCGACGCGACGGCCCGAGAGCGCGCGCTCAATCAGATCCGGGAAGCACAGGAAATGATGAATCGCATGATGCACGATCAGGCGGGCCGCAGCGTGGGCGACCTCGCAAATCGGGCCAGTCAGCTTGCGGAGTCACAGAAATCGATCTCGGACCGGTTGAAGCAGATGTACGGTCAGAGCGCCTCCAATTCCCGAGCCGGTTCCCGGCGATATGGCGGAGGCGAGGGCATGATGCCGGAGATGAACGATCCCAATAGTATGCGCTTCGGATACGGTTTTCGTCGCCGGTATTACAATCAGCCGGGCCGCGAACCCACGCAGGGCGAAAAGGCGATTGCAGACGAAAAGGATCGGCTGGCAAAGGAAGTGGAGCGGTTAGAACAGCAGGTGCAGCAACAGGCGCAAGCTCTCTCGGGTACGCGGCCTGATGCGGCTCGGAAACTCTCACGCGCACTGTCCGAAGCGGAGCAGAAGGATCTTTCCGTGCGCATGCAGAAGAATGCGGAGTGGATGCGCCAGGGATTTGGCGATCGGAATCTTGCGACCGAGGACAGCGTGACGGACGGCCTGCAACAACTGAGCCGTGATCTGCGCGACGCGGACCAGGCACTTCAGGCCGCCGGGTCGCCCAATGGGCAAAAGGGCGGAAATGAGCAGACGGCCCGTGCTCTGTCTGAGATTCGCTCGCTTCGCGAGGACCTGGAACGGAAAGCCGCTCAAAACGGAGGGGACAGGCCCGGCCAGTCGCAGAATGGACAGCAACAGGCATCGCAACGCGGCGGGCAGCAATCCGGGCAGCAAGGCGGCGGTGAACAGGGCCAAAGCGCATCGTCGGGCCAAGGTGGACAGATGGGCGGCGAGCGTTCAGGGTATGGTTCACTCGGTGGATTTTGGAGTCCCAGAGGTGGAGGTGGCAGAGATATGGGCCGCGAGGACATTCAGAGTGCCATTGCCCAACTGCGGGGTCTCCGCGACCAGGCGGGCACGCGCGACCGGGCTCTCACCGGTTACATTGATGGCGCGTTGGGTAATCTGCAGCATTTGACAGGAGCTCAGGATGGATTGCTCGAAGCGCGCATCAGCCGCGACGCCTTAACCAGCTTGCAGCGCCTGGAAGTCGAGCTGGGCAAGCGCCTTGCGCAACAGCAGAACGAAGGTACCCGGACGGGTGCTCGGGAAGACTCCCCTGAGAAGTATCACGATGCTGTTGCCGGTTATTTCCGAAAACTAAGCGGAGCGAAGTAGCATAATGTCTTGATCGCTTAGTACATGCCAGTTTCGATCAAGGACATTGCGCGGCTTGCCGGCGTTTCCCATTCGACCGTGTCGCGGGCTCTACACAAGAGCCCTCTGATTCCGCCTGCAACAGCTCAGAAAATCCAGCGAATCGCGGAGGAGCAGGGCTACACCGCCAGCGCCATCGCCCGAAGCCTGGTGACCCGCCGGACTCAGGCGATCGGAGTCGTAGTGACGTCGATTGCCGATCCGTTCAATGGGGATCTCGTGGATGGAATTGAAGAGGTAGCGAACCAGCGAGGCTACTCAGTTATCCTGGCCACATCGCAAGCAGATCCGGACCGCGAACTCGCCGTGGTCCGCTCCTGCCAGGAGCGGCGAGTCGATGGGATCCTCGTGGCTTCGTCTCGTGTGGGAGCGCTGTATGTACCGATCCTCTCCGAACTGGACGTGCCCATCGTGCTCATCAACAACCAGCACGGAAGCGATTTCGCGCACTCAATCCGGATCGACAACGTTCACGGCATGCGCCTCGCAACAGAACACCTGCTGCAGCTTGGGCACACGGAGATCGCCTATGTCGGCGATCGATTTGGGCTCCATTCAGATGAGGAGCGCTTCGCCGGATATCAGGATGCTCTCAATGCCGGCCAGATCCCATTAAATAGGCGCCTGACAATACGGGGGGATGGGAAAGCGGATGGAGCCGCGGCCGCTCTGGACCAGCTTTTGACCGCGCCGACGAAACCGACGGCAGTGGCTAGCTACAACGATATGACTGCGCTCGGTCTCATACATCGAGCCCAGGAGTTGGGAATCGCGGTTCCAGAGGAGTTGTCGGTGACGGGCTTCGACGATATCCCTTTTGCCGCATTTACCCGGCCGCCCCTCACCACAATCAGACAACCGCGACGCGAGATGGGACGAGAAGCAATGCGGCTATTGTTTGCACTACTCGACGGCGAAGAGGCACAAAAAACTTCGGTAATCAACGGGGAGCTGATTGTGCGAGGCTCAACCGCTCCCCTGCCTCGGTGAGACTTACCAGGAAATCTGGTCGGGGAAATATTCCGAGACCAAGTCTTCGTAGAACGGCTTCACTTCCTTCAAGTCGGGGCGCTCACGGCCTTTCGAATATAAATCGTAGGGATTGAACGCGCGAACCCACTTGAACATCTCTTCGTCGTGCTGGTTCATCAGGTGCGTGTAAGCGCCGTGCTTGTGAGCCGGGTAGAAGGAGTGATAACGAAGCATGTACTGGGCGGACTCGGGAAGGTAGTCGCGAGTCACGCGATAGATGTATTCGTCGTGACCCCATGACAAATTCACTTTGTCCAGGCCGCAGTTCGGTGAATAGATACCGTATTTGGTTTGATACTCGGGAACTTTGCTATCCGGATTGTCCGCAAAGAACTCCGGAAATACGATCTGGTCGGAGTAGGCGCACCCAACCGGGAACGTATCACCGACGACCGCCCATTGCGGTTCACCATAGAGGCAAAGCACTTTGCCTAGATCGTGCACAAGACCCGTGAGGACAAACCAGCGCGGATGCCCGTCCTTGCGGATGGCTTCCGCTGTCTGGAGGAGATGTTCAATTTGGGTAAGGTCCGTATCAGGGTCACTGTCGTCGACCAGCTGGTTCAGATACTCCGCCATTTCCCAGATGCTCTTTTTGCCCCGGGTGAGCCCGCAATATTCCTTCTGCTTCTCCAGAACGAAGTCGAGGGTTTGATACTTGTGGTTCTGGCGGTAAAACTCCGTTACCGTGGGGTTCGCATCCGCCTTATAATTGCGAAACTCCTCTTCTGATTTGCCCTGCTTGTAACGCGTCGCGACAAAATCATCCCATTCATCGAGTTCTTTAAGCGGCTGATTCTCTAAAATGGCCTGTCCCATGGGTTTTACGAGGACCTCTCCAAATCCATTTATGCACACGTGTGCGCAGAAAGCAATACAATCTTTTCTGTCCGCCCTGTGGTTTCGCCCAAGTTAGGCTAGGAGTTTCCCTGAACATGACACGTTTTCTCTTTCCTTTCCTGGTTGTGGCCAATCTGGCGGCCGCGCAGGAACCTGCCGCGACATTCGGAACTCGACTGGATCCGATCATTCAGGACGCTGTGCAATCCGGACTGATTCCAGGCGCCGTTCTCGTCGTCGGTCACAACTCGCACATTGTGTATCGGAAAGCATACGGAAGCCGATCCCTCGTTCCGACCAGACAGCCCATGATGCCCGACACCATCTTCGATGTGGCTTCACTCACGAAGGTGGCCGCCACCACGCCGTGCTTGATGAAGCTGTTTGAGGAAGGCAAGCTACGCATTGATGACCCGGTCACGAAGTACCTGCCTGAATTCCTCGGCGGAAAGAGCGACATCACGATTCGTCTGCTGATGACGCACTTCTCCGGATTTCAACCTGATTTCGAATTGGGGCCACACTGGAGGGGGTACCAGACAGGACTGCAAAAGGCGTTTGCCGAAACACCTATCGCTCCCCCGGGGGCGCGGTTCATCTACAGCGATACCAATTTCATCCTGTTGGGCGAGATCGTCCGCCGGCTCTCGGGCATGTCGCTTCGCGATTACGCGCGCCAGACGGTTTATCAGCCGCTCGGGATGAAGGACACTGGCTTTCTGCCTGATCCGTCGCTGCGACCGCGTATCGCTTCCACTGAAAAGGACCCAGATACGGGTATCCCGCTGCTGGGGGTGGTTCACGACCCCCGATCGCGCTATATGGGAGGCGTTGCAGGTCACGCGGGTCTATTCTCGACCGCGGATGATCTGGCCAAGTACGCCTTCATGATGCTGGACATGGGCCAAGCCGGCGGACGTCAGGTGTTCAGCCGCCTTGCGGTGAAGAAATTCACTGAACCGGCAACTCCCGCTGACCAGCCAATCATCCGGGGCCTCGGGTGGGACATCGATTCCTCCTATTCGAGCAATCGCGGCGAGCTTTTTCCCATTGGCTCTTATGGCCACACCGGGTACACCGGGACGTCCATGTGGATTGACCCGACCACAAACAGCTTCGTCATTCTCCTGACTAACGTTGTTCATCCGAGTGGAGTGAAGTCGCTCAGTTCGCTACGCTCACGTGTCGCGACCGCCGTCGCCGCGAACTTCGGGCAGACGGTGCCTCGGACGGTCGCTTTGACGGGGTACAACGAGACAATCACAGGGGCGGGAGTTCACCGCGTCGTTGCTCGCACGGCGGCAACATCGACCGGCCTTGATGTCCTCGAAGAAACAAATTTCAAGGACCTGCAGGGACAGCGGGTAGGCTTAATCACGAACCATACGGGCCTCGATCGTCACGGCAAGCGGAACGTGGACGCAATGCTCGCTGCCGGCGTCAAGGTGGACCGCCTTTTCTCCCCGGAACATGGCATCGCCGGTACAGAAGACACGAACGTGGCCGATACGTCAGACCCGACCACCCACATACCGGTCACGAGCTTATACGAGCCTGAGACTCGACGCCTCAAGGCATCACAGATGAAAGATCTGGATGCCATCGTTTACGACATCCAGGACGTCGGTGCCCGCTTCTATACGTACTCGTGCACGCTGCTCTATGCAGTCGAAGAAGCGGGTAAGGCCGGAAAGCCGTTTTGGATCCTCGATCGTCCCAATCCAGTGACCGGAACGCACGTGGACGGTCCCATGCTCGATGCCGATTTGGATTCGTTTGTCGGGTGCTATAACCTTCCCGTGCGCCATGGGATGACCTTCGGGGAGTTAGCAACGATGGCCAATGCAGAGCAGCATTGGGATGCCAAGCTTCACGTTGTCAAGATGAAGAATTGGGAGCGCGGGGATTGGTTCGACTCCACCTCGCTGACATGGATCAATCCCTCGCCCAATATGCGCACTCTGAACGCGGCCACCTTATACCCGGGCGTTGCGATGCTTGAGGCCGACACCAATTTATCCGTTGGACGTGGAACGGATGACCCTTTCGAGCAGATTGGCGCACCGTGGATCGATGGACCTAGTCTGGCAGCGTATTTGAATGCCCGGTTCATTCCGGGGGTGAGAGTCTACGCTACCCGCTTCCGGCCCTCCAGCTCGCATTTCGCCGAAACCACTATTCCCGGAGTCCGCTTCGCTGTCACTGACCGGGAGATGTTCGATAGCGGCAGGTTCGGAGTCGAACTTGCTTCAGCACTCGAGAAGCTGTTCCCGGGCAAGATCAATATAGACAAATGCAAATTCCTGATCGGAAATCGGTCGGTTGTGGAGAGCCTGAAAAAGGGACAAGATCCCAGCGCTATCTGGATGCATTTCCAACTGTCGACAACTGAGTTTACAAATCGGCGAAGGCCCTACCTGCTCTATTGAGCAGGTTCGCAGCTACACCTCGGCCGCCTGCGTAGCCGCGGCTTTGCTTTTCGCTCCAGGCGGACGGCCTCTCCGACGCGGTTCACTGAGCGAACCTGCTTCGGGATCATCGTCACTTCCTGCCGAACCGCCAACGTCTTTCAACCAGGCTGGTGGACGCCCACGCCGGCGCCCCCGGCCTCGCGCCAAACGCTCCAAGGTTAGAATTGCCTCTTCAATCTGCTCGCGCTCCAGCCTAAGCTCCGCGAGCATCTTATCCACGTCCAAGATATTGCCTCCTCGCACTCCTCCCCGAAGGGAGTAAATCTGCTAAATCACGTAAGTATTGCGATTACTTCGATTTAGTCGAAGTTTAAAGGTAGTTTGAGACGAAATTCAATACAACTAAGACGTGTTTTGTTTGGTTGCAGTCCTATTCGAAATTAGTACTGCTGGTACAACTTCGCTTTATCGAGAAATCCCAGCGGAAGTTTTAGCAGGACTGCCCTTACGCCAGTAAAAGTAAAACGGGATGGAAACAGCCATGACAAACAAGCCCATGAGCGACTCACGGGGCCTGGCCACGATTGTATTGAACAGGAGTAGCGTCGCCATCCCTATGAAAAGTACCGGGACAAGCGGGTAACCAATTACGCGGTAAGGTCTCGGGAGATCAGGACGTTTTTGTCGCAGCACAAATACAGAAATGGCGGTAAGAAGGTACAAAATCCAACTCCCAAAGATCACGAAATTGTAAAGATCGTCGTACCAGCCGCTCAGAAGAACGATACAAGACCAAACGCACAATGACAGGACGGCATTGCCGGGCGTGTGGAATTGCGGATGGACACGCGCCTGGAAGCGGAAGAACAGGCCGTCTCGAGCCATGGCATACGGGACGCGCGCGCCGGACAGGATGGACCCATTCAGTGCGGCGAAGATAGACAGCAAGACGGCGACCGTCACAGCGCCAGCGGCTCCCAGGCCATATAGCCTTGCCATTATATCCGCGGCAACACGCGTGCTTCCTGCCACCTCGGTCGGCCCGAGGATATAGAAATACGCTGTATTGACCAGCAGATAAGTCACAATCACGGCGATTGTTCCCCAAATCAGGGAACGCGGCAGATTTCGCTGCGGGTCACGGATTTCCGAGGACACCATGCTTACGTTATTCCACCCATCATAGGCCCAGAGCGCACCAACCATCGCGGCGAAAAATCCTGCTATGCCTCCGATGGCCGGAGCAGATTGGGAGAAGTGGGACCAGTCGCCGCGTCCTGATGCCAGGCCAACGAGGATGATGCCCGAGATGAGCGCCATTTTCAGCACGGTCACAGAGACCTGGAGATTACCGCCGGAGCGCACACCGTAGTAGTTGACGATACCGAGGAACAATATGACAGTGATCGCGAAAAGCTGCCCATACCGTATCTCCAGCAGGCTCCAACCGGGCCCGATATGGAATGGTGTGATCAAGACGGGCTTGGCCAAAGCCGGCACAAACGCGGTGAGATACGTGTAGAAGCCCGCGGCGAGAGTAGCGATTGAGCCGCTCTTAGCGACCCAGAACTGAGTCCAGCCATACAGGTATCCCCAAAAAGGTCCGTACGCCTCGCTCAGGTAGACGTATTCCCCACCCGCTTCGGGCATCGCCGCTGCCAGTTCGGCATAGGTCAGAGCTCCAAATAAGCTCAGCACGCCGGCAACGACCCAGACGACAAAGAGTTCACGAACGGATCCGACGTCGCGAACCATGGCGGAAGGAACGAGGAATACTCCGCTGCCGATGACCGTCCCTACGACAATCGAGGCTGCGCTGGGAAGCCCCAGCGCTCGTTGAAGTCCCGGTTGTACGCTGCTCGGGAGGTCTCGGTCTGTAGGCGATGGGAGCGCCGTGCTTTCTTTCCTCATATCAACGTCCTGCCAGGACGGGTGTCCTTTCGCGAACGAGCAAGCTGAAACAATACCCGACCACGAAAGTGACCGAAGAGCCGATCAAAACGTACCAGGTATAAGCAACATGGGAGCGCATCACAAGTGTCGTCACAAAGCCCGCGCTCATACCCACGATCGCGGCCCACTCTCCGGGACGCCGCGTCAACACTCCCAAAAGAAATACACCCAGGAGGGCTCCATACAAAACGGAGGCGATGGAGAGACCCGATTCCAGAATCCGCCCCCAATGGCGCGCCAGTAGAGCGACTCCGTAAAGAATGACACACCATCCGACAGTGGCCCACCGTGCCAGACGCAAATAGAACACTTCGGGCTTATTCGGCTGTTGCGGCCGGAGGAAATCCATAATTGTGGTGGAGGCAAGAGCATTCAGGGCGGCGCTTAAATTTGACATGGCGGCGGCCAGGATCGCCGCGATGGCAAGACCAGCCAGACCCGGCGGGAAGTTGTTCCAAATGAACTCGGGATAGATCTGCTCGATGACCTGCGGTGTGGATCGTCCGGTATCGCCGTAGTAGACGAACAGAAGGACACCGATCGTCAGGAAAAGAGTGAACTGGAACAGAATGACTACCCAGCTTGAAAAGAGAGCGAGCCGGCTCTCAGCCTGAGTCCGGGCTGACAGTAAACGTTGGACGAGGAGTTGCTCCGTTCCATGGCTGGCCGTAGTCAGAAAACAGCCACCGAGCAACCCAGCCCAGAACGTGTAGCTCTTCATGAAGAAGCCGGGAGAAAAGGGTCCGCGGAAGTCGAATACCTGGAACTTTGCGTGTTCTTGCCCCACTTCGACGACATGCGACCAGCCGCCCGGAACGAGATGGACTATCAGGAAGAAGCTGGCAACAGCGCCGCCGACATACAGGACCATCTGAACAACGTCGGTCCAGATCACGGCCGTCATTCCACCCTCGAAGGTATAGAAGAGTGTGAGCGCAACAATCACGAAGATCGAAGTAAGTTCGCCCGTACCGAGTACCACGGAGATGACGATGGAGACTGCGAATACGCGAAGACCTTCCGCCAGAGCTCGGAGCAAGAAAAAGGTTCCTGCCGCGAATTTCCGCACACGAGCTCCGAATCGCCGTTGCATCAGCTCATAAGCCGTAAACATCTCGCCGCGGAAGTACTGCGGCAGAAACAATAGCGAGATGACGATCCGGCCGAGAAGATATCCGAAGATCAGCTGCAGGAAGGTGAAATTGCCTCCGAACGAGATCGCCGGAGTGCCAATCACCGTTAACGTACTAGTCTCAGCAGAAACGATGGACAGAGAGATCGCCCACCAGGGAGCACCTCGTCCACCCAGGAAGTAGTCTTTTAAGGTTCGCTGATTTTCGCTGAATTGCGCCCCAAACCAGGTAATGAAAAGCAGGTAAGCTCCAATTACCGCTAGGTCCGCAACATGCATGGCGAACGGATGATAACATGCAAGTGCGGATTACCCAGTACGCTCGCCGATGGGAACAACTTCGAAACCGGGCGCATCTAATTGGATAGAGGAAGGGTTGCGGGCCTAAGTGAGTATCCGATATACTCCGGCTTTGCGCCGTCCAAGTTCGAATGGATAGCCAAGTTACGCAACATTGACCCGGTGGCTTCGAATTCTGAAGAGAC
>Ga0308176_10001015_pt1 | contig 17669 bp, 22 predicted proteins | sample PhyCR2_3_FD_203890 | JGI IMG/M metagenome (GOLD analysis project Ga0308176, IMG submission 203890) | Soil microbial communities from UC Gill Tract Community Farm, Albany, California, United States - DLSLS.C.R2 | ecosystem: Environmental > Terrestrial > Soil > Agricultural land | place: USA...
CGGGTCGGCGTCGTCGTCGGGGTCCTCCTCGTCGGCGAGCGGCCGTTCGGTGTCGTCGTCGACGTCGTCGAACGCGGGGTCGGGTTCGTCCATCAGCTCGCCGCCGGCGTCGGGCACGTCGGCCGGGTCGGCGTCGTCGGGCACGTCGTACTCGTTCACTTGCCGCCTCCGATCAGATGGCCGATGTAGCGGTGCCGTTCGCGCCGGTTGCGCCTCTCCCAGCCGTTGCGCTTGGCGGCGCGCTCGATCCCGCCGCGGCGGGCCTTCAGCCACTTCTTCGCGGCGATCGCCTGCTGGTGCGCCTTCGGCACCTTGTTCCAGCCGCCGTGGCGCTTGGCCTTGGCGCGCGCGTTGACCAGCCGGTCGCGCTGGCGGCGCTCGTCGGGCTGCAACGACCGCCGGCCGGTCGGCCTGGGCTTGGCGGGCTGCCCCTTGTGACGGTCCTGGCCCGGCGTGTAACGGAAGTGCCACCACTCACTGGGGGCGTCTGACCAGCGTTTTTGCCAGCCGTGCTCGGCGCCGTGCTGGTTGATCAGCCGGGCCATGGTCGGGGTGGGGACGTCGACGGTGGTCCCCCAGCCGTGGTTTGAGGTTCCGGGGCGGGCGGCGAGCGCGCCGCGGCCGCTGGTGTACAGGTTCCAGAAGTACACCTGTTCCTCGTAGGTGCGGTACGCGGTCCGTGCCGACGTGGGGCAGATCCACACCCCGGCTTTGGAGCCGATGTGCTGGCGCAGGCGGAGCCAGGAGTTGGCGACGTCCTTGTGTAGCCGGCCGCCGGGGATGGCTCTGAGGTCGCTGGCGGGGAGGCGTCCGTTGGCGGCCATCAGGTCACCTCGGCGACGGGTCGGCCGTTGGCGATCGGTGCGAGCTTGACCGCATCATGTCTCCTCAGGGTTTAGCTTCCTCGTCATCATGGGCCGCAAGTCGCAACGCCCCGACATCAAGATCCCCAACTCCGTACCAACGTCCGCGTTGAAGGCGGAACTAGAGCGACTCAATGCCGTTCGTCCCGGGCGGTGGCGTCGGTTGCGCGAGCGGCTGCGGCTACGACGCCCTCGCGGCTAGCCGACCCTGATCGGGCGAAGCTCGATCCTGCGACGAGCCCAAGCCCCCGTGCCGCCGCTCACGCGATAGACCATGTTGACCGCCATCCCGGCGGTGAGGCCGTTGGCAGCAAACGAACGAGCCACGCCGGCTCCAACCGCAATCGACGCCGATGAGTAGACATGCGCCGCGTTGTCGTCATTGGCGGGGGTCGTGGCCCCGAACATGGGCGACGCGTAGGTACCGAAGCCGGCGGCGGTCTGGGCGTACAGCGACATGAAGCCCCGGTAATTGCCCGCAAGCGGCGCCGTGACCCCCGGGCCACCCTGGCCGGCATACGTCGTGTTCCCTGCCGAGACCGTGGTGACAACCTCGGCGGCTAGCGACGAACCGCCGAGGAACATCCAGCCGTAGCCGTCGAGCCCGCCCCAACCCGAGGCGTAGCGCAGGTGCCAGATCACGCCCGCTGAGGCGTTGTTGTAGTAGATCTCCTGGCCGTCGATCGGCGCGCCCGGGAGGGCCGAAACGAGCGCGGGCACGGGCGCGACGGCGAGCCACGCCGAACCGGTGTCATAGCTCAGCGCGCCGGTGTCGGTCGCGTAGTGGAATCGTCCCGCAACGCCGGCCGCGGGCCGCGCCGCCGCGGTGCCCTGGACGAACGCCGGTGTGGTCGGGTCGAGTTTGTTGGCGAGCGCCTGCATGTCGCGCGGCACGTCGACGGTGTCGGCGCCCACCGGGTACGGCAGCGCCAGCCTGGGGGTGGTTCCTGCCATGTGTCAGCCAGTCCTCGTGTTGTCGCGCAGGTCGTTGTAGGTGGCGTAGTGCGTCTGAAGCGTCGTGTAGGTGCCACCCGCGGCGGTCATCGCGTCGTAGTCCCACCCGCTCACCTGGTGGTAGTCCAGGACGATGCCGCCCGGCTTCTGCGCCAGCAGCAGCGCGAGCACCGCGGCCGGGTCGGGGGTCTCGCTGCTGAGGGTGACGATCTCGACCACGTACGCGTCGCCGCCGTAGCGTTCGCGGAAGTAGACGGTCTTGGTGCCGGTCAGCGCGAACGCGGCGGCCGACGCCAGCGCGGCCGGGGTGCCGGTGTGGTAGCGGCCGAGCTGCGCGATCAGCTCGCGCCAGTCCGACGCGGGAAGGCCGGCGGGGAGCTGGACGCCGACGATCTGCGCCAGCCACGGCAGCGCGAAGTCCGGGCACAACGCCGGGTCCAGCAGCGGCGCGCCGGGCGGCACGTCGCCGTCGGGGTCGAACACGGCGCCGACCTGGTCGATCATCAGGTTCAGCGCCTGGCTGAGGTGCGCGTGCGCGTACCCGTAGGCCGGGTCGTCGGGGGCGAGCGGGCCGGTGCGGTCACGCAGCCGCTCGCCGAGCGCGGTCAGGGTGGGGGCGGTCACGGCACGTTGACGGTGATCGTGAACGTTCCCGGCAGGGTCAGCGGGGCGCGGCCGGGGAGCGTGATGTCGGCGGTGGCGAACGTGCCGCCGGCGACGCGAATCTGGACCGTGTTGACGTAGTGCACGCCGAGCGCCCGGTTGAGATAGTCGACCGCCTCGTAGACGCGGACGGTGGTGTCGGGCAGCCACGTGGTGGCGTCCGACCCGGTCAGGTCGGTCCCCCACGTCGACGGGTCAAGCCACGTGGCCAGCATCGCCTCCGCCGCCGCCTGCACGTCGCTCGCGACCTGCCCGGGGAACGCGGTGACGGTGGCCTGCACGTCGATCGTGGTGTACGTCGGCGGGATCACGTAGACGAGGAAGTTGACCTCGCGCGCCCCGTCGAGCGTGTCGAACACGCGTTGCATCACGGTCGACGGCGGGCCGGTGCCGTCGCTCTCGGTGATCGCGACGGTGACGCAGCGCGGCACGTTGGTCGCGCCGCTGGGGTCGCTGCGGGGCGTGCCGACGCCGCCCTGGGCGGTGGACGGCTGGTAGAGGTCGATGGCGAGGGCGCGGCCGACGTCGGGGTCCTGGCGGGCGAGGACGGCGAAGTCCTGCGGCAGGATCGGCCCGGGCGCGTAGATCGACAGCGCGTCGGCGAGCCGGTCGAGGTACTCGTCGTCGGTCTCGGCGTCCGTCCCGCTGGCGGTGTCGGCCGAGACGGTGATCGTGGTGACGCCGTCGATGACGTCGACCAGCTCGCAGGTGCCGCGGCAGCCGTTGCCGTCGGCGCCGCCGGCGGCGGCGGTGATCGTGACCGTCTGATCGCCGCCGCCGGCCGGGGCGGCGAGATCGGTGTCGGTGAGGAACAGGACCGGGTCGCCGGTCGGGCTGGGCACGGCGAGCTGGGTGTTGGCGTCCATCATCACCGCCCCGACCGTCGCGTCCCAGGTGACGGTGGCGGTCCCGGTGGCGGGCAGCGCGTCGCGGGGGGCGACGCCGAACAGGCTGTTGCCGAGGTACGCGAAGATCGCTGGTGGGACCTGGGCGGCCTGGTCGACGACCTCTCCGGCGATCTGCGAGTTGGCCTCCAGGAGGACGGTTTCGACGTTGCCGGGGCGGGCGACGAAGCCGGGCAGGTTCTGCTCGAGGTAGTCGATCCCGAGTTGCAGCAGCGCGTCGGGGTCGGTGATCAGGTCAAGTTCGATGTAGGCCGGCATCTAGTCGGTGTCGGGGGTCTGGTCGGTGGTGGTGGTGACGCTGACCGCCAGGCCGGCGGCGGTCGGGTCGGCCGGGTCATAGGCGGCCTGGGTGATCTGGATCGCGGCGCGCGGTTCGTACGCCTCGACGGCCGCCTCGATGTCGGTGCCGTCGACCGGTTGCTGGGTGATCTCGTGGGCGGCGATCCCGAACTCAGGCCGCTCGATTCGTGAGCCGAGCTCGAAGCTGCAGATCACCGCGACGGTGGTTTGCAGCTCCTCGAGCGTGTCCTGTTGCACGGTCACGAAGCTCGGGCCGACGACGCGGAGGGGGAGCGCGAGGTGCGGGACGCTGTCGGCGAGCGCGGCCATTTAGCTGCCCGATGCGAGCTGGTCGTAGGTGGTGGCGTCGCGGACGAGGATGCCGATCGGTGCGCCCGGCCACACGCCGGCGACCTTCGGTCCGTACATGCGGCCCGAGGCGACGTCGAGGTAGATCGCGCCGTCGACGCCGGCGCCGGCAGCGGGCGCGCCGGTGCCCGAAACGAATGTCGACGCGCCGCTCGGACCCTGCGGCCCCTGTATGCCCTGCGGGCCTTGCGGCCCGGTCGCGCCGACCGATCCCTGCGGACCGGCGGGGCCTTGCGGGCCCGTAGCGCCCGTCGGACCGGTCGCGCCGGTGTCCCCCTTCGGTCCCTGCGGGCCGGTCGCCCCGACGGGTCCCTGCGGGCCTTGGGGGCCGGCCGGTCCCGGCGGCCCGGGCTGGCCGGGGACGCGCACGACGGCGGTGGTCACCTGGTTGTTGGCCGGCGGCGCGCCGCCGCTCGCCTCCAGCGTGACCGGGAATTGCCAGTAGACGCCCTGGTCGACGCCGCCGGCGGTGAGCCGGTAGCGCCCCCACTTCGTCGCGTCGTCGCGGTCCTGCAGGTAGAGTTCGTCGTCGACCTCGAGGTTGGCGAACACGTTGGTGGTGTCGACGCCGGCGTCGCTTTGCTCGGCGAGATTGACGACGGTCGCGGCGGCCCAGGTCGCCGCGTTGATTCCGACCTGCCCGGCGGCCGCCGAGGTCGTCGACGTCGTCCAGCGCCACGTGCCGCTGAGCACGTCGCCACCGCCGCCGCCGCCGCCGTCGGCGGGGCTGACCAGCCAGTAGCGGCCGTCGGCGGACATCGCGATCAGCGCGTCGGTGCCGTCGCTGGCAGTGGTGGTGGCGACCAGCGGCCCGTACAGCGCGCGGTCGGACCGGACGCGCAGGTAACGGTCGCCCTGCTGCGTGACCAGGACCCCTTCGAGCAGGCTGTGGTCGGCCTCGACCGGCGGCCGCGGCGCGGTGAGTTCGTTGAGCGTCGGCATCGGTCAGACCCCCGGCCAGTGACGCGGCGTGAAGCCGCTGGTGGGGCGCGGGGTGGAGCGCATGTGCGGCCCGTTGCCGCCGGACCCGTAGGAGCTGGTGTCGAACCGCCACCACTTCCCGAGGCCATGGAACTGGATCCACACATGCTGGGCGTTGGCCCACACGGTGAGTTGCTGCCCGCGGCCGTAGCTACCCCAGTTCTGGGCGATGGTGCCGGACACGTCGACCGGGCCGCCGATCCGGTAGCCGAGACCGGCGGCGGCCAGCGCGGCGACGACGCTGCCGGAGCAGTCGTATCCGCCGCCGGACGGATGGCCGGCGCGGGCGTGCCCGCCGCCCCACACGTACGGCAGGTTCTGCGCGCTGATCGCCCGGGCGGCGTCGTAGACCTGTTGTGCCTTGCTGGCGCCGGCGCCGGCGGCGACTCCGGTGAGGCGGACGCCGCCGGTCGCCTCGACCGCGTTGGTGACCCGCTGCTCGCGTTCGTTGGCGGGCTCGAGCTTGGCCTTGCCGGGCTGCTTGAGCGTGATCTCCGCGGTCGCCGCGAACCAGTCGCGGCGGATCGACGCGACCAGCCAGCGGCCGTCGGGCGGCCCCCACCCGTCGAGCACGATCACCGACCCGGGCGGCGCCCCCCACCGCTCCAGCGCGACGGTCAGCGTGGCTTCGGAGACGGGTTTGCTCCAGTCGACGTCGTAGGTGAGTTCGATCACCGCCGGGTCGTCGGCGGTCAGCGTGTACCGGGCGCGCCGCCGGTACAGCGCGGGTTCTGACATGTAGTACAGGGAGCGGCCGACGACGAAGCAGCGCCAGCCGACCTCCTCGGCGAGGCGTTGCATCGCCGTCCAGGAATCCTCGTCGCTGTTGCGGGCGTACTGGTAGGGCTTGGTGATCCACTGACTGCCGCCGAGCTGGCCGGCGGTGCCGAACACGTCGATGCCGGTGCCGCCGGTGTCGCCGCCCCACGCGTGCAGCCAACTGGCGGCGTTGGTGTACTGCTGGTCGTAGCGGCCGGGGAACGCGGAGCCTTGGACGGCCTGGGCGACGTTGCCAGCCGACCATGACGGGTGCTGGCGGGCCAGCGCGATCGCGCCGCCGCGGCCGGTGAATCCCTGGGTGAGGAACAGGTGCACGACGTGCGGCACGTTGCGGCGGCTGGCGACGCTGCCGTGCATCGACAGCAGCTGCAGCACGCCGACGCTGCTGGCATCCCCGTAGCTCAGGTTGAGCATGTTCGACTCGACCAGGCACGCCTCGATCAGCGCCAGCCTCGCCTTGCCGGTCGCGCCGTCTTGGTCGGCCTGCGCGAGCACCTGACTGCCGACGCGGCGTTGCGCCGGGTTCGCGGAGCGGCCGTCGCTGCCGAGCACGCGCGCGCCGGGCGCCAACCCGGCCGCCTGGTCATCCGCCGCCGACGACGACCCGCCGCCCGTCGACCCGGTCGCGGCCTGCTGGGTCACCGCCAGCCCGGTGGTGGCGGCAGCGGCGGCGGGCTGGTCGACGGGTTGGCGGACGTCGAGCTCGGGGCACACGAACCGGTACTGACCCTTGGCCGACTTTATCTCCCGGAGCAGGCTGAGGATGAATTGGGCGCGGGTGATGTGCGCCCGGTTGGCGCGCTTGGATCCCTTCTTGCGGCGCAGCCAGTACACCAGCCGGTCCTCGAAGGTGAGTTGCAGCTGCCGGTTGGAGTGCGTGTAGCTGACCTTCACGAGCCGGAAGGTGACGCCGTCTAACGTGACCTCGACGCCGCGGCCGAGGACGTCGGGGGCGAGGATCGGGTCCCAGCCCTCGTCGACGGCGACCGGGTCACGCTCGAACGCGCGGCGCGCCTTGGCGGTCATGAACCGCGTCCGGGGCGCGGTGCGGCCGGCGGCGAACAACTGGCCGCGCGGGTCGGTCAGCGTCATGGTCAACGTGCTGGCACCCTCGATCGTGCGTTCCAGGCTGAGCGCGCCGATCGCACCCTTGACGTCGAGGTCGGACACGCCGCGGTCGACCCAGTCGAGCACCAGCTGCTGCAGGTCGAGGCTGGGGTCGAGGCCGACGTTCTCCCAGCGCTGCCATTGCTTGAGCGTGAGCGACCGGTCGGTGACGGCGGGAACCGTGGCCATTTCAGTGGCGGTGGTGGGCGTGATGCTTGTGCGGCGCGGCGACCGGCACCCGCAGCCGGATGCTGGCCTTCAACGCCTGATTGGCCTTGCGCACCGCCTTGGGGTTCAGCTCGCGCAGGTCGGTCCACTTGCACTTGACGCGCCGGGCGATCTTCGCGGGCGTGTCGCCGTGCTTGACGGTGATGGTGCGGGTCTTGCCCTTGGGGGCGTCGCGGGCGCCGCGCTTGATCCGCATCAGCGACGGCGGCACGTACTGACGCAGCGTGACGGTGACCGGCTGCCGGACCGGGTGCCCGTCGGACGGGCGTAGCAGCGGGTCGCCGAAGTCGAGGTTCTCGATCACCCACCGCCGCGCCCCCAGCGGGAGGCCCCAGACGGTGACGATCCCGGGCGGCGATTCGGTGTCGCCGCGCGCCAGCGTGATCAGCCGCGACACCTGGGCTTGGACGCTTTCGCCGATGTCGAACCACCACGCGATCATCAGCGGCAGTTGCAGCTGCAGCGGCTCGATGCCGTTCCAGGTGGTCATCGACATCTGCTCGGGCCGGTCGGTCAGCTCCCAGCCGCCGAACCCGCCGGTGTACTTGACCGTGTCGTCGCCCATCCAGAAGTACAGGTCCTCCCGCGGGTCGTCGCACGTGATCCGGACCCGCCCGGGCCGCAGGTAGCTGCGGTCGTAGATCGACTGGGCCATTAGCGGCGGGCCTGGCGGTCGGCGGTGTCCTGCGCGACGGCGGTCGCGATCAGCCGCCGGTCGAGGTAGAAGTGCGCGGTGGTGTGCGTCGCGGCAGCCATGGCGGGCGCGGCGGTGGCGCGCGGCGCGGGCAGCGGGGTGACGCGGGTGGCGCCGGGGAGTTGCACGAGTTCGGGGCCGGCCTCGCCGACGATCCCCCAGCGCGGCCGGCCGGGCGGCACGATCCCGCCGTACTGGCCGCTGAACAGCCCGGCGACACCGCCGATCTTCTTGAGGATGCCGCCGGGGATCAGGCCCTTGATCGCGCCGAGGATCGCGCCGGGCGCCGAGCGGATGCCGTTGACGATCGCGGTGACGATGTTCTTGCCGATCCGGAAGAAGTCGTTGGCGATCCGGCCGGCGGCGGCCTTGGCGGCGTTGAACGCGGCGGCGACGGCGTGCGGGATGCGCCGAACCGCGCCGACGATCGAGCCGACGGCGGAGCGGATCCGGCCGAAGTGGCGGACGATGACGATGACGGCGGCGCCGATCGGGCCGGTGAGGATCGCGACCAGCAGCGGCCAGTGGTTCTTGATCCAGCCGAACACCGCCTGCACGGCGCGGCGGAACCACCCGACCTTGCGGTAGGCGACGACGAGGGCGACGCCGATCGCGACGATCGCCAGTGGGATCAGCGCCCACACGCTGATCATGCTCAGCGACGCGATTGTGGAGGCGATCACCGCGATCCTGTAGGCGAGGAACGCGGCGGTGAGCGCGCCGAGCACGATCTTGACCAGGGTGGCGTTGCGCAGCAGCGGCTGGAAGGTCTGCGCGAACCACGCCAGCGCCAGCGTCGCCTGGTCGATCACCGGCAACAGCGCCGTGCCGAGCGACACCTTCAGGCCATCCATCGCGTACTTCAGCTCGCGCTGGCGGGCGATGTTCTCCTTGATCGCGGCGACGCTGGTGCCACCCATCGCCGCGCCGTAGCGTTGCGCGAGGCCGAGCTGCTCGCGGATCCCGGCGGACCCAGAACTCAGCAGTGGTAGGAGTGCCTGCCCTTGCCGGCCGAACAGTTTCTGGGCGAGCGCGGCGCGTTGCGCCGGGTTGCGCATCCTCTCGAACGCGTCGGCGGTCTGCAGGATCACCTGCTGGGTGTTGCCGGACCGGATCGCCTGCTGGCTGACGCCGAGCTGCTTGAACGCGGCGACCGACGCCTTGGTGCCCTGCGCAGCGCCCTGCATGTTGCGTGACAGCGCAACCAGGCCCATTGAGAACTGTTTGGAGTTGATGCCGCGCACGCGGGTGACCTCCGCCCACTGGCTGGCGGTGCGGACGTCCATGCCGGTGTTGCGTTGCAGCGCGAGCGTCGCCTTGCCGAGCTCCTCGGTCGACGACAGCGACGCTTCGATGCCGCGCTTGGCGCTGTACAGGAGGGCGGCGCCGCCGGCGACGCGGGCGAGCTGCCCGGCCATCGTCTTCCACTTCGGTGCCTGCTTGGCGGCGGTGTCAGCGCTGGCGCCGACCGCCTTGTCGGCCTGCTTGGATTCGCTGGTGACCTTGCCGATCGAGCCGGCCGCCTGGTTCATGGCGCCGGTGAACGCGGCCTGGCCGACGGCGCGCAGGCGGACGAGGATGTCTTCGGAGACCGGCATCTAGCGGCGCTTGAGGGCTTGGGCGTACTCGTTGATGACGGTGCGCGCGAGGTTCAGATCGCGGGTCTGCTGCCACTCGGCGGCGGTGCGCATGGCGTTGAGCAGCAGCTCGCGTTCGATCGGGTCGGCGCGCAGCAGCAGGTTGGGGGGGATGCCGACGGCCGCGGCCTGGCCGAGCACGACGCTCAGGTCGCGGCCGGCGGTTCCCCCGGCTCACCCGCCTGCTGCGCCCACTCCGCCAGCTGCGTCAAATGGGGGCCGAGGACGAACAGGTTGGACGCGAACACCAGGTCGACGACGTCACGCGGCGTCAGGTCCGGGTAGTCGGTGGCGGGCGGCAGCGGCGCGGCGAGCTGCTCGGCGAGCCGGCCGTCGAGGCCGCATTCGAGGTCGTGCAGCTCCCCGTCGTCGGCGCGGAACAGCACGGTCTCGCACGCACTGACCATCATGTCGATGCTGACCGCGCTGGCGCCGGTGGCGCCCGCCTCGCTCATCGCTGCGTACCGGTCCATCTCGTCGATCGCCAGCGGCCGGTAGCGGATCACGAGACGGTCGCCCCAGGGGCCGCCGACCGGCAGGTCGAGCCGGCGGACCTCGCGCGCGACCGCCGCCCGCGCGCGCAGCTGCGCGAGCACCGACCCGGCCGGCGCGTCACCGTTGCTCGCGGGTGGGGGTGGCTGGTTGGCGCCGACGACGCGGACGCCGGTGTTAGGCGACGGCGGCATCGCAGGTGAACTCGAGTTCCAGCTTGGCGACGTCGTTGCCGGTGCTGTCGGTGTCGGGCAGGTTGACCGTCTTCAGCGTGCCGGTGTAGGTGAGCGGGTCGCCGGCGCGCACCCCGGCCGGCGACAGCGGGGTGATGCCGACGGTGCCGTGCCCGGAGCCGCGGCGCGTCGAGAGCCACTTGATCAGCGGCCAGTCCCGCACGGTGTCGCAGTACCGGCCGATGGTGAGGTTGCCGGTGGTGACCGACCCGCCGAGGCTGATCTCCGGTTGCATCCCGCCGGGCCGGTACTTCGCCTCTTCGGAGTCGAGTTCGCCGCCGGATTTGGAGTCGAAGGTGCCGAGGTTGCGGCCGTCGAGGCTGCACGTCACCAGCCAGGTGTCTTCACGGGTGGGGGAGGGTGGCATCGGGCTCCTTTCCGGTTAGGCGGCCAGCGCGGGCTGGGTGCCGGTCACGGGGGCGTTAGGCAGGGTGCGGTCGGGGGCGACCCTGACGATCTCGATCTGCACCCATTCCGCGCCGGGGCTGCAGCGCAGGCTGATGACGGCGTGCAGCTCGCCGTTGGCGATGGTGGCGTCGGTGTTGACCGTCGGGCCGGTGTCGACGTCAAACGCGTCGGCCGGGGTGGCGCCGTACAGCGCGCCGGCGTTGTAGTGCGCGAGGCAGACGCCGCGCAGGTCGGACTCGAGCCGCGCCATGACCTGGTGGCGCCCGTCGATCTGGCCGAGCACGTAGTTCTCGGCGACCGCGTCGGATTCCCACGCGATCGCCATGATCAGCCGGCTGTTGCCGAACCACGTCCAGTTCGGGTCGTTGGGGCCGGCGGCTGTCCGGTACCCGTAGGTGCGGACCTGCCCGTAGACGACCTTGGCGAGCGCGACGCCGGCCTGGTTGAGCGTTTCGCGGTCGGCGTCACTGTACGTCTGGGAGAGGCCGAGCGCCTGGCGGCTGATGCCGTTGACCCCGCCGGCCGCCTGGTTGGGGTTGGCGTTGGTGGCGTCGGCGCGGGCGATCAGCCCGGCCTGCACGCCGCTGTAGGGGACGACGATGGTGCTGGGCCCAACCGGGCCGGGGTAGGTCAGCCACGGCGCCAGCGCCAGCGCGTACCGGACGCCGGGCACCCCGGTGTCGGGGGTGGCGCCCTGGAGCGCGTCGATGGCGGTGGTGAGCGCGCTGACGCTGCCGGTATCGGGCAGGTCCAGCAGCGCGCAGCGGCGCATCTGGTCGGCGTGCGCGCACAGCGACGTGTGCGCGGCGGTGCTGGTCAGGCCGGGCGCGGCGACCTGCCCGGGCCCGAGGCCATGTTCGAAGCGTGCCAGCGCGGCGTCGAGGTCGCCGCCGCCGGTGCCATCTGTGCCGGTGGTCAGGGTGGCGGTGTCACCGTCGGCGGGCAGGCCGGTGGCGGTGACGTCGATCCATTGCGAGACCTGCCCGAACGCGGCGCAGTCCGCCGCGGCGGCGCACACGCCGGAGCGGTCCACCTCGGCGCCCTGGTAGCTGACGACGAGGATGACCGGGTCGCCGGCGGCGGTGTAGCCGGGGGCGCCCTCGACGCTGACGGTGACCTGGTTGCCCCACACGCCGGGGCTGTCGGCGGTCACGGTGACCACGCCGCCGGTGCCGAGCGGGGCGGTCGCGGCGACCGCGTCGTCGGCGACGATCCGGCTGACGTAGAGCATGACGCCGCCCTCGGCGAAGTACGTGTTGACGGCGTCGTTGAGCAGCGACCCGCCGGTGCGGGCGCCGTACCGGTCGGTGTAGTCGCGCGGCGACGCGACCTTCTGCGCGCTGGCGGGGCCGCGCTCGGCGGTGCCGGCGAAGAACGCCTGGCCGGTGGTGAGGACCGGCCCGGACGGCCGGAGGTCGTCGACGATGAGGATGTCGGTGCCGGGGCGCGGCATGGTCAGGTCTCCCGTTCGGTCTTCTTGCGCGACTGGCGGCGGTCGTCGGCGAGCTTGCCGTCGTCCTGCAGCCGGTTGACGATGTCGGGGTCGGCGTCGTCGGGGATCGGCTGGCCGGGTTCGACCACCCGGCCGTTGCCGACGTCCTCGGCGTGAACGCCGGTCAGCAGCTTGGCCATCACTCCTCCAGCGGTTGTTTGACGATCTGGGTGTCGGTGGTCTGCACGGTCGGCCATTGCGGCGAGCCCAGGCCGGGCGCCGGTTCGGGCGGCATGAGCGGCTCGAGCGGCCCGGCGTGCCGGGTCAGCACGTCGTCGACCTCGGCGGCGAGGTCGACGCTGCCGATGCAGATCGTGCGGTCGTCGATCGATTCGAGGCGGTCGTAGCGTTCGCCGAGCCAGTCGACGCGGCGCAGCGCCAGCCCGTCGAGTTGCTGTTGTTGGATGAGCGCGCCGCGGATGGCGGCGGCGTACAGCCGCGCGAGACGCAGGGCGAGGCGGTTGCCGCGCGCGGCGATCATGACGCTGGCCGCGATCCCCCAGCGGGCGGTGTAGACGCCGTCGCCGTCGGCCAGCGGCGGGTCGGTGGTGCCGGGGGAGGCGACGATGATCGCCGGCAGCTGGTCCTCGGGCATCTTCTCCGCCTCGCTGCTGATCAGGTAGCTGCGCGGCGCGGCGAGCTGCCCGGGCGCCTGGCCGTGTTGACGCTCGATCTCCCATACGTAGGTGGGCAGCCAGTTCTGCAGCAGCGCGATGACGGCGTCCTCGACGTCTGAGGCGGCGACGAGCGGCTCGAACGCGGTGTTGGTCATGGCACGACGTGGTTGGCGACGGCGCGCGCGGTCCGTCGTGTCGGGTCGGGGATCCGTGGGGGCCGCGCCGGCATGTAGCGGGTGCCGCGGAACACGTAGTGGCCGTACGGGACGCGGGTGCCGATCTCGAAGCCGTCGTCGGTCACCTTGCGGTACGTCTCGGCGCCGCCGGCGACGGAGCGCGCCAGCCGGCCGGTGAGTTCGGGGACGCCGGTGATGCCGCGCTGGGTGATGCGGGCCTGCTGTTCCATGACGGCGGTCAGGTCGTGCGCGGTGGCGCCGGCGTGTCTGAGTGTGGCCTGCGCCTGACGGGCGCCGATCACCTCGACGTCAGCCACCGGGCGGCACCTCGGGGGCGCCGTAGTACGGCGACGCGGTCCAGCCGTGCACGTCGAGCACGCCGAACCGGAAGCCGACGTTCGTCGCGCCGCCGCCGCCGGGGAGGTTGCCGGTCACGCACGCCTGCACGGCGGGCATCTGCTCCGCCCACTGCGTGGCCAGTTCGGCGTACACGCTGCGGTCGGAGCGCACCTGCTCGGGGAAGTAGCTGAGCTCGACCCACATCGCGGCGCGCAACGCGACGAGCGCGGTCGCCGACTGTGCGCACGGGTCGTAGACGATGCTGCCGACCTGGGCGACGACCTCGGCGTAAGCCATGTCGATCAGCCGGCCGACCTCGGTGTCGGTGGGGCGGGTGTCGGCGTTGAACACGCCGAGCTCGCTGCCGTTGAGGTCCTTGGTGCGGGCGCGCAGCAACGCGGCGACGTCGTCGCTGGTCGGCGCGACGAGCGCCGGCGGGGTCGGGATGGTGGTCATGCGCAGGGATCGCCGGACGGGTACGGCGTCGAGGTCGACGGTGGGACGGTCAGCTGCCGGCCGGTGTACGGCTCGGGGTCGGGCAGGTCGTCGCAGTCGCAGACGTTGACCTGGAACGGGTACCAGGACGGCCGCACACCGCTGCAGTCGGCCTGGCGTTCGGGTATGTCCAGCCCGATCCCCGCCGACTTCGGCGCCTGGACCACGGCCGGCGGGGTCTCGGGCAGGGGCATGTCAGTTGCTCGCCTCCTGCGGCTGGCCGAGGGTCTGCTCGACCTGCGGGCCGGGCGGCGGGTTTATGTCGCTGTCGGGGGTGATCTCCTTGTAGGTGCTGGCACGCGCGTCGCGTGACAGCTTGAGCTCCTCCGGCGGCGCCGGCAGGTCGCTCTGCGGCTCGGCGCTTTGGCGCTGTGACTTCGATTCGGCCATGTGTGCCTCCTGCTCAGGTCGCGTCGACGATGGCGACGACGGCGCGGTTGATGTCGTGCACGAGGAACCCGATCCGGGTCTCGTAGCGCACCGCGGTCAGGTTCTCCTGGAACAGCTTGCGGTCGGTGGCGCCGTCGTTGACGGTCGCCTCGGTCGAGGTGGTGACGGTGACGTCCTTGCGGATCCGGACGTGCAAGTTGGGGCGGTAGGCCACGAAGCCGACGATCTTGGTCGCCGCGACGGCGTCGGCGACGTTGTTGAGGTTGTTGCTGTTGAACGTCTGCATGCCGTAGAACGGGTCCAGGGCGGCGCCCGGCCCGTACACCGGCTGGGTGGTGTCGACGCTGGAGCGGGCGTCACGCAGTGCCTGGTTGAACCCGAAGCCGATCAGCGCGCCCATCTGGGCGACGTTGCCGTACCCGTTGGCCTCCAGGCGGCCCATGGCCGCCGAGACGGCGCGGGCGAGCGCGTCGGCGCTGGCCTGGGCGTACTCGACCGTCTGCGTGGTGTTTCGCAGCATCGAGTCGAACACGCCGGTGATGTTGGTGCCGGAGTCCTTGCCGACGGCGTTGGCGTCGATTGAGTCGGCGATCGCGGTCCTGACACCGGAGTCGACGAGCACGTTGAGGTCGCCGCCCTGGACGTCCTCGATCATCTCATCGGTGAACAGCACGACGCTCGCGAACTTCTTGACGTTGAGCAGCGACTGTCCGAACTCGGCGCCGGTGGCGGGCTTGACCGCACCCTCCCCGACGGGGGCGGCGGTCGGCGTGCCGAGCCAGACGCCGAACTGAGTCTGGCGTGAGCCGGTGGCGCGGCTGTCGAGAGCGAGCGCGATCGCGCCGGACTGGACGAGCAGTCCGTTGACGAGAACGTCGCCCTGGTCGGGCGCGAGCAGGTAGCCGCCCGCGTTTGGGGCGGCGCCCGAGATGGGGATCTGATTGGCCATGGGTCCTCCTGGCGCCCCGCGGGGCGCCGGGTGTCACCGTTGCTGGCGGCCGAGCAGCCCGAGCAGGAAGTCGTTGTGAGCCTGCTCGGGCGGCTTCTTGGCGGCCGGCGTGTCACGCACGCCGCCGTCGAATCCCGCCGGTGGCGGTGAAGTGGTCTGGTTTCGCTGCCGGTAGGCGATCAGCGCGTCCGCGAACTCCTCGATCTCGTCGCGTGTCGTGCCCTGTAGCAGCGGCACGTCTTGGGCGCTGAAGCCCTTGTCGGCGGCGACATGCAGTCGGAGCAGCTGCGCCTCGGCCTCGACCGCGCGCCGTTCGCTCTCGGCGGCGCGGGTGGCGAGCTTCTCGCTCTCTGTCTTGTCGCGGTCCTCCAGTTCGCGCAGGCGGCTCTCGAGCTCGCGTGCACGCTTGTCACCGGCCTTCCGGGCGTCACGCTCGGATTTCAGGGCGGCCCGCAGGCCGTCGGCCGACTCGCCGCCGTTACCCGTCTCGGGCGTCGCGGCGTCTGGCTGGGGTGTCGGCGTCTCGCCGGCGGGGGTGCTGGTATCGGGCGTCGCGCCCGTGTCGTCCGTCACGGACAACTCTCCTGTGTCGGGGCGCCTACACGCCCGGTGTGGTCACTGGGGACTGGCCGGCGCCGGGTGGCGGCGGCGGTCCGGTGTTCAGCGTGGCGCCCGCCGGCGGACGGTCCGGCAGGCCGGCAAGGCGCTTCATGTCGGCGATCTGCTCCGGCGTGTAGCCGAGCTCCAGCCACACCGTCTCCAACGGCACGCTGAGCGTGCGCTTCTTGACGGCGGCGTCAACCAGCTCGGCCAGCGTCGACCGTTCCGGGTCCTCCCACAGCACGTCGATGTCGGCGCGGCTGACGGTGCGCCCGGCGGCCTGCAGCGCGAGCGCCATCGCCTCCTCCCACGCGTCACTGAAGTACAGGATCTTGGTCTTGCACTTGGACACGAGCGTGGCCTCGGCGACCTTCAGCGCGTCCCCGGACGCGTTGACGACCTGCCCGAGCATGTAGTGCGGCGGGGTGGACGTCTGCGCGGCGAGGTCCTGCCGGAACTGGCCGATCGCGGTGACGAAGTTATTGAGATCGGTGGCGGGCAGGTCGGAGACCTTGGCGTCCGTGTTCTCGAACGTCCACAGGCGGCTCATGGCGGCGACGATCTCCGACCGGCCGAGCGGCCGGCCGGTCTCCGGGTCACGGGGAATCTCGACACCGGTCAAAACGCGCTGGCGGAACGCGCCGAACTCGGACGCGACAAGCATGTCGGTGCACAGCTTGTTGATCGCGTTTTGCAGCGGAATCGCCGGGTCGAGGTCGGAGCGGCCGCCGCCAAGCAGCCCGGGCGTGTTCGACAGCGGGATGACGGGGACGACGCCGAACGGGTTGGGTACGGCGCCGCCGGGGCGCGGCTGCCAGTTGATGGTGCCGGCGAGCCCCATGATCCCGTCGACGCTGGCGTCCTCGGATCGGAACTTGAGCACGTAGTCGGGCAGGTAGACGGTGGCGTACTCATAGCCGTCCTCGCCGGTCCAGCGTTTCAGCGCGGCGAGCCGAGTGCGCCGGTCGCCGGGGTCGGTGGCGACGACGACCTGGGCGGCGTGCTCGACGGTGATCCGCGGCCCGTCATCCCCGCCGGGATCGACGAGCAGGTAGGCGGTGCCGACCTTGCCCGCCTCGGTGTGCGCGATCACCGACTCGACGTCCATCGCGTTGGTCTGCCAGATCCGCCAGGCGTCCTCGTCGGCACGCACCTCGTCCGAGGTTTTGAAGCCGATGATCCGCAGCCGCTCGACCGGGGCGTCAACGACGATCTGGCACCAGTTGTCGGCGAACGCGCCGAACAGGTTGCCGAACGCCTCCTTGAACTTGCTGGTGGCGAACTGGAGCGGGTGGTCGCCGTCGTAGTACGCCTCGGGTACGGCGACGCGTTCGCGCTGCGCGTCCAGGCGCGGGGCGAGAACCTCGAGCCAGTCCTGCGGGGTGCGCTGGCCGGTCCGCCGGCTGGCGGCGGGCGGGGGGGTGAGAAGGGCGCTCACAGAAAGGCGTAGCCGTCGCGCGGCTGGCCGGGGCCGTGCTGCGCACGCGCCTCCCACGCCAGCACGCACGCGAACGCGGCGTCGATCGGATGGCCGCGCCGCACGTCGGTGGTCAGATACGGCAGGTTGCGCTGCCGCGCCAGCTGCGCGGCGACCATGTGCCCGGCGACGCGACGGTCACCGTCATGGGTGACCAGAGCGGCGCGCGCGTCGGCGCGGAAGCGTTCGGTGATCTCCGCCGTGCGCGCCGACGGCCGGTCGATCGGCACGCCGGTCGCGCGCCGCCGGCCGAGGATGTGCCCCCAGCCGTCGACCAGGCTGGCGCGCTCCGGCGTGTAGCACGCGAACAGGGCGACGACGCGTTGACGCTCGAGCGTGTCGGCCATGGTCGCGTCGATCTCGTCGGCGTCGATGTCGTGCTCCCACACGCCGAGGCTGAACAGCCGGCCGTCGTCGCGGCGGCACGCGACCAGCGCGCAGCCCTCCGCCCCCCGGAAGCCCAGCAGAACCTCCTCACGGTCCCCCAGGACGCCCGGGCGGGCCAGGCCCCTCCATTCCTCCAACGTGAGGTAGCCGGCCT
>Ga0308176_10001017_pt1 | contig 17661 bp, 13 predicted proteins | sample PhyCR2_3_FD_203890 | JGI IMG/M metagenome (GOLD analysis project Ga0308176, IMG submission 203890) | Soil microbial communities from UC Gill Tract Community Farm, Albany, California, United States - DLSLS.C.R2 | ecosystem: Environmental > Terrestrial > Soil > Agricultural land | place: USA...
GAGCGTGCCTTTCCGCAGGCGCACCTGGATGTGTCTTATCTGCGACCGGAACGGGTATGGTCAGCGGTCCAGAACGATCAGGCGGACCTGGGCATTGTCAGCTACGCCGAGTCCTCGCGCGACATATTGGCTCTGCCTTGGCGCGATGAAGAGATGGTGGTTGCTGCGGCGCCTGGCCATCCGCTCGCGCAGCTCCGATCTGTGTCAGCGAAGGACCTGGCAGGCGCGACTTTCGTCGGCTTCGACGACGACCTTCCGATTCAAAGCCAGATCGAAAGGTATTTCCGCGATCACCGGGTGACCGTGGAAACAAGTCTCCGGTTTGACAACCTGGTCATGATCAAACAGGCCGTGGCACATGGGGCGGGCATCAGCCTCATGCCGAAGCGAGTCATGCGCGAGGATATCGCCTCCAACCGGTTGGTCGCACTGCATCTTCATCCGCCGACACTCTTTCGCCCGGTCCGGATCATCCACCGCCGTCGAAAGTCTCTGAACCAGGTCGCAAGGGGCCTGCTCGATCTCCTCCTGAACGATCAAGCCCAAGTCGCCTGACGGGCGATATACTCGCAAGGGTTAAACGTCAATCAAATGGCCGACCCTTATTACTCTGAACGCCGGATTGGAGATTCCACCGGCTCGCCTCGTCGTGGTCTGCTCTACATCGCTGCGCTGCTCTTGCTGGTGCTCCTCGCATCGCGTTATCTTGCTTCCACACTGATCGATTACAAATGGTGGACGGAAATGGGGCAGACGGATACGTGGCTCGATCTTTACTTGTACGGTACCGGCCCGCTCGCGATCGCGTTCCTCTTATTTTTTGGCGCTTTCTGGACAGCCTTTAAGCTGGGCATCCGCTCCGCCGATAGCGGCCCGATGTTCGGCTTTTTGTCTGTCTCGCTGTTGTCGAAAATTGCGCTGCTCGTCATCCTGGTGCTCGCGTTTTTGTTGGCCAACATCACAGTGAATAGTTGGGCCATTGTTCGCTACTTTGGCGGCCTGCGCTTGCCGCCAACGGCTGGTGAGTTCGTCGACCCGATTTTTCATCACTCGCTACCGTTTTACTTCTTTAGCCTGCCCTTCTATCAAACGCTTCTGCGGGTTTTGCTCGTTGGCGCGCTATTTTCCCTCATCATTTACGGGCTGGCTTCAAATGCCGAGAACTTAAGTAAACGACTGCCCCTGGCCGTCTCGCCTTCCACGTTCGAATTCGAACGTATCTCGTTCCGCGATCTGTTCCGGTCCCAATTCGTGCGTCTGGTCACTGCTGTGTTCCTGCTCGGCTTGGCCGTGCACTACTTTCTGGACCGATACGGCATGCTACTCGATGACCACGGCACCTATCTGGTCGGAGTGGATTGGGTTGCCGATCATATCGCGCTACCGCTCCAGTGGTTGTTGGTCGTGGGCGCAGTGGCTGCGGCTGGGTTTGTACTCGCCCGCCGCGCGAAGTGGGCGCTTGCGTTACTCCTGCTGCTGCCTGTACGCTACGTGCTGCCATCCTTAGTCACGGCAGTCTACGTTCGTCCGAACGAGCTTGCGCTGGAGCGGCCTTACATCCAGGACCACATCCAGGCTACCCGTTCCGCCTATGGCTTGAACCGGCGAGTGAAGGAAATGGAGTTGGATGCGAAGTCCGAGGTTCCCATCGACTACGGGAAACATAAGGCGACGCTGGATAACGTGCGGCTTTGGGACTGGCGCGCCTTCCACGACACCGTTTCGCAGATCCAACCGCTCCGCCCCTACGTGTACCTGGACACGGACGTCGACCGTTACACGATCGATGGACAGATCAGGCAAGTTTTGGTATCGCCACGCGAACTGGACATCCGGCAACTAGGCGAGGCGCGGAACCGCTGGATTAATCCGCATTTAATCTATACGCACGGTTACGGCATCGTTATGGCCGAAGCAAACCGCATCACGCCCGACGGATTGCCGGTGCTGTTTGTTCAGGATGCCCCTCCGGTGGTGAACACAAAGAGCCTTAAGTTCACGAAGCCCGAAATTTACTACGGCGAAGTGGCGCATGAGCCCGTATTCGTCGATACGCGGCAGCAGGAGTTCAACTATCCGTCGGGCTCTCAACAATCTGTCAGCACGCGGTACGGCGGCACTGGTGGCTTTCCGGTTACGCCGCTTGTCCGCCTGGCTGCGGCAATAACCTACGCTGATGCCAACATCCTTCTGACCAGCTACCTTTCTGAAAACAGCCGGGTGATGATCCACCGTGCGGTTGCGGACCGGTTGTCGACGCTGGCAGCGTTTGTGACGTGGGATAGCGACCCATACCTTGTGCTCTCGAAGTCTGGAGAACTCGTCTGGATCGTTGACGGGTACATGACGTCCGACGCCCACCCTTATTCCCGTGAGTTGAACGTTACGGAAGATCGTTCCGCCAACTACATCCGCAATTCCGTCAAGGCAACCGTGAACGCCTACACGGGCGCCACAAACCTCTATGTTTTCGATCCGAGCGATGTCCTCGTGCAAGCATACTCGAGGTTGTTCCCGAAGCTATTCAAGCCGCTTTCCGCGATGCCGGCCGACATACGGGCACATACCCGATACGCGGAGACGCTGTTTCGTGCTCAGGCCGAGATCTACCGGACCTTTCATATGTTGGATGCGGAGAACTTTTACAACCGCGCCGACCTGTGGGATCTGGCTCGAACGGAGACTCGTCAGCGTGGAGAGAGCACCGGTGCCGGTCCAGTGCAGCCAACCTATGTTGTGGCCACATTGCCGGGTGAGACCCACGCTGAGTTCCTGCTGATCACACCGTTCACGCCGGCTAACAAAGATAATCTGATCGGCTTTATGGCGGCCCGCTGCGACGGAGAGCACCTGGGGGAACTGGTCTTCCAGCAACTCTCTAAGCAGAACATCATTTTCGGTCCGATGCAGATTGACGCCCGCATCAACCAGGACCAAAATATTTCACGCGATATGACGCTTTGGAGTCAGCACGGCTCGCAAGTTCTGCGGGGACAAACATTGGTGCTGCCGATCGAGAACAGTTTCCTGTATGTCGAGCCTTTCTATCTACAATCCGCACAGGCGAGCATGCCTCAACTGAAGAAGGTGGCGCTGGCCATGGGTAACCAGCTTGCTTACGAAGATACGTACGAGCTTGCTCTAACGAAGTTGATCAAAGCACTAGGCGGGACACAAGTACCGACGGCATCGCGGGAAGTGCAGACGGCAACTCCCATTACGGGCGCGGGTACGGCGGCACCGGCCACAGCGCCTACGGGCGCAGCGCCGGCCGTTTCCGACGAGTCGCTTAGAAAGCTAGGAAGCGTGCGCGATCACCTGACGCGATATCGCGAGCTGAGTTCAGAGGGTAAATGGGCCGAAGCAGGAAAAGAACTGGACGAGATCCAGCGCCTGGTCCAGAAGTAAGTCGGAGAGCCGTCCCTTACGACAACACAGGTTCCGGAACGCCGTAGCGCTGGGCAACGTAGTTATCGAGAATCTCCCGGAACTCTGCAACGATGCTGTCGCCGCGAAGCGTGGTGGAGAGCTTTCCATCCACGTAAACCGGCGCAACTGGAGTCTCGAACGTACCGGGCAGCGAGATACCGATATTGGCGTGTTTGGATTCGCCCGGACCGTTGACAATGCAGCCCATAACCGCGACTTTCATCTCTTCGACACCGGTATAGCGCTCACGCCACACGGGCATCTGCTCGCGAAGGTAGGTCTGGATCTGGTCGGCCATGTCCTGGAAGAAGGTACTAGTCGTTCGGCCGCAACCCGGGCACGCCGCTACTTGTGGAGTAAAGCTGCGCAGGTTCAGCGATTGCAGAACCTGCTGGCAAACGATCACCTCGTCCGAGCGATCCCCATTCGGAAGCGGGGTCAACGAAGCGCGGATGGTGTCACCTAGCCCCTGTTGCAGGAGCACTGAAAGAGCGGCCGTCGTTGCCACGATTCCCTTCGAACCCAACCCGGCTTCGGTCAGGCCGACGTGGAGCGGGTAATCACAACGAGCAGCGAGCATCTGATAGCAATCGATTAGATCCTGGACATTGCTCACTTTGGCGCTGAGGACGATCTTGTCGTGTGCCAAGCCGAAGCGCTCCGCATTTTCCGCACTGCGAATTGCGCTTTCGACGATCGCCCGCTTCGTTACATCCATGGCGTCCAGCGGTTCCGCGGACCGCGAGTTTTCGTCCATCATCCTGGTCAACAATGACGAATCGAGTGATCCCCAGTTCACGCCGATGCGAACGGGCCGGTCGTACTCCACTGCTGCCTCGATCATGGTTCGGAAATTGTCATCGTGCTTCTTGCCGATGTCCACATTGCCGGGATTGATGCGGTATTTAGAAAGCGCCCGGGCACAATCCGGATACTTCTTCAGCAGGATATGACCGTTGTAGTGAAAATCTCCAATAATTGGAACGTTCACGCCGAAACTGCGCAGCGTCTGCACAATCTTCGGGACCGCTTGGGCTGCCTCTTCTGTATTGACGGTGACCCGAACTAGCTCGGAACCGGCGCGCGCCAGCTCCATAATCTGATTAACGGTTGCGGATGTATCTGCCGTGTCGGTGTTAGTCATGGACTGCACGACAATCGGGTGGGAGCCGCCTACATAAACTCCGCCAATGTTGACAGCCACGGATTTCCGGCGCGGCAAAGCGGGCATATACCTGAAGATTCCTCCGAGAATCTTCATTTTAATCTACTTATCGAATTTGCCGAACCGAGGACACTCAGCGATGCGTTCGATCACCTTTAAAAAGGCTCGTTTGGACTCAGGCCACGCTGAACTTCATCATGACGATGCCAGCGATGATGAACGACGCCGCCAAGATTCGGGCAGTACTCGCGTGGCCTCCAAGTAGCATAATCTCGGCCAGGAAGGCTCCTACAGCACCTATGCCAGTCCAAACCATATAGGCTGTCCCGAGCGGAAGCCTCTTCATTGAGATCGCGAGGAGTGCAAAACTGGCTCCCATTGTCAGCAGAGTGATGATCGAGGGACCGAGCTTTGTGAAGCCATTCGACTGCTTCATGAAGAAAGCCCATACTGTCTCTAGCAGACCAGCGACCACCAACAAAATCCAAGCCATCCACGGCTCTCCTTTTCTAGAGCCGGGCCGTCCCGGACTTGACGCCCGCAAGGGTGAGGACGTTGCCTCTCTTAAATGATAAACGTCTCGTCCGCCTTAGGGACCAGAAGTTAGACCACGTCAACGTAAGTTTGACGGCGGCATCAGAAATAAGCAAGATTGCCGCTGCCGTCGAAGGTAAGCTCAAACGGGTCCCCAGACTCGAACTGCCTGGCGTCCAGCAAATTTTCCGTTGCCTGCATGCGTCCGAGTTCCAGCGTGTTACGAAGCCGTACAACCGTGACGTCCTGCACACGCGTGCGCCCGACAGAGCCGGCAAGAAGTTCAAGGGCAGAGCGATCATCCGGGCAGCGCATGGGCGTTTTGACCACGTTCAGATTGGAGGCGGTGATGCCGTTGATGTTGGTGGCATGCCAGTCAATCTTGTCGAAGAGGCGCTGCGAAATCACATCCGCCATGCCGATACCGTTTGCGTTTCCGGCCGTTGTCTCGCTCAGGTCTCGCAGATAGATCCGCCGAATTCGGGGAGCCCAGGACCACGGATTCACGTTTCCGTGCGGGTGGCGATTGACAACTTTGCTGTCCATGCCGGTTCCGCTGATCTCCTTACCGATCTCATCAATGACAAGAATGTCGACTTCGTCAAACGGTATGCGAGGCATCCAGGAACGGGCGAGCCGAAGCAGTTCCGGTTCGCGCTGCTCAATCTCGTTCGCGAAGAGAGCCGACACTTTCGCCGTCGCGTGGTTTGCATCTTCCACAATGGCCAAACCGCCGACGACCTTGCCGGAAGCAAGCACGTGGTGACCAACGGCTTGAACAATCGCGCCCAAACCGGAACGCGCCGCATAGGTGTGGTATGTGCCGGCGCCACGAACCTTGCCCAATCCGATGCCGCACATCTTCATGAGCCCGCTCTCGATTGGCCCTTCGAAGCTCGCATGCCATTTGATGCGGTTGATCAGAAAGATACCGTCACCACCCGCAGCCGCCGCATCCATCCAGGTCTCGAACCCGTCCGCCGTGGTTCCGAATGGAGTCACATCGACCGAGCTGACGATGGGGCACCCCACGGAAGCCTCGCTAATCCCGTAGTGATGGAGAACACCACGCTGACCCTCCGGGGTCGCACCGCCATGGCTTCCCATCGCCGGAATGATGAACGGATTGAGGCCTGATTGTTTGAAGTAGCCGACAGTCGCACTAACGATTTCGGCGAGATTCGAAATACCGCGGCTTCCGACGCCGATCGCAATTCTCGCGCCGTGGGGAATCTGCGAGGCGATCGCACGCGCTGACAGCTCGTCCCGAACGGATCGGGACACATCTGTGAGTGCATGGCTATCAAAGGACTGCCGGATGATCCTGAACCGGGAGAACGACATTGGTGTTCCAAAATCATATCTCGATTGAAAAACCGGCTCCTCGAAGCTTGCATGTGCGAGGCTTAGTACGTCCGGCTCGCGAGGTGAGCCCGGATCGGACGGCGATGGTTTACGACATCACAGGCAAGGTTGCGAGCACGCTGCGTCAGACGCCCCTGTTTGCCTCCCTGAACGACCCCGAACTGAGTCTGGTTGCTGCCAGGAGCTCGACGAGATCGTATATAGCCGGCGAGCTTCTGTTCTCGGAAGGCGAGTCTTGCCGAGGGCTTTATATGGTGATGAGCGGGCGAATCCGGATCTTCAAGAGTTCCCGGAGCGGCCGCGAACAAGTGCTGTCGATTGAGGGCGCCGGAAGTTCGGTCGCCGAACTCCCGGTTTTCGACGGTGGGAATTACCCCGCATCGGCCCTCGCCATCGAGCCCTCAGAAATCATCCTCATCTTGCGGGAAGACTTCCGCGCCCTGTGCCTTGAAACCCCGGAACTGTCTTTGAAGCTGTTGCAGGTCGTCGGCAGCCGATTACGCCAGTTAGTTGCCATCATCGAAGAACTCTCGTTCACTACGCTTCGAGGCCGGCTCATTTCGTGGCTGCTACGAACGGCGAACAAGGCAGGCAAAGTGAATGGTAAGAGCGTTAGCTTCGAACTCGGCGCTACGCATCAGGAGATTGCCAGCCACATTGGGACCGTGCGTGAGCTTGTCTCGAGAAACATGGCGCGGCTTCAGGCAGAGGGACTGATCCAGGTGAACGGACACCGCATCCACGTTCCCGATCAGGCCGCACTCGAAGCTGAGCTCAATCTCACCCCGTAGTTTTTGATCCCGTGACTTAAGTCACTGAGCCCAACCTTTTCTCTCTTTACGCTCAACTTCAGCAGAACGAGAAAGAAGCCAAGTGGATATCTGCGAACAAACCAGGCATATTCGCATACTTTGTCGAGAACACGCTGATAAGTGATCCACCGCGGAACAAATTAAAAAGGACAGAACAGCTTTGAGCACGACTAATTGGAACGCCTTGGGACAACCGGGCCGAAGAGAGTTGCTTGTTTCCAAAGGATGGTTGCAAGCGGTGGCAATGGTGGTTCTATTTGGTTTCTTCGTTATGGGTTTGCTCGCCTACCGCACGTATGCAGGTGAGGCTCCCATTCCAGAGCAAGTCTTGAGCCCGGAGCGCCAGGTGCTTTTCACCGGCGACGATATCCGTGCTGGCCAACAACTGTTCTTGAAAAATGGGCTTATGGAATACGGCTCCATCTTCGGCCATGGAGCCTATCTTGGGCCTGACTACACGGCGGACTATCTCAGGCGTTCAGCAACGATCGTTATGAATGCTTACTCGAATCAGGGCTCTGACCGGGCGCGAGAAGCTACAGCTGAGGAGTTCAAGACCAACCGCTACGACGCAAGAAGCGGCACATTAGCGTTTACCGCGGGACAGTCGAACGCGTACGGAGAACTCGTCCCTTACTACGGCAAATTCTTCTCGGAGCCCACCACACGGTTTGGACTTCGCCCGAGCGCGATCACCGATCGGAATGAGATCAAACATCTCGTCGCGTTCTTCGCGTGGTCGGCTTGGGTGTCAGCAGCCCTCCGACCGGGACATGACTACTCCTATACCAATAACTGGCCTCCCGAGCCGCTGGTCCACAACAATGTCACCGCGACCAACGTGGTCTGGAGCGTATTGTCACTCATTGCCCTGTTGGGCGGAATCGGGGCGTTATTCACCGTGTTTGGACGCTGGAACCTTCTAGGTTGGCATGGCCGGGAACACAACACGCTCACGTTTCGTTCACCGGATCAGGTATTACTGACACCGGCTCAGCGCGTCACCGCCTGGTTCTTCTTTGTTATGGTGCTGCTGTTTCTGATCCAGACACTCGTCGGGGGCGCTTCACAGCACTACCGCGCCGATCTCTCGAATTTTTTCGGGATCGATCTGGCGCGCGTTTTGCCGTTTAATCTGGCGCGCACGTGGCATCTGCAGCTGGCAATCTTCTGGGTAGCGACCTCATTTCTTGCCGCAGGAATCTTCATCACTCCCATGCTGAGCGGACGAGAGCCGAAGGTTCAGAAGTGGCTCGCCGTCGGTTTGCTTGGCGCACTTGCCCTGGTCGTGTTCGGCAGCTTGTTCGGCGAATTCGCCGGCATTCACGGATGGATTCAAGCCGGTTGGAGTTGGTTCGGCAATCAAGGCTTCGAGTATCTCGATCTCGGCCGCTTATGGCAGGTCTTACTAACTGTCGGATTGAGTTTCTGGGTCGTGATGCTGTTCCTTGGCTTGCGCAGCCGCCTCCGGACTGAACATAAGGGAAACATGCCCTGGCTGTTTTTCTTCTCGGCCTTGTCCATCCCGGCGTTTTATGGCATCGGACTCCTCGCACGACCGGAAGCGCACTTCACCACCACCGATTTCTGGCGCTTCTGGGTGGTCCATCTCTGGGTGGAGGACTTCCTCGAGTTGTTCACGACCATCATGGTCGCCTGTATCTTTGTCTTGCTGGGTGTCATTTCGGAGCGGGTTGCGCTTACGGTGGTGTATCTCGACATCGTGCTTTATTCGGCGGGCGGCGTCATTGGCACCATGCACCACGTGTACTTCTCGGGAACCCCGGCCGAACACATGGCCCTCGGCGCATTCTTCTCGGCGGCCGAGGTAATTCCACTCACGTTCCTCACCGTGGAAGCCTGGAGCTTCCTGCAATTAGGCGCTCAACAGGAGTCGAAATCCCGATCCGAATTTCCACACTACTGGGCCGTCATGTTTCTTGTGTCCGTCGGATTCTGGAACTTCCTGGGTGCCGGAGTTTTCGGCTTCCTGATCAACCTGCCGGTGGTCTCGTATTACGAGATCGGAACCGCTTTAACCACAAATCACGGGCATGCGGCCATGATGGGCGTCTACGGAATGCTGGCGGTCGGACTGGCGCTGTTCTGTATCCGTTACATGGTGCCGGAGCGACGCTGGTCAGATAGAGCGGCGAAAATCAGCTTTTGGTGCCTGAACGCAGGTCTCGCCTGGATGGTTTTCGCGACTCTTTTCCCGCTTGGAATTCTGCAGCTCTACGAGTCTGTGAACCACGGATATTTCGAAGCGCGATCTTTGAAGTACCTGGGTAATCCTGTAAACGCATTCATTGAGTGGCTGCGCTTTCCCGGCGATGCCGTGTTCATCGTCGGAGGTGTTCTGCCGCTGCTGTATTTATGCTGGCTCGCGGTTCGGTACAGTCCCAAGCGGACCACAACACTCGAAGAGCCGGAAACGATTCTCTTTACGGAAGTGATCGAGGCAACTCCAGGTAATCGATGAAAGCGTTCCACTGGGAGCCGCTCCTAGCGAGCGCTTACATCCTGCTGCTGATTCTGATCTCCGCCGCGCTCGAGTGGATGGCCCGACACTCTCATAAGCGGGCGGATCAGTATCACACGGGAGGCTTTCGCTTCCATCGGGACCGGGACACCTGGGAGTGTCCTCAGGGCATGGCGCTGGTTCGAGCAGCCGTGGACCATGAGCAGCGAGTTGTCCGTTACCGCGCACCGGCGCACGTCTGCAACAACTGCCAGATTAAATCGCGTTGCACCCATTCAGATAACGGGCGCGAGATCCCGGTACCAATGGATCCCTGGTTGAATTCGGCTTCGTTACGATTCCAGACCGGGTTCTCGCTGGTGTTGCTGATTTTATCCGGCTTTCTCGCGTGCATCGAACTCGTCCGGCATAATCACGGGTCGGAGTTGTGGGCTATGGGGTTCATCCTCGCGCTTATCGTTGTCTGCGCCAGAAGAACCGTCCGGCGCCTTCGCGCTTACGCTGACACGGCTTCACAGAAGTTCCCAGGGCTGTATTCCATTGCTGGAGTGAAGTAACGCCTCGGCGTTTGTAGTTTATCCGCTTTCGAACAATCCAAGCTGCTTCTGACGTGTCTTGTCCCGTTCACGATGGTCGTCCATCACTGCCCGGCCGCCGAGTGAGGGTGAAATGGAGCGCTCGTGTTCGAGAACCTGCTCGAACTTCGCCTCGGGGCTTGCGGCGCTCTTCTCTACGCGCCGGACCAGCGCGTCCAAGCGCTTAAATCCGTCCACCTTCTCGGAGCGCCCTAACTTCGCAGCGTCAAGCGACCGCCGAAGCACGCTTAGCGATTCATCGTACGTCTTCAACGGAACCGGAAATGGATGGCCGTCCTTGCCGCCTAGCGCGAAAGAGAACCGGGCCGGATCGGAGAACCGGCTGGGCGCGCCATGCACAACTTCCGCAACAAGCGCGAGAGTCTGTAGTGTCCTCGGTCCCAGATTTTCAACCAGCAGAACAGACGCAAAATCGCGCAATTGCTTCTCGTAACTCACAGCAAGCACCGCGCCCAGACGCTTTAGATCGACGTCGCGGATCCGCACGTCATGATGACGGGGCATCGTGAGACTCCGAATTTCTTCGAACGTTCGTTCCGGCTTGTCGCTCGCAATCTCGATAATCGCGTTCTGAGCGCTCTCCGCGCGCCGGTCGACAAGGTTTAGAATGACGCCCTCGTTCGCTCCGACAATCGCAGTGTGGGGCTCGCGGGTGAAATCAGCAACATTTGTCGAATGCCAGTGATAGCGTCGCGCCAATCCGGTACTTTCGTTCAAGCCCTGTTGAACGATGGCCCACTCACCGCTCGACGAAACGACGAATCCGTGAAGGTAAATCTGAAAACCGTCGGCGATTGCGTTGTTGTCGATCTTGGCCGCGAGGCGGCTCGTTCGCACCAACTCGCTTCCGTCGAGGTTGTTGGCCTCGGCGGTCTGCATCAGCTCGAGCGGAGTCTTCCGCGATTGCTTGCCCCGGCCTCCGCAAAACCGGAGCCCCAGTTCATGAGACCGGCTGTTCACTCCACGTTTCAGCGCTCCAAGAACAGAGGTCGTGATACCTGACGAATGCCAGTCCATCCCCATCACGCACCCGAGAGCCTGAAACCAGAACGGATCGCTCAGTCGGGACAGGAACTCCGACGTGCCGTAGTGATAGACGATGCTCTCCGTGATGGCGGTACCGAGTTGCTCCATGCGCTGCGCCAGCCACGGGGGCACCCGTCCGCCGTGCAACGGTAGATCTGCAACCCCGGACCGCTTCATGAACTCGACTTCTTTTTGGCGAAACGGCGGAAGAAGCTGTTATTCTTCCACGCAGGCGGCTCGGCAGCATTCCCGACGCGCACGGTAACGTTCAGGAGAATGGCATCGAACTGAGCTGCCGCGGCGCGATCCACAGGCTGATTCAGATCGTCCGAAACGCCGTGGTAGCGGTTCGTGTACCAGTCTTTGAAAATCTTCTCTTCCGGATCCCCGGGCAGGTACCCGAACTTAAATGCGACGGCCGGCACACCTTCTTTTACGAAGCTGTACTGGTCGCTGCGAATGAAACGATTCCGGTTTGGCTCTTTATCGGCCTGTACCTTCACGCCGGCGGCTTGCGCCACAACGCGAACGTCATCCCCTAGTGTCGACTCGTTCAGGCCCTGCACCTCGAGCCACTTGAGTGGAAACAATGGGAGGTACATGTCCAGGTTGAGGTCGGCCACGACTTTGCCTTTCACGGTAGGATGGCTCGCAATGTATTCCGAACCGAGTTCGCCCTTTTCCTCGCCCGTAACGGCGAGGAAGAGGATCGAACGCCCGATCGCCTGGCGGCTTCTGCCCAAGCGTTTGGAGATTTCGATCACGGAGGCAACCCCAGAAGCATCGTCCATCGCGCCGTTGTAGATACCGTCTCCGTTCACAGGCTTGCCGGTTCCGATGTGATCGAGATGAGCAGAGATCACCACGTACTCATGTTTCAGCTTGGCATCGTTGCCTGGCCGTACGCCGACGACATTCTTAGATTCAATTGGCTCGGTCTTGACATGAGTCGCAGCCTGAATCCTGCAGGCCAGTTTGAAATGCGGTAGCGGCTTTTGGGCCTGGGCAGCACTGAGAACCTCGGCAAACGTATGGCCGGACCCTGCAAACAGATCCTCGGCTTTAGCGGGATCCCAACTTGCGCTGAACGCCATGCCGTGTGTCGGCACCAGCGACTGGTCCGCAAAGGTCACTCGCGGGCGTCCCCACGCGGAGCCCTGCCGTGCCCACGGAATCTCCATATCCTTCGGATTCGGGATCGAGATCATGCCAATTGCACCGGCTTGGTGAAGCGCGTTCCATCGTTCTTTCGCTGACGAGTGATGCGAACGCAAGTTGCCGTTGATGCTCCCCGGCCCACCGGTCAGGAAGGCCACCACCGCGCCCTTAACATCCAGGCCCTGTAAGTCGTCGAAGTGCCCTTCCGGAATGCGCAAGCCGTAGCCGGCAAAGACAACGGGGGCAATGAGCGACGGAGCAGATTCGGCGCTGTATCCGAGTTGCGCTTCTCCCGGGATCGCGACGGGTGTTGCGTGCCCGTTCCGGACAATCGCGATGCTCGACTTCGCCGGGTCGAGCGATATCTTCGTGAACTGCACAGGTTGGAAGTAATTGCCTTCCCCGCCCGGCTGCAGCCCCGCACGCTCAAATTGTTCCGCAACGTAGGCGGCGGCCTTTTCGAAGCCGGGCGAACCAACGTCTCTTCCTCCCAGCTGATCGCTCGCGAGGTATTCCACATGATTCCACCACTGCTTCCCTGCTTCGTTCCAGTCGGTAGCCGCCAACACTGCCGTTGCAAAAAGAAACGCGATGGCAAACCGCTTGCGCATGCTCAATTATCGCCGGACGGTTCAGCCGGACCTGCACGCGCCTACGGCTATGCTGTGACTGCATGGCAGCAATCGACGACTACCGGTCGAGGCGCGAGGACTGGTTGAAACGGAGGAGCGAATCCGAGCGGCTGTTCATTCGGATCGGAAACGCACGGCTTGCTTTGGGCATTGCCGAAGTGATCCTCGCCTACCTTTACTTCGGACCTCACCAGGTTCCCGGGTTTTCTCTCGCCGTACCCGTTCTGCTCTTCATTTACCTTGCGGTTTGGCATTCGCGCGTGATGCGGGACCGGACCCTTGCAGATCGCGCACTTAGCTTTTATGACCGCGCTCTCGCACGACTTAAGGGTCAGTGGATCGGATCCGGCAGTTCGGGCGAGCGGTTTCGCGATGCTTCGCACGTGTATGCGGATGATCTGGACCTTTTCGGTAAAGGCAGCTTGTTTGAGCTCCTCGCTGAAACGCGCACCGCTGCGGCTGAGGCCACCCTTGCAAACTGGCTACTTGCCCCCGCAACGATCGCGCAGGCCTCCGAACGCCAGAGCGCGATTCGCGAACTGCGCGGCGGCGTTGAACTTCGGGAGCACTTCAGTCTCCTGGGCCCCGATGTTCAGGCCGAGGTAAGCCCCGAGGCATTACGCCGTTGGGGCGACGCACCGATCGTTGAATTCCCAGCTGCTCTTCGGCCAATCTGTGCGGTCCTTGCGGCTGTCAGCATTGCTCTACTCATCTCGTTCTTCGCCGGTGCCGTTCCAGTTTTCCCGCTCGTTGCCGTGATTGCCCTCGATCTTGTCATCGGACGTATAATGCGTTCGAAGGTAAAAGCTGTGTCAGAGGGACTGGAAACAGTCAGCCACGGGCTACTGATCCTTTCCTTAGCGTTTGCCCGGCTCGAAACTGAGAGCTTCCAGACACCGCTGCTCGCAACGCTGAAGGCCGCGCTCCTCCCGGACGAAGGACACGCTTCGCACCGTGTCGCAAAGCTGGCGCGCTTAGTCGATTGGCATGATTCCGCCGACCACGCGCTCATTCGAGCACTCAGGCCCCTGTTGTTTTGGCGGGAGCAAATCGCGATCGGAGTGGAACGTTGGCGCCGGCAATCCGGTCCACACGTGGCATCCTGGCTCGCCGCACTGGCGGAATTCGAGGCACTCTCGTCCTTCGCCTCGCTCAGCTATGAGCGGCCGCATTGGTGCTTTCCCGAACTGATCGCTGAACCCGCTCCGAGCCTGGAAGCGCGCGCGATGAAACATCCGCTTCTACCCGAGGCGAGATCGGTTGGCAATGATGTGTCGCTTGGACAAGGCGTTCGGCTGCTGATCGTCTCAGGATCGAATATGTCGGGCAAAAGCACCTTTCTTCGGGCCATCGGGCTGAACGTGGCACTCGCGTGGGCCGGTGCTCCAGTGTGTGCGGACGCAATGCGACTCTCACCGCTGCATCTCGGTGCTTCCATTCGAGTCACTGACTCATTGCTTGACAATCGTTCGCGCTTTTTCGCCGAGATTGTCAGGATCAAGCAAATAGTCGACCTGGCTAAGAACTGCCCCGGCGCTCTGTTTTTGCTCGACGAGCTACTCAGCGGGACAAACTCTCACGACCGGCAAATCGGGGCGGCCGCCATCGTTCGAAGGCTGGTTGATTTCGGGGCAATCGGCGTCATCACCACCCACGATCTGGCTTTGGCGAATATCGAAGCTGAGTTGAATGGCAAAGCACTCAACGCCCACTTCGATGATCAGATGATCAATGGGGAAATGACATTTGACTACCGCCTTCGTCCCGGGATCGTGACGCACAGCAATGCCCTCGAACTGATGCGGTCCGTTGGTCTGGATGTCTGAGCTATAGTCTCTCAGTGCAGGCGAAATCAAGTGCAACTCGAGTGAAAGAGGATCTCGCGGCCCTCGCAGACCCCGAACGCGCTCAAGGACTCGCCTGGTTCTTCAAAACCGGTAAGGGTCAGTATGGCGAAGGTGATCGCTTCCTCGGTATCACGGTGCCACTCCAAAGAAAAGTCGCCAGTAAGCACGGCGATCTTGCATTAAACGATATAGCCCGATTGCTGAAGTCCGGGATTCATGAGCACCGTTCCGTCGCGCTAGCCATTCTGGTGATTCAGTTCAAGCGCGCGGACGAAGAAACCCGACAGCGCATCTTCGACTTCTATTTGACTCACGCGGACAACATCAACAATTGGGATTTAGTGGATGCTTCGGCGCCCTACATCGCCGGCCAATACCTGATGGATAAGCCTCGGCAGGTTCTATACCGTCTTGCGCAGTCAGCAACTCTCTGGGAGCGGCGGATCGCAATTGTCTCGACGTTAGCGTTTGTCAAGGCCGGAGAGCTGGAGGATGCATTTGGAATCGCGGAGTTGCTGCTCGGCGACAAACACGATCTGATTCACAAGGCCGTGGGATGGGTTCTGCGCGAAGCGGGGAAGATTTCTCGTTCGAGGCAATTGGGATTCATAGCACGGCATTACCGGCGAATTCCGAGAACCGCGCTGCGTTACGCAATCGAGCATCTGGAGCCACGCGACCGAAAGAAGATCCTCGCCGGGGACATGCTCGTCTTCGCGCACGAAACGGCAGAACGAGAAAAGCCCGCCGGGACTCGACCACGGCGGGCTTAACGAACGAAGAGAAGAGACTTACCTAGGCGTTTGCAGCTGCCTGGAAGCTATGCTTCAAATCACGGATTGTATTGTGAGCTTCTTGAACACCGGCGTATTGGTTTTGGATTAGAGTTCCAACATTCGCGGGCAACGTTGTTCCCAGGGCTTCCCTGTACGCCTTTATCGCTGTGTCTTCGCCTGATTCTGCTTCGTTGACGATGGCGCGGTCTTCATCCCGAGCGAATGCTTCTTTCAAGTTGATCCATCCGCGGTGGAGTGTCCCCGCAACATGACCGCTCTTCGCCGGATCTCCTCCCAATTGGGTGACCGCCGCTGTCAGCTCCTGAACATATCCCGCACGTTGACTGGCGTATTTAGAAAACAGCGACTTCAACGACGCATCCTTCACTTTTTCAGCAGATGTTCGAAATCCCTGCTCTCCGTCTTTACACGTTTCGATAAGTCCATTGAGCACGCTAATCGCCGAACTGTAGGTATCGGTTGCCAAATTGTTTCTCCTGCCCGTTGGACTAGAGGCGCCCCGGAAACATTTCGCAATTCTCGCCTGCAAGCCTGTTAACATTTCGGGTCGAACAAACAGGGTGCGCGCGTACGTCATAGTAGTGAACAACGTTGCAAATGAGCCAGGGTCATTTCAGAGTCACTGAAGTTCGGGCATCTATATGGATCTGAATACATTAGGTCTCGCCATGGGTTCCGCGTGGCTCTCCGGCATCAATCTGTATGCAACAGTGCTCACGCTGGGGTTACTGCAGCGCTGGAACTTAGCTCATCTGCCGGGCGATCTATCTGCGCTCAGCCACACCTGGGTGATTATTACTGCCGCCTCGTTATTCGCCGTTGAGTTCATAGCCGACAAGATTCCCGCAGTCGATTCGGTTTGGGACCTCATTCACACGTTCATTCGCGTTCCCGCAGGCGCAATCCTGGCCGCTACGGCCTTCGCTCATTTCAGCCCTGAAGTTCGCGTCATGGCTCTTCTGATCGGGGGAGGAATTGCGTTCACATCGCACGGTGCAAAAAGTGCGACTCGCCTTGCGGCTAATACGTCACCCGAACCGGTTTCTAACGTCCTGTTGAGCTTGGCCGGCGACGGTTTGAGCGTGGGCGGCTCCCTGCTCGCTGTGTCTCACCCTTTAGTTTTCCTGGTGATTGTTGCGGTGGCAGTACTCGCATCACTGTTTTTGTTCCGTTGGATCTACCGATCTCTCCGTCGCCTCTTCGTGCGACGACCCGGCCCAGAGAGGCCCCTCGAATCAGCCGTTCGATAACTCTCATCGGTGCGGGGCGATGCCTCACCCTCACCGCCGTTACTGAGTGACAATCTCTGACGGCAAAAGCATGGGCGAGCAGCAAGGCTTCTGCACGGGCCTGAATTCCATCAGCTCGGTTCGCGTGAGATTGGGATCGTACATATTGAGCTGCCACTTGCCATCGACTCCGATTTTCGGCGGCTGAGGAGCGGAATAGCCTCGATCCGCGACAACCTTCGCGGCGGCGTGTATATCAGGAACACCGAGCGCAAGGTGATGCATGACCCCGCGCGTTTTCGGAGTCGGATTTGTCACGTTCAGCATGTATTCCAGCCAGTCGCTTCCCTCAGGCACTCTCATATCGACATAGTCGACCCGATCTTCCGTTTTCCCGCCATACCACATCACTTGAAACCCGAGAATGTCACGGTAAAAGGCATCCACGGCGGCTCGATCGTGAATGATCAGGCCGGCGTGGATCATCCGCTTCGAGACCCTTGAGTCCGGAAGGAGCTTCCCGAAATGCTTCATCTGAACGGACCCGCGCACGTATTCCACGAATTCGATTTCGTGATTTTCCGGATCT
>Ga0308176_10001019_pt1 | contig 17639 bp, 15 predicted proteins | sample PhyCR2_3_FD_203890 | JGI IMG/M metagenome (GOLD analysis project Ga0308176, IMG submission 203890) | Soil microbial communities from UC Gill Tract Community Farm, Albany, California, United States - DLSLS.C.R2 | ecosystem: Environmental > Terrestrial > Soil > Agricultural land | place: USA...
CGTGGCGGCGGCGGCCTGCGGCGGCGGACGGGCCGGGCCTGCACGCGCGGCCCGATCGCCGGCTCCACCGACGGCGTCGCGGCCGCCGCGCGGGCAGCCACGTGCGAAGCGTCGCCATTGGGCCAGACCGCCAGCGAGAGGCCGGCGACCACGGCCGTCGTCGCCGCGCCGGTCGCCAGCCAGCGCGATCGGCCCGGACGCAGGAGGGCGCCCGCGCCGGCGCCGCCGGCGGTCGCCGTGGCACCACTGCTGCCGCCGAACAGCCCGAGTACCGCTTCGCGCAGGCCGGGCATCGGAAGGATGGGAAGCAGCAGCGCCACCCGGCGGCGCTGGTCGCGCAGCTCGTCGCGGTAGGCCCTGCACGGCTCGCATTCGCGCAGGTGGTGGCGGATCAGCCGGTGGTTCAGCGCGCCGCCGTGGAAGGTCGCGAGCTTCTCGCGCACCGTCTCGCAGGAGGCGTCGCGCGCATCGCGCTGCGTCACGAGCGACGACCGCGCCTGGAAGACGAGCGCCTTCACGCGCGCGGGCCTGCAGCCCAGCGCGTTCGCGATCTCCGCCTGTGACAGGTCGCCGAGCTCGTACAGCGCCAGCGCGGCGCGCTGCTCGGCCGGCAGCGCGACGATGTCGCGGACGACCGCCTGCAGCGCCTCCCGGCGCTCGACCTGGGCGGGAACCGCGGCGGCGCGGTCGTGCAGGTCGGCGGCGAGCTCGGCATCGGCGCTCGCAGGCCCACGGTCGCGGATCGTCGTGAGGGCGTTGTTGCGCGTGACCCGGTAGAGCCAGGCACGCGGGTGCTCCAGCTCGGTTCCATCGCTCAGCACGCGGTAGGCGGACATGAACGTCTGCTGCACGACGTCCTCGGCCGCAGCACGATCGCCCACGTATTGCGTCGCGAACGCAAGCAGGCCGGACGCGTGGCGGTCGTACAACTCGGCGAAGGCGTGCTCGTCACCGCGACCGGCACGCGCAGCCAGTACGCGATCACGGTGATCGCCGTACTTGGTGAACGGCGTCGTGGGGGCGCTGACGGCCACCTCGCGCCGACCGTATTCCCCTGCACATGCCGCGGCCCACGCGGCTCGCAAGTGCGCGGTTCGGCCTCACCAAACGGTGCAAGACGGGAGTACGGTTGTGTGCGACAACCCGTCTTGCCTTGAAGGGGTGGACCGATGTCTTCGAGTACAGGGACCCGCACCGCACCGCTGATCCCGACCGGCACATGGACGGTCGACGCGGCTCATTCGAGCGTCAGGTTCTCGGTCAAGCACATGGGGATCGCGAACGTCCGCGGGAAGTTCAGCGAGTTCGAGGGGACGCTGGAGATGCAGGAGAGCCTCGCGAACTGCCGCGCGTTCGGGACGGTGAACGTGGCGACGATCGACACGGGCGAGCCACAGCGCGACGACCACCTGCGCTCGGTGGACTTCTTCAACGTCGCCGAGTTCCCGGAGATGACGTTCGAGTCCACGCATGTCGAGGCGATCGACGACGAGTCCTCGCGGGTGGTCGGCAACCTCACGATGCACGGGATCACGAAGGAGATCACGCTCGACGTGATCATCCAGGGCACCGACACCGACCCGTGGGGCAACACGCGCGCGGGCCTGGAGATCGTCGGCAAGCTGCTGCGCTCGGACTACGACATGAAGTTCAACCAGGCGCTCGGTAGCGGCAACATGCTCGTCGGCGACAAGGTCGGGCTGGCGCTCGACATCTCGGCGGTGCTTCAGGCCGCGCCATAGGCGTGGCACAGACCCCGCTCAGCTACGAGGCGTGGGCCGCGACGTGCGACACGCTGCACGCCCACACCCAGGTGCTCGGCAAGGTCGCGGTCGCCCTGGCACCGCCAGAGCCACAGCTCCAGCACGCGGCGCTGCGGCTGACGGCGCGCGGCTGGGAGAGCGCGCCGCTGCCCGCGCCCGACGGCTCCGGCGCGATCGTCGCCGCGCTCGACCTGCACGCCCACGAGGCCGTCACCGAGCACAGCGACGGGCGCGCGAAGCGAGTGCCGCTCACGCCCGACCGCAGCGTGGGGAGCGTCACCCGCGAGCTGCTGGGCGCCATCGCGGACCTGGGCGGCGCCGTCGAGATCGACCCGACGCCGCAGGAGGTCGCGTGGGACGCGCCGCTCGACGCCGACGAGGAGCACCACCGCTACGACCCCGCGCAGGTGGCGGCGTACTTCGCGGCGGCGACCCGCGCCGCGCTCGTCCTGGCGGCGTTCCGCGCGCCCTACCGCGGGCGCTCGACGCCGGTGAACGCCTGGTGGGGATCGTTCGACCTCGCCGTCAGCCTCTACTCGGGCGTGCCGGCCGACCCGCCGGCGGACGACTTCATCACGCGCAACGCGATGGACGCGCAGGAGGTCGCCGTCGGCTGGTGGCCGGGCGACGCGCGCTACGGGCGGGCCGCCTACTACGCCTATGCCCACCCCGCGCCGCCGGGCTTCGAGGGCGCAGAGCTGTCGCAGGCGGCCGCGCGCTGGGAGCCCGATCTGGGCGAGTACGTCCTTGACGACGAGGGGTCCCCGGCGGATGCGCTGGCGTTCGCGCGGTCGGCGTTCCAGCACGCGTGCGTGGTGTGCGAGTGGGACCCGGCGCTCCCCGCCAGCGCCGCCGCCGAGCCGCCGCCGGTCAGGTGAAGGCGCGCGACTGAAATCCGGTATCTCGGTTCAAGCCCCCACCCCGCGCGACATGTGCAAATCCTGACGCGCGCTTGACTGGGCAACGGCGCGTCGTTCAGATCGGTTCTCCGGTCGAATCCGTACGAAAGCAGGAGCCGTCATGGCCGAACGGAAGCGCTCAAAGACTCTGTCGGAGCTACTCGATCGACTGGACACCAAGGCTGCCGACGGCTATGCGCGGATGCGGTTCCCGGGCAAGGCTGTGGGCAAGAGCTCCGACAGCCTGCACGTGGCGGTCGCTTCGGGGATCGTCGCGATCCCGCTGTCCGAGATCGAGGATCTCCGGCCGATCGAGGGAGGAACGCCGACCGAGGTCATGATCGATGTCGCCAACGGCGACCAGATCACGCATCTGCGCCGCATCCCCGACGATGTCCGCGGGTTCTCGGGCTCCCTGCCCTGGGGCGGCGGAGATTTCGGCCCCGGCGGACCGCTGGGCCCGCCCGTGTGGTGGCCCCCCAGAGGCGGCGACTTCCCGAACGTCAACCCCGAGGCGAACGCCTCGTCGTCGACCGGTGAGTGCAACGGCATCGACACCACGACCGCGCACGGCGGCGAACCGGACCAGACCGACGACTACAGGCAGAGCTGCTGGCACGACACCGATTGAGCCCGGACGAAGGAGTCGCGCTCGCGGGCTTCCTGCTTCGCGGGGGCGAAGGCGCGGTACGGATCGTCACGGGCAGCCTCTGCCTGGACTTCGCTGCCGACGACGTCGTCGCGATCGACGAGCTGCCGCTCCCGCAGGGCGTCGAGCCGGGCTTTGCGATCCCCGTCGAGCTGCGGCTCCGCGTCGGCGCCCGGCTTCTCGGTGCGTCGCCCGGCGACCTCTATGAGGAACTGCTCGTCAAGGACCCCAGGCCGTTCGCGATCGCCGCACGCCCCGAGCCCACGCCCCTGCGCGACTCGCCGCGGTTCAGGGAGCTCGAGGCGGCGTTCCGGCGAGAGGTCGGACTGGGGTGATCGCTCTCATCGCAAGCCGCGGGGATCTGCACGCGCGCCACATCGGCCGGCAGCTGGAGCGCATGGGCCAGCGGGCGTGCTTCATCAACACGCGCGAGTTCGGGCAGGGGGCGCTCATCGACTACCCGATCGAGGGCGCCGCGAGGGTCACAGCGATCGACGGCAGCGTCGCCGAGCTCGACGAAGTCCACACGGTCTGGCATCGCCGGCCGAACTACGGCCACATCGGGGAGGGCATCCGCGATCCCGACATCCGCCACTTCTGCCGCGAGGAGTGGGCCTCGTCGTTCGACGGCCTGCTGCTGAACTCCGACGCGTACTTCGTGAACCCGCTGCCGGCGGAGTTCGCGGCCGTGAAGCCCCGCCAGCTTCACGTCGCATCGCAAGCCGGGCTGCGCATCCCGGACACGCTCATCACGAACGACCCCAAGCGTGCCGAGGCGTTCGTCGAGCGACATCGAGGGCGCGTGATCCACAAGGCCCTCACCGTGCCGAAGAACCGCCTGCTCGACACCCGCCAATGGACCGAGGACGCCAGGCCGGCCCTGGCCGAGCTTCCCCTGGCACCGACCATGTTCCAGGAGCGGATCCTCGGTCCCGCCGACGTCCGCGCCACGGTCATCGGCGAGGAGATCCTCGCTGCGCGGATCGCGACCGCGGAGGGGCGCAACGACGTCGACTCACGGTTCGACCTGGACGTGCCGTATGCGGCTCACCGCTTGCCGGATCCCGTGATCCGATCGCTGCTCGAGCTGATGCGCGCACTCGGGCTCGTCTTCGGGACGATCGACATGAAGATCACCGACGACGGCGATTACGTGTTCCTGGAGGTCAACCCCCAGGGGCAGTTCCTCTTTGTCGAGCTGCTCACCAAGCAGCCGATCGCCCAGACGCTCGCGAGGTTCCTCGCGCAGCGCGGTTCAGGCCACGTCGCGCGGCTCACCGCACGGTCAGACCGACCGTCTGCTTGTGCGTCACGCCGCCGCCTGTACCCGTGACGGTCAGCGTGAAGGTGCCGGTGGCCGTGTTCTTGTTGGTGGTCACCGTCATCGTCGACGTGCCCGTCGTCGGGTTCGGGCTGAACGCCGCGGAGGCGCGGCGCGGCAGGCCGCCGGCACTCAGCGACACGCTGCCGGTGAAGGCGCTGTTCGGTCCGACGGTGACGGAATATGTCGTTCGCTGAGCGCGGTTCACCGTCTGCGATGCCGGCGACACCGCGAGCGTGAAATCAGGCGCGGGCGCCGGGTTGGCGACCACGAGGGTCACCTGTGCCGTGTGGACCGTCGTGCCGCTCGTGCCGGTGATCGTCAGCGGGTAGGAGCCGGGCGCAACGGTGGACGCTGTCGTGATCGCAAGCGTCGACGCGCCGCCACCGTTGAGGGTTGCCGGCGTGAACGACCCGTCCGCTCCGGACGGGAGCCCGGACACGGTCAGGTCGACGTTGTCGCCGAAGCCGCCGGTCGGGGTCACGTTCGTCGTGTAGCTGGTGCCGGCTCCCGGCGCCACCGTCTGGCTTGCCGGCGTGGCGGTGACCGCGAAGTCCGGCGTCGCAGGCGCGGCGCAGCCCGGGAGCTGGAACGTCCCGATACGCGTGTGCCAGTTGAACGACCCGGTCGAGGCCAGGTACTCGCTCGTGAACCAGAAGGTGCAGTCGTCGACCGGATCCACGCCGAGGCTCGAGTAGTCGCCCCAACGGCTGAGACGGTTCCCGGACTGCGATCCCGTGCCGTTGATCAGCGTCCCCTCGCCCTGGCCCATGATGCCGAGCGGGTCCGTCGCCACGTGGCCGGTGAACCGGAGGCTCGGCGTCACCGTCGAGCTCGACGCGCTGAAGCCGAGGCCGATCCCGCCGGCGCCGTCCATCGCTGCGCTGCCCATCCAGCGATGGGTCGAGTCGGGCGCGTAGGTGCCCTGCTGATAGACGGTGGGCGTCGCGGCGCCCGGGTTGCGCAGCTCGTACCAGCGCACGCCGGTGGTCGTGCCGGCGGTGACGCTCTGGTTGACCACCAGCGATTCGTGGTCGCCGAACTTGCGATAGGCCAGCCGGTACATCAGCCGGTCGCCGAGCGAGTCGAGCTGCTGTGTGGTCCCCGGCTGCGGGATGCAGACCCCGCCGCCCCCGTTGCACGCCACGGTGAAGGCGGCGACCGGGATCACCGTCGGCGATCCGCTGAAGGTGGAGTTGCCCGGCGTGTTCCAGTCGACGTGGAACTTCCACAGCTCGAGCTGGTTGGTGCCGAAGTCCATGACGTAGTCCGGAGCCCCGGCCGGCGGGGCGGTGGGGCCGTCAAGGTCGGACGGGAGCAGACCGCCGTAGGCGGTGCTCAGCTGGAAGCACTGCTGCGTCGCCGACAGGCCGGACTGCATCCTGGTGCGGTCGTAGGCGCAGACCTTCGGGCCGGCGAAGGTGCTGCCGTTGTTGAAGATGTTGAACGTCGTGTAGTACGCGTCAGGCCATACGCCCAGCTTCGGGTAGTCGGGGAACTGGACCGTGCCGTAATCGAACGCGTAGCGGTAGTAGCTGCCCATCGGGTCGGGCCCGGTCGAAACCGCCACGCACTGCAGGTAGTGGTACGTGCTCGGGCTGGTCACCGAGAACTGGCTGATGACCCAGCGGTTCGCCAGCCGGTCGTACTCGACCGTGGCGTCGCCGTCGTCGTTGGCCTGGCAGCCGCCACCGAACCCGCTGAAGAGCGTGTTCGTCGGGACCGGGCCGTAGACCGGCGTGCCGCTCTTGTCGAAGATCGCGAAGCTCTCGTTGACGATCTGGACGAAGTTGCCCGGCCCGACCGCGCCGTTCGTGTCCGGCGGAGCCGCGTTCACGATGAACGTGCCGTTCGGGCCCTTGAAGCCCTGGCCGACGCCCTCGAAGCCCGCGCCGAGCGCCGGCGCCGCCGCCGCGCCCTTGCTCACCTGAACGACCGGATCGAACATGCCGCCCATGAACAGCGGCAGCTCCTTCACGCGCTTCTCCGACTCGCGCTCGCGCGGCGGAGCCGCCGGCGTGATGTCGCGCAGCGGCCGTGACTTGTCGTGGTGGATGGCCGGCGAGACCTCCGCCCCCGGCCTGCCCGGGATGCCGCCCTGGGCGGCCTGGGCCGCCTGAGGCGCCACAACCAGCATGAATGCGGCGAAGAGCCCGATGAAACGGGCGGGCGAGCCGGCGTGATCCTTCACGGGTGGCCTCCTGGCAACAGAATCCGTTCAGCGGGGTGCCTGCGGTGTGCGCAGCGTAACGCCCCATGCAACCCGCTGGGAGGGGTTGCATCCGGTCCTCCGCAGGGGAGATGATCCGCAGAGCGTCCGAACGTGCAAGGAGGACTACGCATGGCAGGTTTCGAATCGCGCGATTTCGGGTCTCCGGACGAGACGCGCACACCCGACAAGACCAAGGTCGATGTGGTGCGGATGGGCGGCGCAACGGCCGCCCGCATGACCTTCCAGCCAGGCTGGAAGTGGTCGGACTGCGTCAAGCCTGTGGCGGGAACCGACAGCTGCCAGGTGCGGCACGTGGGTGTCGTCCAATCCGGCCGCCTGCACATCGAGCACGAGGACGGAGCCGCGGGCGATGTGGGCCCCGGTGACGCGTACGTGATCGAGCCCGGCCATGACGCGTGGGTCGTCGGCGACGAGCCCTTCGTGGGCTACGAGTTCGAGTCGCGCGCAGCCGAGGATTACGCCAAGAGCGAATGAGGCGACCCACCCGAGCGCATCACGGGATGCGCCCTCCGTCCCGAGTCAAGGCGAGATAAATCTTCGCGCGGCCGGGATGGATCGCCCGGCGGCCATCGTCGGTGGGGAGGCATGAACCTCCCCGAAAAGGACCCGACAATGATCGTTCGACTCGTCGTCGCCTGTGCCCTGACGCTCGGATCGCTGGCGCCCCTCTCCGGCGCTGTTGCATCCGCGTCGCCTGGACATGCGACCGCGCATGCGGCCAAGCATCACAAGAAGCGCCACCACCACAAGCGCCACCACGGGATTCCCCAGCACAACGGTGGCGACCACGACGCCGACAACAACGGCGGACCGAGTGATGGCGACGGCAACACCTAGCCGTCTGGTGCCGGCGGCCGCGCTCACCGCAGCTCTGGCGCTCGCCGGCTGCGGGGGCGCGGCCCGTCCGCGGTCCGCCGCGAGCCCGTTCGCGTGGCTGCGGCCCGCCGCCGCTCCGTCGAGCTGGAACGTCGGCCGCCTGCCGTCCGGCGCGGCATCGTTCGCCTATCCGCCCGGTTGGCACTCGATCCGGACCGATCCGGGCACCTTCTCCGCGGCGCTCACAGGTCCCGGCCACCGCATCCGCGGCTACCTGAACGAGACCCCGCAGTCGGGCGACGAGACGCTCGCCAACTGGGGCACGTTCCGCGTCGCCCACAACCGCGAGGAGGGCGACCGCCAGGTCGTCCGCGAGAGCACCGCCGCCGGGGTGCGCTTCCGCTCCGGCGTGGGCTCATGCGTCACCGACCGCTACGCCACGACGACCGGCGCGCACTACCGCGAGATTGCCTGCATCGTCCGCGGCGCGCGGGGCACGACGGTCATCGTCGCCGCGGCGCCGCCGAGCGACTGGTCACGCCTGGCGCCACAGCTGCGGCGCTCGGTCGCGAGCTTCGCCTGATCTGCGCTGCCTCCCAGGTTGTCGCGCCCCCCTCAGCCGCCGACCCGGATCAGCTTCTTGTTGACGAATTCGTCCATGCCGAAGCGGCCGAGCTCGCGCCCGAAGCCGGACGCCTTGACCCCACCGAATGGGAGCTCGACGCCCTCGGCGCCGACCGCGTTGATGAAGACCATGCCGGCCTCGATCCCGTCGGCGACGCGCAGCGCCTGCTCGGAGTCGTCGGTGTAGACGTAGGAACCCAGTCCGTAGGGCGTGTCGTTGGCAAGGCGAACGGCCTCCTCCTCGGAGGACACCTTGTAGACCTGCGCCACCGGGCCGAAGAACTCCTCCGTGTAGGCCGGGTTGTCAGGCGTGATGTCGGTCAGCACGGCGGTCTTGAAGAAGTTGCCCTCGCGCCCGCCGCCGGCGACAAGCCGCGCGCCGCTGTCCAGCGCCTGCTTGACCTGCGCCTCCAGCCGATCCGCGGCGGCGGTCGACGACAGCGGGCCGATCGCCGCATCCGACGAGTTCGGATCGCCCGGCTCGACCTGCGTCAGCGCTCCGGCGAACTTCTCCAGGAAGGAGTCGTAGAGCTCGTCGGTGACGATGAAGCGCTTGGCGGCGTTGCAAGCCTGACCCGTGTTCTCCAGGCGCCCGCCAACCGCCGCCTCGACGACCGCGTCGAGGTCGTCGGCCTTGAGCACGATGAACGGGTCCGAGCCGCCGAGCTCCAGCACGACCTTCTTCAGGTGCCGGCCCGCGATCTCGGCCACGGCGGCTCCGGCCCGGCCCGAGCCGGTCAGCGACACTCCCTGCACGCGCGGGTCACCGATCACCCATGCGATCTGGTCGTTGGTGGCGTAGATGTTGATGTAGGCGTCCTCGGGCACCCCCGCGTCGTGAAACATCTGCTCCATCGCGGCCGAGGACTCCGGGCACTGCGGGGCGTGCTTGAGCAGGATCGTGTTGCCGACGACCAGGTTCGGGCCCGCGAAGCGAGCCACCTGGTAGTAGGGGTAGTTCCAGGGCATGATCCCCAGCAGCAGCCCGACCGACGAGCGGCGGATGAACGCCGAGCCCTCACCCTCGAGCAGATCGATCGGCTCGTCCTTCATCAGCTTCGGGCCGTTGTCGGCGTAGTACTGGTAGATCGCCGCGCTGAACTCCACCTCGCCGACCGCCTGCTCGATCGGCTTGCCCATCTCGCGCGTGATGATCTCCGCCAGCTCCTGCTTGCGCTCGTTGTGCAGCTCGCCGACGCGCCCGATGATCTTTGCGCGCTCCTCGACCGTCGTCCCCCGCGACCATGCGCGATGGGCAGCCGAAGCCCGCTCGATGGCGTCCTTCAGCGCGTCGTCGCTGATCGTCTCGTAGGTCCTGACCGTCTCGCCCGTCGCGGGATCGGTCACGGCGTAATCGGTGGCGCTCATAGCGCTGCCCCCTCAATCGTTCAAAGACACTCGCTGCTAGCAGGGATCGTACGCAGTGCCGAAACCGGGTCAGCTTCGCTGCGCCGCGAGCCCGGCGGGCACCGGCCGCGGGAGAACGGAGGGGGAGGGATTCGAACCCTCGGTACGCTTGCGCGCACAACGGTTTTCGAGACCGCCCCGTTCAACCACTCCGGCACCCCTCCTGGGACCCGTCACGGGGACGGCGAAGGGTAGCCCATCAGGGCGCGTCCCCTCGGGCGCGGCGGCGCAGATCCTCGACGCAATCAAGCGCCTCGCGCTCGCTCTCCCGGACCCGCAGCGTGTCCTCCAGGCGGGCGATCGTGATCGGCAGGCGCGAACGCCCGTCGGGGCACACGATGGCCGATCCCAGGCCCGCGCGGGTGGCGCGGCGGGTGATGTTCAGGAGCACGGACAGCGCCGTCGAATCGAGGAACGTGACCGCGGAGAGGTCTACGACGACGTCCTGCTCGCCGCGGCGGATCAGCTCCGCGGCCTGGATGCCGAGCGGAGGGGCGGATGCGATGTCGAGCACCCCCACCGGCCGCAGGATCGCCGTCGTGCCGATCGTGTCGACGTGGAACGTGAGCCGGGGCATTGGGCGTCAGAGGACGGTCTGCGGCATCAGCCGGCGCTCGTCGCCGGCGCGCCACTCGGCGAGCAGCGCGGTGGCGTCGTCGCGCAGCTGCGCCCGCTCGCGTCCGATCAATGCGTGGCGGATGCGGCGCAGCGTCTCCGGCGCGGTCTGGCCCGCCGCGGCCTCGCGCTCGATGAAGCGACTGATCCCGTCGAGCGTGAGCGGCTCGCCGTCCGGGGCGCGCGCCTCGGTCAGGCCGTCGGTGTAGAAGAGCAGGAGATCGCCCGGCTCGAGCGCCTCCTCCGCCACGACCGGCGTGCCGGGCACGCCGGCCCCGAGCGGCGCCACGGACGCCAGCTGGAGCGTCCGCATACGGCGGCCGCCGCGGATCAGGAGCGGCGGCGGATGCCCCGCGCCGATCCAGGTGAGCGCGCCGGTGTCGAGGTCGAGCTGCGCGATGACCGCCGTGACGAAGCGGTCGTCGGGGAACTGGAGGCCGACGGCCTCGTCCATCGCGGCGTGGGTCGCGATCAGGTCCATCCCGGCTCGCCGGCTGTGCCGGTAGGCCGCCAGCGCGAACGCCGCCACGCCCGCCGCAGTGAGCCCGTGCCCCATCGCGTCGAAGATCCCGACGTGCAGCACGCGGCCGTTGATCGCATAGTCGAGCGCGTCTCCGCCGTTGTCATAGCAGGGCTCGAGCAGCGCCCCGAGGGTCAGGTCGTCCGTGGCGAACACGAGCGGTGGCGCCAGCCCCCAGACGAGCTCGGATGCGATCGTCATGGGCCGGCGGCGGCGGATCGTCTCGAACGCGTCGCCGTACTGGTTCTTGCACACCATCGTCATCGCGACCGCATGGGCGTAGCGCTCGCACGCCTCGACCAGGCGATCGCTGACGTCCTCCTGCGCGAACGACATGCCGATCACGCCGAGCCGCTCGGTGCCGTCCAGCAGCGGCAGCCACAGGCGCCGCTCCCCCTCCCGCTCGCCGGGCGTCGCCACGATCGTTGTATTGCTGAACGTCCGGCCGGCGACGGTCCCCGCAACCGACAGGGGCTGGAGATCCGAGCTCTCCTGGCCCGGCATCGGCAGCAGGGTCTCCTGGTCGTAATCGATCAGGTACAGCGCAGCGTCGCGCGCACCCAGGCTGGCCTCGGCCTGCCCGGTCGCCACCGCCGCAAGATCGGACGGGGCGCTGAGGTGGGTGCGGCGCAGCAGCTCCTCGAGCGCCGCGCGGATGCGGTCGTCGATGTCGGCGGGCACCCCCTCGCCCTACCCGCCGCGGCCGTCGCTCAACGCGCCGCACTACCCCGGGTGCGAACGGCGCGTGAAGCGGACGGTCCAGTCGACGGCGGTGTCGATCGGGTTCTTGGCCGACAGCAGCGGCGGCGGGAGCTCCGCCATGCCCTCGTACTGGTCGTCCTTGCTGTGGTCGTGCCAGTGGATCGCGAAGTGCTTCTTCTTGCCGAAGACCAGCGACAGCGGCAGCTTCGCCGGCCCCGCGTACGCGGGTGTCCCATTGAAGGAGCCCCACACGCCGCCGAGCGTGTCGTCGCCGTTGACGCCGCCGCAGAACCCGAACGGCATCCCCGCCCAGGTCGGGCTCGAAGGCCCGTTGAGCACGAGCGCCATGTACTTGGGATGGCCGAGGTAGCGGTAGCTCGACCACTGGGCGGGCGAGATGTAGCCGATGCCGAGCTGCGCGTCGGGCGGCAGCGCGAGCGTCCCGCAGTCGCTCTGCGGCGGCTCGGGCTTCGGGCAGTACCCCGAGGGCTGCTTCGTGGTCGAACCGTGGAACTCCGCCTGGCGCTCGAACGTGCCGGTGGGGCGAACCGGGCCGGGCTTCCCGTCGAACTCGAACGTCGCGACCCGGTCGCCCGGGACGCGGCGGGCCTCGATCCAGTGCGCGTTGCCGATGTCGAACGTCAGGTCGCCCGACCCCTGCCCGTTCTGCGTGCCGATCCCGTCGCCGCACGAGCGGAACGTCAGGTCGCGGGTCCAGATCACCCGCTGCGTGGCAGCGATCCTGACGTCGAAGGACGCCGTCTTCGCCAGCTTCGCCCCGGCGGGCGCGACCGCCCCCGCCAGTGCCAGCGCGGCCGTGCCGATGACAACGAACCGCCTCATCGTGTCGCCCTCCTTGCCGTCCTGTTGACCTTGCGCAGACAGGCCGCGCGGTGATGGCAACGGCGCTGGGCCTGCCTGACCGCCCGGCGGATGCACGACTTGAGCACCTTGCCCGACAGCAGCGCGCGGCAGCTGCGAATCGATGCCGTCAGCGGATCGGCCTTCTTGGCGGGGCGAGCCGGGCGGGCGGGCCCAGCGTCCAGCTGCTCGCAGATCGTGCCGCCGGGGATCGCGCGGATGACGTCGACCGAGTCGATCGTCGCGTGGTCGGTGCCCACGCCGCAGGAGATCAGGTCGCTCTCCCCGTCGCGCGCCCGGATCTCGTCGGCGCCGCCGATGCACGGCAGCAGGTTCGAGCAGCCGAGCGCGTACTCGCCGTAGATGTTGTCCTGGCCGGGGCCCCCGTCGACGACGTCGTCCTCGTGCCCGCCAGAGACGGTGTCGGCGCCGCTTCCACCCAGCACGGTGTCGTTGCCCATCGTGCCGTCGAGCGTGTCGTCGCCGGCACCGCCGTCGACGTGGTCGTTGCCGTCGGCGCCGACGAGCACGTTGGAGCCGTCGTTGCCGGTCATCGTGTCGCCGGCCTGGCCGCCGTCGACCTCCTCGATGTCGTTGGCGATGAGGTCGTTCTCGCCGGGCGCGCCGTCATTCGCCTGTCCGTCGAGGGTGATCGTCAGCGCGTCCGTGCGCGCGCCGTAGCTCAGCGCATCCGAATCCGAGCCGCCGCGCAGCTCGTCGCGGCCCGCGGTGTCGTTCGGCCCCGCCTCCTGCATCACCGAGTAGCCGCCGGGCTGGAACTCGAGCATGTCGTTGCCCGGGCCGCCGTCGAGCGCGTCGTCACCCGGCCCGCCGACGAGGTCGTCGCCGCCGTCGCCGCCGGTCAGCCGGTCGTCGCCGCCGTTGCCAAAAATCGTGTCGTCACCCGAGCCGCCGTCGATCGTCGCCGGGCCGTTGAAGTCGAGCGCGGCGTCGTTGCGATCGCCGAGGTGCATCACGATCGAGCTCGGTTGCGGGCAGACGACGGCGGAGTCGTAGAACCCGCCCTGGTCGCAGCCGGCCGGAGGAGTCATCGCGTAGCTGTCGCTGACCCAGAGGCAGGGCGCCGTGACGCCGGCGCAGTCGTTGGTCGGGTAGGCGAGCACGTAGTTCTGCTCGCCCGGGGCGGCGTCGAAGGTCAGGGTCCCGCCGCTGAGGCTCACGGTCCCGGCCGAGGCCGACGCGGGGATCGCGAGCGCGAGGAGGAGGATGAGGAGTGTCGATTTCACGGTGCGCGACCGTAGGGACGGACCTTGAACGGATCGTTGACGCGGCCCCGCGGGCGTAGGAACCTGAGCACGTGCCAGTCGCCACCCCGGGTCGCATCGCGCGACCGGCGCTTGCGCGCCGGCTCGGCGACGCGCTCCGCGCCGGCTCAGTCCTCCTCGTCGCCGGGGCCGGTTACGGCAAGACGATGGCGCTCGAGGAGGCCATCGCCCACAGCGGGCGCCGCACGGTCTGGCTGAGCTGCCGCGACGCCGGCGGTGAGGCCGGCCGCCTGCTCATGGGAACGGTCGACGGGCTGCGCGCGACGGTCCCGGGACTGACCGACGTCGTGCGCGAGCGGTTCGCGGCGTCCGACGAGCCGCTGGACGTCCGCGCAGCGGCCGGGGCGCTGCTCGGCGAGGTCGAGCGGCTCCTGCTCGAGCCGCTGGTCATCGTCTTCGACGACGCCGAGGAGCTGGCCGCCTCCGAGGACGCGATCGCGCTCCTGGACCGCCTCCTGGACGTGCGCGCCGCGCCGCTGTCGCTCGCGATCGCCAGCCGGCGTCCGCTACCGCTCAGGCTGGGGAAGCTGCGCGCCGGCGGCCGCGTCACCGAGTTCAGCCCGGCCGAGCTGTGCTTCACCGCTGCCGAGTGCGAGGAGCTGCTGCGGCTGCGGCGCGGGCCGGGCATCACCGACGAAGAGGTCGCCGACGCGGTCGCCGCGAGCGAGGGCTGGCCGATGGGTGTCGCCGGCGCCGTCTCGCGCGAGACGCTGTTCGACTACCTGGCCGAGGAGCTGTTCGACCGCCTCGACGAGGACGCGCGCGACACGCTGGTCGCCTCCGCGGTCCCCGCGACGCTGCTGCCCTCGGACGTCGAGGCCGTCGACGCCGACCTGCTCGGCAGCCTGCTGCGCAAGGGCCCCTCCGGCACGTACGCCTACCACCCGCTCTTCCGGGCGTTCCTGCTGGAGCGCCTCGGCGAGCTGCGCTCCGAACCCGAGCGCGCGTGGCTGCACGCGCGCGCCGCGGCGCACCTGGCCGGCAGCGGGCGCCACGCCGACGCGATCGGGCACTGGATCGAGGCCGGCGACTTCCGCTCGGCGTTGCGGGTGCTCGCCGAGCGCGCGCATGACCTGGTGCGCACGTCGCCGCGGCAGGCGGGCGAATGGCTGGCGCGGCTGCCGGCCCAGTTCGACTCCGACCCGGAGCGCCTGCTGCTCGAGGGTCAGCTGCTGTGGGGCGCCGGGCGCCATCGCGACGCGGTCGCGCCGCTGCGCGCGGCGGCCGCGGCGCACGACGCCGCCGGCGCGACGGAGCGCGCGTGGCACACCCGGCTGCTGCTGGCGGACACCCTCATCTCGGCGGGCGCGTTCGGCCAGGTCGGCGAGCTCGCGGCCGGCTGGGAGCAGGCCAACGGCGACGCGGCGCTATCTGCGGCGGGCGTCGCCTGGTACCAGGTGATCGGGCTCGCCGCCGCCGGCGAGGCGGACGCGGCCGAGCGGCTCGCCGGCCGACTGCACGCCGATCCGGTCACGGCGAGCCACTACCGCTACCTCGAGGACATCGCCCACGTAGGCGTGCAGCCCGGCGCCGGGCGCGGCCGCGCGACGCTCCAGCGGCTGCACGAGACGATCGCCGAGCTCGAGCGTGCCGGCGATCCACACGGGCGGCTGCCCTACACGATGGAGATGGCAGTCCTGGTGCTGCGCGACCTCGGCGAGCGTGCGCAGGCGCTCGACTGGCTCGACCGCTGCGAGCGCGAGGCCGAGCGGGTGGGCCTCGGGTTCGTCGCGCGCGACTGCCAGCTGCAGCGCGCGCTCCTGCTGGCGCAGGCGGGCGAGCTGTCGCGCGCCGAGCTCGAGCTCACGCGCGCGGGGCGCCAGCGCGGCAGCGGCTGGCGCGGCGTGCACCGCCCGCAGGCCGAGGCCGAGGTCGCGAGCCTGCGAGGCGACTCGGCCGACGCGGTCGCCGCGGCGCAGCGCGCGCTCGCCCGGGTGGCGCCCGGCGCTGTCTGCTTCCGGGTCTGGGCCGCCGTCGACATGGCGCCGCTGCTGGCGGCCAACGGCGCGCCGGACCTCGCGCGCGAGGCCATCGCGACGACGCTGGAGACGCTCGACGAGCTGTTCCCCGGCGGCCGCGGGCGGGTGCACCGCGCGCGGCTGCTCGCGACGCTGGCATGCCTTCAGTTCGACGGCGGCGAGCCGGACGAGGCCTGCCGCAGCATCGCGCGCTGCTTCGACGAGGCCGGTCAGGAGGCCGACCAGGTCGTGCGCGCCCACTGGCCGGGGCTGCGGCCCGTCCTGTGGCACGCGCTGTCGCAGGCCGCGATCGCCCCGGAGGTCGTCCTGGACGCCATGCAGCGCGCGCTGCCCGCCGGCGAGGCGCTCGTGACGATGGTCGATCACCCCGCCGCGCCGGTGCGCCGCGCGGCGCTGTCGCTCGCCCTCGCCGCGGACCATCCGGCGGTGCTCGACCGCCTTGCGGCGCTGTCGAAGGACGCCGACGAGCAGGTCGCCGCGGCCGCCGCGGCCACCGCGCAGCGGCTGCGAGCGGACCCGCCCGCGCTGCGCTTCGAGCTGCTCGGCGGCTTCCGCGTGCTGCGGGCGGGCTGGGAGCTGGACGAGGCCGCCTGGGCGCGGCCGATGGCGGCGCGGGTCGTGCGCTTCCTGCTGACGCAGTCGCCGCAGGCCGGCGCGGTGCCGGAGGACGTGCTCTTCGAAGCGTTCTGGTCGGACCGCCCGGCCGATGCGGCCCGCCAGCACCTCGCGGTCGCCGTCTCGCGCGCGCGCAAGGTGCTCGACCTGCCGGGCGCGGAGCAGAGCGTGATCGAGGCGCGCGAGCGCACGTTCCGGCTGCGCCTGCGCGACCAGGACACCATCGACGTCGCGGTCTTCGAGCACGCCGCGCTCGATGCGCTCGCACAGCAGGGGCCCGGTCGCCACGCCGCGCTCGAGCGGGCGGCGGCGCTGTGGACCGGCGAGCCGCTGCCCGAGGACCGCTACGCGCCGTGGTCGCTCGCGTGGCGCGCGCGCGTCACCGAGGCCTACGCGCACGTCCTCGGCGCGCTCGTCGAGGCCAGCGAGGCGGCCGGGCGCCACCACGACGCGATCCGCTCGGCGCAGGCGCTGCTCGGCGTCGACCCGCTCGACGAGGCCGCGCATCGGCGGCTGATGACGGCCTACGCGCGCACCGGCCGCACCAGCCACGCGCTGCGCCAGTTCGTCGAGTGCCGCCACGCACTGGTCACCCAGCTCGGCGTCGAGCCGTCGGCGCAGACCTCAGCCGTGCAGGCGCGCATCCTCGCGGGCGAGCCGGTCTAGACGTTCGGCGCAGAGTCCGAGCACGCCTCGTCGATGTGGACGTCGGGCGTGTAGGGCTCGTAGCTGAAGATCGAGAAGCGCGCGAAGACTCCGAACGGGACGCAGGTCGCGAAGGCGCCGTGCGGGTCGGGGACCATCCAGACGTGCGTCATCCAGGTCGGGCCGGGGCCCTCGCCGTGCTTGTGCCACTGCAGCAGGTCGCCGAACGTGTTCGGCTTGCTGTCGCCGCGCGCGCGGTACATGTAGGCCGCCAGGTGCCAGTGGCGCTGGGAGTCGCACCACCAGACCAGCGACTGCGGCGCCTTCGGGTCGAAGACGCGGCCCCACATGCTCACGCCGTGCTTGCGCATGTGCCACGTGCCCGGGCACGGGTGCGGCCAGGTCTTGAAGTTCGCGTCGAGCTCGTAGCCGCGGCGCCGCGCCTTCGCCATCGTGTCGAGGCGGCCCTTCGTCGCGAGGCTCGCGCGCATCAGCGCGCGCAGGCGCCGCGCGTTGCGCGAGCTGCCGGTGATCGCGGCCGGCGGGTACTCGGCCGGGTTGCCGCGGATGATGTGGTGCTCGCCGCTCTCGTCGTGGGTGTCCCACGCGCGCTCGCCCGTGACGCAGGCCCCCTTCGTCACCGACCACGTCCCGGCGGCGCGGTCGCGGGCGACGAAGCTGCCGTGCACCGACCACGTCGGCCG
>Ga0308176_10001022_pt1 | contig 17587 bp, 12 predicted proteins | sample PhyCR2_3_FD_203890 | JGI IMG/M metagenome (GOLD analysis project Ga0308176, IMG submission 203890) | Soil microbial communities from UC Gill Tract Community Farm, Albany, California, United States - DLSLS.C.R2 | ecosystem: Environmental > Terrestrial > Soil > Agricultural land | place: USA...
TATCCTCCTTTAACTTCAAAGAAAATATGTCAACTTGCATTCCTAAAAACCTGTTTAACTCAAACTTCAGTAGAAACTTATTTATTAAACAGAAATTTGAAATATGATCAGCAGTTAAATATTATAAAATCTAATATTGATTTAAAAATACCTTCCTATTTTAAAGGATGATTATCCGGGTTTATAGAAGCTGAAGGTTGTTTTTCGATAAGAAAATCTAATAACCATTCTTTTTCAATAGGGCAAAATGATGATCTTTACTTAATTGAAGCTATTAAACTGTATTTTGAATCAACAAATAAAGTTAGAAATCCTTATGGTAAATTCTATGTAATAGAGATATATAAAAAAGAAGTATTATTTAAAATAATCTCTCATTGTACTAACTATCCTTTATTTGGTGAAAAATTAGAGTCCTTAAAAAAATTCAATCAAAAGCTTTCTTAGTAAGTGTCGTGTTGTCTTGTCACCATGAAAAATTCCATACGTTTTTCGGTAAAATTTACTTTAGGGCTTTTATATAAAGTTAACCTAGTGTTAATTTTGCTAACGGTGAAGTCTAGAACTAAATTGGCCATGAAAAAAAAATTATTATTAAAACAGATTTTTACTTATTTTAATCGCTATATCTTAAGCTATGGGCTATACAAAGAATACGTATGGATACTATTTAAGGTATTTTTTTTAATAATTATGGTCGTAATTATATATATGGTAAATATATTCACAACAAGAGAAAATAGGGTGTTATCTTTCAATTCTAGTATACAAACTACTTACCGAAGGGTAGCTTGCGCACCCTGAGGGTCCCCGAGCCTGCTGAGTCCCTCTGGGGCTAGGGGAAGATCATATTCTGACAGTAAAATAAGAAAATTAGGTGAAGGTCCAGCTCTCCTTGCTGGTTCGCCGCTTGCCAACTTTGTTCAGAAGAGGGCTGCTTCTAACGAAGCAGGGGGAAAAAATTTAGATCCTAATTTTGTTACTGGTTTAGTCGATGCTGAAGGTTCGTTTATGGTTTTTATAAAATTAAATTCAAATAACAGTATTAAATTAGTACGACAAATACAACTGTCTTTTGAGATATCTCTTCATATTAAAGATATAGAGTTACTCTATAAATTAAAATCCTTTTTTGGGGGAGCTGGTACGATTTTTATTCCATCAACTAGAAAAGATGCTAGATTAAAAATTACAGCATTGAACGATATATTTAATTTTATAATTCCTCATTTTAAACAGTACCCTCTACAGGGCATGAAAAGTTTAGATTATGATCTATGGTTTAAATGTGCAGAATTGTTACTAAATAAGGAACATTTACATGAAGAAGGGCTAAACAAAATATTATCTTTAAAATCTATGCTTAATAATGGTTTATCGGATAAATTAAAATTAGCTTTTCCTAACGTAAAGATAATAGATAGACCTGTTTTGGAGGTTGAAAATATTCCATTAAATCCTAATTATGTGAGTGGATTTACTGAAGGAGACGGTTGTTTCACTGTAAATATATCTTCTAAAACTAATCAAGTTATTGCTTATTATATTATTGAGTTACATAAAAGGGAAATTACTTTATTAACAAGCATACAAAAATTTTTTGATGCTGGTTCTATAAATCTGGCATTAAGTAGAAATACGGGTCGATTTTATATAAGTAAAAAATCCGACTTGATAACTAAGGTGTTGCCTCATTTTGATGTTTATAAATTGGAAGGTAATAAGCTTAAAAATTATCTAATCTTTAGAGAAATTGTGCTATTACTTAACACTAAAGCGCATTTAACTCAAGAGGGATTTAATAAAATAAAACTTCTTAAAGAGGGTTTAAATAAATAAATGTAGATAATTTATTAGGAGTAAAAGATATAAATATAATTATATGGCGTATATATAACTTACTTATTATTTAATGTTGATAATGAGAAATAGTTACTAGATAATACCGTGGAAACCAAAGTCATTTAAATTGATTGGAATTATTTGTATAATTTTGTAATTTTCTAAGGTTTGGCCTTATGTGTTTTCTTAATGCGGAAAATAGAAGGGTCGCTGCGTTTTTATTGAGCCAAAAATGTACCCTCATGTAAGGTAATACCGTGGAAACCAAAGCAAATAAATTCCACAATTTATTGGCGAGTAGGATCCGTAGAGACTAAACGTGACAATCAAAAGTTTATTAAGTTAAACGATTAGATAAGTTATAGTCCGATCCACTGCGTGAGCAGTGTTGTATGTACAAAATTGAGCAACTTAATGGACTTACTATGTAGTTGCTCAAATGGGCCATTAGATATCTTTAATATTTTCTATATTAAAGTTGATCTTCTGCATTTTGACAAATTGCTGGAAGCTTCTATTACAAGGTAATTTAACGAAGGTGGTTATAACTTCAAATTCACCTTGATACTAGTAATCAGCAGCCAACCTTTACATTTACAATAAATGAGAAGATAGGTTCAGAGACTAAACGTCAAATATCTAATTAAACAAAAGTTAACTTTACAATATTAATAATATTATACTAGTTTTAACCCATAATATTATTAAATCCCTCCGCAGGCTAGAGGTTAATTCCTTTTCACCCTTGCTGCGCATGCTGCGCATGCTGTACTTCGTAAGGAAGAACATATGTTTTTTTATATAAAAATATAATCCAAACAAATATTAGAAATAATATATGCATTTCCATTACATTTTAAGTATCTATCTTGTATTTCAGAACTATCTTCTTTATTTAGCGAATTAGGATATGTATGTATTGTTGCAACTCCTTGGGGTAACTACTTGACATACCCGGATTTGATCTTTCGTCACATATCGTAATTATTTGAACTGGAAAAGAGACCAAGCTTTATCTAGAATACGTATGTTTGAAGTTATAACTTCGGCTATAGATAGGGATAGAAGTCATCCCTCTCATGGTGGGTTGGTAGATTCCTTTAGAGAACACATTGCTTCAAGTAGGGCTGAAATAGATTATATTAATATGGTATATAGAGCTTTTAACCTTTAAAGCTGTTCTGGGTCGGGTTATAATAGTATTATTTACATTAGATAAAGATATAGTCCACAATTATTAATATTAATAAAAAAAAAAACAAAACCGGTAAACCTTGTTTTACATATCGCGCAGGGTTAATTCCGTCAAAAGAAAAAGACAGCGCGATTTTTAACACCGGTGAAATTTAGGGCTATTTTTTTTTTATTTATTGCTATTTTTTTTCTATTTTTTTATATAATTTTATTAATATTAATAATTAAGCTTACTATAATAGTAGTATTGATATTAACATTAGCCTTATTAGTTTTAATTATTTGATATTGTCCTTATGTTATTTTTAATTTATTATGCAAATCTATCTTTTTTTATTTTTATTATAAAATAGGAAAAAATCCTATATTAGATTATACTTTTGATAATTTAGAAGAATTAAATATATTTGATATTATACTATTATTAATAATAATAATTATCTCTACTTATATAGGTAATAAACTATTTAATTGATTAAAAAAAGTTGTATTAAATCTATATAATACAACTTTTAATAATAATAGTATTAATAATACTATTTTGCAAGCTAATATTCCTAGGGAAATGGGAATGTTGGTATTATTAGGTGGTTCTACAAATAGTAGTGAAGCTAGTAAATTTCATGCTAGAAGGGCTCTTAGTCTTAAACAGGAAGAAAACCTTTTAGCTATCGTTGTACAAAAATTGGATAAGGAACAACCTCACCCAGGAGGTTGTTCGAGATGGGCTGCATTTCAAGAGCATATTGGGGAGTTAAGAGTGGGCAGGTTCACTTCGGAAAGGTGAGCCTTTCGTAATTATTACAGAGATGTGGTAATGAAAGAAATTTTTGCTGACACTAATTCCGTGTCTAGTACCGTGTCTAGTGTCGTGTCTAGTATATTATAATTTTTCATAATTATATTATATTATCATTATAAATATAATTAATAAAAAAGCAGTAAAAGAAAATAAAAGAAAATAAAATAGCTAAATAAAAAAAAAAAATAGCCCTAAAATTTAGTTAATTTAATTATATTAATAATGCATTTCCACTATGTACTAAGTATGGGAGCTGTGTTCGCAATGTTTAGTGGATGATATTTTTGAATACCTAAAATGTTAGGTCTAAATTATAATATGACTTTATCAAAAGTACAATTCTGATTACTTTTCATCGGGGTTAATGTGACATTTTTTCCTCAACATTTCTTAGGTCTACAAGGAATGCCTAGAAGAATTAGCGATTATCCTGATGCATTTGCAGGTTGAAATTTAATAAGTAGTTTTGGGTCAATCATAAGTGTAGTAGCTGCATGATTATTTTTATACATTGTCTACAAACAATTGTTAGAAGGAGAATATGCAGGAAGAAACCCTTGAATGGTACCTCAGTTTTACACTGACACTCTTCAAGCTCTTTTAAATAGAAGCTACCCTAGCTTAGAGTGAGGTTTAAGTAGTCCACCTAAACCTCACGCTTTTGTTAGTTTACCTCTACAAAGTGTTGCTCTTTTTTAATTTAAACGGGTCTTTTTGAGGTATGAAAAAAATCTTTACAGGCCTTCCCACATAATTTCCAGTTTATTAGTAGATTAAGTTGCAATTTAACTAAGGCTTCCAGTATTAGTACCTTATCTTCAGCTTTAAATCCTCATTATGTGACTGGTTATTGTGATGCAGAATCTAGCTTTACTATTTCTAAATTAAACGGCTCTAATGGGAAAATTTTACCTCGTCTAATCTTTAAAATTGGAGCTCATATTAGAGAGAAAGCTCTTTTAGAAGAAATAGCCGCTTTTTTTGGGGTAGGTAAAGTTTATGCTGATCGTTCAACTAGCTGTCAATACATAGTTCAAACTATCTCTGGTTTGGAAGCTATAGTTAAACATTTTGAGTCTTATCCTTTAATAACTAAAAAACGTGGAGATTTTGAGCTTTTTAAACAAGCATTTTATTTAGCTTTAAATAAAGAGCATTTCACTGAGGAAGGTTTTCAACGTTATATTAACCTTAGAGCTTCAATTAATAGTGGAAAACCATTCCAAGATTTATTAGCTGAATTTCCAAGTACAATCCAATTACCTAAACCTTCTTTCGAATTCAAAGGTATAGCTGATCCATTCTGATTGGTTGGTTTCACAGATGGAGATGGATGTTTTCGAGTTAAAACTCGAAAATCTCCTACATATAAATTCGGAGTATCTGTGAATTTAGGTTTTATTCTAACTCAAGACGTTCGTGATTTAGCTTTAATGCAAAGTTTTGTAAGTTACTTTAAATGTGGAGGTTATAGTATTGCAACTGATGGTTTATCTTGTGAGTTCCATGTTTACCGTCTAACTGATATTCTAAATATTATTATACCTTTCTTTCAAAAATATCCTCTTCAAGGAGCCAAAAAACTAGATTTCGCGGATTTTATTAAAGCTGCCGAGATTCTAGAAAACAAAGGCCACCTTACAGAAGAAGGGTACAATAAAGTACTTGCTTTAAAAGAGGGTATGAATAAAGGTAGAAAATAATTTAGTTTATATTGTATATTTACAATTAGTTGAAGGAGAATATGCAGGAAGATTCCCTTGATTAAATCCTCAATTCTACACTGATACTTTACAAGCACTTTTAAATAGAAGTTATCCTAGTTTAGAATGAGGTTTAAGTAGTCCACCTAAACCTCACGCGTTCGTAAGTCTTCCTCTACAATCCAATATTTTTTTTTTGTAAAAAAAAACGATATATAGATTTACGAGCGCCCTCTGCTGCTGTAGGACCAAAAAACAACAAAAACCGAAGCAATAATAATAATATGGATTTTTTTACATTTTCATCTCCTTTTAAAAAATCTTTATATAGTTCAAATTTAATTTTAGATAACAATATACCATTAAAAAGAAAATTTATATTTAACTCGGCTGCATTAAAAATCCCCCCCCCCCCGCACCTGAAGGTGCGAGGGTAAAAAATTGAATAAAACTTTAGGTTTCTTAATCCTCGCTATTATTTTAAAAGTAATATTTAAAAATATAGTAGGAGCTGAGCATACTAGTATAGATGGACTTTATTATGTAGGGTCTTTTTGAGGTAGTTTCGCTTATATATTATTAGAAGGAAATTTAGATTTATTAAAATTAAAATTTTATAAATTTAGGGATTTATTATCTTCTATGATTACTTTTAAATTGGACGGTGATTCTGATAGTGAATCTGAATCATTTAAGGGTAGAAAAGTTTATATTTGGGAAAATGGTAAATATAGAAGATATCCAGATTCGTCGTATTCCAGTCCCAGTACTCGTGATTCTTCTCCTGAACCTCACTCTAACTCTGAGTATTATAATCAGGAAGGTGAAAGAGATAAGGAGGGTTATTATAGACACTTTGAGACTACCAACGATAGAGTCCATAAAATGAGTAACGATGAATTATTAAAAGGGAAACCTGATTTTTTTAGTAGTTTAAGTAAAAGAAAAGCACTAGCAGATTTTGCATGTGAAGAGTTTGTTGTAAATAATCCAAGGAATGAATCTGCTGTTCTTAATCTTCTAGAATTTGTGGACAAAGCCCATGATGCGCTAAATAAAAACCCAACTACAGGTAGCGGTTTAAAACTGTCTTACCCTTATAATTCTCCCCAGAACCACGGGCCTACTAAAATTCACGATGATTACCTTAGAATGAAAAGTTTGCTTGATAAATATCAATCTATAATGGATCCTATGCAACACAGTATCTTATCGAGTCCAGAATTCAAAAAAATGGTGGATGACAAAGTCAAATATGAAATGTCTAAAGCAATAGGAGATCAATAATAAAAAAAACTATATTCTGATAAATCTTAACTTATAATTAAGTATCAGGATTTATACCTTTTTTATAGTTGTGTTATATTGTATTTTATTATAATTATCTGTATCTGTATCTGTATCTATATTTATACTTTAGGTTATTATATTATTAAAATAATTTAAAAATCAAATTTTTAATTTAACCCTAACATTTTGAGTTTTGTTAAAAAAAGGGGTGAATACCCCTAATAAAGCGGTAAAGATAAAAACTAAATATAAAAATAAAAATATAGATTTTATTTTTTTTTATTTAATCCATTTAACTGTTTAAATGAAGGAGGGAGAAGCCTTAATTTTAGCTTTAAGGCTAAAACTTTAATTTAAAGCCCTCCGTTATAAATAAGGACCGAAGGCTACTATTTTACCAGGTTAACACATTTTATTGTTTACAGTTTACATCCTTCGTATAAAATATAAAATATAAAATGCTAATTTATAATTTATACCTGTTCAATAGGCTAATATTGATGATAATTTTTTTTAAGATCAAATAGTAGTAAAATATTTATTTATTTATTATATATGTCAGCATTATATTTATTATTAATTATACTTATTATAAGTATTTTTTTTTAAATAGTTTAAATTATTTTAAAGGATTTATAGGAGGTTTTACAAACTTAATATGAGTGTTTAACAACTCTATACCTAAACCTCACCCATTTGTTAGTTTACCTTTACAAAGCGGTATTTTCAAATGACCTAATGTGATAAAAGAGGTTTCTTTGCCAAAAATCCTTACAGGTATTACAATTTTCATAGGTTTTTATATAATAAGAACTTATGTTATACCTCTGGAATTTGAGATTCCTATAAAAATCACTCTTTTAGATGCCGTCTTTTTGAGGCAATGCCGTCTTTTTGAGGCAATGCCGTCTTTTTGAGGCAAGGATCTTCTTGTAAAATTTAATATATCCAAAGATATATTCTTGGGGTTTTTGGCTGTTATTAGTCGATTATTTGTCTTAGGTTTTTGACAAGAGGTTATGAGAGCTTTTTCACATGATAATTTACCATTAGCTCTTGGTCCTTCTATATGTGAAAATGATCCTAATACACTTTATTCTACTATGGGTAAAGGGGAAAATCCTTCTAAGCAAATACCCGATAAAGAAGTATCAGGTGGTACTGTGGGGGGATCTGGTATAAATATAAATCCTGAAGATCCTTCATTCTGTGCGGAGCACTAATTTAGTTTCATCCATTAGAGATGAAACTCGTGATTTGATTCATTTTATTAAGGATATTGGAGCTAAGAAACTAGAAAAGTATAATGATCTATGGTCTTCTGATGATCCAGAAATGGATCGAGTTGTAATTGTACCTGAGAATGCCGAAGGTTTTATAACATTACTTCAAAAGCAGAGTAATATGTTTACAGCTTTTTAGTAATAGAATGGAGTGGGTAGATCTTCTTCTAACAAATTAACATAGGAATAGGTTTATACACAGCAGAAGAAGTTGCCGAAATAAAGGCAGCTCTATAAACTAGCTGAAATACACAATAGTTATATGTCTAAAACACAAATAATACCTAATCATATTAGCCCTATTGTTCAAGTTAAGGTATTTTATGCTGCTTTGAATCAATATAGAAACGAGTCTCTTAAAGAACTCAATAAGGTTGAAAATATTATATTAGACAAGATAAGAAAGCATAATATTTTAAGTAAAGATGGCGAGCTAAAGAAAGTATTAAATTTGGATTTAATTCAAGCTAAAAAAGAATTTAATACTCAAGATAATTATTTAAGAGCAAAAATAGGAGAGGCTCTTAAAAATAAAAAATAAAAATAAAAATAAAAATAAGCGAGTGTTCTCGACTAAAAAATTTAGTATATAGTTGCTTACTTATTTTTTTTTATGTTAATTTTATATTCTATATAATATGCAAATATATATAATTTATTATATTATATAATAATCTTTCAATATAGAAGATACTCTTTTTTTTAGTGTTTTTTTTAATTAATAATTTGGTTATGAATCTTTGTTTTGATGCCCCTAGCCCTTGAGGTATATATTTTCAAGATAGTGCTACTCCACAAATGGAGGGATTAGTTGAATTACATGATTGTCGTGTATAAGAACCAAACTCCGGGGACATCCTAAAGCTCTATCTACCAAGGAATTAAAGGAAATTTTAATTCTGGCTAAGCTAATCACTTAAGGTATGGTAACAACGATAGAGATAAATTATGCTTACTTCGTAGCATAAAAATGGACAATCGCGGATCTAAGTCAGTTTATTGTTGTATAACAACATTACTGTAAAAGAGCAACGAGCAGACGGTTCTTCGGATAATTAAATCCGTAAGGTGTGCTCTGGGCGCTGGGAAACCAGTCTTTAGGTTAAAACATAACATCACAGAGGTACTATTCTGTTGGCCTCTCTGCGAAGCACTCTACCTCCATATTACACAGCGGGGTCACGGTGTATTACTTAGGGGTACTTAAGAGCCTCCGGCTACTGAAATTGATTTATGTTTATATCAAAGTTAAAGCTATTTATTAATAATGACTCGTTATAGAAATTAAGGAGTGGCTTGCTTACTTCGTAGCAGAAGTATCCTTTGGGCTCTATGTATTTATTATTTCATAGCTTTTTACGTTTATCTTTTATAATGTTAAACCTCGAAGGATTAATAATACTTTACTATAGAAACCTTTGCCCTCCTTAGCTTTTTTTTTTTAAGTCGATATTATTATCTTCGCAGAATGTAAATACATTCTTAGGAAGGGTTATTAAAAAAAATTTTTGTTGTTGAAAGACTCAATGCGAGGGTCCTATTAAGGCTTTTGTCTTACTCTGCTTACCAAGGTTAACAACAAAATGTGCTTCGCCATAAGTACGAAGTGTGCTTCATTATAAGTACGCTTTGCTAACGCAAAGCTGCGCAAAGTATTATGTAGTGCGAAAATACTTATTAGAAGTAAATAAAAATAATCGAAATTAATAAAACGGGCAATAATAAGTTAAATTTACTCGGCCTAGGATGTACTTATGGTGCTCATTTATGCGGTTTACAGCAAAATGTAAATGTACGGAAGTTGCGTGAGATAAAATTAGGTATGGGGAATAAAGGAGTTTCTTACCAAGTAAACACAGGATACTACGCGAATTTCACTAGTTTGACTGCTCCCAAGAACCAATCATTAAATCCTAATTTCATTACAGGGTTTATAGATGGGGAAGGATGTTTTCACATAACTATAGCAAAAAAAACTGGTTATAAAACGGGCTATAGTGTTAACCTTTCGTTCTCAATAGGTTTACACAGTAAAGATGCGGATTTATTAAGATCTATTCAAGAATATTTCGGTGGTATTGGGGTTTTAAGTGTTAGCAGTTCAACGGTGTATTGAAGAGTTTTTTCAGTTAAAGAACTTAAAGTCATAATAGATCATTTAGATGAATATCCTCTTTTAACTAAAAAATATATAGATTTTGTTTTATTTAAGGAAGCTTTCAGGTTATTTGTTAATAAAACCCACTTAACATACGAAGGTCTAATAAACATAGCTAGTATTAAAGCATCAATGAATTTAGGTTTATCTGAAACCTTAAAGGTGGCTTTTCCTACATACGAAATAATAGATCCGTTATCTTTGCGGAGCGAAGGGTTGATTGCGATACAGGTAGGTAAGTCTATTAATCCTTATTGAGTAGCGGGTTTTACTGAAGCAGAAGGTTGTTTTTTTGTAACTATTCAAGAAAATAAATCTACGGCTACTTATCAAATAAAAATAGGTTACCAGGTCACTCAACACATCAGAGATCAAGCTCTTATCAAGAGCTTAAAAGATTTTTTTGATTGTGGTAGATCAGAGCCTAGTGGTAAAGCTGCTATATCCTTTCGTGTAACAAAATTTAAGGATATTGCAGAAACAGTTGTACCTTTTTTCAATAATTATCCTATTTTAGGTTCTAAATTACAGGATTTTTTAGATTTTAAGTATGTAGTTAAGCTTATGGCATCTAAATCCCATTTAACGCCAGAAGGCCTTAATGAAATTAAAAAAATAAAATCAAGAATGAATTCTTTAAGATAAATAACTCTAAGTCTGTCAAAATTCAAAATTCAAAATTCAAAATTCAAAATTTTTACGGCGAAGATTTGTATTTTAGCAACGCTAGCCGAATTTTACTGCGCATAAAAAAGAGTGCTCTAGGTACTTCGTAGAAAAGCTACTAGAGGAACGCCCCCCATACTTGATATCTCATATTGCTTTTACCTTACTTTAACCTGCGTCATGTAGCACCAACTAAGTACAGATAGATCCTGCCAAATTTAACTTAAATTTTCTTGAATAGTAGACTAAAATTGTTTCTATGCTTAGCATTTCAAATAGGGACAATATTATGTATTATTTAGTAATAATACTATTTTCTGTAGGATGAATTTTATTATCTATTATAAGAAATTATATTAGTACAAAATCACCTATTTCACATAAGTATCTAAATCACGGTACATTAATAGAGTTAATCTGAACTATTACTCCTGCAGTAATATTAATATTAATTGCTTTCCCATCGTTTAAATTGCTTTATTTAATGGATGAAGTTAGCGATCCTTCAATGTCAGTTTTAGCAGAGGGTCACCAATGATATTGAAGTTACCAATATCCTGATTTTTTAGATTCTGAGGATCAATTCGTAGAATTTGATTCATATATAGTACCAGAGTCTGATTTAGATGAGGGAGGATTAAGAATGTTAGAGGTTGATAATAGAGTTATTCTTCCTGAATTAACACATGTTAGATTCATTATAACAGCAGGAGATGTTATACATGATAAATAGTAGTAATTATCTATTTAGAGTGTAAAAGAGCCAAACTCCGGGGAAATCCTAAAGCTTTAGTAACCAAAGTAATAAGGAAACTTATTGACTGGCTTGATTAATGACTCAAGGTAAGGTAATATCACTAAAGATGAAAGTGCCTTTGGTCAGATTTCCTACGAAGTACGAAGTCGAAGGTACTTGAAATGGGTAATCGTGGATCTAAATCAGTAACCCTATAGCGACGTAAATAGCGCTCTTTATTTTAGTAAGAGTATACATCTACGTGTTACAACCTATAGTTAAATTACTGTAAAAGAGCAACGAGTAGACGGTTCTTCAATACTTATAATTATTGTAAGGTGTACTCTAGTCGCCGGGAAATCCGGTTCTAGGGAGAAATTAAGTAACCCTAGATTAAAGTTCCCACTTAACTGTCCTGCACTGTATAAGCTTAATAATAAACTTATAAGTTATTGTGGTACGATTTTAAAATACTACACTAATTTTTTTTTAGTAGGTTGTTTATTTATTCTTTATATTCTTTTCTTTTTTAAAGCTATGTCTTACGTTGTCTATTACATGTTTATATCCAAGGTATCTGGACCAATAAGCTCTGCATTAACTTATATTGTTTCTAGAGCTGTATACAGCAGCTTCGAAGTAAACTCTAATACAAATCAAATTATGAGGCTAGCTTGCGCAGCCCCTCCTAGATTTATTGGTGCTACTTCCGAAGGACAGAAAGTACCATTTAGCATTAACTCGTCAAGTAGCAATGTTAGATTCTATAGTACAACACCAAATAAAACTACTTTCAAAGATTTTAAAGATATTACTGCGGATGTATTAAATAAATTATTAAAAAATCAAAGAGTTTCTATAACAGAAGCTGAATTAAGTAGACTTAAAGCTATACCTGGAGTTAGATTTGATTTACCTCTAAATGATCAAACTTCTAGTGCTTTTGAAGCTCTAGTTGGTAAACCTAACACTAGAGGTATAAAAGCGGGTGTTTATATCTTTACGCATATCGCTTCAGGGGCAAAGTATGTAGGATCTAGCAATAGTCTATCTAGAAGACTAGATCAATATTTTTCTTTTAAGCATTTTAATCAAAGAAATTCGGGATTATTAATACCTTTAATTCACAAAGAGGGATTTGAGGCATTTAACCTAGAAGTTTTGGTTATACCTGAGGATATAGGCTTAGAATTCAAAGATTCAAATAATTTAAATTTTAATTTTTCTTACTTATTTTTAGAACAGTTTTACTTGTTACATGAGAAATTTAACCTTAATACCCAAAGAATAGTTAATTTTCGGGTTGATCAAGGTAAGACTGTATATCTTTATAGCTTAGACTGGAAAGTTTTATATTATTGCGGTTATTCTTTAAATGAAATTAAAGGTGTTTTAGGAATACATTATGCTACTTGTACTAATTGCATAAAAACAGGGAATAGTTACTTAGATTTCTTTAGAATTTCCACGGATTATTTAGATCGTGCAGAAAAAACAAAACTGAGTTTACAAGAATTGTTGGATTTAATTGACATGAAAAAAAAAGAAGCGTTAAAGAAAAGTTCTAGAGCTAAATTTAGTAAAACTATTATTATCAGAGAGGAAAATCAAGAACAAACACTTGAATTTCCTAGTATAACTATGGCTGTAAAATATCTTAAGAGTATAGGTATACATGTGGATAGAAATCAGTTAGCTAAACATTTAGATACTAATAAATCATATAAAGGATATATTTTTTCAAAAGCTTAAATGTAGGAGTTTTAAAACTTAATAATTTAAGAGGTTCGTCTTTTGCTGCTCCTGCTTTAGGTATAAAATGTGATGCATATCCAGGTAGAAGTGGGCCTGAGAACCCCATAATAATAATATGCCTGGTAGTAGGTAGGAGATAATATTCTTATCTACCTACGCTAAACCGTCAAATTGCGGGAAAGCCTTAAAGTTGTTTCAACCAAGTAAGAGTGGTAACACGTCTTATGGCTCAAGTAATGAATTGAGGTATGGTAAAATCGAAACAGATGCACGTAAGGAAATAGGTAATCCGCAGCCAAGCACCGACTGCTATAAAGATAGAGTATTCATAATAATCCGATTCTTTAAAGTAAGGGTGTGCAGTTCATCGACTAAATGGTGGTTGGTTTTTAGCTGATATATTAAATATCTGCTAATTAACTTAAGATATAGTCAAACCCTATCCGAAAGGATACAGGATAATATTTCTATCAATCTAAGCTTACCCTGTGAGGAGCTTGAAAATTCGTAAAGTGTATGTATTATATTACATTCAATTCCCTTTTTTTTTAACGGGTCAAAAAAGCGAGGGTCCCCCCACAAATATGAGTAGGCACACGAAGTGCTTCGTACTTCGTGCCTATACAAATTTATCTGGAATAGCTACCGGTAATTCTTTCAGTAGCGACTGAGGTTTCAAGTGAAAAAAAAATAAATCATAGATAAGGCTTAGAAAAAAGTATAATTTATTATTCGTTAAATGGGTAATTTGTGCTACTTTCTTTTATGCACTTTTTACTTAGGGGTAAGGTATCCTAACTCGTCCCTGTAAATATATTCACTTATATAGGGCAAAGGGGTAGATTTGAGATTAAATCAAGTATCTGTATTTATCAATAGAGAAGGGGTATTCTACGGTCTTATTGAACAATGGCCGAAACTGTAGTGAACCTATGGTTAAAAATCATCAAATTGCGGGGAACTCCTAAAGGAATCTTAACCAAGTAAGCATGGTAACATAGCTTATGGCACAGGTAATGACTCGTGGTAAGGTAAAATCAAGATTTATAATTCAATGGACAATCCGCAGCCAAGTACCAGGTATAAATTATTTGGTATGCAGTTCATCGACTAGACGGTGATTGGTATTATTAGATTAATAATGCTTAAGGTATAGTCAGCCCCCACCTGAAAAGGTGCAGAAAAATATGAATCGCATATTTTTTGTTAAATAGATATATATTAATCCGTTAATTATATTTAGGGAACTCTACAATAGTTTGCTAAACTTATTTTTTAATGTAAAAATAAATTTTTAAGTTTATAATTATCAAAACAAACATAAAGCACTTGTCTTTGCTTTGCAAGGACTATTGTAATATTTGCATGATACAATTAATAGAAGTGTTTCAAATAATCACTTCATATTTGATAAACGTGTAGGATTAGGTTCTATAGCCGCTGTATCCTTAACTAGATCTTTTAGTTCAATTAGATCTTTGGCTAATAACCCAGAGTCCTTAGCGTTAGAACACATCAATAGTGGAAAACCTACTACTTCTACGGTAATCAATAAAATATTATTAAATCAAAATTTATCTGTTACTGAATCGAAATTAGAAGAATTATTAAAAGTTAAAGGTGTTGAATTAGATCTTCCTATATCTACACCGGAATATAAGACACTCTTAGATGAATTAGCAGGTAAATCTAAATATAAAGGTTTCTCAGGTGTATATATATTTATACATAAAAGTACAGGTCATAAATACGTAGGTTCATCTAATTTACTAAGACGTAGAATGGATTATTATTTTAATCCGCTCCGCTCCGCTCCGCTCCGCTCCGCGAGCGAGCGAGCGAGAGATTTCCCTTTAGCTGGTAAATTCTTACCTTTATTACACAAAGATGGATTAAAAGCTTTTAAGTTAATAATCTTTAAATTAGATAGTAATAAATTTAGTAATCAAGACGCTTTAATTTTAGAACAATATTATTTATTGAATAAAGAATTTAACTTGAATACATTAAGAATTGTTAATGCAGGATCTTCAAAAGGTGATGCTGTATATGTTTATGATCTTACATGTAGTACTCTTTATTATCATGCTAAATCTAAAATTGAGTTAAAAAGAGTATTAAAAATTCACACTGAAACTAGTAAAAAGTTTGTCGATTCTAAAATACCATATCTTAATAAATTCTTATTATTAAGCTATCCTATTCCTACAGCTTTAACTAGCAATATTTCTATAGAAGAATTATTAGGTATAATGCAAAAAGAAAGACAAGATATGTATACATTAGGAACTCGTAGAAGTATTTCAGTTGAATTAGAAATTAAAGAAGGAAACATATTTGTAGATTCTAACACCTTTGTCATTTGTGAGGGTCATGCTTTAAATTTTGATTCTTTAACGTCTTGTATTGAGTATTTAAGAGGTTTAGGTTTAACTATAAAAAGAGACACCCTAACTAAATACATAAAAAATGAAAAAGTGTTTCATAATTTCTTATGTAAATACTCAGATAAAACTTTACCTGATAATTTTGAAGAAGTAGGTCTAATTATTGATGAATATAAAAAATTAAAGATAGATACTGATTCAATAGAGGTTAATAGAAAAAATAAACCTATATTAGTAAAAGGAGAAAATTTTGAAAAAGAATTTGAAAGTATTATGGATACAGTTAAATACTTTGATACTTTAAATATTAAATTAGATAGAAAAACTTTAAATATACGTTTAAAAGACGGTAAAATATATAAAGATTATTATTTTTCTTATAAATAACTATATTAAAGTTAAATAAATTTTTACTTGCTTCAGTAAGTAAGTATATTAATTAAATTTTATTAATTACATTAGATAATCGTAGAGATAATCTGCAATGTTCAGAAATATGTGGAATACTACACAGTTCTATGCCTATAGTAATAGAATCCGTATCTTTAGAGAAATTCCTTACTTGATTAAAAGAACAATAATATAAGGTTAAAACTAAGGAAAAGGAAAAAATAGATATAAAATTTAAATATATGATGATGATCAGATCATTGTTTTAATAAAAAAAGTTAATTTATTAATTAAATAAGATATAATAAGATGGAGGATAACCGCGATTAAAAAAAGTAAAAAGTACTTATTTCTGTCTTTCTGTCTTTCTGTCTTTTTGTCTTTCTGTCTTTCTGTCTTTCTGTAAAAAAAACGAAATGTTAAATAGTGATAAATTTATTGCTTTGAGTCATCTCAATAACTTTATGTTTAGAGAGGAGCTCAATTAATGTTATATTCCTCCCCCGTAGGCCGTATGAGGGAGGAGGGAGGAATATAAAAAATCTACATAAAATATATTATATTATATTATATTATATTATACTTCGGTGTTATTTATATTATTATCTCTCCTTTAGTTAAAAAAAAAGGTATGATAGGTAATTGTTTAAAATAAAAATATTTTGAATATAACATAATAAACTAAAGACTGTATTAAGTATAGTCTTAAGTATAACTAAGAATTGTAAAATTGTTAGTAAAAAAAAATAATAAATTTAGTGATTAATTTTAAGGAAAGTTAACAGTTTTCAAAAAATATAAAAAAAAATAAAAATTTTAGTTTTTTACAGAAAAAAGAAAGTAGTAATAAATAATTAAATATTAAATAATTAACTTAAACTTGCTGACTTTAAAGCTAAAAAAAAACTTTTTTGTAGTAATAATTGTACGTACTCGCTTAAAAAAGAAGCGTATACTTGAGGGACATATAACAGTATGTAGCTTAAATTAATCCTAATTAATTATTTTTAATTTTAATTTTAACTAAAATTTATAAGAGATGTAATTGTAATTAATTAATTAATTATTATTAATTATAATTACAGCGGTGCGGGATTTTTCAATTTCTTTTTGAAAAATTTTTTTACATTTAACGAACGGTGTATAACTTGGAGTTATGTAAATTAACCTCGCCTAAAGATGAGTTTGGTGATGGCTCTGATTGAACGCTGTTCAAGTACTTGACACATGCTAATCGAACGTTTAATTTTTACAACCATCGTATTGAGTTACAATGGACGGGTATAATAGGTAGTTAGCTACCTATTACTCACGTTCAATGGGAAGGATTCTCGGCACCTTAGGTAACACCTTTCATTTTGTGAAAAATGATCGGTGTGTT
>Ga0308176_10001024_pt1 | contig 17568 bp, 15 predicted proteins | sample PhyCR2_3_FD_203890 | JGI IMG/M metagenome (GOLD analysis project Ga0308176, IMG submission 203890) | Soil microbial communities from UC Gill Tract Community Farm, Albany, California, United States - DLSLS.C.R2 | ecosystem: Environmental > Terrestrial > Soil > Agricultural land | place: USA...
CCCAGCTCATCCTCACCCCCTTCCGCTGGCAGCGCACCCAGGACCTTTCCACCCGCGCCGCCCGCGAGGAGCAAGGCATCGGGGACACCCTCCTCCGACTCAAGTACAACCTCTTCGGCGACGACGACGGCCCCATCGCCCTCGCCGTCCTCCCCTACCTCAAGCTCCCCACCAACCAGGGCCAGTTCTCCAACCACTACCTCGAAGCCGGCCTGATCCTCCCCTTCAACTGGAAAATCCGCAAGGGCACCGAGCTGGGCGCCATGACCGAGTTCGACGCCAGTCACGACAACACCGGCGCCGGCTACCACCTCGACTGGGTCAACTCCATCGTCTTCCACCAGGACCTCATCCCCGACAAGCTCAACGCCTACGTCGAGCTCTACACACTCCTCAGCACCGAGCACCACGCCGGCCCCCTCATCACCGCCGACGTCGGCCTGATCTACTCACTCACCCCAGACTGCACCCTAGACCTCGGCGTCAACGCCGGCATCACCAAACCCGCCCCCGACTGGAACCTCTTCACCGGCATCTCCTTCCGCATCTAGCCAGACCCCCAACCCCACGGTTTCGCTCTAAAAAGTTGCCGAAGGTGGTTATACTTCCATCACCGCCACGGCCCGCCTGATGTGGCGTACCACGAGGTATCGCGACGTACCCGGCGTAGCACCGGCTACCAGCACGTGCCTCCCCCGATTCAAGGAACGCAAAAATGCAAACCCCAGCCACGGCATCCGCAAAGCGCTATCAAGTCGCTCAATTAAACCAAATCCCCACCGTCCGCTGCCCCTGCGGCTTCACCCGACGCGCCTTCGCCGGCGAAGGCTCCGTCGCCACCATGCACCTGCTCGACCTTCAGACCGACGCCGAAATCCACTACCACAAAAAGCTCACCGAAATCTACCTCATCCTCCAAGGCGAAGGCCACATGGAGCTCGACGGCGAACTCGTCCCCGTGAAGCCCATGACCGCCATCTACATCAAGCCCGGCTGCCGCCACCGCGCCGTCGGCAAGGACGGCCAGCCCATGAAAATCGTCGTCGTCCCCGTCCCCGCTTTTGATCCGGATGATGAATGGTTCGATTGAACTCACCGGCCCAGAATCAACCAGGCCGCCGCCACTTCCATCACGACCACGGCGACAACCGCATAAACCACGCCGATGCGGCTTCGCCCGGATGCCACCGCCGGTCGCTGCCGCCCCTGCTCATATTGCACCGCCGCGATCAGCAGATTGGCGTGAAAAGGCGTCAGATGGTACCGAGGCGCCCGCCGCAGCAGCGCCAGCCGCTGCGAATACGGCAACACCGGCCCCGCGATGCATCGCCGCACCAGATCCGTAAACGACCCCGCGCCGGACCACCCCGCCCCCGCCGACCCTCCCTCCGCCGCAACGACCCTCCCCGCACCCGCATCCGCCTCCCGCGAAAGCCCCCGCAACGCCGCATACTTCCGCCCCGGATTCCCCGCATACCGCCAACGAATCCGCCGCGCCCGCCGGCAATAAACAACCGCCTCACCAGTAGATGAACCGCCACCCGCGTTCACGCCCCCATCTTAACCGATTCGAACTCGCCCCCCCCGCAAAAACCGTTTCGGCAACAGTTCCGGCGTATGATTTGCAACGCCTCGAGTCCGGTCGTAGTGCGTTTGCCGCTTGTGCCGATAACCCAGTGCGCAGCCAGTGCCTGCCGAATGACGAGCGAGTCCTTATGGTGAAATGGATCAAGCGAGTGCTGCTCGGCGTCGCCGTCATCCTTGCCGTGATGATCGCCGTCTCCGCCTGGGGCTGGTGGCGGCTGCGCGCCAAACCCGACTGGTATAAGCTCAGCACCGCCACCGCCGAGCAGCGTGAGGCCGCCGCCGCCCGCGTGGAAAACAAGTTCATCGCCGCCCAGAACTGGGTCGCCGCCGCCCGCGCCCGCGAGGCCCGCGCCCTCCAGAACACCCCCGGCACACGCACACCCGCCCAGACCTCGCCCGGCGCTCAGCCCGCCGCCGGCGCTCAGCCGGACGCCGCCGATTCCCAGCCCTTCACCGTCTCCTTCACCGCCGAGGAACTCAACGCCTTCTTCCACAAGTGGGACCAGCTCTACGGCTGGGAAGACCGCTACTCCAAATACCTCCAGGACCCCGCCATCTTCATCCACGAAGGCCGCCTCATCCTCGCCGCCACCCTCAAGGATTTCGGCGCCGTCGTCAGCTTCCACTTCCAGCCCAGGTTGACCCCGGAGGGAAATCTCGACCTCGACCTCGAGCAGGTGCTCGCCGGCAAGCTCCCCATGCCCGACGCCATGTGGTCCTCCCAGAAGGACCGCATCGAACAATCCCTCCGCGAGCACCTCCCCGCCTGGCAGGCCAGGGCAAAGATGGACCCCTCCTCCGGCGCGCCCAACCAATCCCTCATCAACGCCGCCATGGCCAAGTTGGCCTTGCACGCCCTTAACCACGAGCCCAGCGCCCCCGTCCTGTTCCTTCCCCAGGTCAGCGGCCCTTCCCTGCCCGTCAAACTGGTAGGCGTCAAGGTCGCCGGCGACGCCCTGACCCTCACCGTCGAGCCCCTCACCCCCACCGAGCGCGGAGAACTCGTCCAACGCGTCAAACAACCCTACCACCCCCTCGCCATCGCCAAAGGCGATTGAGCCGCGCCCAGACCCATGCCCAACCCCGCAAGATTTTTAGCGGATGAACTTGACAATAAATTCGGTATGTGTTAAGACACTCACAATTCGTTTTAACTTAACATATACCTGACAGAAAGCAAATCAAAACTCTTAAAGTGATGCGGCCAGTCATTTACGATCCGGCGGCGGCGTGGCGTTTTTGGGCATTGGGGTGGGCGGGACGATTTGGTGTAGTCGGTTATGCAGTCAACAGCGAACAGGAGAGTCCGATCGATGGTCCGCGGTTGGGAATTCTCATGGACCCGTGCGTAGATTCTTAAAGCGGTGAAATCATGATCGCAGAGTCGCACGTAGAGGTCTATACGATCACCGTAAATTGGCTACACGTCGCGCTCTACGCGATCCTCGCCGTGGTCGTTCTTTGCGTGTGGGTGTGGGCGCGACGCCGCAAACCTCCGCGCCAGCCCTAGGAGGAGTGCACCAGGTTGCCGGGGGCGAATCGAGCAGCGGTTCGGTGGCACGGAGCAATCATGAGGCCTCGTGCTCTGAACAGCTCACAGCCGTGCCGGGGATGGGGGCGATTGGGGGGTTCGAGAATCAGCGCGCGGCGTAGACCGGTTTAGTCCACCACGCACTCGCTGAGAATTCTGCGGTATTCCTGGCGGGCGTGGTCGTAGGCGGATTTGGCGTCGGCTTGTTCGTCGGGCTTAATGAGCCGCTGTTTCTGGGACCAACACTGGTCCACGCCCTTGAGGCACCACTGGGCGCTGCGGCGGCTGGCGCGGACGGGTTTGTCGGCGACCGTGACCCAGATTGGATTGGTGTGGGAGGAGGGGAGGATGCGCAGGGCGACCCAACTGCTGCGGTCGATCTTGACGTCGAAGGAGAGGTCGCGGAGTTGGCCGTCGGCTTCGATCTTTTGGTCGGCGACGGGGTAGCCGTTGACGACGACTTCGACTTTGACCTGGCGGGAGTCGCCGATGCGGGAGCGTTCGAGGTGCCAGTAGGGTTTTTTGGTGTAGTCCAGTTTGCGGATCGAGTCGTCGGGCTTTTCGGGGAGGAGGGCGGCGACCTTGGCGGTGAGGTGGACCGCGGCGGGCTCGTTTAGCTTGACCTCGCTGTTTTGTTCGCCGACGGGGGTGTTGTTCAGTTTGTAATCGATGAGGTGGGAGCGGCCGTCGGAGACGTAGTTTCGGCCGAGGCGGATGCCTTCGCACCAGGCGTCGAAGTCGAGTTTACCGTCGAGCTTGACGTAGGAGCGGCCGACGCCGACGTGTTCGCCGTAGATGCAGGGGAAGTCGGTCTCGCCGGAGGCGCGGGTGCGGAAGCCGCAGTTGAGAGTGTGGTACCACATGTTGAGTTCCCACACGTAGGGGGTGTCCACGGTGGACATGAAGTCGTCGGCGGGCACCGGCTTGCCGTCGGGCCCGGGAACCATGTGGGTGACGTCGACGACGTACTCGTTGGCGCCGATGGCGTCGTAGGGGGGGATTTCGTAGGTGGGGAGTTGGGTGCCGTGGACGGCCAGGCCCCAGCCGGAGTGGGCGGGGCCGCAGACGGCGCCTTGTGCCTTGGCCCAGCGCAGCGTGTTGAGGCAGAGGGTGGGCCAGTGCTTGTCGGAGTCGCCGCCGGGGTACATTTCGTTTTTGAGGCGGAGGAGGACGAGGTGTCCGGACTTTTCGGATCCGAAGCCGGAGACTTCGATGTCGTAGCGGAGGAGGTAGGGGTATTGGGAGACCTTGTCGATGGCGCCGGTGAAGAACTGCTTCTGGAAGTCGAAGCAGGGGCCCCAGGTGAGGTTGCAGCCGACCTTGAGGTCTTCGCCTTCGCAGTGGCGGATCATGTCTTTGGCGAGGACGCCTTCGGTGGGGTTGGTGTAGTGCCTGCAGCCGGCGGCGTGGATGTGGTGGTCGCCGGACCACCAGCCCATCGTGGAGGGGTCGATCCAGCGTTTCAGCGCGAAGGTTTCTTTGGACGGGGAGGTCCCGACGGTGATGGTGCGGGATTCGGCGAGATACTCGGGGCCGCGGGAGACTTCGACGGTGTACTCACCCGGGGGGAGCTTGAGGGTTTCGCCGTCGGCGCGATAGACCTGGGGGTGGAAGGCGAGGTCGGGGGCGAGGCGCTTGGCCTGGGAGGGGTAGACGCGGCCGGCGCGGTCGCGGATGACGAAGCCGGCCATGGCGGGTTTGTTGTTCTCATCGAGCACGCCGAGGGTGAGGTCGGTGGCGGGGGTGGCGGTGAAGAGGAGGGTGACGTCGCTGCGGAAGCCGAGGTCCTGGGTGCCTTGGCCGACGTTGAAGGAGAGGGTGGCGGAGCGTTTGCCGGGGTCACGGCTGTAGAGTTGGATGATGCGGTATTCGAGCTCGAGGCCGCTGAGTCGGCGGGCGGCGGGGCGCTGGCCGTAGAGTTGGACGTCCATCCAGCGGTCGGCGAGCTGGTCGGCAGGGGAGTTGGCGAGCGGCCGGGCGTTGGGACTGGTGCATTTGAGCTCGGCGGTTACGCCGGCGTCGTTGACGACCTTGACGAGGTATTGGCGCCAGCCTTGTTCGAGGAGCTCGGGCTTGGCGGGGCCGGCTAGGGCGGAGACGCGGGATTCGGGGTTGATCTGGACGCCGACGAGGCAGTGGGGGTCGAGGATTTTCTGGACGGCTTGGGCGGCGGATTCGTCGTCGGGGGAGGTGGCGGCCTGGTTGAGGGCGGCGACGTCCTGTGGGGGGAGGGGGTTGCCGAGGTAGTCGAGTGTTTCGATCAGTTGGCGGACGTGGGCGATGAGGGGTTGTCTGGCGACTTTTTTGGGGGTGGGCCAGCCGGGCTCCTGGGCGACGGCGGAGAGCGTCACTAGCGACAGAGTGATCAGCGATACTGTTGTCCTCATAGCTGCACCTTTCGACGAGTGAGATGGGTCGGGTATCCTAAGATGTTGGATGCCGATTATCACGAAGATTAGCGAGCAAAAGCGGCGGGGGAACCGGAGGAATGTGTTTTTGGACGGGGCGTTTGCGTTCGGGTGTAACGTGAACGTGGTGGCGAAATTTCGGTTGAGGGAGGGGATGGAGCTTTCGGCGGAGCGGGTGGGGGAGATTCAGCTGGGGGAGGTGAAGCAGGAGTGCTTTGACGAGGCGATGAAATACCTGGAGGCGCGGCTGCACAGCCGGGCGGAACTGCAGAGAAAGCTGGGGCGGCGGGAATATGGGGCGGCGGTGATTGAGGCGGTGGTGGGGGATTTGACGCGGATGGGGTATCTGGATGATGCGCGGTTTGCGCAGGGCAAGGCGATGTCGGCGGCGCACCACAAGCACCACGGGAGGCGGCGGGCGTTGGTGGAGCTGGCGAAGGCGGGGGTGCGCGGGGAGGCGGCGGAGAAGGCGATTCAACAGGTTTATTCGGAGATGGATTCGACGGCGATTGCGCGGGAGCTGGCGCTGAAGCAGGTGCCGCGGTTGCGGCGGTTGGATCCGACGACGGCGCGGCGGCGGCTGGTGGGGATGCTGCAGCGGCGGGGGTTTGATTATGAGGCGATCCGGCCGGTTCTGGACGAGGTGCTCGGGTCGTTATCGGAACCGGAATGAGGGGCGGCGGGGATTAAAGTCTTCATATCTTGCCTGGGGGTAACTTCGCAAGCGGCGTGGTCCGATGGAAGAAATGAGAACGCCTCGAACTGCGTTCGCTAATCGCTAAAGCGGTTAGCCCTGTAGTAGATTGGAGCGGTTGCGGGCGAGTTGGAACGGGTGCGAGAGGGCAGCACGGTGCCTGTATTTGCGTGGGTGATTCTCGTGGTGACGGCCGTGTTGGCGGCCGCCAGTGTTGTGCTCCAGCGCAAGCTGAGGGCGCACAAGGCGGCGGCGCCGGCGGGCCCGGAGCCGGCGCGGTGGGAGAAGGAAGGGGGGACGGACCTGACGGCGCCGGCGATGGCACAGCCGGCGGCGGCGCCCGTGACGCCGGCGACGCAGCCGCCGCCGGGGGCGCGCGTGCGGCCATCGGGGGGGAGCCCTGCGGCGCAGGCGATCATCGGGAACGTGCTGAAGGGATTGCAGGAGGTGCCCCCGCCGCCGGGGGCGCTGCTGCAAATTGTGCGGGAGCTGGACGACGTGGCGTCGTCGGCGAAGAGCGTGGCGGCGATCGTGTCGAACGAGCCGGTGCTGACGGCGACGCTGCTGCGGGTGGTGAACTCGGCGGCCTTGGGGCTGCGGCGGCAGATCCTGACGCCGGAGGAGGCGGTGGCGTACCTGGGGTTTTCGGCGGTGAAGTCGCTGTTTTTGCGGCTGAAGCTGGGGCAGCTGTTCAAGGCGCCCAGGACGAGCGGGCGGTGCTACGACGTGGAGGCGTTGTGGGGGCACTCGATCGTGGTGGCGCAGCTGGCGGAGCACATCGCCAAGCGCAGCCGGCGGGTGGACCCGAGCCTGGCGTCGACGATCGGGCTGCTGCACGACATCGGGAAGGTGGCGATCAACAGCCAGTTTCCGCAGGTCGTGCACAAGCTGTGGGAGCCGGCGGGGAAGGACGCGGACGATTCGGACGTGCCGGCGGACGAGAGCTTTCTGGCGCGGGAGCGGCGGCTGTTCGGGGCGGACCACGCGTTCATGGGGTCGTTTCTGGCGGCGCGGTGGGAGCTGCCGGGGGAGCTGGTGGAGGCGATCCGTCTGCACCACGTGCCGGGGGACCAGTTGATGGCGCTGCCGGAGGGGCTGCGGCGGGCGACGTTTGCGGTGCACGTGGCGAACCAGCTCGCGAAGTATTGCCAGGTGTATTGTGACGACATGGAGATCGACATCATCCAGCCGGCGGTGACGAACGAGCTGGGGTTGCCGAATGATCTGGACAAGCTGCTGGATGAATCGACGCGAAAGGTGATTAATCGCAGCGCGATGTTGTCGCCGGAGAAGCCGAAGCCGGCGCGGGCGGCGTGAAGTGGAATACGGATTCACCGCAGAGACGCAGAGGGCGCAGAGGGGGAAAAGAGGGGTGAAGACTCGGATGTTAGCGGCGTTTTAATTTTGCCTTTGGTGACTTTGGCTTGGGGGTTTTCTTTGGGGGCTTTTTTACCTTTCCGGTGGTGAAGGTTTCGCCGTCTTCTTCCCAGGCGGTCAGGGTGCGGTCGAAGATTGCGCGGACGATTTTGCCGGTGTCTTTGAAGTCGCGGCCGCCGGCGCGGGGGAGCATCATCCAGCAGGTGACGAGGGCCTGGCGGACGTAGCGGTCGGCCTCGTTGGGGAGGAGGTTTTCGAAGAAGGCGGCGGGGGAGGGTTTTTTAATCGCGCTCCAGATCTTCATGTTGCGTTCGAAGACTTCCTCGAAGACCTTGCGGACGGAGGGGAGGGTGCGCTGCTCTTCGGGGTACTGGCGCCAGCAGTAGTTGCGGGCCTGGTGGAGGAGCTCCTCGACGCCGTGGGGGCCGAGGACGCGGAAGACTTCGGAGGGGGCTTTGCTGGTGAGTCGGAGGGCTTCCCAGGACATTCGCTTTCCTTATGTGAGGTCAGGTGATGGAGCGTCCGCCGTCGAGGCGGATGATCTGGCCGGTGATGTAGGTGCCGGTGGTGCAGAGGAAGTGGACGAGGTCGGCGACGTCTTGCGGGGTGCCGGCGCGGGCGAGGGGAACCCGTTTCAGGTATTTCTGTTTTTCTTCTTCGGGGTAGCCGGGGGGCCATTCGGCGACGCCCGGCGCGATGCCGTTGACGGTGACTTCGGGGGCGAGGGCGCGGGCGAGGCCGAGGGTGAGGGTGCGCAGGCCGCCTTTGCTGGCGCAGTAGGCGAGGTATTGCGGCCAGGGGCGCTCGGCCAGCAAATCGACCATGTTGATGACGTGGCCGTGGCTTTCCCGCAGCAACGGGGCAAAGACCTGGCAGAGCAGCAGGGGTGATTCGATGTGAATCGCGTTGAGGCGGAGCAACTGCTGGTGCGTTGCGGCGGGGAGGTCGCCGGTTTCGTAAAGGGAGGCGTTGTTGACGAGCACGTCGGCCCGGTCGAACTCGTGGAAGAATTCGCGCCAGATTTCCTCGACGCACGGATCGGGGCGCGTGAGGTCCGCCTTGATCGCCAGCGCCCGGCGGCCGCCGGCGCGAATCCGGTGCGCGAGTTCCTTCGCGTCAGCCTCGCTGCTCAGGTACGTGAAGGCCACGTCGAAGCCGGAGGCGGCGAGTTTTTCGACGATGGCGCGGCCGACGCGCTTGGCCCCGCCGGTGACCAGTGCGACGCGCGTCGTTGCCATGGACGAAGCATACACGGCGTGACAAAATTCGGGAAAGGGTGTTGACAGGGGTGTATCGATCGGGCATCTTTTCGCACTTGCTTGCGGCGGCGGCCGCGACTTCGTCCGGTGAGGCAACGGAGCCGAGTTCTGATGATCCTGAACCGCACATTCAACCTCTGCTCGAAGCACTCGTGGGTAAGGGTCCGCATGACGGGCCTTGACCTTGCGATGCGGCCGCGCTGGCGGGAGGCGATCGGGAGTTAATCGCCTCCGTACTCGGAAAGACACGCCACGCGGCCCAAACCGGGCCGCGTGGCTTCTTTTTTTGGGGAAGGTTGTCATGGCAGACGAGCGAACAACTGACTCGGCGGCGGTGGCGCTTCCGGCGGCGCTGCGGTCGCGGTTCAACGGCGAGCTGGACGGGCGGTCGGTGATCGCCTGGTCGGAATTCGACCTGGACGAGGGGAACCAGTACGCGCAGCGGTACGCGGTTCTGACGGACGAGGCGCTGGTGATATTGGACGGGCCGGCGTCGGCGGCGCGGTCGGTGCCGGTGAAGGACATCGAGGAGGCGAGGATCACCGAGGGGCTGGGGGTGGATCGCCTGTCGCTGATTGTCGGCGGGAAGGCGGCGGGGGAGCTGCGGTACACGCGGCGGTTTCGGCGGGACATGACGCGGCTGCATCGGAAGCTCGAGCGGCGGATGCCGAAGAAGGAAGAAAAGGACAAGCTGCCGGACTGGCTGGAGTCGGTCGAGCGGAAGGCGGAGGCGCAGGAGCACTGCCCGAAGTGCGGGGAATTGATCCCGGCGTATGCGGAGGGGGTGTGCCCGCAGTGCCTGGCGAAGCGGAAGATCCTGTGGCGGCTGCTGGACGTGGCCAAGCCGTACCGGTGGCAGATCCGGCTGGCGCTGCTGCTGACGATGATGTGGTCGGGGCTGACGGCGGTGCCGACGATTTTGCAGCGGTTCCTGGTGGATCGGGCGATCATGCCGGTTGTCACCGATCCTGTGACGGGGCAGACGATCGCGGAGTCGGGTGTGACGCCGGGGCAGCGGCTGCATCGGCTGGTCGTCTGGGCCGTGCTGCTGGTGGTGGCGATCGCGCTGAGTGAATTCTGTGGCGGGGTGCGGCTGCGCATTTTGGCGATGCTCGGGGCGGAGATCACCAACGACCTGCGGCACATGGTCTACGCGCACCTGCACGATTTGTCGCTGCGGTACTTCTCGAAGCGGCGGACGGGCAGCCTGATCACGCGGGTGACCAACGACACGGACCGGCTGTGGGACTTCATCGTGTTCGGGTCGGTCGATCTGGTGCGGGACGTGGCGATGATCGTGTTTTTTGCGGCGGCGATGTTCTGGATGAGCTGGCGGCTGGCGCTGGTGGCGCTGCTGCCGCTACCGCCGCTGGCGGTGCTGACGTACAAGCGCGGGATGCGGATGCAGGCGATGTTCGGGCGGCTGTGGACGTACTGGAGCCGGCTGACGGCGGTGGTCGGGGACGCGCTGCCGGGGGTGAAGGTGATCAAGGCGTTTGCCAACGAGGGGAAGGAGGTCACGCGGTTCGACGTGCGGAGCAGCGAATTCCGCGACAAGGAGCGGGAAATTCACGTGGTGTGGACGACGCTGGCGCCGGTCGTCAGCGGGACGATGCGCTTCGGCGGGCTGCTTGTCTGGATCATCGGGGGCGCGATGATCATCCGGCACCCGACCGGCGACATCACGCTGGGCAAACTCATCGCGTTCTCTGCGTTCGTGTGGCAGTTTTACCAGCCGATCATGGAGCTGGCGAACTCGAACCGGATGGTGACGCGGGCGGCGACGAGCGCGCAGCGGATCTTCGAGGTGCTGGATACGCCGCCGGAAATTTATTCGCGTCCGGGGGCGTTAAAAAAGGAGCGGCTGGAGGGGCGCGTGGAGTTCCGGCAGGTGTCGTTCAGCTACGAGGGGGCGCAGCCGGCGCTGCGCGAGGTGTCGATGACGGCGGAGCCGGGAGAGATGATCGGGCTGTGCGGGCCGAGCGGCGCGGGGAAGAGCACGTTTGTGAACCTGATCTGCCGATTCTACGACGCGACGGAAGGGCAGGTGCTGGTCGACGGGATCGACGTACGCGACTACGACGTGCAGTGGTTGCGGCGGCAGGTGGGCGTGGTGCTGCAGGAGCCGTACCTGTTCCATGGGACGATCGCGGAAAACATCCGGTACGGGAACGCGGGGGCGAGTGACGGGCAGGTGATCACGGCGGCGAAGGCGGCGAACGCGCACGACTTTATCGTGGGATTCCAGGACGGGTACGACACGATGGTCGGGGAGCGCGGGCAGTCGCTGTCGGGCGGGGAGCGGCAGCGGATCAGCATCGCACGGGCGATCCTGCACAACCCGCGGATCCTGATCCTGGACGAGGCGACGAGCTCGGTCGATACGGAGACGGAGAAGCAGATTCAGCAGGCCCTGGACCGGCTGGTGGAGGGGCGGACGACGTTTGCGATCGCGCACCGGCTGAGCACGTTGCAGGCGGCGGACCGGCTGATCGTGCTGGAGAACGGGAAGATCGTCGAGCAAGGCAAGCACGAGGAGCTGGTAAACAAGGAGAACGGGGTTTACGCGAAGCTGCACAGGACGCAGATGGAAATGGCGTCGCTGGTGGCGGTGCGGTGATGCGGCGGGACGGCGGTTCCAAAAATTCGCGAAAGATAGAACTGAAGTGTTTGGTTCGAATGACTACGGTGATAGGGTGATTGTGGAACGTGGCATTGAGGCCGGTGTGAACGGGGAAAGGACAGGGACTATGTGTGCCGTCGAGGAAGAGCGGATCGGGGGAAGGGTTGACCCGGGAGCTCAAGGCCGAGAAGCGCAAGGCATGCGCGTCGAGTTGATCGACCAGTGGCACCGCGCGTGGGAGAAGGTGCTGGCGCGGGTGGATGACCTGGGGCAGCGGCAGCGGATCGGCGTGGACGCCGACGGGTGGCTGGCGGCGCGGCAGAACCTGCTGGCGGCGTTCGTGGGTGACAAGCCGGCGGGGCACCTGTGTTTTCGCGTGGAACCGGTGTGCCGCGACGGACAGGTCGTCGTCGATCGCGGTCGGCCGGTGGTAGCCGCGCAGGTGGAGGCGGTGGACGTGTATCCCGGTTTTTCCGATGGCGAGGTTCGGAAGCTGCTCAAGGACGCGGCGGTGCGCAGGGCGCGGGACCTGCGCTGCGGGGAGGTGCGCGGGTTGGATCTTGATTCATGAGTCCAGGCACGAGGTCCGCTGAAGCGGACCCTACGAGAAGGCGCGGGCGGCGCTGGGAACGGTTAGAATCCGCGCCCGCATGTCCGTCACGGGCGATGAGAAGCTAGACTACGGCGATGATCGGCGGACGCGGGTGCGCTATCGGGTGATGGCGTTCCTGTGCGTGCTGGCGTTCCTGACGTACTTCGACCGGATCTGCATCATGCGGGCGCAGGGGGACATTCAGCGGGACCTGGGGCTCTCGGACGCGGAAATGGGGCTGGTGTTCGGGGCGTTTTCGCTGGCGTACGCGCTGTTCGAGATCCCCAGCGGGTGGCTGGGGGACCGGTTCGGGGCGCGCGGGGCGCTGACGCGGATCGTGCTGGCGTGGTCGATCTTTTCGGCGGCGACGGGGGCGGCGACGGGGTTCGTGACGCTGTGGACGTACCGGTTCCTGTTTGGGGTCGGGGAGGCGGGGGCGTTTCCGAACATGGCGCGGATCCAGTCAAGATGGCTGGCGGCGCGGACGCGCGGGAGGGCGGGCGGGCTGCTGTGGCTGACGGCGCGGTGGGGCGGGGCGTTTTCGCCGCTGATTTTCGGGACGATCCTGCGGGGGGTGGGGGCGCTGCACGCGCGCGGCTTCCTGGTTCACGTTTCGGCGTGGCGGGTGGGGTTCTGGGTGTCGGGGATGCTTGGGGCGGTGTGGGTGGTGTCGTTTTACCCGTGGTTCCGGGACGATCCGGCGGACGTGGCGGCGGTGAACCGGCGCGAGCTGGAGTTCATCCACGCGGGGCGCGGGGCGGACGCGGGGCACCGCCACGCGGCGGCGGGAGTGTGGCGGGCGCTGTTTACTTCCGGGAGCTTGTGGGCGATTGCATTGTTGTATTTTTCGGGCGGGTTCGGGTGGTCGTTCTTCATGAGCTGGATGCCGCGGTTCTTGAAGGAAGTGCATCACGTGAAGTTCGAGAATTCGGAATTGATGAACGCGATGCCGCTGTTTTTTGGGGGGATGTCGTGCCTGAGCGGCGGGTGGCTGTCGGACAAGCTGGTGAAGCGGATCGGGCGAAAGAAGCTCGGGCGCGCCGTATTTCCCGTGAGCGGTTATATCACGGCGGCGGTGGCGATGTTCTGCATCCGGTATGTACACACGCCGGGGCAGGCGGTGGTGCTGATGTGCGTGGCGGCGGGGGCGTTCGATTTCGGGCAGGGGGCGAACTGGGCGACGATCGTGGACATTGGCGGGCGGTTCGCGGGGAGTGCGGCGGGATTTATTAATATGGTGGGGAATATGGCGGGGTTTTTACAGCCGGTCATTGGGGCGATGATTTTCAACCGGTTCGGGTGGAACGCCCTTTTTGCGGTCTATTCTGGGGCGTTCCTGGTGGCGTCGTGTATGTGGGCGTTTATCGATCCGAATCGGACGTTTTACGAGACCACTTCGGAGGATTTAACCGCGGAGACGCAGGGGACGCAGAGAATTGAAGAGGTGGTTTCGGGGCGGTAACGGAGGTCGGAAGATGAACGGGAAGAAGTGGCTTGTGTTGGGCATTTTTATTTGCGCGTGCATTGGGTGGGGCGCCATTGCGGGGGAGCGCGGGGTTTTCGAGCCGGCACAGTTGCGGGCCGATTTTCTGAAGGTCATTGCCCGGCCAAGGGTGGAGCTGGCTGCGAAGGAGTGGCAGGCGGTTGCTGACGGCGATCTGGTGCGCGTGGATTTCAGTTATGCGGCGGATGGGAAGCAGCGGGTGCCGGGGATTTTGATTGAACCGCGGGATTCGGGGGCGGCGCGTCGGGCGGCGGTGATCGTGTTGCACGGGACGGGGGGGAAGAAGGAGGGGGAGGTCAATTTTCTCAAGCGGCTGGCGGGAAGGGGGTTTGTCGCCGTGGCGATTGACGGGCGGTATCACGGGGAGCGGGCGAAGCAGTACGGCGATTACAACGCGGCGATCGCCCGGGCGTTTCGCGAGGGCGGGGAGCATCCGTTTTATTACGACACGGTGTGGGACGTGATGCGGCTTGTCGATTACCTCCGGAGCCGGGCGGATGTGGACGGGAATCGCATCGGGCTGATGGGGATTTCGAAAGGCGGGATTGAGACGTACCTGGCGGCGGCGGTGGATACGCGGATTGCGGCGGCGGTGCCGTGCATTGGGGTGGAGAGTTTTGGGTGGGCGCTGGAGCATAACGCGTGGCAGCCGCGGATCGCGACGGTGCAGCGGGGGTTTGATGCGGCGATGAAAGAGGCGGGGGTGACGCGGGCGGACGCGGCGTTTGTGAAGCGGTTTTATGACCGGGTGGTGCCGGGGATTGATTCGGAGTTTGACGGGCCTTCGATGATGCGGCTGGTGGCGCCGCGGCCGATGCTGGTGATCAACGGGGAGCTGGATGCGAAGACGCCGCCCGAATCGATCAGGATGTGCGAGGAGGCGGCGAGGGGGGCGTATGAGGCGGCGGGGGCGGCAGAGAAGTTTAAGCTCATCGTCGAGCCGGGGGTGGGGCACAAGGTGACGCCGAAGTCTTATGACGCGGCGGTGGCGTGGTTCGAGCGGTGGCTCAAGAGTGAGCCTATTTCCCGGCGAGGATGAGGTCGAGGCGGCGGCGGAATTCGGGGAGGGGGAGGCCTTTGGCCTCGATGGTGGCCCACTTGTCGAAGCCGGCGTCGTCGAGGGCCTTGCGGACGGCGGGCCAGTCGATGGAGCCGGTGCGGAGGGGGGCCTGGGCCCCGCTGTGGCCGTCGGGGTTGAGCTTGTAGTCCTTGACGTGGACTTTTTCGATCAGGGGGCCGAGCTCGCGGATGTAGAGCTGGGGCGGGGCGTAGCGGACGTAGTTGCCGATGTCGAAGTAGCTCTTGACCAGCGGATGGTTGAAGGAGGCGACGAAGGCCTTGTAGAAGGCGGGGGTGATCCAGAGGTTGTTGCTGACGTTTTCGAGGGCGATGACGATCTTCAATTCCTCTGCGAGGGGGATACACTTTTCGACGTTGAGGCGGGAGGTGTCGGTGGCGAGGTTCTGGGCCTTGATGTAGGGCTCGTACTTGGAATTGTCGCCTTTGACTACGCGGGAGACGTGCAGGGTCTTGGGATTGAATTCGATGTCCCATTCCGAGGGCTGGGGCATGGGGAGGTCACGGACGCGGCAGGGGACCAGAAGGATGTCGTCGGCGCCGTAGGCGTGGGCGGCGCGGAGGCCGACGCGGACTTTCTCCAGGGAGTCTTCGACGACCTTGGGGTCGTCGCTGTTGAAATCGACCCAGCCGCGCATGACGGAGTGGATGTGAAGGTTTAGCGATTCGGCGATCTTGCGGCCCTTGGCGGCTTCGTCTTCGGGGCAGTTGTCGCGGCTCTCGGCGCCGTCGAAGCCGGCTTCCTTGAGGGGCGTGAGTGTTTCCTCCGTCACTTTGTTGATGATGAAGGCGCGCTTGATCTGGTGCCTGAACGGCTGGGCGGGGGCGTCGTCGGCGAGGACGCGGAGGGACGGTAGCGAGAGGGCGGCCGCGGAGGTGGCGGCGAGGAACTGGCGGCGGGTGGGTTTCATGCGTTCATGGTAATTCGCGGCGGGGCCGGGGCAAGCGGTATGATGACGGGGCGCGTTGTGGTGCAGCCTTTCCAGGCTGCACTTGCAGGCTGAACGCCTGCACCACAATGACAGACGGCGATGTAGGAGGCGACATGCAGGTCACGGTGACTGGGGCGGGCGGGTTTATTGGGAAGCGGCTCGTGCGGCGGCTGCTCGAGCGGGGCATTGCGTCGCCGGATGGTAAAGCGCAGGCGGTGACGAAGGTGGTCGCGTGCGACCTGGCGCTGGCCGGGCTGCCGAACGATCCCCGGATCCAGCGCGTCGAGGCGGACACGTCGAGTCCGGAAGTCGTCGCGCGGATTGTGACGCCTGTGACGGGGGCCGTCTTTCACCTGGCGGCGATTGTGAGCGTGGGGGCGGAGGAGGATTTTGAGCTGGGGATGCGGGTGAATTTTGATGCGACGCGGGCGCTGCTGGATGCGTGCCGGCGGTCGGCGCCGGGGGCGAAATTCGTGTTCGCCAGCTCGGTGGCGGTGTACGGGGGGGAATTGCCGGCGGTGGTGGAGGACGGGACCCCGCCGGCGCCGCAGACGTCGTACGGCACGCAGAAGGCGATCGGGGAGTTGCTCATCAACGATTACAGCCGTCGGGGGTTTGTGGACGGTCGGGCGCTGCGGCTGCCGACGATCGTGGTGAGGCCGGGGAGGCCGAACAAGGCGGCGTCTACGTTTGCTAGCTCGATCATTCGCGACCCGCTGGAGGGGCGGGAGGTGGCGTGCCCGGTGCCGGCGGAGACGGCGATGTGTTTGCTGTCGCCGCGGAAGGTGGTGGAGGCGTTTGTGCGGGCGGCGGAGATTCCGGCGGGGGAGTGGGGGTGGACGCGTGTGGCGCAGTTGCCGGGATTGACATTGACCGTGCGGCAGATGCTCGATGCGCTGCGGGAGGTGGCGGGGGAGAACGTCGTGAAGCGCGTGCGGTTCGAGCCGGACGAGCGGATCATGCGGATCGTCGCGACGTGGCCGACGGCGTTTCGGTCGGCCAAGGGGCAAAGGCTGGGGTTCACGGCGGACGGGTCGATGCAGGAGATCATTCGGGCGTTTATCCAAGATGAGTTGAGCGGGAAGTTTGTCGCGTGAGGGGTCATGGAACGGATCGCCTTCATTGGGACGGGACTCATGGGCGCGCCGATGGCGGGGCGACTGGTCGCGGCGGGATTTCCGGTGACGGTGTGGAACCGGACGCGGGCCAAGGCGGAGCCGCTTTTGGGGGCGGGGGCGCGATGGGCGGAGGGACCGGCGGAGGCGGTGGCGGGGGCGGGCGTGGTCATCACGATGGTGAGTAATGCGGCGGCGGTGGAGGAAGTGCTGTTCGGGTCCGGGGCGGCGGGGGAGTTGGCGGCCGGGACGATCGTGGTGGACATGACGTCCACGTCGCCGCCGGTGGCGCGAGACCATGCGGCTCGCCTGTCATCGCGGGGCGTTCGCTACGTCGATGCGCCGGTTTCGGGCGGTACGCGCGGGGCGGCGGCGGGGACGCTGGCGATTATGGCGGGCGGGGAGGAGGGGACGATTGCGGAGCTGGCGCCGGTGTTCGCGGCGATGGGGAACGTTCGGCGGGTGGGGCCGGTGGGATCGGGGCAGCTCTGCAAGCTGGCGAATCAGTTGATCGTGGCGGTGACGATCGGGGCGGTGGCCGAGGCGTTGGTGCTGGCGGAGAGGGGTGGGGCGGACCCGGCGGCGGTGCGGGAGGCGCTGCGCGGGGGGTTTGCCGACAGCCGGATTCTCAACGAGCACGGGCAGCGGATGATCGCGCGGGATTTTCGGCCGGGCGGGACCGTGACGAATCACATCAAGGATTTGGACGCGGCCGAGGGGTTTGCGGAATTGGCCGGTGTGAAACTGCCGCTGCTGGAGACCGTGCGCGAGCTGTTTTACCGGCTCAGGTCCACTGGCGGCGCGGAACTGGACCACAGCGCGTTGTTCCTGGAGATCGAGCGGCTGGCGGCGGGAAAGTCGGCGTAGGA
>Ga0308176_10001025_pt1 | contig 17568 bp, 16 predicted proteins | sample PhyCR2_3_FD_203890 | JGI IMG/M metagenome (GOLD analysis project Ga0308176, IMG submission 203890) | Soil microbial communities from UC Gill Tract Community Farm, Albany, California, United States - DLSLS.C.R2 | ecosystem: Environmental > Terrestrial > Soil > Agricultural land | place: USA...
CGCCCATTGACAAACAACATGACGGCGCCAGAACGCGTTGTCCCGTGCTCCATGTCCGGGTCATATGGCCAGGGCCATGGCGCGAGGCCCTGGCTCTCCGCGCGACTGTCGTGCGCATGGGCTGCCGCCTGATAATCAAAGCACATCGCAAGCACGCCCTTGAATATATCGGCCTGTGCGCCGGCGGGCGCGGCAATGACCCGGAAACCCATGCCCTTGCACCTCCACAGCACCTGCTGCACCTGCGCGGGATCGAAGCCGCAATGCTTCGCCCGGCTCGTGGCGCCGGGCGCTACCTCTAACACACTGGCGTTGTCCACGGGTGTACCCGGCGCATAATGGCGCTGCTGCATATTGCCCCATGCCGGCCGCGCGCGGTGCATCGCGCGCGGCGCGGGCGCTGACCAGCAATTGAGCAGACGGTGGCCGACAGCGCTCGCGGCCGGCATCCGCGCGCTGCGCACGGGCAAAGCGCCACGAGCGGCATGATGCATGGAATAGGTTGTGAGGTGCATGATGACTCCTTCAGAAAATGATGGGAGCCAGATGCTATGCAGATGTCACGGGCGCACAGGGAGAATCGCGACAAATACTGCGCCATATCTAATTCAGCGTGCGGCCATCAATCCGCCGGTGCGATAGCGCGGCCGGGCTGACGCTGATCGGCGCTCAGGATGTGCGGCCGGGACCAGGACTCGCCGTCGCCGCGGGCTGCCGGATGGCGTCAGCCGCGGCCTCTCCGCGTGAGACGCGTATGCTGGATGATTTGCACGAGACAGGCCCACTCCCATTCCTCGCGATACACCTCGCAGCCTTTTTCAACGAAGGTATGGACCGGGCCGCAGCAGTCCGGGCATTGGAGGTCGGCCAGCGCCCGCGCCATGCGGTAAGCCAGTTGCCGCAGTTCATCGTCGATCGCCAGCTCTTCATTCCGCTTCTCATTCCGCTCTTCACTCATGACGTGCTCCAGTTGCTTTACAAATCAGGTATGGGCAAGACAGGCTTATACAAGCCGCCGGCGGCCGCAGCGGACCGGGACAAGCGAAGCGGCATGGCCCCGGTCATGGCTGCTCAGTACAGCAGGATGACAACCGCCAGCAACGCGACATAGCCGAGCGCATACGGCAGATTCCATAACGCCAGCCGGTAGCTTGATATGCGGGTCAGCGACTGCATCAGGCCCAGCGTGCCGCTGAAGGGGCCGAGCATATAGGTCAGCACCGAGCTGCCTATCAGCGTCACGGCCAGCAGCTTGACGTCTATGCCCAGCACCTCGGGCTTCAGCGATTCGCCCAGCAGCGCGATCGCCACCAGCGGATGCACGCCCAGGATGGCCGCGGCCAGCGCCATCAGCGGCATGGCCAGCAGGAACAGCCTGCTGCCCAGCGCATTATGCAGTTGCACGAACGCCAGGTTCACCGCATGGTCGACGCCGGACAGGTGCATGGCGCTGACAAAAAATCCGGCCGCAAGGAAGATGGCGAACTGGTCGGCCATGCGCGGCAATCTTGAAGCCAATTGCTGGGTGGCGGCGCGCACGAAATCGGCGCCATTGCCCAGCGCCATGCTCCATGCCAGCGCAAACGGAATGGCCAGCAGGGTCACCACGGTCAGCATGCCGATATGCAGCGCATGGTCGAGCACGCCGATGGCGGTCACCATCAGCACGATGGCCAGCAGCATTTGCGCCAGGTGGCGCAGCGCCGGCCCGAGCGGCCGCGCATCGGCAGGCGGATCAGCGGCTGCGGGCGCCGGCGCTGATCCGCGCAACTCGATCAGCCAGAACAGAGCCCAGTTGATCAGCAGGCCGGCCACGCTCATTGCCATCAGCAGCGGCAGCAGCGCGGTCCATTCCAGGCGCAGGCTCTGCAGCACCACGCCGACCACGCCCGACACCGGCGTCCACAAAATGGGCAGCACATAGCCATAAGTGGCCGACACCGTGGAAAATCGCATCGGGTCGCGCAGGGGATAGTTCTTGACCACCGGCGCCATGCTGGCCAGCATGATGGGCACCGCGGCCAGGCTCATGAAGGAGCCGCAGAGGAAGGCCAGCACAGTCACCAGGCAATTCAGCTGAAACACGCCGGAAATGCGGGCGCGCAGCACGGCCTCGATGGAGCGGCTGTAATGGCCCAGCTGGACCGGAATCGACAGCACCGGCAGCACCGCAAACAGCGCCAGCAGGTAGAGCATGCTGCCATGCGCCAGAACGTAGCGCGGCCATGGCGCGCCGGCGCGCCACAGCATCGCGCAGCCGCCAGCCAGGAACAGGACGGTCAGGGTGCGCGCCACCGGGCCGCAGCCGGGCAGCGACACCACGATGGAGACCAGCGCCAATGCCGACGCCACGGGCTCCAGCGGCTGCAGATGCGCCAGCTTGGCAAGCAGGAAGATGACGATGGCCGACAGATACAGCACGGCGCGCCAGGCACCGCCGGCAGTAGTGACGGCCCCGCTTGCCGGCGCCGCAGGCCTACCTGGAATGAATGCCATTGCAACCCTGTGATCCTGCCTGCATGCCTTACCCTCTTTGCGGCGCGCGGCGCCATCCCGCGACCTTAGAGGCTGGCCGGCGAGGTGTCAACGCGGACACATGCGGCTTTCCGAATTGGACAAGAAAATGCTTGCTGCGATGGCCGGGGGAGTGGATAACGGGCCGGCCCATCGCAACGTACCATAGGCTTTGTTGTGAGCTTGACAAGCCTGCCTTATCATTGAGCCAATATAAGGGCTGGCGCCATCAAAGCCCGCCCTGTATTGTCCCTCTGTCATCGATAGCCAAGGAGATCTCATGCGCCCTGCCCGCCGCCTTGCCCTGCTTGCCTCAGGCACCATGCTGGTTACCCTCATCGTCGGCTGCGCCGGCCCATCGTCCACGCCCGGGTCGGCATCAGCCAGCCCGATGACTTTCTTCATCACCAGCACCGGCTCCGGCAAGGGCGCTGAACTCGGCGGCCTTGCCGGAGCCGACCAGCTGTGCCAGAAGCTTGCCGCCAGCGCCGGCGCCGGCGGTCATACCTGGCACGCCTACCTGAGCACCAGCGCCAGCGGCGCCGCTCCGGCGGTCAATGCGCGGGACCGGATAGGCCGCGGCCCATGGCGCAATGCCAGGGGCGAACTGATAGCGCAGGATGTCGAGACACTGCACGGCAACAACAATATCAACAAGGAAACCGCGCTGACCGAGAAAGGCGCCAAGGTCAACGGCAGCGGCGACCAGCCCAATATGCATGACATCCTGACCGGCTCGCAGCCGGATGGACGGGCTTTCAGCGGCGACAAGGACATGACCTGCAGCAACTGGACCAGCAGCGGCGAAGGCGCGGCCATGCTGGGCCACCATGACCGCAGGGGGACGAACCAGCCGCCGGCATCGATGTCGTGGAATTCGTCGCATCCGTCACGGGGATGCAGCCAGGAAGCGCTGCGCAGCACCGGCGGCGCGGGTTTGCTGTACTGCTTCGCGGCGGACTAGCGGGTAATTGACGGCGATGGCGGCGGGGCGCTTCTAACGAGCACCCCTGCCGCTCAGCATGGCTTGCGCCAGTTGCGCCGGCAGGCGGTCATAGCGCAGGAATTCCATGCTGAAAGTGGCCCGGCCCTGGGTCAGCGAACGCAGCGTGGTGGCATAGCCAAACATCTCGGCCAGCGGCACGTCGGCCCGCAGCAGGCGGCCGCCGCCGGCCATCTCTTCCATGCCGCGCACCTGGCCGCGGCGGCTGGACAGGTCGCCCAGCACGTCGCCGGTATGCTCGTCCGGCGTTTCCACGCCGACCGCCATGATAGGTTCCAGCAATACAGCGCCGGCCTTGCGACAGCCTTCCCGCAGCGCGATCGCCGCAGCCATCCGGTAGGCATTTTCGCTGGCGTCGACCTCATGGTAGGAGCCGGATACCAGCGTCACTTTCAAGTCCGTCAGCGGATAGCCGGCCAGCACGCCCTGCGCCATTGCATCGCGCACGCCGCGCTCGGCCGCCGGGATGAATTCGCGCGGAATCGCCCCGGCCTTGATGGCGTCGATGAACTGGAACCCCCCGCCCGCCGGCAAGGGCTCGATCTTCAGCACCACGTGCCCGTACTGCCCATGGCCGCCGGACTGGCGGATGAACTTGCCCTCGCTTTCCTCGCAAACGCCGCGGACGGTTTCACGGTAGGCCACCTGTGGCGCGCCAACCGCGGCATCGACGTTGAACTCGCGGCGCATCCGCTCCACCAGCACTTCAAGATGCAGCTCGCCCATGCCGGAGATCACCGTCTGCCCCGACTCCGGGTCGACGCGCACATGGAAGGATGGATCTTCCTGCGACAGCCGTGCCAGCGCATGCGCCATCCGGTCATGGTCGGCCTGGGTGCGCGGCTCCACTGCCTGGGCAATCACCGGCTCGGGAAAGCTGATCTGCTCCAGCGTGACAGGATGAGCCGGGTCGCACAGGGTGGCGCCGGTGGTGACGGTCTTCAGGCCGACCGCGGCGGCGATGTCGCCGGCATGCACTTCGTCTATCTCGGTGCGGTGGTTCGCATGCATCTGCAGCAGGCGGCCTATGCGCTCACGCTTGCCGCGCAGCGTGTCAAGCACCATGTCGCCGGATTTGAGCATGCCCGAATAGACGCGGAAATAGACCAGCTGGCCGGCGTAGGGATCGGACATGATCTTGAAGGCCAGCGCGGAAAACGGCTGGTCGTCAGAAGCGTGGCGCGGCGTCGGCTGGCCATGACTGTCGACCCCCGTCACGGGCGGCATGTCGGACGGCGCCGGCAGGTAGTCGATCACGGCATCGAGCAGCGGCTGCACCCCGCGGTTGCGAAAGGCGCTGCCGCAGAACATCGGAACGATTTCGCCGGCGATGGTACGCCGGCGCAGCGCGGCGCGGATTTCATCATCGGACAGAGCCGTGCCGTCCAGGTATTTCTGCAGCAGGCTGTCGTCGGCCTCGACCGCCGCTTCCAGCATGATGGTGCGCCATTGCTGCGCGTCGTCCATCAACTCGTCCGGGATATCGGCGTCATGGAAACGGGCGCCCTGCCCTTCCTCGTCCCAGACGATGGCGCGCATGCGCAGCAGGTCGATCACGCCGCGAAACTCGGCTCCGGCGCCGAGCGGAATCTGCAGCGGCACCGGCTGGCCCTTGAGTCGCTCGATGATCTGCTGACGGACCCGGAAAAAATCCGCGCCTGTGCGGTCCATCTTGTTGACGAAGGCAATCCGCGGGACCCGGTACCTGGTCGCCTGGCGCCATACGGTCTCGGACTGCGGCTGGACGCCGCTGACCGCGTCGTACAGCATGCAGGCGCCGTCCAGCACCCGCAGCGAGCGCTCGACCTCGATCGTGAAGTCCACGTGGCCCGGCGTGTCTATGATGTTGATGCGGTGCGGCGCCCGGTCGCCATGGCCGCGCTTCCAGAAGCAGGTGGTGGCGGCCGCGGTAATGGTGATGCCGCGTTCCTGCTCCTGCTCCATCCAGTCCATGGCGGCGGACCCCTGGTCGACCTCGCCCATGCGGTGGCTGATGCCGGCATAGAACAGGATGCGCTCGGTGAGCGTGGTCTTGCCGGCATCGATATGGGCGCTGATGCCGATGTTGCGATAGTGTTCTATGGGTGTCTGTCGCATCGCCCTGTCTCCGCGAAATGATCAGGCAGCCCCTGTGTTCAGGCGCGCTGCCCGTTGATGTAGTGCTCCAGCTGCTCAATGGTGAACTGCTGGTCCGAAATGATGTCCTTGACCAGGTCGCCCATTGAAATCAGGCCAATCAGCCGGCCCTGGTCGAGCACCGGCAGGTGGCGCACCCGGTTGTCCGTCATCAGGGCCATGCAGTCCTCGTTGCTATGCTGCGGCCGCACATACAGCACGCTCGAGCTCATGATCTCGCGCACCGCGGTCTCCTCGGACGCCCGGCCCTTCAGGATCACATTGCGCGCATAGTCGCGCTCGGTGACCATGCCGACGATGCTATTACCTTCCATCACCACCAACGCGCCTATGCCTTTCTCGGCCATGCGGCGTATCGCCTCCAGCACGGTGTCGTCAGGCGCTATGGTGTGCACCTGCGCCGCGCCCTTTGCATGAAGTATCTGGGAAACGGTTTTCATCGCTCATCCTTTCACTGGTTGGTAATGCGAGCGGCTGGCGAGCCGGGCGCGAAGCGACACGGGCGGGGCTTCATGAGCTGGCCTTCTGCAGTCGAATGATTAAAGCAGTATAGACACTATCGCGCCTCCGATGCACGGCCATGCGGACGTCATTAACCTGAATCAGGCATCAGGCATCAGGCGGACGCGGGCCGGGCCGCGGAACGAGGCGTGGCGCGGTGTGGTAACTGCGATACTTTATTTTCCGAAAAAAATAACAGTTGGCTACTGTTTGCCTATGGTATTCCGCTAAAATTCAATCCCCTATATCTCACAGGCAAGTGTCATGAAAAAATCGGAAATGATTGACCATATCGCGCAGAACCATACCCTCACCAAGGCCGAAGCCAGCCGCGTGCTCGATACCGTGATCGGCATCGTCCACAACGACCTGCGCAAAGAGGGTCGCTGCGCCATTCCCGGCCTCGGCACGTTCAGCGTCACCAAGCGCGCAGCGCGCACCGGCCGCAACCCGGCGACTGGCGAAAAGCTGAAAATCAAGGCTTCCAAGAATGCCCGTTTCAAGGCCGCCCCGGCGCTCAAGGAAAGCATCGCCAAATTCAAGATCTGACACAAGCAGCCTGCAATCAGCGCGGCGCGCTGCGCCGCGCGTCCCGCGCTAGCGCGGCTCCTGCTGCCGCTTGTATTCGGCGCGCTTCATCGACAGGTAATCCTCTTTTTCCACTTCATGCAGCTGCCGCGCATACCTTTCGGTAGCGTTGAACCAGTCCTGCAGCCGCCGCTCCAGCTGTTCGCCCTTGGGCGCGTCCATCTCCTTCAGGTAGGAATCGATCGCCAGGTAGTAGCGCATGGTGTTGCGCTCGGCCACGCCGCGCACGCCGCCGATATACGCCGGCTCGCCATCCTGCCTGCCGGTCACGGTAAAGCCGACCTTGTTGGCGCCCACGGTGGCCAGATAGCCCTGCATGGCGATCTTGCCCGCCATGCCGTAGGCGTAGGAATAGGTCAGGTGCAGCAGCGTGCGGCGGTTGTCCACTGAAGTCGCTTCCACCAGGATCTGGTAATCGCTGGTCCCCAGCGGCCCCTTCTTCGCGCCCATGCGGATGTCCATGTACTCCGGCGCCACATCGGCTTCATAGCCGAAGTCGACCTGGTAAGCCTGATCCAGCGGCTGGTCCGCCTTCTTGCCGATGAATACCCTGAGGCCGGGGCCGCCATTGACCTGGGTGGCGCGGCAGTACTTGGTGTTGAGATGCAGGATCATCACCTCGCACCACTGCTCCGGGGTGCGCAGCGCCGACTCCACTTTCTCAAGCGGGTAATCGATCAGCGCGTAGGCGTCGCCCTTGATCTGCCTGGAACTCTCGGTGGACTCGAGATACAGCGGCTTTCCGAACTGGTTATTGCTCAGCCGGGGCTTCAACTCCGTGTATTTCTGGCGCAGCGCCTGGGTCGCATCGGCTTCCAGCGCATGCGCAGCGGGCATGAAGGACAGGCTGACGACAAGTAGCGCGGCCTGCATCAATCTGGAACAGCGGGACAGGAAGACCATGATAAGCATTGCGGCGGCCAGGGCCGCGTTTGCGCCGCCAGGCGCTTGCCATGGCGCGCCGCGGGAAGCCGGCCGCAGGAAGGAGTTGAAAAATATATCTTAACCCAGCCGCTGGCGCCGGTTCTTACGGCAGCGCACATGCCAGGCTCAGAAGCCGCCGCTCAGGCGCACATAGGCGTCGAGCAGCGAAGTCTTGTGCACCGCGCCCAGCAATACCGGGTCGGCGCTGGAACGCACCACCGGCAGCCGTTCGCCCTGGTGCGTCATGAAATACTCCAGCCCGGCTTCCAGCGACATGTCGGGCGTTACCGGAGAAATGGCCTGGCACACGAAATCAGCGGCGGTCTTGCCGCCGCTCTGCCCGGCGTTGCTCAGCAATTCGGTGCTGATGTCCTTCAACGCGACCACGCCGCAATAGCGCTCCCGGTCGTCGACGATGTAGATGTATTTCACCGGGTGCTCCACGAACACCTGCATCAGGCTGGGTATGCTGGCGTTCAGCGGCATCACTGTTTCGGCCGGGCGGATCAGTTCGCCCAGGTGGATGGCCTTCAGCCGCAGGCGCTCCTGCTCCGCGCGGTTGCGCCGTATCGTGATCTCGTACATCGACTGCTCATCCACCGAGCGCGACACGAAGTAGGCAACCACGCAGCACAGGATCAGCGGCAGCATCACCTGGTAGCTGAGGGTCATCTCGAAGATCATCAGTATGGCCATCAGCGGCGCATTGGCTGCGGCCGCAAGGAAGGCGCCCATGCCGACGATGGCGTAGGCAAACGGCGCCGACGTGGCCATGGGCCACAGCGCCTGGGCCATGTGGCCGAACAGGCAGCCGACCACGGCGCCGACGAACAGCGTGGGCGTGAAGATGCCGCCGATCGCGCCGGAGCCGACAGTGAGCGCGGTGGCCAGCACCTTCAGCACCAGGACGGCCAGCAGCATGGTCCACGGCCATGGCTCATGCAGCAGCGCATTCACCACCTCATAACCATTGCCCCAGATCTCGGGCATCAACAGCGACAGCAGGCCGACCAGCAGGCCGCCCAGGCCGAGGCGCGCCGGCGGCGGCAGGCGGCTCTTGCCGAACAGCCGGCGCGCCAGGTCGAACAATTGCAGGAACCGCGGCGCGAGCATGCCGGCCAGGATGCCCAGCACGATGAACAGGGCAATCTCGGCTCCGGACACCGCCGGGAATGGCGGCATTTCGTAAGGGGGGGCGTAGCCCGCCAGTTCGCGCATCACGATGTTGGACATGACCGACGCCACCAGGATGGGACCGAAGCTGTTCATCGCGATCGACCCGAGCACAATTTCGGTGACGAACACGGCGCCGGCGATGGGCGCGTTATAGGCCGAGGTAATGCCGGCCGCGGCGCCGCACGCCACCAGCAGGCGCAGCCGCGCCGGATCGAAGCGCAGCCACCGGCCTGCCAGCGAGGAGCACAGCGCGGCCAACTGTATCATCGAGCCTTCGCGGCCTATCGAGGCGCCGCTGGCGATGCTGCACATCGAAGACAGGCTGCGCAGCAGGCTGAGGCGCACCGGGATGCGGCCGTCGCCGATCGCAATCGCTTCAATGTAATCGGGCTTCGCCGCACCGCCTGCGAAGCGCCGCGCCCACATCAGCAGGATGCCGGCGATCACGCCGCCGATGGCCGGTATGGCGATGCGCATGGGCCAGCTCAGGCCGCGCGCCATCTCCACCAGGCTCTGATTTTTTCCCACCATCAGCCATTGCAGGGCGCTGATGCCTTCCCGGAAAGCGATGGTGGCGGCCGCGCCGACCATGCCGGCCACTGCCGCCCATAGCAGCATCGCATGCGCATCGGACCAGTGCAGGCCACGCATCATGGCCACGCGCAGCCTGGACAGCGGTGAAGGCAGTGGTGAAGACAGGAGAACACCCTTCGCGTTATGCCGGCCGGGCAGGGAGAGGCGGCCGGATTATATTTACCTGCGACACTTTAACCTACCCTGCCGCCCGCGGGCATGATCAATATGGAATTTGAACGAAGCGAACAGGCAAAGAAAAAGGGCTTCCATTTCTGGAAGCCCTTGCAAATTGGTGCGGCTGGCAGGAATCGAACCCACGACCCCTTGGTTCGTAGCCAAGTACTCTATCCAGCTGAGCTACAGCCGCTTGGTAATGCACCGTTTTTGAGACGGCTTGTCAGGTGCGCACAGCATTGCTGCCCGCGGTGACCTTGCTGGCGACGGGAGAAAACCGCTGCTCGTCGTCAGGAAGCCGGGATTCTATCACCAGATTTCCCCGGCATCAACCCTGTGCTGTCCCGGCCGCAATCCAATCTTTAACCCGGCATACCGCATTGCTCGAGGCCTGATGCCGCTTGCCTCCCGCTTGTTGCGCCTTGCCATGCCGGCACTTGCGGCATACTAGTCGCCTGCTCACAGCTTTTCCATCGTTTCCGCCGGTCATCCCGGCCATTGCAGCCATGACCGCATCGAACAAACCCATGCCTACTTCCTGCGGCACCCTGGTGCTCAACAAGCGCGGTGAAATCCTGCTCTGCCATGTCACAGGGACCCGCAACTGGGACATTCCCAAAGGCATGCAGGACCCGGGCGAGTCCGCGCTCGAAGCCGCCCGCAGGGAGCTGTATGAAGAGGCCGGCCTGGCATTCGAGGCTGAGCGGTTTGAGGACCTCGGCAGTTTCGATTACCGTCGCGACAAGCGCCTGCATCTCTACAAGGTACGCGCGCCGGATGACATGGACTGCCTGGACCACCTGGTGTGCACCAGCCATTTTCCACATCACATCACGGGCAAGGACACGCCCGAAGTCGACGGCTTTCGCTGGGCCAGCCGGGATGACATCAGGACCCTGTGCTGGCCGCGCATGGCCGAGCGGCTGCTGGCGCTGGACTGGTAAGGGCGGCGCGCGGCGGCGTATGCAAGGTCCGCTATTTCGGGCGAGGGGCCTGCAGCCCGCGGTCGGGCATGGACAAGCGGTTCGCCCTCAGTTCGGCCACGGCTTCCAGCACGGCCCGCGCGACATTGCGCACTTCTTCCTGGATAGCCTCATCGCGGTCCAGCGCCTCATGGCTCTTGGCATAGGATTGGTAATAGCCGATGTAGCGGTCCAGGCGCGCCTTCGTACCGGCGTCAACCAGGCCCATCCAGTCCAGCCAGTCGGAAAGCGCGCGGCGCGTGCCTTCTATGCCGGCGACGTCGCCATGCACCACGAGACCATAGGCGCGGCCGGCAAGGTGCTTGGGATATGACCATCCGGCCAGTTCCAGGTCCTTCGCCATTTCGGCATTTTTGCCCGAGGTCGTCGTCGGATCCGGATTGCCGCCGTCTGCGCATACCAGCCGGTCTATCATCAGTTTCAGCGCGCTTGGCGACTGATACCAGTACACCGGCGTGAAAATGATGATGCCATGCGCCGCAACCCACTTTTCATAAATCTCGCCCATCCAGTCATTGGTCTGGCGCAGTCCATGATTGGGATAACAGCTGCACGGCCAGTGGCACAATGGCATGGCAGTGGATACGCAGCCCTTGCACGGGTGAATATGCCAGTCGTAATCCGAGACCAGGCGGCTCAAGTCAAGGACATCGGCCTCCACACCCCCGGCCTCCAGGACTTCACGGGCAATATGTGTCAGGCGGAATGTCTTGGACATCTCTCCGGGGCAGGTGCCGTCATTGCGGTCCGCCCCACAGATCAGCAGGACACGGGAACGTGCGCCGGGGTCTTTCTGCGCTGCTTCAGCGGCGCGCAGCCGGTCCCTGGTCTGTTTCCATTCGACCGAAAGGTCGTAATCGGGATTGGAAAATTCCGTGCCCGCCTTTTCCGTCCTGGCGGTTTTCCTTTCATTGATATAGGCGTCCCACGCTACTTGTTCGACTTGCGCAAGCGCCTCACTGATCTGTTCAAATGCCGGATGCCCGAATGAGCCATGGAAGCGGGAACGGAACTCCTCGCGGTTGAGCATTCCGCCAAACTGGCCTTTGCGTGGTTTGGTCATGGTGTTGTGAGCTTGAAACCAAAAATGGAAAGGCAGCGCACGAAAACGGATGCGGCGGGGCCGCGCAAGCAGGGTCTGCTGCTCACCGCCCTGGCGCTGCAAGCTTGAGCTGGCTGCGGCTGCAACTCAGCCGGCCAATCCGATGCCCTGCTGTTCGCCGCGCTGGGACGATGCGGAGCCGCCCTGCTGGAGCAGGCCGGTCATCTTCCCGCAGAATGCCGGGAGATCCGCCGGCTTGCGGCTGCTGACCCAATTGGCGTCAACGACCACTTCCTGGTCCAGCCAGCTTCCTCCCGCATTCCGGATGTCGTCCTGCAGGGTAGGCCAGCTTGTCATGGTGCGGCCTTTCACCAGGCCGGCTGAGACCAGCAGCCAGCCGCCGTGGCAAATGACAAACACCGGCTTGCCTGCCGCGTCAATCTGCCGCACGAACTGCTGCGCCTTCGGAATGATGCGCATCTGGTCGCCGTTGATGACGCCGCCTGGGAGCAGCACGCCATCGAACTCGTCGGCGATGGCTTCATCGAAAGCCAGGTCGACATCGAACTGGTCGCCCTTGTCATGATGATTGAAGCCCTGGACCTTGCCACGCTGCTGCGAGATGACCTGGGTCGTGGCCCCCGCCTTTTCCAGCGCCTCCTTTGGCCCGGTAAATTCCACCTGCTCGAACCCTTCCGTCACCAGAATCGCGATGCGCTTGCCTTGGCACCCGTTAATGTTGGCACTCATAAAACGCTCCTGAAAGATAGCTTGATGCAACAATGAAAAGAGCCATGCGCAAAGCGGGACATGGCCGCATGAAATGCCTTCTAGCCGCGAACCGTGGCGTGCGCGGACCGCGACCTTCGGCGATAGACCAGGCCGACGAGCGCCGCGGCAATGCCCGATGCGGCGCCGACGCCAAGCGCCCAGCGCGGGCCGAACCTGTCGGCGACCCAGCCGACAAACGGCGCACCCAGCGGAGTCGTTCCCATCAGTATCGCAAGCAGTATCGCCATCACCCGGCCGCGCATGCCGGGTTCGGTCGACAGCTGCACGACGCTGTTGATCGACGTCGTGAAAGTCTGGGCCGACATGCCGATGAATACCAAGGCAAATCCGAACAGATGATAGCTGGGCGTGATCGCAGCCAGCGCGCAGCCTATGCCAAAAATGGCGGATGCATTGACCAGGCGCGCAATGTGGGGCTGTGCGCGGCTTGCGGTGAAGAGCGCGCCGGCGACCGATCCGATCGCCATGGTCGACGTCAAAATGCCATAGCGTCCGGCGCCCGCATGGAATGCGGTGACTGCCATGGTCGAGATGAAGATAGGAAAGTTGAGGCCGAATGTCCCGAGCAGGAACAGCATGAACAGCACCGTCTTCAGGTCGGGCCGGCTCCAGACATAACGGAATCCCGCCGCCAACCCGCCCTCGCCGCGCAGCGCCCTGCCTTTCCGGTACAGTTCATGCAGGCGCAGAAAACTGAGCGAGCCGAGCACGGCGGCATAGGACGCCGCATTGATCAGGAAGACCCAGCCGGTGCCTGTTGACGCGATCAGTATGCCGGCAACAGCCGGGCCTACCATGCGCGCCGCGTTGAACGACGCGGAGTTGAGGGCAACCGCGTTTGTCAGGCCCTTCTCTCCGACCAGTTCGGACACGAAAGTCTGGCGCGCCGGCGCATCGAATGCGCTGACGCATCCAAGCAGGAATGCAAACAGGTAGACCTGCCACAACCGGACTATCCCGGCAAGGGTCAGCAAACCCAGGCCCATCGCCAGCATGCCCATTGCCGCCTGCGTGGCAAGCAGCACCTTGCGCCGGTCGAAGTGATCCGCCACATAGCCAGTCAGCGGCAGCAGCAGCAGCGACGGCCCGAACTGCAGCGACATCACAATGCCCACCGCCGTCGCGTTCCTGTCAGTCAGCTCGGTCAGGACCAGCCAGTCCTGCGCGGTGCGCTGCATCCAGGTGCCCACATTCGACACCAGCGCGCCACCCGCCCAGACCCGGTAGTTGAAGCTGGCCAGCGATCGGAATGTATTCCTCATCCGGCGCTCCCCGGGAGGGCCAGGCCGCTCCAGGCCGCCCTCATGCCGGCCCGCGCTTGAGCAGCGCGATGATGGCCCGGGCCGTGCCGCCTTCTCCCGGACGCGAAAAGATGCGCGTGACGTTGTTGAGGTTAGCGTCGGCATTCATGGAGCCGGGTCTTGCACTGTGGATTTTATTTACCGTGCGGGTTCTTGGCGCAGATGTGCATGCCAACAAGGTTCTTGAAATCGATTGTCTGCGCTGTCGGTTCAACCGGGCCGTAAGCGGCAATGCCATCGCCGCCGGACTGGGACAAGGGCATGACCTTCACATACTTGGCGTTCGGCACAACGTTGGCGGCCTCGCCGTTTGCCATGCGGTGTTTCGCCAGCCAGGCCTTGTATTGTTCACTGCTGATGAGTTCAACCCGGGCAATCTGCGTCAAGTCCTCTTTCCTGCAGGCCTTTGCTTCATCCTTCCATTGCTGCTTGGCCTGGTTTTCAATCTGTTCCGCGGTAAGAGCCGTTTCGCGGCGGCTTTCAGCCAACGCCGCGGTTGACGCGAATGCGAATCCGGAAAGGAAAATGATGCCTAGTAATTTCTTACCCATGATGCCATGCATGGTTTTAATCCTTGTAGAAAACGGTTTGGTGGCCTGAGAATCCGGGCCGTGCAGCATGCCGGAAAAGGGAAGCCTCGCCGGGCCGGGCTGGAGAGGACCGCCATGCATACGCTTGATCAAGCAAGTATGCCGATTTCCAGTCAGGACGGCTTGTCGGCAGTCATCGTTTGGCGGCGTATTTCATTATGCATTGCCGGCATGCCTGTGCCTCCCGTCGTTGCCGCTATCGGCGCCTCCAGGACTGCCGATTGTTTGCTGGCAACGCGCCATGATCGAATCTCTTCATTTGGCACATAAGCTTGTTTGCAGCTTATTTGCAGGGAACCGCGTCGGCAGGCCGGGGTCAGCTTATCTATCGCTTGATGACTTGATACTCCAGGAGCAATCGATGAGGCTGCGACTCAAACCGCTCTCCCAACAAATCGCGCTGATCACCGACATAGGTCTGGCGACCGCGAGAGACGCGACGCAAGGCTGATAGATCACGATGAATGCTCGCTGGGACTATGTCAGCCGCTTGGCGGCGGCCGCGTTCAGGGACATTGACGGCATCCGGCGGGCGCAGGGCAGATTGCTCGACCTGAGCGGCTTCGGGCCGCAAGAAACGCCGTCCCGCATTGTGCATTCCGAAGCCGGGCTGAACCTGCGCAAGTACGGCCAGGCGCCGGATGGCGGCCCAGTCGTGCTGATCGTCCCGGCGCCGATAAAGAAGTCATATATCTGGGACCTGGCGCCGCAAGTCAGCGTCGTGGCCCGCTGCCTCGCCAATGGCATGCAGGTGTATTTGGCCGAATGGCAAACGGTTACAGGCACCGGGCGGCATTTTGGCTTGAATGACTATGCAAACCGCCTGCTAAGCGCTTGCCGCCAGGCGATCAGATCCGAAAGCGGAACTGCCCCGGTCATTCTGGCGGGCCATTCCCTGGGCGGTGTTCTCGCGGCAATTTTCGCCTGCCTGTACCCGGAATCAGTCCGGGCCCTGGTGCTGCTGGAAACGCCGCTGCATTTCGCCGCCGACGCGGGCAGCTTCGCTCCACTGGTTGCGGCCATTCCTGATGCACGCCCGATCGGAGAAGCCTTCGGCGATGTGCCGGGCTCCTTTCTGAACCTCGTCAGCGCCACGGCAGCGCCGCATGCGTTTCAGTGGGAATATTATTTCGACCGGTATCTATCCATGGCCAGCCCCGGCGCGTCCGACCTTCATATGCGTGTTGAGCGCTGGACCATGGACGAATTCCCCTTGCCGGGCACCCTGTTTTCCGAGATTGTTGAGCTGCTGTACCGGGAAGACCGATTCATGAACGGCAGCCTGGCCATGGGAAGCCGCGACATTGGCCCAAAGGACCTGCATGCGCCCTTGCTGCATGTGGTTGATCCACGCAGCACCGTCATTCCGACGCAATCGATCTTGCCTTTTCACGAAGCCGCCGCAAGCCGGACGAAGAAGATATTGTGGTATCAGGGCGATGTCGGTGTTGGCATTCAGCACGTCGGTGTCCTGGTCGGGGCCAATGCGCATGCCGCCATCTGGCCGGCGATATTCAAATGGCTCGCGAATGACGCTGCCGCGGGATGACTTGAACCTGGCGTGACGGCGTTCAGGCACCGAGCACGGTAACCACCACCCGGCGCCGCTGCGCGGAGATGCGATGCTCCCACAGGAAGATTCCCTGCCAAGTGCCCAGCAGCAGGCGGCCGTCGCCCACCGGTATGGTAAGGCCCGTATCGGTCAGGACGCTGCGCGCATGCGCTGCCATGTCGTCCGGCCCTTCAAGATCATGTTGGTAATCCGGGTCGCCGTCGGGCGCAAGCCGCGAGATGATGGTATCGAGATCACGGCGCACATCGGGATCGGCATTTTCCGTGATCGTCAGCGAGCAACTGGTGTGCTGCGCAAAAACATGCGCCAGCCCGCACTGAACACCGGATTCGGTGACCACCTTGGCGACGGCGTTTGTGATGTCGCGGATGCCGCGCCCGGAATTGAAAAACTCGAGAATAGACTGATGCGCCACTGCCTGAATCCTTCTTCATGCCGGACCTGCTTTCCGGTACGGGACTGTGATTTGCATGGATGCCATTATGCATGGTCAATGCGGGAGCAGACCGAACTATCCGGCGAATTTAACCCGTACATTGAAAGGCCTGGCGCGGGGCCGTCCCTTACTCTGCCAACCAGCGCACCGCCTGCGGGATACCGGCCACGAACTAAAGCGACTTGAAGAATTGCCGCTGGATTGGACTTGGAACTCAGGAGAAAGAAAAACCGTCGCGCTGTGAAGCACAACGGTCAAAGTGGAGACTTCATTGCAGTTCAGTCCTTGTTCACCAAGAACAGCACCAAGTTTGCAGTTATATGCTGACAATCTTCTGACGAACTTCTGACGGCCTCCTGACAACACTGATGCGCCTAAAAAACAAAAAGCCCAGTCTTGCGGACTGGGCCAAGTGCGTGAATCTACTGGTGCTGATGAGACGAATCGAACGTCCGACCTACTGATTACGAATCAGTTGCTCTACCGACTGAGCTACATCAGCGAAGGCACGTATTCTAACAAGAAACCCGCTTAATTTGCCACAAGTATGTTCTTTGGCGGCGATTAACCCTCGTTGTGGTACGACGCCACGCGCTCGACTTCATTCTTCGATCCAAGGAACACCGGTACCCGCTGGTGCAGCTTTTCCGGGTGGATATCAAGAATGCGCTGCCTGCCGTCCGTAGCGGCGCCGCCCGCCTGCTCGATGATGAAAGCCATCGGGTTGGCTTCGTACATCAGGCGCAGCTTGCCCGGCTTGTCCGGGTCGCGGGCGTCGGCGGGGTACATGAAGACGCCGCCGCGGGTCAGGATGCGGTGCACGTCGGCCACCATGGAGGCGATCCAGCGCATGTTGAAGTCCTTGCCGCGCGGGCCAGTCTTGCCTGCATTCATTTCATCGACGTAGCGCTTGACCGGCGGATACCAGTGGCGGGCGTTGGAAGCGTTGATCGCGTATTCCTTGGTATCTTCGGGAATTTTCGCCTCTTTCTGCGTCATCACCCAGGAACCCATCTCGCGGTCCAGCGTGAAGGATTGCACGCCGTTGCCGGTGGTGAGCACCAGCACCGTCTGCGGGCCGTAGACCGCGTAGCCGGCGGCGACCTGCTGGCTGCCGGGCTGCAAGAAGGCATCTTCGTTCGGGACCGTCATGCCGTGCGGCGCCTTGAGCACAGAGAAGATGGTGCCGATCGAGACGTTGACGTCGATATTGGACGAGCCGTCGAGCGGATCGAACAGCAGCAGGTATTCGCCCATCG